>ERZ779637.423-NODE-423-length-28730-cov-12.475711_pt1 | contig 28730 bp, 27 predicted proteins | sample MGYA00514196_ERZ779637 | MGnify/ENA primary metagenome ERZ779637 (study PRJEB29562, sample SAMEA4376700) | mouse gut metagenome | isolation source: Cecum | study: EMG produced TPA metagenomics assembly of the A DSS colitis mouse model was used to assess the...
TGCTTGCAGACATTTGGCGACTGCCGCGAGGGTCAAATACCCCGCTGCTCTGTAGCGCTGCAAGTTTGATATCCCGTTGCTTGCAGCGGGGTCTTTGATTCAAACCGTACCCGAATAGAATTGGCATGGGCGGTAAGGCCTTCCTTTTCCGCAAAAAGTTCAATGTCACGGTGCGCTTTCTCAAGTGCTTCCCGTGAATAAGAGATCAGGCTCATTTTCTTCATGAAATCATCTACGTTCAACGGGGAGAAGAATTTCGCCGTGCCGTTTGTGGGCAAGATATGGTTCGGTCCCGCATAATAATCCCCCAACGGCTCGGAAGAATACTCGCCCAGGAAAACGGCGCCTGCATTCTCGATCCTCGTCATCACTGCATAAGGGTCTTTCGTCAGAACCTCCAGATGTTCTGATGCAATGGCATTGGCTGCATCCACTGCATCCTCCATCGTATCCGCCACCAGAATATAACCGTAATTGTCCAATGACTTACGAATGATTTCCGTCCGGGACAGTTCCTGCATAAATCTCTCGATCTGCTGCTCCACTTCCGCCGCCAGCTTTTCCTCCGTAGTGATCAGGATCGCGCTGGCCAGTTCATCATGCTCCGCCTGAGAAAGCAAGTCGGCCGCCACATAACGGGGATTCGCGGTCTCGTCCGCAATGACCAGAATCTCACTGGGTCCCGCGATAGAATCGATACTGACATAGCCGAAACAGGCCTTTTTCGCAAGTGCAACAAAGATATTGCCCGGTCCCGTGATCTTATCCACTTTAGGGATACTCTCTGTACCGAAAGCCATAGCCGCAATGGCTTGTGCGCCGCCGACTTTATAGATCTCGTCTACCCCTGCGATCTTCGCCGCCACCAAAGTACCGGAATTCACTTTGCCGTCTGCGCCTGCAGGTGTGGTCATGATGACCCGTTTCACCCCTGCCACCTTCGCCGGTATCACATTCATCAGCACACTGCTGGGATAGGCCGCCTTGCCGCCCGGCACATAGACACCGGATACCGATAAAGGCAGAATCCGCTGTCCCAACAGACTGCCGTCAGGCTTCGTGTCGATCCAGCTGCTGCGCAGCTGCTTCCTGTGAAAAGCTTCGATGTTGGCTGCCGATCTTCGTATCACTTCCACAAAGGATGCTTCGATAACATCGAAAGCCTCCTCGATTTCCGCCTCCGTGACACAAACATTCCCGGCATCACATTCCCATCTGTCAAATTTCTTCGTGTACTCAAAAACTGCCTGATCACCTCTGGTACGGATGTCTGTGATGATATCCGCAACCACTTTCTCATGTTCAGGATACTTGTCAGGGCTTCGTTTTAACAGCTTATCCAACAAATCTTTCTTTGTGTCTTCTGTCAGCTTTATTGTTTTCATCGTTTTCTCCATTTCTGTGCTGCTTTTTGCGCATAAACAGGTTTGTGGCAAGCAACGCGCAGACACAAATCTCGCGATTGAAAATTTTAATTTTCAATCTTTCCTCTTTCCTGATACTGCATGTCTCTGATATTCAAAAAGCTTCTCAGTTCAATCTGCCACGGATATCCGTGATCAGCTTCTTGATCCTCTCCGGTTCCATCTGCATGCTGACCTGATTGACGATCATGCGCGCGGACAGGGGACAGATCTCTTCCAATACTTCCAGTCCGTTTTCCTTTAAAGTGGAACCCGTTTCCACGATATCCACGATCACGTCTGCCAGCTTAACGATCGGCCCAAGCTCCACAGAACCGTTCAGCTTTATGATATCTACCGTCTGATGTTTTTTGTTGTAAAAATAGTCCTTGGCAATATTCGGATACTTTGTCGCCACCCGGATCATCTCATGATGCCGCAGCAGACCCGCAGCGCTTTCTGGGCCGCATACACACATCCGGCATTTCCCATATCCCAGATCAAGCACTTCATAGACTCGGCGGTTTTCCTCCAGTATCGTATCTTTGCCAACCACACCGATATCGGCGGCACCATACTCTACATAAGTAGGCACATCAGGGCCTTTTGCCAGAAAAAACTTTAGCTTCAGTTCTTTGTTCACAAAGATCAGTTTTCGCGAATTCTTGTCTTTCATCCCTTCGCAGGTAATGCCGATCTCCTCCAACAGCTCCATCGTCTTATTTGCGAGACGACCTTTCCCGAGCGCAAAAGTCAAATATCCGTGTTCACTCATCTGTTCTATCACTCTATCCTCCATGATTCCTCTTTGTTTCCCAGCATTATCTGGCGTGAGTTTTAGGAGTTCTTCTCACGCTCACGCTTTGGCAGAAGTTCCACGCACTTTCCGGCAGCCCGCATCTGTCTGGCCTCCAGCAGCTTCTCCCGGAAGTCCTCCGGCGTATAATACAGTTTTGTGCACCGTTCTATACCAGAGATAACGGCTCCCTGCCGGTTCATTGCCGCCAGCAGATCGTCTACCACGATCATAAACCCGATGGCCGGCGCATCCTTGCCAAAGCGACGCAGCAGATTATCGTAACGCCCGCCCTTCACGATCGCGTCCCCTGCACTATAGGTAAATCCTTTAAAGATAATACCCGTATAATAATTATACTTACTTAACATGCCCAGGTCAAAGGAAACATATTTCTCAACACCGTACTCGCACAGCACCTGATAAACTTTTTCAAGCCGGTCGACGGCATTTTTCGACCGCTTATTGGAAGCGGCCCGTTTCGCCTCATGCAGGATCTCAGCAGTTCCGAACAAGTCGCTCACCTTCAGAAGAAGCTCCTTATCCTTCCAGTCAACATGAATGCCCTCCAGCAGTTCTTCGGCACCAAAATAATTCTTACCGGAGATCAGCTCCCGCAGTTCCAACTCCGTCTCTTCATCCAGCCCGGCCTCCGCACAGATACCCTTGAAATATTCCAGATTCCCGATACTGATCTGGAAATCAGACAGCCCGGCATGATACAGGGCCTCGATCATCATAGCGATCAGCTCCGCATCCGCCTGTACAGACGCATCCCCGATCAGCTCCGCTCCCGTCTGGGTCACTTCCTTTAATTTACCCTGCAGGCTCGAAGTGTTGATAAACGTGTTGCCACGATAACAGAAACGGATCGGCACATCCTCATCCATAAAATACTTCGCAGCACATCTGGCAATAGACGGCGTAAAGTCAGGCCGCAGCACAAGTGTATCCCCTTCTTTGTCAAAGAACTTATACAGTTCTCTGGAAGGCGTAGTTCCCACTTCTTTGGAAAAGACATCGAAAAACTCAAAAGTCGGCGTCTGAATGTCCTGATAACCGTAACTTTTGATCTTATCCTGCAAAAGCTGTTCCACAATATTCTTCGCTGCCTTCTCGTCTCCGTATATATCCCGTACGCCTTCCGGCGTATGTACTAATCTCTTACTCAACTTGCACCTCCATGTCTTCTCTAACACAAATTCATTTCGCTTTAGTGCTGCGCAGTGATAACCTAATAAATTCCGACCCTTTTACAATATAAGATATTTAGAGCCGTCTGTCAATGTCATGATACGTTATTCTCTATCTTCCAGATCTCTCTGCAGCATATCCAGATACGGTACGAGAATACCGTGCTTTTTCGGCAGGACATAAGCCGGATTCAGTTCTTCATAACGGAAGCTCTTCCGACCGCCTGCTTTGGCTCTGTCCCAGAAGAAACGCAGCATTTCATAGGGCAGATAATAGAAGCTGTCCCTGTGCGTATAGTAGATCAGGAAAAAGGCGATCCCTTTTTGTTTCTCAAACTCCCCCATAAACTTTACCTGGTGTTCATGGATATTCTGAAGCGCAAAGGTATCCGCTGCGCACTCCTTTGCATCGAAGCAGACCGGGATTCCCTGTACCACGCCAATGTAGTCCACCGTACTTTTCTGGTCGAAATAAGCAAGCGTGATATGCCGGCTCGTCTTGTCGATATTGATGGGGGTGATGGGGGTCGGCACCTTCTGGATAAGCGCCAGCCCGTTTTCCAGATATTTTTCATTTGTCCTGTTGATCAGATCTTCTAATGTAGAACCGCGCAGCCCGCGGGAATTCCAAGTCGCCATGTCGGCCCCTCCATTTAAAGTTGCGAGCGGTCTCGGAAGCCCGTTGTCATTTCTCTGAAACCGTCTCAAAGATCTTCGGAATATCTGCATAGAATGTCTTCTCGCTTACCGCCTCAAACGGTGCGCTCAGCTCCGGAAATACCACTTTATAAGCATGTAAGAGCTGTGATCTGACCTGATACTTCTTCTGATAGAGATCGTTCCATACTCTGTCGCCGTACTTATAATCTCCAAGCAGCGGATGTCCGATACTGGCCAGATGGGCTCTGATCTGGTGAGATCTGCCAGTGAGAAGTTCCACTTCCAGCAGGGTTTTGTCCTGTTCTGTCCGAAGCGGCCTGTACTTTGTCTTAATATAGGCATCCGCCGTGCCTTCAGGTACAATGACTACCCTGTTATGTCTTTCATCCTTCTGCAGATAGCCCTCGATCAGCTGTTCTTTCGTCACCCTTCCCTTAACATAGAGCTGATAATATTTATGAAGGGTTCTGTCCTTAAGCAGTTCCCCCAGCAGCTGAGCCCCCGGAAGGGACTTGGCGCAGAGCACGATACCGCTTGTATTGCGGTCCAGACGGTTGCAGACGGAAGGCCTGTATGCGGCAAGTCCTTCCTGTGTCACCGCCCCGCTGTGGAGCAGATGACCGATCAACCACTCGTTCAGAGACAGGTCTGTCTTCTCTGCTTTCTGAGACAGGATGCCGGCCGGTTTGTCTGCCAGGAGAATGTGTGTATCTTCATACAGGATCTTAATGCCCTTCAGTTTTTCGTAGGCACATCCGTAATCCTCCCGTTCCGGCATACTATTGCCCATAAACTTTGCTAATGTTTCTTCCGCAAAAAAAATCGACACGCTGTCGCCAAACACAAGCTTTTCGCTGCCGTCTGCCTTTTTTCCATTTAAGATGATATTCTTCTTGCGCAGCATCTTATAAAGAAAGCTGCTCCCGGCTTCCGGTAAAAGCCTGCGCAGATATTTATCGAACCTTTGCCCGGCTTCCCTCTCCGTAATCGTCCTCTGAAACATAATATTTATCACTGCCTTTAAGTTTTTGCTGCCGCCCTATATGGAAATAGAGTACAGCAGATCAACGATCTGACCCTGACTTTTATTCTCAACAGTATCCAGATGCGTAATCTGACTCAGTCGGTCAATATACTTATCTGCATTGTCGAAGATCTTAACCGTAATATTCTTGATTCCTTCCTGGGAAAGCATCTGTTCCAGATGTTTCTCCGCCGCGTTACAGTCACACTTGGCTGTCTCTGTCATACCACAGAGCACATTACCTTTAAGTGCCATATGGCTGATAGCATAATTCTTCTGATAAGAAGTAAAATACATATCATAGAAAGTCAGCAAATTCGCATCATAAGTGCTGATCTTGTTCTCCAACGCCTCGCTGCAACCCTCAGCTTTCAGAAAGATGATGAGATTCACAAGACTTTTGCAGGCCGGAAGACAACCCAGAACTGCTACGATCGTCAGAAGATTCTGATTGCTTCCGCTCGTCACATACCCCATGACATACAGGCCTATACTAACACCGAAAAAAAGAAGTGTTCTGACCGCCGCCACCATTCTGTGATTTCTGATATAACCGTAGCAACCCTTTGATACTAACTTTTTTTTCATACTTGCACCTCATGTCGTTCCAGACACTTCTTTTCATACTTCCCCATTCTTGTATCTTCCTTATATGGATTACGAACAAGCCTTGTTCGCTTGTACATTATGTAAACTTGTACAACAGACTCTGTACACCTTGCGTCGCCAGATACAATGCTTTCATCGGTAAACCGCAGATTGAAACTGACTTTCCTCTTTTGCAGTCCATGACTGCTTTGGCGACCACACTTTCAGCCTCCATCATCGTCATCTTTTTCAGACGGCTCATATTGGATGCTTCCCCGTATGCGCTTGCAAGAAAAGGTGTATTCACCGGCCCAGGGCAGACTGCCATGACACGGATCCCGCGCTCCGCCAACTCTTTGTTCAATGCTCTGCTTAAGGAATACACATAAGCTTTGGATGCGGCATAGACTGCAAAAGCCGCCTGAGGTACGAATGCTGCCCCCGATGCCAGCTGTATGATCTTGCTGCCTCTGCGCATATAGGGCAGGCAGAGTTTGGTCATCTTGGTCAGCGCCACGATATTGAGCTGCACCATATCCGATACCGCCGCATCGCTCTGCTGCATGAATTTACCATGATTCCCTGCACCGGCACAATTGACCAGCACAGTGATCTTAGGATTGCTGATGGCAAGAATCTCGGCAAACTGATCCATTGCACTGTCCAGAGTCACATCCATGGCAATTATCTGCGTTTTATGCCGCAGAGAACGAGCCAGTTCTTCCATCGGCTCTCGCCTGCGTGCCAAAAGCCAGATTTCATCTGTTTTATGTAAACTACTATCCAACTGTCGCGCAAATTCCATTCCCATTCCAGAGGATGCGCCTGTAATAATTGCAATGTTCATAATCTTTCTCCCTCGTGTATGCCTTTATCGATCGAAGATGCCAGACAGCCCTATTCGCAGAATCTTCATCTGTATATTATATCCGCTTGCATCCACAACATCAATACATTGTGAAACATTCACCCCTTCTTATGATGCACATTTCTAATGGTCCTTTTCTTTCCGGTCTTTACTTTATTCGGTCTATTGGTGTTCTTACTGTTATTCTGCCTTGTCTCCGTCTTGCCACCTTTATCCCGCTGATTGTTGCGCGGCCTGATCAGGCACTTTTTGTCAAACCCAATCAAATCTTCACGGCCACCTTTGACCAGCGCTTCCCGCACCAATTCATAGTTGTTCGGATTACGATACTGGATCAATGCCCGCTGCATGGCCTTCTCATGAGGATTACGGCAGACATACACCTTCTTACCGTCTCTCGGGTCGATTCCTGTATAGTACATGACCGTAGACATCGTTGACGGCGTCGGGTAGAAATCCTGCACCTGCTCCGGCATATATCCAAGATCCCGCAGATATTCTGCCAGTTCAATGGCCTCTTTCAAAGTGGATCCCGGATGGGAGGACATCAGATACGGCACCAGGAACTGCTTCTTCCCAAGTTGCTCATTAAGCTTGTAATATTTCCTGACAAATCGTTCATAGACTGCCTTCTGCGGTTTCCCCAGCTTCTGAAGCACCACGTCTGAAATATGTTCCGGCGCTACCTTGAGCTGCCCGCTGACATGATGTTCCACCAGTTCCCGGAAGAAAGTGTCATCCCGGTCCGCCATCAGATAATCGAACCGGATGCCCGAGCGGATAAATACTTTCTTCACCCCGGGCAGTGCCCGCAGTCTGCGCAGCAGTGCCAGATAATCGGAATGGTCAACTTCCAGATTCGGACAGGGTTCCGGGAAAAGGCACTGTCTGTGTTTGCAGACTCCTTGTGTCATCTGTTTCTGGCAGGAAGGCCGCCTGAAATTGGCCGTGGGGCCGCCCACATCGTGAATATATCCCTTAAAATCTTTCTCCCGGATCATCCCCTCCGCTTCCCGAAGAATGGACTCATGGCTTCTGACCTGTACCGTTCGTCCCTGATGAAACGTCAGGGCACAAAAATTACAACCGCCGAAACATCCCCTGTTGCTGACAAGGGAGAACTTGATCTCCGAGATTGCCGGCACACCGCCCGCCTCTTCATAGGACGGATGGTAAGTGCGCATATAGGGTAAGTCATAGACTGCATCCATCTCCTGCGTCGTCAGCGGCGGCTGAGGCGGATTCTGTACGACAAAGACGCCGTGCGGATACTCCTCGATCAGCGTCTTGCCGACGCAAGGATCGGTATTGCAGTATTGTATTTGAAAACTCTCCGCATATCTGTATGGCGCGGCTTTCATTTCTTCATAGGAAGGAAGCCGGATGGCATCATAAATTCCCGTGCTGTCTTTCGTCTTATAGACCGTCCCCGGGATAAAAGTGATGTCCTTCACCGCAATGCCGCCGGCCAGTGCATCCGCGATCTCCACGATCGATTTCTCCCCCATACCGTAAGAGATCAGATCCGCCTGACTGTCCAGCAGGATGGAACGCTTGAAACTGTCTGACCAGTAATCATAATGGGCCATGCGGCGCAGACTGGCTTCGATACCGCCGATGATCACCGGCACATCTTTATATACTCTGCGAATCAGATTGCCATAGACTACAGTGGCGTGATCCGGCCTCTTATAAGGCTCACCTCCCGGTGTATAAGCATCCGCCTGGCGATGTTTCCCGGACACGAAATAATGATTCACCATGGAATCCATATTGCCGCCGGAGATCAGAAACCCGAGTTTGGGCTTACCCAGAACCGTAATGCTGCTCTCATCCTTCCAGTCGGGCTGCGAGATAATGCCTACCCGGTATCCATTCGCTTCCAGAACCCTGCTGATGATGGCATGTCCGAAGGAAGGATGATCTACATAGGCATCCCCAATCACATAGACGAAATCCAGTTGATCTATGCCCTGTCTCTCCATATCCTCTTGCGAAATCGGTAAAAAATCCATTCCATGCACTCCTGTATACTTATAGTAAACGACATAACAAATTTCTGCTTCCGGTTCCTGCCAAAGCCATATACGGGAGCTTTTGCAGGACCGAAAACGAAATTTTTAATGTCGTTAACTATAGTATTATCTTAAAATATAACAACCCATCTTTCTCTTCTGGCGTCTCCTCACTGATACTGCCCAAAGCCGCCATTAAAGCGTGCCATCTTCTAGCAGTTCCGTAAACTCGCGGGTATAATAGTCCGCCAGTATTTTCTTCTCTGCTTCCTGATATTCCGAGTACTTGTCATAGACGGCACACACCTTCATTCCGGCAGCCTTTCCCGCCTGAATACCATGGACGATATCCTCGAAAACAAGGCAGTTTGCAGGAACCACCTTGAGAAACTTCGCCGCTGCCAGATAGATATCGGGAGCCGGTTTCCCTTTCGCCACATCACAGCCCGTTACAATGCAGGTGAAAAAGTGCTCCAGATGATGCACTGCAACGATGTTCTCAACCAGCTCCCTCGAATTGCTGGTGGCAATCCCCATCTTGATGCCCTGCCTTCTGCAAAATTGCAATAACTCCAGCACTCCCTTTTTCAAAGGGACTTCGTGCGTATATTTGTCCCAGGCCATACGGTTCCAATCAGCCTTGATCGTCTCCAAAGAATCCGGAAGCCGAAAGCGCTCCTTAAAGTAAATCGCCGTCTCGGTAAAGCTTCTCCCGCCAATGGATGCCTGCAGATCTTCCGGCATAGCAATCCCACGTCTTCCCAGATATTCTATATCAACGCTTTTCCATACCCACATGGAATCCACCATGGAGCCGTCCAGATCAAAGATGACTGCTTCTATCATATTTCAAACTCTCCACTTCTTCTTTAGTCAGTCTGCGGAAGGCTCCCTTCGGCAGAGTCTCTTCCAAGACCAGCGGACCCATTCGAATCCTCTTCAGATAGACAACGTCATTCCCCACTGCGTGCAGCATGCGCTTCACCTGGTGAAACTTACCCTCGGTGATCGTCAATGTGATCTTCTTATCCTCCAGTATCTGTACCACTGCCGGTTCAAGGGGATTCTTCTCCCCGATATCCACGCCCTGTTCCAGCAGCCGTCTCTGATTCCCGTCAAAAGGACGGGCCAGATGACATTCATATTCCTTCTCCACATGCCTGTTTGGCGCCAGCAGATCATGAGCCAGTGCACCGTCATTTGTGATCAGCAAAAGACCCTCTGTGTCCTTGTCCAGTCTTCCTACCGGAAAAAGATCCTTCCGCGTCTTATCCACGATCAGGTCAAGAACCGTGCGGTCATGCCGGTCCTTTGTGGCAGACACCACTCCCGCCGGTTTATGCAGCAGATAATAAACATGTCTTTCATAGATACAGGGCTGTCCTTTATAGGAAATGCTGTCCTCTTTTGCCTGAACATGCTTTTCCGGACAAAGGACTGTCACCCCGTTGACCGATACCAGCCCCGCCTTGATATCCTTTTTCACCTGGCTTCTTGTGCCAAGGTTCAATTCGCATAAATATTTATCCAAACGCATCCTAATCCCATCCACCTGTTCCGACATCTACATCCCGCGCAGCACGATTGATGCAGAATTACATCTCTATCTGCAGCTGTTGCCTTCCATTGACAAAAGAATACACCTGTTAATAATCACGCACACCTCAGAATATAAATAGAGTAAGCTATCCTGAACAAGGAATATCCACCATGAAAAAGAAAGATACTCTATACCAACTCCTGTTCACTGCGCTCGCCCTCTATCTGATCTTCCTAATGCTCCGTTATCCGGCTCTTGCTCTCGAATATGCTTCCAAAGGACTGCATCTCTGGTTTACCAAAATGGTGCCAACTCTCCTGCCCTTTATGATTCTCTCGGGGATCATGATCCGTATGAACCTGACAGAAAGCTTCGTACGTCTGCTCCATCCGCTCCTGCACCAGCTGTTCGGGACTTCAAGAAACGGTTCCTACACGATCGTCATGGGCTTTTTGTGCGGCTTCCCAATGGGTGCGCGGATCGTGGGAGAACTCTACGAACATCATAGATTATCCCGAGAAGAAAGCACATACCTGTTGTACTTCTGCAATAATATCGGGCCCATCTATTTCTTAAGCTATGTAGTCCCCACTCTTGGCATTGACCGGCCGCTAGGGCCGTTTCTGCTCATGTATGGCATACCGTTGTTCTATGGCTTCCTACTTATGCGTATCGTGCCATTGTTATCTCATCTGTGTCGTCCGCACGGGAACCGCACTGCAGTCCCATACAGCCGGTTTTCAGAGATCTGTTCCGATCCTGCACAGAGGTCTGATTCCCTTTTGGCGGCCATCGATGCCTCCGTGCTGTCAGGATTGATCGGCATCGCCAAGCTAGGTGGTTATATGATCTTCTTTAATTTACTGAATATCTTGTTTCAACCCTTTCATCATGTTAACATGCAGATCATGAATGTATACAGATGTCTTCTGGAAATCACCAGCGGCATTGACTATTCTGGTCGGTCAATCTATTATGCCGTCCTCATCCTTCTTCCCTTTGGCGGTTTTTCCTGTATCGCCCAAACCTACAGCATGATTCGGCAGACCGATCTTTCCGTCTGCCCTTATGTCTTGCACAAAACAGTGCAAACGGCTGTCACAGCGGTGATTTACCTGTTTCTGTATTTACGATGAACTGTCACGCTTGCGCTTTCTTCTCCTGCGCCTCCTGCTTCTTCTGCGCCTGTGTCTTCCACGCAGGATCATTGCCATGGAAACTGCCATACCTAAGATCAGCAGCGCGCATACGATACACACGACAATGAGGAATCCATCATATAAGCTTTCTTCTCTGCCGTCCGCTTCTGAATCTCCGGCCCTATCTTCTATAGAGCGTACGTCCCCGGAAGCACTTTCCAGCGCTTCTTTCTCTGCCAGCTGTGCCGCGAACTCTTCCGGCGTCTTATAATCCATAGCCGGCAGAGATACCATATTGCTGGTAGTATATAGATCGTAGCCGTTATAACCGTTCACCACGATACGGGGCACCACCCGGGGCGGCACCTGCATGGTAAAGTGAAATGTATCGGACAACCGATCCGGCCACCTGAAGAGCTCGGAGAAAGTCTCTCCGCCGTCATAACTGTATGCATAATACAACATACCGCTGTCACTGTCCGCCGCAGACACCTGCACCGTCACTTGGCCGTTATCTGCATTCTGTTCCAATACCTCAATGTTACAGAACTCCGGTTCCGTACTGTCAGGCGCCACCAGGTCCACCGGTACATCCACTGCCAGATTTTGGTAGTCACTGTAATCTACTCCCAATTCCTCAGAACTGAGATTAAAGTATTTCGCGACGGCGGTGGCATCCAGCCTTCCGAAAGCTTTCAATTTATCATCATGGTCATAGAACGGTTTGTCATTATCCTGATCCAAATGGCAGTGTTCTATCAATACACAGGGAATATCCCGCTCCGTGGCATGACGGATGATCCCATAATAATCGAGTCCCTTACTGCCAAGTCTTGTCTTGATCCCTCTGGAATATAGCCCCAGTTCCTGCAGCAGCTCCATCTCAACGCTGGCAAACGCATATCCCTTACTATAGTTCTCCCCGAACGCCGATACCCAGCACTCAGCCCCGAACAGCGTATGATGTTCCGACAGGTTAAAGTGCAGACAGAACAGGAAATCCGCATCAACACTCTTGGCATATTCGCATCGCTCCTCTAAGGAGAGTTCCTGATCGCCGTTTCTGGTCAGATATACGCTGACACCTTCATACTTCTCCAACTCCTCTTTCATGGCTTCGGCCACGACTATAGTCATCTCTTTCTCAGTATAATCCTCGTATTCGCCGCCCAGGTTCTCCCCGCCATGCCCCGGATCTATCACGATCCGCAGTGTATCATAAACATCTTTCTCCGCGGCACATACGATCATCTTCCCAGCATCGGCACCGCTGACAATACTGCTCAACTTACTGAAAAACCCAATATCGCAGACTATCATCATACCTGTCAAGATACCAACTGTCAATAACCGCACGATCATCCTTAAACTTCTCACCATTGTTACTATAATCCTGTTCATTTCCTATTCTATTCCCGCAGGCAACGAGTCAAAGGCTGCGTATGTCCAGCCCTATAGGGAAAAAAAGAGCCTGCCTAATGGCAAACTCTGTTATCCAAGCCAACCCCTATGGCTTTACATCAAATTCAGTTCAGCCGGTTCACTCTCACCCTCAGCTTCCTTCAACATCTGCTCTACCTCGATCGGACGCAGCTCAGCGCGATTTGCCTTAACGGTTTCATTATAACCGCTGATTGTGTTATAGAAACTCTCATAGTGTTCTGTCGTCGTTGCCAGAGTCGCCGTCATGGCATTTTCCAGATTGGCCAGCATCTCGTCAAGATACTGCATGGCAGATGTCCGGACACCATTGGCCTCCAAAGTTGCATTATTAAGAATCTCCTGCGCCTGCATCGTAGCCATCCGCACCACTTCATTGGCCTGTGCGTAAGCCTGCTGCATGATTTCATGCTCATTGATCAACTCCGTAGTCTGCACCGTTGCATCTTTGATCAATGCCTCCGCCTTAGTACGTGCATCATTCAAAATGGCTTCCTTATTGGTGATGATCTTCTGATAACGCTTAATCTCATCCGGGGTCTTCATGCGAAGTTCCCGTAAGAGTTCATCAATCTCTTCTTTATTCACGATTATGTTCGTCTTAGACAAGGGCTGGTATTTACAGCCATCAATGTAATCTTCAATCTCATCGATAAGTTGTTCAATTTTACTACTCATCTTTATCCCCATTCCTGAATATTCTGTAAGGTTTGGTCTTCTATCTCAACTTCGTTCTGACTTTACACCCCGGCAGACCGGATGTATTCCACTCTTGACCCTTCCCTATCTCACGTGCCCATATTTCTCATAAATCAATTTAGCGACAAATTCCGGCACACATTGAGAAATATCGCCATTAAAGCTGGCAAATTCCCTGACTGTGGAGGAACTCAAGTATGCATATTCCAAACTGGTGGTCAGAAACATCGTGTCCAGATCACCACCCGAAAATTTCCTGTTAGTCTGTGCGATCTGCAGCTCGTATTCAAAATCCGTGATCGCCCGCAATCCCCTGATCGCTACATGGATATCCTTCTTCTTGGCATAATCGATCAGCAAGCCGCTGAAAGAATCTACCACCACATTAGGCATATCCTTAGTCGCTTCCTCTAACATCTTAACACGTTCTTCCACAGAAAACAATGGAGTCTTTGTTTTATTATTCAACACACTCACCGTTAATTCATCAAAAATTTCAGCCGCGCGCCTGATAATATCCAAATGCCCAAAAGTAACAGGATCAAAACTTCCTGGATAGATTGCTGCTTTCATAATACTCTCCCCTTTATCGCAATATCCCTCTTTGGGATTTCCGGAAATACTTCCTACTTTTGGCATTATAAATCACTTTCTCCAAAATGTCTTTACTTTTTTTAAAAAATTCTGCAAAACACATGCTTGTTCGTCTTATAACATTTCTCCTTCTCCACTATAAATCCCAAATCTTTCACATAAGAAAAGTCACTGTCAAGCGCCGCTTCAACCACGATCAGCGTATTCTCCGTCACATACGGAAGCGTCCGCAGCATCTGCAGCACCTGCTGTTCATATGTGCTGTGATATGGTGGATCCATAAAGATCACATCCACGTCTTTCTCGTGGATTCCAGGCAACGCACTCAAGACGTCCTGCCGCAGTACCGTCGCCCGACCCGTGAACCCGGTAAACTGTAGATTCTCCGTGATACAGGCCACTGCATTCCTGTTGTTCTCCACGAAATAGGAATGTCTTGCCCCGCGGCTTAACGCTTCAATTCCAATACCGCCGCTTCCGCTGTACAGATCTAAGAATACGGCATCCGACAGATACGGCTGCAGCATATTAAATAATGTCTCCTTTATCCTGTCCGTAGTTGGCCTGGTATCCATTCCCTCCGGTGTCTTCAAACGCAGGCTTCTGGCCGTCCCCGCTATCACTCTCATAGTTTCCTCCATTCCGGTCCATTCTCCATTCCCTGTCAAACCCTGATCTTTACTCCCTTACCGTCGCGTTTCCCTAATTTGATCTTATTCAGTTCGACTTCCTTCCCGCTGTACTCGATCGTCTGCTCCGCCGCATTACGTGTATAGTAAACTGCTTCCAGGCTGTCTTTTGCCCCAAGCTTCATTCCGCGGACGCCGATGGCGCCTTTCTTTTTCTCTGGTATCTCCTCCACCGGAAACCGCAGGAAATACCCTTCCACCGACTGCAGGACAATATTGCGCTGTTCTTTCAACGTCACAACGCTTACTACTTCATCCTCGTCCGCCAGCTTTGTGGCCGCCACCGTCCGCTTGGCTACATCAAATTCTCCACCGTCCACCACCTTGAGCATGGCCTGCCGGGTGGCAAAGATGACCCGGTAAAGATTCAAGTCACTCTGGCTGGCAGCATAAAGGATAGTCTCCTTTGAAGAATCAAAATTACTGACATTATCCACCGGCACACCCTTGTCTCGGAATTTGCCCATAGGCAGATCCATCACTTTCAGAGTATGCAGCTGTCCGGTATTCGTAAACAGGCATACTTTACCCGTATTCTTGCAGACAAAGGCATACTTGTTCTCGCTGTCCGCCGCTTCCTTGTTTCTCTCATAGGTGGCCGTATCGATCGTCCTGGCGTAACCGAAACGATCCATCAGGAAGACGATATCCATCTCTTCTACCTTCTTCTCCACATAGACTGCCTCGCTGGCCTGCGTGATCACCGTTCTGCGACTCCGCCTGTATTCTTCCCGGATCTCATCCAACTCATTGATGATAACCTGGGCCATGGAATCCTTTCTGGCCAGAATATCTTCGTAACGGTAGATATTGGCCATAGTATCCTCATGTTCGTTGATCAGCGCCTCGATCTCCAGCCCGATCAGCTTGTAGAGCCGCATATCCAGAATGGCATTTGCCTGTTTCTCGGTAAACATCAGCTGCGCGGCCATGATCTTGGATTCCTTGGATTTAAATTTGATACCGTCGATCCTGCCCTCGATCAGACAGGCCTTCGCCATGGCTCTGTCCTTGGATCCACGCAGGATCTCAATGATCAGGTCGATCACATTACAGGCCTTGATCAATCCTTCCTGTATCTCTTTACGTTCCAGCTCTTTCGCCAGGAGATTCGTGTATTTTCTTGTCGTCACCTCGAACTGAAATTTGACGTTCTCCTTAAGGATCTGTTTTAACCCCATGGTCTCCGGTCTGCCATCGGCGATGGCCAGCATATTGACACCGAAGGTATCCTCCAGTCGAGTCTTCTTATACAGCAGATTTTTGAAGTTCTCCACATCCGCATCTTTGCGCAGTTCGATAACGATGCGAATCCCCTCCTTGGAGGACTGGTTGGTGATATCCACGATATCCTGTGTCTTCTTGGTCTCTGCCAGAGCCGCAACATCCATCAGAAACTTACCGATCCCTGCACCGATCATGGTATAGGGTATCTCCGTGATCACCAGATTAGTCTTACCGCCTTTGGCCTTCTCAATCTCTACCTTACCGCGGATCTTGATCTTACCTGTTCCGCTCTCATAGATTTCCGGCAGTTCGTCTTCATTGATGACAATGCCACCGGTGGGAAAATCCGGTCCCTTTACATAACGCATCAGTTCTCTGGTAGTAATATTCTCATCCAACATATAGGCCTTGGTAGCCTCGATCACCTCCGCCAGATTATGGGGTGGGATGCTGGTGGCCATACCAACTGCGATACCTTCGGATCCGTTAATGAGTAGGTTGGGAATCTTCACCGGCAATACACTAGGCTCCCGCTCAGTGGCATCGAAGTTGGGCAGGAAATCTACCACGTCTTTATCCAGGTCGGATAAAAATGCCTCCTGCGTGATCTTCTCCAGTCTGGCCTCCGTGTAACGCATGGCCGCAGCGCCGTCCCCCTCGATATTCCCGAAATTGCCGTGTCCGTCGATCAGGGGAAGCCCTTTCTTGAAATCCTGAGACATGACTACCAACGCCTCATAGATCGAACTGTCTCCGTGGGGATGGTACTTACCCATGGTATCGCCCACGATACGCGCTGATTTACGGTAAGGCCTGTCGTAGCGGATTCCCAGCTCATACATGTCATACAACGTTCTTCTCTGTACCGGTTTTAGACCATCCCGCACATCCGGCAACGCCCTGGCGACGATCACGCTCATAGCATAGTCGATAAATGACTTCTGCATGACCTCGGAATATTCTGTCTTGATGATCCTGTCGTTTCTATCATTCACACTCATATTATCTTTCATTCTTGCCTCCATTCCGAAGCGTTTTGCCGGTATCTGTCCGTTACCCTATCCTTGGATCAGATATCCAGCTCCGCATCCTGGGCGTGCCGGTAGATAAACTCCTTACGGGGCAGTACCTCCGTCCCCATCAGCATCTCTGTCACTTCCGTAGCCATACGGGCGTCCTCGATCTCCACCTGTTTAAGCAGCCTGGTATCCGGATCCAAGGTTGTCTCCCACAGCTGTTCGGCGTCCATCTCACCAAGACCTTTATATCTCTGCAGGGTAAAAGGCCCTTTATGCCGCTTCCGATACTTCTCCAGTGCCTTATCATCATAAAGGTATTCTTCCGCCCCCTTTGAAGGCATGACCTTATATAACGGCGGCATGGCAATATATACATGCCCTTCATAGATCAATTCCGGCATAAACCGATAGAACAATGTCAAAAGCAAAGTGGAGATGTGCTCCCCGTCCACATCCGCATCGGCCATGATGATGATCTTGTCATAGCGCAGCCTGCTGATGTCAAAGTCGTTGCCGTATCCTTCCGAAAAACCGCAGCCGAAGGCGTTGATCATAGTCTTGATCTCCGCGTTGGCAAGAATCTTATCGATACTTGCCTTCTCCACATTTAAGATCTTACCGCGTATGGGCAGGATTGCCTGGAACATACGGTTACGTGCCGTCTTGGCGCTGCCGCCTGCCGAATCTCCCTCCACGATAAAGATCTCACACTTGGAGGCGTCCCTGGACTCACAGTTAGCCAGCTTGCCGTTAGAATCAAAAGAGAACTTCTGTTTGGTCAGAAGATTGGTCTTCGCCTTCTCTTCCGTCTTCCGAATCTTCGCCGCCTTCTCCGCGCAGCCGATAATACTCTTCAAAGTTTCCAGATTGCGGTCAAAGAACCGCACGATCTCTTCCCCCGTCACCTTACTCACGATCTTCGCCGCATCCTGGTTATCAAGCTTGGTCTTTGTCTGCCCTTCAAAACGTGGATCCGGGTGCTTGATGGACACCACGGCGGTCATGCCGTTACGCACATCCGCACCGGTAAAATTAATATCCTTTTCTTTTAAGATATTTAAACCTCTGGCATAAGTATTGATCACGTTGGTAAACATGGTCTTAAATCCGGTCAGATGAGTGCCTCCTTCTGCATTGTAGATGTTGTTGCAGAATCCCAGCACATTTTCGTGGAACTCATTTACATACTGTAAGGCCACTTCCACTGTGATTCCTTCTGACTCCCCTTTGTAATAGATCACATCATGGATAGCCTCTTTGGATTTATTCATATCCTTTATGAAACCGATAATGCCCTCCGGCTCATGGTACTCGATATGTTCGATCTCCTCCTTGCGTTTATCTTCATAAATGATCGTCAACGCCGGGTTCAGATAAGCAGTCTCATGCAAACGGCTCTTGACCTCATCCTCTTTAAACCGGGTCCTGTCAAATATGGTATCGTCCGGCAGAAAATTTATAGTAGTCCCGGATTCCTTCGTTTTTCCCACCACTGGCAAAAGACCATCCTGCAGTTCTAAGGTGGGGATGCCGCGCTCATACCGGTCTTCATAGACATAGCCGCCAGTCTTCACCGTCACATGCATATGTGCCGACAGGGCATTTACAACAGAAGAGCCAACCCCGTGCAGACCGCCGCTGGTCTTATAGGCATCATTGTCAAACTTACCGCCCGCATGAAGTGTGGTAAAGACAAGCCGCTCCGCACTGATGCCTTTCTCATGCATTCCGACCGGGATTCCCCGTCCATCGTCTGACACCGTAGCCGATCCGTCCGCCTCTAACGTCACATGTATGGTAGAACAAAATCCTGCCAGATGTTCATCCACCGCGTTGTCCATGATCTCATAGATCAGATGGTTCAGGCCCTTTGTGGAGACACTGCCGATATACATGCCCGGCCGGACGCGTACCGCTTCCAGTCCTTCCAGAACGGTGATACTGGACGCATCATATGTGTTCGCTGTATTTGTCTTCGCCATATTGTCATACACCTCTTGTTTTTCATTTATTCCCGTGAGCAACGAGCCAAATGCAATGCCTGCGCAGCATTTGCGATATCGGTCATCTCTCATCCATTGTACTGGATCATATCTCCCGGCAGATATTCCCGGATCATTTCTTCCAATCTCTTGTGATCGATAGGTTTCGACAGATAATCTGTAAAACCCTCATCAAGATATTTCTCTCTTGCTCCTGTGACCGCATTCGCCGTAAGTGCGATAACGGCCGGCGCCTTCTGCCGGAAGCGCTCCGTTTCCTGCATCCGATGCAGCGTCTCCACACCGTCCATCACAGGCATCATATGATCCAGCAAAATGATATCATAATCGTTTTTGCTAAATTTATCAAGACATTCCTGTCCACTGATCGCAGAATCAAACTGAACCTTTAATCTCTTTAGCAGCCCCTTGCCCACCGTAATGTTGACACGGTTATCATCCACCGCCAGGATCCTGGCGGCCGGCGCGATGAATTTCTCGCGGGAATGTTCCCGCTCCGCAGACCGGCGCAGTCTCTCTTTATAATCTCCAAGCAGTTCCGGTCCGGCTACTCTCTGCGGTACGGTAAAGGTAAAGACACTGCCCTCCCCGTATACACTCTCAACACGCAGGCTGCCGTTCATCCTGTCAATCAGATTCTTCGTGATGCTCAGGCCCAGACCCGTGCCCTCTATATGTTCGTTCTTCGACCTGTCCAACCTTACAAACGGCTCAAACAGTATGGAAAGCTTATCCGCCTCGATGCCGATGCCGGTATCCGACACGGTGATCTGCAAGTCGATATTATTTTTATCCTTATCCTTAAAATCTATCCTAAGCGTGACCTGCCCTTCTCTCGTATACTTGAGCGAATTAGTCAGGAAATTAATGATACACTGCTTGATCCGCTGCTCGTCCCCGTAAAGCATCTCCGGCAGCATCGGATCTGCCTGAATGTGTAAGGCAAGACTGCTTTCTTCCGCCCGCATGGTCATCATATTCTCAATATCGATCAGCATCTTCCCCAAATGATAGTTCTTCTCCACAATCTCCATCTGTCCGGATTCTATTTTGGAAAGATCCAAGATATCATTGATGATAGAGAGCAATATCTTACCAGCATTCTGGATATTCAGGGCATAATCTTTGATCGAATCGGAACAACTCTCCCGAAGGATCATCTCATTCATCCCCAGCACCGCATTGATTGGCGTCCGTATCTCATGAGACATGTGAGCCAGGAAAACGCTTTTGGCCGTATTGGCACGCTCCGCCTCCTCTTTCAGGCTGATCAGCTGCTGTGTGTACAGATGTCCTTCCGTCCTGTCGCTGATCCGATAGATCGTACCTGCCCGGCGGTGATTATCATCATAGATCTCACTCAATTCCCATTGATAGTATTTATTTCTTACCGTAAATCCTTCCTGATTCCTCTCTAAAAAATCAAATACCGTCTCTTCAATATCCCGCCGGTCTTTCCAGTCAACTTCCGGAAAGATTCTCGATATTTCCCGGTTCAAATAAATAACCTCTCCATGGCGGTCAATGACAAGAATGCCTTCCCTGATATTGTCGATCACCCGGTCCTTGGCCGTCTTGACCGTATCAAACAGACGATATTTGTACATGACAAATACAAGGAAACACTCCGTGATCATCATAGACATGGGATAAGGATCGTAATAGCCGAACACTCCTGACATTCTAAGGAACCACAGGCAGATCGGATTGAGAGCAGCCAGGCAGAGCAGGTACAGCTCCGGCCGTTTCTCTCCCCGGTGGTCCAACGCAGACTGCAGCACGATAAACGTGATCAGAATGCCGAGGATCATCGTTGTCACGACCCACCAGTAATAGACAGGCCCCGGCACGATGGACCATAGATAATAACCGTTCTGCGCGACACGTTCCACTTTCCTGTAAAAGATTGTATTATGATCGATCGTAAATACAATGATCAGGATAAAAAGATGATCGACCGCATAAAATCGCTTGATCATCCTGACATGCCAATCTTTCAAATGCGTACTGTACAAACATGAAAAATACAGAAAACTGAGCAGCCCCATTGTAGTGCCGATATATTCGACCTTGATTGAAAGCCGCGCCGCCTCCTCACTGATACTCTGCAATTCCAGGAAATATCCTGTCATGTCCAGAAAGGTACAGATCGTCCCCACCAGCAGGATCTTCTGCTGTACGGAAGGTCTGGCCATCCCCACAAACAGGATCATGGCAAAGCAGATCAGCACGCCGATCCCATGTATTACTATGATCACTCCCATAAGAAAACCCCATTTTACATCTACCTAATTATTTTCATTCACTTCATACAGATATTCCCGGCCCCGCTTCCCGGCCCGCGAAAGCAGCTGCATATAAGTAAGCAGCGGCAGTGCACTTCCTGACAGATCCCGGTGTATCCCTGCGGCCTTCGCAAACTCCTTTACCGTAAAAGGCTCTTCCAATTCATAGGGCACAAGCTGCAGGAAATCCTCCACACGTTCCATCCGCACCTCATCAAATAAAGCTATCGGCATCCGATCATAACGGCTCGATCCCCTCTTCTTGTTCTTACTCCATCCGTTTAGCAGCCGATACTCGTCTATGTCCAGCAGTGGAAAAGCAAAAGACAGATTGGGATGTCCCAGAAACTGTTTGATCTTATACAACTCCGGAAACGCGTGATACACATTACCCGTGACCGGAGATTTGTGCTTCTTCGATAATTCTCCCGTCTCCTCCTCCATCCAGATCACCCATTTATGGTGCGGAATCGGATAGACCACCGTCACAGGATACAGCGGCAAAAATACCGCCAGCTTCGGACGAAGTCTGTTGAAATTGCCGTTCTGAATCTCTATGATCCGCTCTCCCGTATAAATATCCGCTATGTATCCCTCGATCGGCACCTCATGGTAGTCTTCATTCGGTTCATAATACAGCTTCATCACCGCATGTACTGTCTTCTCCTGCAGCGTACCGAACCCATGGGGATCATTCTGTTTTAAGAGTACTTTGAGCTTCGCCTGCTCGAAGGCTTCCTGGTTTAGTGTGTTCACAGCCGTTGTTCCTTACTGTCACGAGTGAATTTGTCAGACCGTCTGTATAAAAGCTTGCGGATGTCGTAACTTTTATTATAGTTAACGACATTAAAAATTTCGTTTTCGGTCCTGCAAAAGCTCCCGTATATGGCTTTGGCAGGAACCGGAAGCAGAAATTTGTTATGTCGTTTACTATAGTATAACAAAAAATCTGAAATCGAACAAGTGTTTTGTTTCGACAAGTATATCGAGTTCTTTTGGAAAAGACATGTCCGTCAAGATTTAACTGGTACATCCTGAATACTACCGGAAAATCCTTGGGCTGCCACGTAATTTTGTTGTCCACCCACATTTCCTTACCAAATATCGAAAGTTCACTGTTTTTATTTCAGTATATCTTTTTCTCCCGCCAAAAGCAACTACTATCATAAGATCGCAGTTTCTCCTGACATATGAAAGTTACTATTCGCGATGCCCTGCAACACGCGGACAAAAAAGAAGAGCTGACAACACCGTTGGTTTCAGCTCAGTAATTCCTTACAGTTTCTTCACATTCCGGTCGCCGTACAGGATCCGCTCCTGATCTGACGCACTTAAGGACGTGAATCTGCCGGTCCGGTCGTAATAGGTCAACAGGGAAGAATTCTTGGCGATCGTCCGCTGCCCGTCCTCTGTCAGCAGACTGATCACCTGGTCCAGGTTTCCGGAACGCAGATATTTCTGAATCTCCCTATCTTTCTCCATTCTCCCGGACAGTACTTCCTCCGGCAGTTCCGCAGCAGCTTTCACCGGCTCGTCAGATAAGGCATCCTGATTCATCTCCAGATACTCTTCCGATAAGCGATCCGTCTCTTCCAACGGCGCTTCTTCCGCAGACAGCACTGTCTCCTCCGGCACGGAATCGTTCCATACCCTGTCAAGAAGTCCCTTGAAAGACTGGACAAACATGGCAAACCAAGAACGGACAGTGCGAAACAAGTCCGCAAAGGTATCTTTCTGCGTTGATGTTCCCTTCTCCGGTCCGTTTCCGGACAACTCCAATTTAACACCACTCTGCATTACCGTGCGGGATCTGTTCCCGGCCAGATTTTTATCCAGTCCTTCTTTGGAAACCTTCTCTTTATCATCGTCTTCTTCTTTCTTGTCATCGGCACGCTGATAGTCCAGGCTGAATTTCTCACCATTGCTGTTCGTATCCGCTGCCATAGGCATATTTAATTTTTTGTAATCATAATAATCGTTGTCACTGACTCTATTTATCATGGTATCTTTCTTTCCGTGGTGAGCATACTGTGCGCGCATCCTGTAAACACGATCTGCTCTTTTTCATCTTTACCTCTATGCCGAAGCGCTTTGCGCTGAGGACGCGAGCAGAATTTCAGATTCTGCTCTGCGATCAAGGAGTTTGTGACGCTTCGGCACAAACTCTTGGTTGAATAAATTGCTCCTCAAAGAATTCATTCAACCTTTGTATAAGTATATCCTGTTCCACCCCGGAAAGCAACTACTATCAGTTTCTGGCTCTGTAAAACCCGCCCCTTAAGCTTGGATCATATTCTCCAGTTCCTCCATGATATGTATCAGATCTCGTAGAGTTCCTTTCTGCGCGATCTCCGCACGTAAATATTTCATCACTTCATAATAACCTATCCTGTCCGGCACCAGTCCGTCTAATGTGCCCGGATACTGTTCCTGCAGATTATCCAGCAGCCTTTTTACGATCTGCTTATTTAAGATTCTGTCATAATGCTCTCTGCACAATCTGACGGTCTCGTCAATGATCGCGTAAAATGTATGCTCATCCGACTCCACATATTCTTTTTGCAGTAGCACCTGGTCATAGGATGTGATACAGACTTCCTTCTCCGATAAGTGCAGGGAATCCCGGATCCTGAGAACCGGCAGTAGCATTCCTGTCTCTGCGGCGAGTTTCTTTCGGCACTCGTTCACATAATCGGTTTTTAAGCCTTCTGTGATACAGGAGATCAATCCGACTCCCACTTCGATACGAATGGGTTCCGCGATCAGATTCTGCTTGATCTCCCGTTCTACCACGGTATTCTCATTTTCACACAAATGAACGCTTTCCATGCCGAGTAAAGAATCCGCCCGTACCTTCAACAAGCGACAAATTTCCGCAACGAGGGTAACATCCGGAAGACTATAGCCCCGCTCCCATTTACTCACGGCCTGCGGCGTTACGCCGAGCCGCAGTGCAAATTCATCTTGTGTCATGTTCTGTTCTCTCCGAAACCTGCTAATGTTTTCACTTAAATGCTGCATATTTTCCTCCATTCTGAAGCTTTTTTGTGTTTCTACCTGTATGATATCTCATATATCCGGCATTGTAAAACAACTGTCAGTTAGAGCATGATTCAACCGGTACAGAATCGAAACTAAGGAAAACAGCATTGTGATGGCCTCTATGGTATGGTATAGTTTCATTGTCTTCCATTGACAGGGATAATGGAAGATTTATTGATCGTAGAGCCAAATTTGAAATTTGGCTCGCAGTCTTCACAAAAAACTGCTTCGGCACGGAGGTAAAGATGGGCGAAATGAAGAACGAACTGGAAAAGTGCATGGCAGGTGAATACTATAACTGCCATGATGAAATTTTTCTTGGATATAAGACGCAGGCAAGAAAACTTCTGAAAGAATATAATATGCTCACCTATGAGCAAAAAGAGGAAAAGGCCGATATACTAAGTCAATTGTTTGGCAGCATCGGCACGAACGTGTCCGTTGGTCTGCCGTTTATCTGTGACTACGGACAGAACATTTATATCGGAAATAACGTGTCTGTCAATATGAATTGCACATTTGTAGACTGCAATCAGATCACCATAGGTGATAATGTACTCATCGCCTCCAATGTGCAGCTCTATACGGCAACGCATCCCGTGGAACTGTCAGACAGGCTCACGCCTGACTGGAGCCCTGAGACAGACCAGTATTTCTGCCGTACTTATGCACTGCCGATCCGGATCGGCAACGGCTGCTGGCTGGGCGGCGGTGTGATCGTGCTGCCAGGCGTGACCATCGGGGATGGCTGTGTGATCGGCGCCGGCAGCGTCGTCACGAAAGATATCCCGGACAATTCACTGGCCGTCGGAAATCCCTGCCGCGTGATCCGGCCGATCAACCGTACTAATGTATGAGCGCGACGAAGCCGTCATTTCTGACGGCTTCGTCTCATAGAACTATAATAACTCATTTTGGGCTGCTTCTACTTCTGGTTGATATAATTCACAAGTCCTTCCGCAGCAATGATCTTCTGCATAAACTCCGGGAACGCCTGCCCCTTATAACTCGTACCCTTCGTCACATCCGTGATCACACCGGTGTCAAAGTTCACCTCCACGGTATCACCCGCCTCGATCGCCTGTGCGGCTTCCGGACACTCGATGATCGGTAATCCGATATTGATCGCATTCCGATAGAAGATCCTGGCAAAGGTCTCGGCGATAACGCAGCTTACTCCCGCAGCTTTAATGGCGATCGGGGCATGTTCTCTGGAGGAACCGCAGCCGAAATTCTTAGTCGCCACGATGATATCCCCTCTACTGACCTTATGAATAAATTCCTTATCAATGTCTTCCATACAATGTGTCGCCAATTCCGCCGGATCGGAAGAATTCAGATACCGTGCCGGGATGATGACATCTGTATCCACATTGTCTCCATATTTAAAAACAGTTCCTTTTGCTGATTGCATGATCGATTCTACCTCCGTTTCATAGTTTTATCCCAGTCTGCAGGGACAGGAAATCTTCCCGGCCACCGCGCTTGCTGCCGCTACTGCCGGACTTGCCAGATAGATTTCGGAATTGACATGTCCCATACGTCCTACGAAGTTACGATTGGTCGTGGAGACACATCTCTCCCCTTCCGCCAGAATACCCATATACCCTCCAAGACAGGGGCCGCAGGTGGGCGTACTGACGATCGCGCCTGCGTCGATAAAGGTCTTCAGAAGCCCTTCTTCCATTGCCTGCAGATAGATTGCCTGCGTCGCCGGGATCACGATACAACGCATTCCCGGAGCCACATGCCTGCCCTGCAGAACCTCCGCTGCGATCCTGAGATCATCCAGCCTGCCATTGGTACAGGAACCGATCACCACCTGATCGACTACAATATCCTCTTTGATCTCATCGATAGTCTTCGTATTCTCCGGAAGATGCGGGAAGGCGATTGTCGGCCGCAGCGTACTTAAATCGATGGTATGCTCCTCATCATACACCGCATCCTCGTCTGCCTCATATATCTTATATTCTTTCGTGGAGTGCTCCTTCATATAACAAACAGCCAGCTCGTCTACCGGAAAGATCCCGTTCTTACCACCCGCCTCGATAGCCATATTGGCGATGGTGAACCGGTCATCCATGGACAGATTCTGTATGCCCTCGCCCACAAACTCCATAGATTTATACAGCGCTCCATCCACACCGATCATACCGATGATATGTAAGATCACATCCTTACCACTCACCCATTTGGCAGGCTTTCCTACCAGATTAAACTTGATGGCAGCTGGAACTTTGAACCATGCCTTACCGGTCGCCATGCCGGCTGCCATGTCTGTGCTGCCCACGCCTGTAGAGAAAGCGCCCAGCGCACCATAGGTGCAAGTGTGAGAGTCTGCCCCGATGATCACATCTCCTGCCACTGTCAGACCTTTTTCCGGTAAAAGTGCGTGCTCGATGCCCATCTCGCCTACTTCAAAGTAATTCGTGATCTCATTGCGCTTTGCGAACTCTCTTACGCACTTGCAGTGCTCTGCCGATTTGATATCCTTATTCGGTACAAAGTGATCCGGCACCAGCGCAATCTTATCCTTGTGGAACACGCCGTTCACATTCATCTTCTCCATTTCCTTGATCGCTACCGGACTGGTGATGTCATTTCCCAGCACCAGATCCAGATCGGCCTCGATCAGCTGTCCCGCTTCCACATATTCCAGCCCCGCATGGGCCGCCAGAATTTTCTGTGTCATTGTCATTCCCATAATCCCGTTCTCCTTACCTGTTATTCTTCTGCCGAAAACAAGGCTTATCCGGAAATCCAGACAAGCCCTGTTGTCAACTCATCTCTGCTATCACATCATCCATGGAATGAGTCGTAATGTATTCAAAAAGATCCGCCATCTGTTCGGGCGTCAGACTCATATCCATCTTCGTCCACTGGATGACAACAAAAGCCATGCACTGTGCATAATACTCCGCCACCATACCGACCGTCAGACCTCTCTGTGACAGTTTCTTCTCACTGGCCTTCTCATTGATGACGGTCAAAAGAATCTCCCTAATGAATTTCCTGGCAATACGCTCACAAGAATTCTGTCCTTCCAGCCGAGCGACTTTCTTGTAGAACTTCTTGTCCTGTAACATATTGCAAAAGATATGCACCATGCTGTCTCTCAGATTCCCCGACTGTATCAACGGCTTTACCGGATCTAAGATTTCCGTGCGGATGATCCATTCCAGCAGCCCGTACTTATCCTGGAAATGATTATAAAAAGTAGGTCTGATCACGCCAGCGCCGTCTGTGATCTGCTTGATCGTTATCTTATCGATCGGCATCCTGAGTGTCAGATCCTTAAAGCTCTCCGCCAGCATCTGATCCACATTGGTTTTGGACTGCATGTCTGTCTCCGACTGATCAATTATTGATCAACTTATCTTCGCCGTTCCAGCTGTAAAGCTTTCTGATCTCTTCGCCAACGATCTCCGAAGGATGCTCTGCCGCTAACTTTCTCATTGCCTTGAAATGTACCTGGCCTCCAGCGGAAGACATGTCTAACAGGAAGTCCTTCGCGAAAGTACCGTCCTGAATGTCGGCCAGAATCTTCTTCATATTTGCCTTGGTCTCTTCCGTAATGATCTTCGGACCGGTAATATAATCGCCATATTCCGCCGTGTTGGAGATGGAATATCTCATGCCGGCGAAACCGGACTGGTAGATCAGATCTACGATCAGCTTCATCTCATGGATACACTCAAAGTATGCGTTTCTTGGATCATAACCAGCTTCAACCAGTGTCTCATACCCTGCCTGCATCAGCGCACATACGCCGCCGCACAAAACTGCCTGCTCACCGAAAAGGTCTGTTTCTGTCTCTGTCCTGAACGTGGTCTCCAGCACACCTGCTCTCGCGCCGCCGATGGCCAGAGCATAAGCCAGTGCCATATCCTGTGCCTTACCTGTCGCGTCCTGATGAACTGCCACTAGACAGGGAACACCCTTGCCTGCCAGATATTCGCTCCGCACCGTGTGACCCGGTCCCTTGGGCGCGATCATAGTCACATCCACATCCTTGGGCGGTACAATACAACCAAAATGAATATTGAAACCGTGTGCGAACATCAGCATATTACCCGGCTCCAGATTAGGCTCAATGTCCTTCTTATACAGGGAAGCCTGCAGTTCGTCGTTGATCAGGATCATGATGATGTCAGCTTTCTTGGCTGCCTCTGCCGCTGTGAACACTTCAAATCCCTGTGCCTCAGCTTTCGCCCAGGACTTGGATCCCTCATACAGACCGATGATCACATGGCAGCCTGACTCCTTCGCATTCAAGGCATGTGCATGTCCCTGACTTCCATACCCGATCACTGCGATCGTCTTTCCCTCCAATAAGGACAGATTACAGTCTTCCTGATAAAAAATATTTGCCATTTTTCTACTCCTCCATTTGCTTTCTTATATTGTTACCAGCCCTGTGCCCACCGTAGGACAGGCACACTGCCTTTTATAGTTAACGACATTAAAAATTTCGTTTTCGGTTCTGCAAAAGCTCCCGTATAT
>ERZ779637.426-NODE-426-length-28677-cov-9.422542_pt1 | contig 28677 bp, 28 predicted proteins | sample MGYA00514196_ERZ779637 | MGnify/ENA primary metagenome ERZ779637 (study PRJEB29562, sample SAMEA4376700) | mouse gut metagenome | isolation source: Cecum | study: EMG produced TPA metagenomics assembly of the A DSS colitis mouse model was used to assess the...
TCGACCTGACGGGGCAGGTATGCGCCGATTCGGTCGGCGTGTCCGTGCATCCAAATCTATCATATCCTCTCTATTAAATATCCTATCCGAATCTATTTCGTACCATCTCAAATTTTCTGCGTTATTTCCTTTAAAACAAATCTGGGTTGTATATTTGTAACAAAAACCCAAGCCCTCATATAGCCGAACTGCCCGAATATTTTTTTCAATAACATTCAAATATACTCGGGTTAATTTTAGCTGTGTAAATGCAATCCTGAGTATTTCCCGTGATGCTGTTTGCGCTGCGCCAGACCCCATAGCCTCCGGATGTAATGTAATTGCAAATTCCGCCTCTCTATTTTCATGGTCAATATTTTTTAAGCTGACCGTCCCATAATACTGGCCATCCTCTGATGAGATTGCTCTATGCAAATGTCTTGTCTCATCCTCCGCATCTGCGATAAACTTCCACATATCCGCTATTGTCTTACTATTTCCATCTAGAAACAAGTACTGCGTAACAGCACTATCCTTCATCCAAGAGAGCATCCGCTCCGCGTCAGATTTCTTCAGTGGCCGCAAATAAAATTGGCTCATGAGCAACCTACTCCTTAGAAAAGCTATTAATCTGCTCAATAATATATTGCTGCTCTCCTATCTCCATCCCATTGTACATGGGCAGGCTCAATACCTCGTTGGCGTATTGTTCGGCGACGGGAAAGTCTCCTTTATGATATCCCAAATACCGATATGCTCTGCTCAAATGCGGCGGGATCGGATAGTGGATTAGTGTCCCTATTCCATGATCTTTTAGATATGCTGAAAGATGATCCCTCTGCCCGCCCTTGACATGAACCACATACTGATGCCAGGAGGAATCTGCCCCTGGCCGTATCAACGGCAGCTGGAGACAATCATTTTTGATTCCTTCCATGTATCTGGAGGCGATCTCACAGCGTTCAGCGTTGAATTCATCCAAATGCTGGAGCTTTACCCGCAAAAATCCTGCCTGCAGCTCGTCCAGCCGGCTATTCGTTCCGACCACTTCATTTTCATAACGAATACGGCTGCCGTAATTTCGGTAGACACGGAACATGTCTGCAATGTCGTCACGGTTTGTTACAATCGCGCCCGCATCACCAAATGCCCCGCAGCCCTTGCTGGGATAAAAGCTAAAGCAACCGATATCACCAAATGTGCCCACCGTCTTTCCTTGCCAGTGGTTCCCGTGACTCTGGGCACAGTCCTCTACCACGCGCAAACCGTGTTTGACCGCAATCTCCATAATGCGTGTCATATCGCAAGCTTGTCCGTAGAGATGAACCGCTAGGATTGCTTTTGTTCTTGATGTGATTCTTTCCTCAATTTTGCCCGCATCAATATTGTCATATTGATCGGGTTCTACGAAAATCGGCGTAGCCCGATTCATAGAAATACCCATCACGCAGGCGATATAAGCGTTGGCGCAGACGATTACCTCATCCCCTTCGCCAATTCCAAGCATACGAAAGCTCATCCACAGTGCATCCAGGCCGCTGGCAAGCCCCACACAGTGTTTAGCGCCGATATACGCAGCCCACTCCTGTTCAAAAGCAGATACTTCGTTGCCAAGTATGTACCAGCCGCTGCGTAAGACCTCCAGCGACTTTGCCTCGTACTCTGAGGCGTGCAAGTCATACTGTCGCTTGAGATTATTGGGCATGATGTTCATATAGTGTCCTCCTCGATAGCTTTTTCCGACGAGCTCCGATATGTAGATGTTCCTTTTTCCGACGATAAATCGCGAAGGCTACAGCACCCACTATGCCAAAGCTGCTCACAATTCGGACCTTTAACCTCGTCTGGAACGACAACTAGGCAACGGGGCGGGTGAAAAATCTCTGAGAGTTGGCTCAAATACTATGGAACTCGTTTAGCCCTCAACTTGGTAAAGCCAAATTTTATACGGACTGTTATCGCATTCGAATGTATGTAAATGTCTTAACCCGGAATCATTGAAATTTTCAATTTCGAGTCCAGAGAAGATATAATCACACCCGAAGTCTACCAACGCATCATGGTCCAATTGCAAATCTTTAATCGTTCTTGTACTGTTTTTCAAATAATAATAACTTTTTCCTATTTCACTGGCAAACAGATAGCATCTACTCCCCCAAGTATCAAAATAGCTCTGAATCTCGTCATTCTTATTTAGTTCATCCGCAATAATCTCTCGAAACCGGTGCTTATATTCCACATCATAATTGCTCAAATACCCATCAATACAGTTAAATCCGTTATAGAGCGGAACAGATGGGTACAGGGCTACACTGCCTACACGAAATTCATCTTTGGGGCGTCCTATATAATCAGCTATTTCCTGAAACAACTCTGTGCTATAAAAATTGTTTATGGATGTGGATAGCGGTTGTACACCGTTTTGCAACCGTTCCAGATTTACCTTCAGGCGGCTGGCGTTATACGTAGACATTGCCATGCTGATTGTCAAAATCACAACAAGGCTAATAGAGACAATTCGTGAGATAGGAGGCTTGCTAGAACCTAATTTTAATCCGCATGGACTGGTATACAACAAGTTAAGTACGAGGCCAAACGCTGAATACCAAATAAAGGGATACAACATGTAAAAGCGGTCCGCTTGAAAGGATTTAAACACGCCTCCGAATTCCCGTCGAAAAATTGCGATAACACTAAAGCGCCAAGTGGCATAAAAAGCTGCTATAGCAGCTGCGGAGAGCACCAACACGCACAAAATCAGCGTTTGCTGTTTTTGGCGTTTTTCTAAGAGAGAATACATAACTATGCCAGTACACACAACCGCGATAACCCAAGGAACCATCGCCGTATGATTGGAAACTGCGTGATACTGCCCATCGCGCCATATTTGCAGAAAAGCTGCTACCCACTGCGACCAGCTATGTAATACCCCCACAGTCCATTCCGTTCTATGGCTGACAAAAGACCGCCCGGCAAGCACTTGTAAAATCAAGGAGTAATTCCGAACTACGTAAATTCCCATCAGCAGAAACAGAATACTTGAAAGGCGTTTGGCCTGTACATTTCTCTGCATTACAGAAAGCAGAATACAGGCCAAAATAATTATCACACAGTCAGCATATCCGCTAAGTACAAGATCAGAAGCTAATGCAAAAAGGACTGTGATAAGATACGGATACCACTTTTGTTCACCTTTGATTACTCTAACGCATGCGTAACACAATAGAGGCTGTCCCATAATAGACAGACCATAATCCGCATAAAATGGCAAAGCGCAGAAAAGATGCCCTGAAATTACTGCAATCCAAGGGTTTACATCCCATTCTCGAAGCAATAAGTACAACCCTACAAAAGCGGTAATTTGAATAAATGCCGAATTCAGAGTAAATGCGACAGCGGTGGGGAAAGCAAGATAAAAAAGCAGCGTCACAAAGGATGGAAAAGTGGACGGTATTTGAGCATCCATAAATTCCGGAGCGCCTATGCCTTTGAGTTGTTTTGCGTACAACGCATAATAAGTAGTGCCTGCATCAAGTTGATCGTGGATGGTAACCATTCCATCTCCACCTAAAATCAATGCAGGTAGAATGCATAGAAACAAAAAAAACAACCCCACAATCAGGGGAATCTCCTTTTTATCCAGTTTATTTATTGATAAAGTTTTCATCTATTTTGTATTCTCCATGTCAAAAAAGGTTATTGTCTGCGCGCTAGCGCGCAGACATCGGGGCATGCCCCGATATTCCCCATCCTCCCACTTGCTCAAGTAATCTATAAATATGCATTATAATACATTTTGAATGAATCCGGAGCAGCTAAGGGATCAAGGACCGTTATACGGCTCTCTCCTGGCAGAGTTCCTTCCCGGTGGAAGAAATTTGTCCAGTATCACACGTGACACTATCAGCAATGCGCTGAAGAAGGGGCTTGCGGTGGCTAATATTTCCCAGAGGGTATCCATCCTTTCCCTTCGCCACGGCTTTGCCATTCACCTTCTGTTGGCACGATTATACCCATATACCCATTGCAATTAAGTAAAATTGATGTCGCTGGATACCGAAGAATATATTCAGCGTTTCCTTATACACATTCTTCCTTCTGGCTTTCGCAAAATCCGTCATTATAGCCTTTTTGTTTCCCGTGATAAAGGAAAACGTCTGTCACAATGCAGACAGCTGACTAGCCCTGCGCAGCCATCTACCCTGCTTCTGGTTGCCGCACTTGTGGAAAAATTTGGGGAGAAATCCGATCTTTCTACTTGGATGCCTCATGCCAGCACACAGATGATTCCCCTCCTGTGTCAGTTTCTACGCCGATATATACTGCATATTTTCCCCATAGTCTATGCTGGAATTCCCTTCCCGTCTAAGAAGTCTTGGTATTGATCACAAATCCCCTCTACATCACTTCCAAATCGAACCTGCCGTCCTTTATGCAGCCAAAGAATCTTACTGCACATCTCTCGTATCTGATTTAATGAGTGAGAAACTAAGATTGTCGTAGCGCCCCTCTGAATAATTTCTCTCATTTTCGCTTCACTCTTTTTGCGAAATGCACCATCGCCTACAGATAAGACTTCATCTAAAATCAAAATATCAGGTTGGACCAAAGAGGCAATAGAAAATGCGAGTCTGGACCGCATTCCTGACGACAGCTGTTTAAACGGCCTGTTCTCAAACTCTTCCAGTTCTGCAAATATAATAATATCTTGATATGTTTTGTCCATAAACTTGCGGCTATACCCCAGCATAGCCCCCCTAAGATAAGTATTTTCCCGCACAGTCAGATCTCCATCAAAGCCACTGGTCAGCTCCAGCAGTGCTGCCACATTTCCCGTACGGTATACTCTCCCAACTGTGGGTTCCATGATACCGGAAATCGCTTTTAAAAGAGTAGATTTTCCCGCCCCATTTGTCCCAACAACACCCAACATATCTCCCTTTTCCAAAGAAAAGGTAATATCTTTATCCGCCCAGAATTCCTTCACCTGATAGTTGTGTTTCAGTCTGCGCATGACATACTCTTTTACTCCAATGTCCTTGAAATCACCCGTGATATACCGGATGGACACATTTTCAAGGGTTAAAACACTCATATTTGCCTCCATCACACATAAAACAGGAATTGATGGTTATATTTTTTATACATCCAGCACCCCACTCCCAGCACAGCCGCCACATCCAGCAACATCAGCAGGTGAAACCATACAGTAGGAATTGTCGCTTCAATAACAATTTTTCTGAAATATCGGATAAACAAATAGACTGGATTTAGAAGGAAGAGACATTGTACTTGATAACTATAGTTGTCAATCGTATAAAAAATAGCGGACATATACATGAGCAGTTGCATAAATACGGACCACAAATATTGAATATCACGAAAAAACACAAACCATGCAGACAAAATCAATCCTATGCCAATATTGAACAGTACTTGACAAGCAATCGGATACAGTAAGCATATAATCTTCCATGTAAAAGTAATATGATCCAAAATGCAAAATAGGAAAAACACACAGAGTGTCAATCCAAAATTGATCAACGTCTGCACATTCTTAGAGAATAAGAATAAGTACTTTGGAACGTTGACTTTTGTAAAAATACTTGCGTTTCCCATCAGGGAAGTCATCCCTTGAGATGTAGATTCACTAAAATAGGCATATACCAAGTTCCCTGCAAATAAGTAGGTAGTATAGTGCGGTGTGTTTCTTCCAAAGAACTGTGTAAAAACCAGACGCATCACAAAGAGCTGCAACAATGGCGACAAAATGCTCCACGCCATTCCCAGCACAGTGCGTTTGTATTTCTTTTTAAAGTCTCGCTTAACAAGCTCCTCAAAAAGAAATCTATATTGCGTGTATTTTTTTATCATTGTAAGTTTTCCCCAGTCAATCATTGAGGTATTCGAGCCGCCCAATGTGGAATGAAGTTCCATGTCCCGGAAAAGCGATGACATCCCGCGGCAATTTTGCAAATAATGGAATGGTAATATTCTGAAATTTCTGTATGTCTCCACCTGGAAACCGGGTAATCACATTTCCTTCCTGCACAAGACTGTCCCCGCAAAACAATAGCCTGTTATCAAGGAGCAGACTGCTGCTTCCCTCCGAATGCCCCGGTGTCTCAAAGAATACCAAATCATGTCCCCGCCAATTTGTCTTATGACGGCCTTTAAATGTAGCATTCGCGTGATATTCCATCGGGTTTACACGCTCCTCAGTTCTACTCCGTTGCCCCTTGCTTTGAAGCACAAAAAAAGCGCTAAAATAATGGGTATGATTTTTCTTCACATCCGCAATACCGTTTGCACAGTCACCGCTGCAAAAAACGCAGGAGCTAAACCTTTCCTGAAAAGAGTTTATTCCACTGACGTGATCATAGTGCTCATGGGTCAAATAGACAAAATCAATTCCTGCATTAAGGTTATCAAGAAAGTTAGAAACATCGTCATCCCAGTAGGGATCAATCACGAACGCATGTTTTTCATCTTCAATCACATACATATTGGATTCAAGTAACGGCGTCCTGACAATAAAAATATTCATTTTCTGTCGCTCAATTTGTTTTGAATCATTACCTGATATTTAATCTCTGCAAGTCTCCAATCGCTTTCGTTATCAATGTCCTGAACTTCTTCCTCCGGGAGTATTAATGGGCGAGTTTGAGGCATCAAAAGCTGTTTATGTGCCAAAAACGAGGTAACCTTTGCCACATAAAATTGGCCGCAGTCATGATAAAGCGGCTCCAAATCTTGAGAGCGAATAGAGAGATTTTCTGGCCATTTCATCTCCAGCAGCCCGTCGCGTATCACATTACATCGCTGCGGCGGAAAAGAAAATTGTACTACCGGTATAATAGAATCCGCGTTAGTACGCAACAACAGTTCCATTGCCGACTCTAATTTCTCTGCTGTGATAAAGGGAGCAGTCGGATACAGACAGGTCATGTATTTGAAGTCTGTACCCATCTTACGATACTCCTCTAACACTTCGTACAATACATCCGATGTTGTTGCATAATCGCTCGATGTATCAGTGCTTCGCATAAAGGGCACGCTGGCTCCGGCCCTGCGCGCAATATCTGCAATTTCTCCGTCATCTGTTGACACCATAACTTCCTGATAAAGGCCACTTTCCAGTGCTGCGGCGATCGAGTATGTGATAATGGGCACTCCGCAAAAGTCCTTAATATTCTTTCGTGGGATGCGCTTGCTTCCTCCCCTCGCCGTAATAATTGCAATATTCAATGGTTTTCTCCCTTTCTAAAGCTTATCTACAGTCATTCAAATCATATTTATAGAGTCCCTAACCGATCCTTTATGTCATCCACACTCAGCCATTGGGTATTGGTCCCAGATGTATATTCAAATCCGTATTCAACCTTTCTACCACCAGCGAGGTTATATCGGTTCATATTGCACCAACTCATGTGCGGATAAATGATAAAATGCTTATCAAACTCATAAGTATTAAACGAATCTTCCTTTGTTACCATCACTTCATGCAACTTTTCGCCCTCTCGAATCCCAATCTCTGGCATTTCGCAGCCGGGCAGCATCGCCTGAGCCAAATCTGTAATTTTAAAAGATGGTATTTTGGAGATAAATGTCTCTCCTCCGTTCGCCTCGGCTAAAGCCTTCAGGACAAGATCTACTCCCTGATCCAGCGATATCCAAAAACGACTCATCCGGTAATCTGTAATTGGTAACGCAGTCTTTCCGCCTTCAATTTGTGCACGGAAAAAGGGAATAACAGATCCGCGGCTGCCCGCTACATTTCCATAGCGCACTACCGAAAAATTTGTTCCACTCGCACCGCTGTATGCGTTAGCCGCAATAAATAGCTTATCTGAAACTAACTTTGTCCCGCCATACAGATTGATCGGATTAACTGCTTTATCCGTAGACAGTGCCACAACCTTTTTGACACTGCAATTCAGAGCTGCTTCAATCACATTCTGTGCACCAACAATATTCGTCTTGATAGCCTCAGATGGATTGTATTCGCAGGATGGTACTTGCTTGAGTGCAGCTGCATGGATTACATAATCCACACCGTTCAATGCACGTTCCAGTCTGGGCTCATCCCGCACATCACCTATAAAAAAACGCAGAATCGCGCTATACTCTTTGAACTCTTCATTCATCTGCCACTGCTTAAACTCATCGCGGGAATATATAATAATTTTTTTGGGATTATGTAACGCAAGGACCCGCCGCACAAAATTTTTGCCAAAGGAACCCGTTCCACCTGTGATTAAAATACTCTTGTTATCAAGCATAACTTTCAACCTTTCTTACTCTTTCATTTAGATTTGCCCTTCGCCATAAAATCAGGCTGTTATCACTTTTTGTAATATGCAAGAACTTTTTTTACGGCATGAATTACATCACCCTGATCAGGGTCTCCCATTTCAGGAAACAACGGCAATGTGATTAACCCCTCATAAACCTGTTCTGCGTTAGGGCACAATCCCTTTTGATACCCTCGCTTTTGATAATAAGGGTGCCAATAGACTGGAATATAGTGCACATTTACCCCGATTCCCTCTGCCCACAGCGCCTGAAATACTTCTTTTCTTCCTGCGGAAAGCCTGTCCAAATTCAAAACAATCGGATAGAGATGCCTTGTTGCTTCACTATAGTGAGGATTTTTTTGTATAGAAAACAGCTCTTCGTCCTTAAAAGCGAGGTCGTACTGTTCAACCAGCTCCCTTCGTCTTTTTTTGAAATACGCAAGCTTCTTCAGCTGTGAAATTCCAAGTGCGCACTGCAAATCTGTGATTCGATAATTATAGCCCAAATCTATCATTTCATAATACCAGCTACCTTGTTCATGATTCATCAGCAGTTCTTGATTACGTGTGATTCCATGGGTACGGTATAGCTGTAGTTTCTGATAAAGCTCCTTGTTATTGGTCGTCACTGCTCCTCCTTCACCTGTTGTAATGGTCTTTACAGGATGAAAGGAAAATTCCGTCATATCCGAAATGGAACCAACTGGTTTGTGCTTATATGTCGTGCCGATAGCGTGGGCAGCATCCTCAATCACAACTAAATTATGCCTAGATGCAATCTCACCAATGGCATCCATATCACAGCTGATTCCCGCATAGTGGACAGGAATAATCGCTTTAGTATTTGGTGTGATTTGCCGTTCGATACTATCGGGGTTGATCTGAAATGTCTCCGTATCTATGTCTGCAAATACTGGCACCGCGCCGCAATAGCATGCGCAATTCGCAGATGCCGCAAAGGTAAGCGGTGTAGTAATGACCTCATCGCCCGCCTTAAGGCCCGCCGCCAGACACGCAATATGAAGCGCGGCCGTCCCATTTGAGACCGCTACCGCATATTCTGCACTAACCGTCTGTGCCAGCCGTCTCTCAAACTCCTGTACTGTGGGGCCGGTAGTTAAATAATCTCCCTGCATACACTCGACGACTGCTTTGATATCTTCCTGGGCAATAGACTGTTTTCCATATTGCAGAAGATTTGAGCGCACAGGAATTCCACCGAACAGCGCTAATTTTTCTTTCACAGGTTCATCCCCCTCTTTTTCTTAGTCCGCACTGCGTTTTTGATATCCTGCACAATATTTTCTACGCCATTCCTGCTGAGAAAGCGCAGCATTTATTCCCGATACTTTGCACGATTGCCTATATCAGCCAACATTTCTTTCACTGCGGCAGTAATTTCTGCCGCAGAAACCTCCGTATAATATCCAAGGCAGAGCGGCAACCCCTTTCGATCTAAACAGGATCTCAGCGGTATCTGATTCTCTGCTTGCAAAATGAATAAAGAGACCAGTCCCATTGCAAATAATTCCCGAACCGTACCGCCGCCCGCAGAAATTGCTAAATCAGACTTGTACATCAACTCGGCCATGGACGGAGGAGATGTATAGATGGATACCTTGCTTTTACAGCGGTTAGCCGCTGCCTCAATTTCCCTGCGATTGGCCATTAGCGGACCGTACACCACGGAAATCTCCAAATTCTCAAATGTCATTAACCCTTCAAGAACAATCGGTGTATAGTTATTGCAGTCGGTCCCTCCCATTGTAACAAGGATACGCTGGGGCGGAATTCTTAGGGGTGCCGGCGCAATCTCAGAAAACTCTTTTCGCAAAATATTGTATCTGCCACCCCGAAGGAGAAAACGTATTGCGCAATCTTCATAGCTGTAATCTTCAGCATTCAGGTTCCCATTAATAACCGCATCGCAGTCGTAATGGTAAAGTTGCTCGTCATCCAACGCAACCACAAAGACGTTCGCTTGTTTCATCTGCCTGATATATGAATCAGACAGCCAATAGGAATCCAGAAAAAGAACATCTGCGTTCATCCCCTGAAGAAGAGAGATTAGCTGCTCCGCTTCCGCCTCCAGAGAATCACTTTTAGCCAATTCCCTAACTGGATATCCCTTCTCCCTTAGCCAATGGATCCCCTCTGTTTTGTATTCGCTGAAAAAAACAACCTGATCGCCTTTCTCCAGAAAACCATCCGCAATGGCACTGCATCGCATCAAATGTCCCATGCCCTTTGACTTTGTACCATCTGCACGAAAGGCAATTTTCATATCTATTCCACCAGCTCCCACGAGAGAGGTGTGCCAAGAGACACGTCCCTTATAACACGTTTGCCAAGCACTTCCTCATAATATCGGGTATGTAATCCAAACCCAGGCCGAACCGATCGGATATTATGCTCTGTAAATATATCCCCCTTTTTCATATCAGCGCTGATGTACAAGGAGCGTCGGCTGTTTCTGGAGTCAATCTCAGATTGTGCGTATGTATAAGGCTGCTTACCAACTGCCAATTCCGCATTTCTGACATCTGTTACCATTTGCTTAAATTCTTCTGGTTCCATAGAAAACCCTGCGTCCGGATTGTTTGGAATACTCCTGCCCAAGCAGATATGTTTTTCGATGATCCGCGCACCAAGAGCAACCCCCAGCACCGCAGAAACCGATCCAAACGTATGGTCTGACAACCCTGCAACCACATCAAACCGGTTCATCAAATCTGGAATCGTAATCAAATTCATGTTCTTCGGCTCAGCAGGATAGAGGCTGCTGCATTTCAGCAATGCCAGCTGTTCATTTCCCTCTCCACGCACTGCAGAAACGGCTTCTGCAACTTCATCTACCGTCCCCATTCCAGTGGACATGATGACAGGTTTCCCCCGGGACGCAACATAACGAATCAACGGAATATCAACCAATTCATAAGCGGCAATCTTATAAAACTCCACACCGATTTCCTCCAGGAAATCAACCGCCGTCTTGTCAAAGGGCGTAGAAAAGAAATCTAAACCAACTTTTCGGGCCTCTTCCCAAATCCGGCCCTGCCATTCCCAAGGGGTCATGGCCTCCTGATACAGGTCATGATAGCAATAACCGTCCCACAAACCACCCTTGATTAAGAAATCTCCGCTATGGCAATTCAGCGTCAACGTATCTGCCGTATACGTCTGGATCTTAATGCAATCTGCTCCGCACTCCTTTGCTGCATGAACAATCTCCAGCGCCTGCTGGAGCGATCCGGCATGGCTGGCAGACATTTCCGCAATAATGTAAACCCGGGAATCAGGTGTTATCGTCATTTTGGGTAAACGCAATTCCTTCATAATTCAATCACCACATCAGACTGATATCGCATCTTACCGGCCAGCCACTCTTCGCGGAGCATAGACTGCACATAGATATCATAATACTGTCCATGCTTACAAATAGCCTGCCGTCGGATCCCCTCCGTTGTATATCCCTCCAGCTCGTGCATTTTCACGATCCGCATGTTATTGCCCAACACTTCTGCCTGTACCCGATTCATACCCAATACATCGAAGGCAACTTTCAGCAAACCATATTCATTAGCAACCACAGCGGCAAAATCTCTATCCTCCGCTATATAGCCGCCTGTTGCACAGCTTTTATGTGTCTGGCTAATCTCAGAAAGAGATACCAGCCCTATCGGCTTCCCATCCCGAACAGTGATCCAATACTTCTGTGTTGAATCGCAGCTTACGCGGGCATACCATTTCATTTGGTCATCTGGGGAAATAACAGGATCGGTGTACATCCCTGCCGTAATGTCCTCGCGCATTCTCCACTGACGCACAATTTCCAGATGTTCTTCTCTTAATCTTCTCCATTCAATCATATGCTTGCATATCCTCCTAGCCTTGGGATTGATTACTCATAGTTTCGGTAGCATCCCTTCCGATATCATCCGTTAACTGATTAAACGCTTCATCGGTGCAATGGACACTCTTTCCTAATAGCTTGGCAAGCATATCTTTTAGTTCATACATGGAATTGGGAATCATGATACGCGACTTATCTGAATAGGCGTCCAAAAGGATTTCTGCAATCCTGTCATCCCGTTCAATACCTATCTGACGATAAGTATCATAGAGCCGGTAGGTGAGGATAATATACGGCTCCTCGTTAAACATAAACTTTGGATAAAGTGCTGTAGTCGATGCTACAGAAATCATAACCTTATTTTCCCTGTTCGGTATCTGTGCATAAAGCCCCTCAAAAATATACTTTTCGCGATCTACAAAAATAATATTTTCCAAGGATCTCGCAAACGTCTTTGCATGATTACTACTGCTTGTATGAATTTTTGCAACGATGTTGTTTGCTCCTGCCACATTAATAACCGTTTTCAAAATGTCAATACTTTTCAAATCATACGACTGCCCCTCTGGACTATATGTAGAAAAGTAATATGTTCTCCGCTTTTCATAGCGAATAAAATGTGCGTTATCTAGGTTTGACACCGAGGCACGAATTATTCTATGCATAATCGGATTCTCTCTCTGGTCAATTCTAGGAATCTGCTTTCTTTCCCAAACTATATCCTCTTGGCAATACTCTGGACGATACATGCAAATTGAGTCTACACGGTTGGAAAACTTTTTTGAGAGGCTCCATTCGGTAACATAGCGTTTGATTTTTTCCTTATAGCTTCCAATAAGCGAAGTCGGAAAGAGCATTTCCTTCTGGTGGTAACAGTAACTTCCCGTCCCTTCTTCTACAAATGTGATAAATAATTTGGGGAAATTTTTAGCCCAATAATCAATCAAAAAAACATTTTCCGCATAAAACCATGCCAGAATCACCCGACTATACTCTTTGTCTCTACAAATATTATTTAGAATATTCGCATATGCAGTCTTAAAAGCAGACCGAAGAAAAAGAGCCCGAAATTTCCGAACAAACCCAAATTTTAGTTTTTTGTAATTTAAGTTGACGGGATCTATGCAATAAATATTTTTATATGTACCACTTGCCTCAACCGCATGAATCAACGCTTCCGATATCTGCGGCCCCATCCTTATATACAGGTCCGCACTTTTATCTTCAAAAAGATTGATTTTCGCATTTGTTGCGTTAATAATCTGTGTATTTGTCCACGCGAAACATGCAATCATACTACTTTACCTCTTCTGCCATTCTTCTTCGATTTTTTCTGCAATCACTTTTGCTGTCAAACCATACTGTGTCAAAAGCCAAGGATAATCCCCTGCCTTACCAAAGGCATCTGGAAGACCAATCATAATCTGGCGGGGACTATTCAGAATGCCGGCCTTATATTCTGCCACCGCCGCACCAAGTCCACCGATTATGCCGTGTTCCTCGACTGTCACAATCAGACGATGCTTAGCAAAAAGCTCTTGCAGCAGTTTCTTATCCAATGGCTTGATCGTGTGCATATCCACAACGGTACAGCTGATCTTTTGCTTTTGGAGGACCCGAGCCGCCCGAACAGACTCATAGACCATCGTCCCTGTCGCAATAAGCGCTACGTCTTCTCCTTCGCGCAGGACGATGCCTTTGCCCAGTTCAAAGGCATAATCTTCCTTGTAGACTACAGGATTTCCGCCTACTCCGGTTAGCCTCAAATATGCTGGCCCTGGATGATCCGCCAGGGCCAACGCCGCCTTCACTGTTTCTGTACAATCTGCCGGAGAGACTACCGCCATATTGGGAATTACCCTTGTAATTGCCAAGTCCTCTACTCCGTAGTGTGTGTTGCCGCCTACCCCCATGCTAAGACCGCTTGCCAATCCCACTACCTTAACATTCAGATTCATATAGCCTAAATAGCTGCGCAACATTTCATAGCATCGCATAGACGCAAACGGTGCAAACGATATAGCAAATACACATCTGCTCTCCTGTGCCAGCCCCGCAGCAACACCAATCATGTTTTGCTCTGCGATACCAACATTTAAAAACTGATTAGGGAATTTTTCTGCAAAATCTGATAACCCCGCCGAGGCGGCAACGTCCGCGGCTAACACCATCAAGTCAGGGTACAGTGGCGCAATTTCCTCAAGAATCAGCCCCAACGTTTTTCTGGAATTGAGCCGTGACCAATACAGCGCATTCGAACTATTAATCTCCATCATTTTACAGCTCCCTTATAGCAGCATCATACTGCTCCTGCGAAATTACGGCATGATGAAATGCAGAATTCCTCTCCATCAGAGAACATCCCTTGCCCTTAACTGTATCGGCGACAATGGCAAGGGGCCGCTTCCTTTGAGCTATCCCCTCAAATGCCTGTGTCAGTGCTGGCACGCTGTGTCCATCCACCCGCACCGCATCCCAACCCAGTGCAGAAAACATCTCATCCAAGCGGTTCAACCGGATAATATCTCCAGAATCACCATCCAACTGCATTTTATTATCATCTACTATAGCAATCAGGTTATTCAGCCCTAGCTGCCCTGCAAGCATAGCCGCCTCCCAGACGCAGCCCTCGTTGCATTCTCCATTTCCAAGCAGCACAAATACCCGATATGAAAGTTCCCTTTGCCGCGCGGCAAAGGCCATCCCCAGCCCCACAGAGAGCCCCACACCCAGGCTTCCGCTGGAAATCTCAATTCCATATTCTGGATTTTTTACGCAGTGCGTCTGAAGCAAGCTTCCATCCTTTTCAAAGGTATCCAGTTCGTCTTTTGTTAAAAATCCATTCTCATACAGAGCTGCATACAGTCCAATCGCACTGTGCCCTTTACTAAGTATAAAGCGGTCCCGTTCCGGCGCATTTACATTTCCTGGAGTCACATTCATGACCGCTCCGTACAGGACAGACAAAATCTCCGCACTGGAAAAAGCACCCCCAATGTGGCCACCCTGCTTACCTGCACATAATGCCATTTCCAGTACATCCCGCCGGATTGCTTTTGCCATTTTCTCCAGCCGCTCTAAGTTCCCATTTCTACGGATACTCATAATCCACCATCCACTCGTACCACTTGTCCGGTTACATAGCTCGCCAGATCAGATGCCAGAAATGCGATAACATTGGCGATTTCTTGAGGCTGTGCCATTTTTTTAGATGGGATACGCTCTACTAGTTGCTGCCAATACTTTTCATCCGCTTTTTGGGCCATGTCTGTACTGACTATACCCGGCGCAACTGCGTTAACTCTAATATTAAAGTCAGCGAACTCTCTACTCAAAACACTCGTTGCATGTGCAAGTGCTGCTTTGCTACCACCATAGGCTGTATTCCCAATTTCAGGTTGTAAGCCTGCAATAGAAGACAGAAACACAATAGAACCTTTTCCCGCTCGTGTCATGAGACGAGCGACTAATTGTGTGAAAAGCAATGGGCAAATATAATTACACTCCAACATGCGGCGAAGATTTTTCTCTGGCATCATAATAAAATTGTCGTACTGTGCTTCTCCCGCATTGTTAACTAAAAGATCTACAGATTTTTTCCACTTTTGTATCTGTCTCACAGCCCGTTTCATCTGCAGTTCATCCGTCAACTCAAAGTAGACCGGTTCGATCCAAACGCCGTATCGATCCGCCAGCCCGGCCATATCCGCCTCAAACGTGGTGTCCTCTTTCCTCGCACAAGCCCATACATTGGCTCCATTTTCCGCAAATACCTCTACTGTGGCACGTCCGATCCCACGCCGTGCACCGGTAATAATTGCATTCTTCCCTTTTAACATGGCGGCCTCCCGTTATCTAACTTCAATTTTTCGAGAGAGCATGGTTACCAGATCATAACCATCCCAAACTATATCAATGTCCATCGCAGCCCCGACCGGCACAATGCGATCAATGCCAGGTAAACGATTCTTTATAACAAAATTTCTGACCATCTCTGGATCAATGCCAAAATAAGTCAACGTCTGATACTTTTCATCCACAATTTCGCACAGCTCGTCCAGTGAATCGAGGTCATACTCATAAAAATAGCCGCCTTTACCACGCAGAGCGGTTTTCGACTGAACTGGCAGCGCCGACAGCTGTGCCCGGTACAGGAGGTTCCCGCCCTGGCGGAAGACATGCGCCACCTCGCTGTGTTCTATGGCGTCTTCGCACAAGTGCGTATACTTGTCCACAGCAATCAAGTTCGGAAGGTCATACTTTTGAGATGCTGTCTCCATAACTGCGTTCCAAAAGCGCCCCCGCGCTTCTGTACTGCCGTTCATCCAAAAAATGATCTGTGGGGAAGAGCACGCATTTTGGTCCATCAAAAATGTGTCGTTATAAAAACCATCCGCCAACCGCCTGCATGCCGCTTCATCGCCTTTCAGCACCGCGCCTCCATCCAGCACGCAAATGGAATAGCGGTCAGGAAACACAATATCCAGACACTTCGGTTTTGCCGGGTGTCTCCGGACATCGGCAATAGTGCGGTCTCCGCCCCAGATGACCCGCAGGTCCGCCATACCGCAAAATGACGCCGTAATTTCGTCGTTAACCGGATACGTAACAAATGCCGTCCGTTTTGCCACTTCGGGATGCTGGGGCAACACCGCTTCCAATGCGCCGCAGAGGATGGAGACTTGGGGGAAGGATTTGGACGGCACCCTGACGATATTGGTATTGCCCGCCAGGAGAGAGAAAAAGTATGAAAACGCGAAATTGACCGGAATATTGGAGGGCGCAATATGAAACGCAAGTCCGCGGCCCAATCGGTGTACACTTTCTCCATATGCCGTCTTGCGTTTGAGCAGGTTTGCCCGGCGGCACCAAAACGCCACTGAAACCACATCTGGGTAAGCGCGAATATCTGGTATGCGCAGCAACTGTGACGACAAGTCCGACAGGAAGTCAACTGCTTCTGCACTGTACGCTGGTAACGGACGGCTTTCAAGCGCAGCGGACCCGATCAAATATTTAACGCCGTTCATACGTATCACTGCACCCCCTTATTTCCGCCCCCTTCATGCGGCCGTAAACTTTGAAGTACTTTCCCTTCCTCCCGCAGGGACAGTCGTCCTCTCCAAGGATCTCGCCCTCGTCCTCTGTCAAAAGAATATGTCCCGGATAACTTGTTGGAAGAAGAGACAGTGACTCAATGAGGCCTCTCTCCCCCTGCTCCGCTACAGAAAAGTCCTGCGGCCGCCGGATAATGATATCGGAATAATTGGAACAGTGCATGTGGCCACGCTCACACTCTATAAAGATAGATCCTGTCTGCTCTACCATTCCATAATAATTCAAGACCTTTTCGAGCTTCGTAACCTGCATCAGTCCTGTCCGGAACTCCTCTATATCTACCGCAGAATTCTGAAGCTTTTTCCACCCGCCCCCATGTATCAATACACCCTTTAGTGGTAGTTGCTTATTCTGTTTTTTGAGCGGCTGATAAAAATGCTGCCAAATCATATAGGTGAACCCAAACATGAAAACGTTCTGATCCCTGTACTTCTCACAAAACGCTTCCACTGCAGGCCAATCCATTTCCATATCTTCATCCAGCGCGTAGGTTAGATCCCTGCCTAACATAGAAAAGCCCAAAATACCGGCCCCACGTGCTGAAAACATATTCCGATTTTTTAACACCGCCTTTGAATCAATTATCAACATAGGCAGGCGGGCTTTCCCAGTAAAATCAGATACAATTTTGCTTAGCACCTTGGACTGTCTTACAGAGGTTTCCCGGTCCAAATAGATTTTTGAGACCTGCTGTCCTGTTGTACCGGAAGATGTCATTGTCTTGACCACTTGCTCTGAAGGAATGCTGCGTAGCTCATACTCTTTAAACAGTCTGACTGGAATTGGTGCATTTTCTCCCGCTATAGAGATAATTCTTTGATACGCTCTACAGTTTTGACAGTGATGAACAGACAATTTCTTCAAGGAAGAGTCGTACAGCGCTGCCTTTTCCTTTCGATCCAATGAATACGGGGGAATGGAAAAAAGGTATTCAAAATCAATCTGTTCCATGTTGATCGCCACTCCTTAACTGGGTATAAGCAACTTTTCCCGATTCATTGCGAGGAATCGCATCAATAGTGTGAACCTGAAAACCACTGTAATTTATAGACGTATACTTTTTAATACAATTCTTCACATGTTCAATCTGTCCGGCATTGGTTATATAGATATCCATATGGTCGTCCACACCCGTACAGGCGCATTCAACATCCTGCTGTCGGAGCAGACTCTCTACCTCATCTAAATTAATCCGGGTGCCGAACAGCTTCAAAAACCTCTTTTTGCGTCCGACAATGTAATAGAATCCGTCTACATCACGCTTCGCCATATCGCCGGTATACAGTACTCCATGGTTTTCATCTGACTTAACCAGATCAAAACGATCCTGCGCATAGCCAAGCGTCACATTTTCGCCAGTATAAACCAGCTCGCCGACAATCTCCGGTTCTGCAATCACATTCCCATCCGTGTCAACCAACTGGAAGGCGCCCCCCGGAATGGCAATTCCCATACTGCCAGCTTTGTTTTGCGCATATTCCCAAGGTAAATAGGCCATGCGGGCAGTCGCCTCTGTTTGTCCATACATGACGATCAGGCGAATTCCCTTTTGCATGCATATTTCTGAGAACTCTTCTGCCAGCTCTTTGGAAAGTTTTCCTCCTGCCTGCGTCAGATACCGCAAAGATGGAAGATTCATCTGCGCAAACCGCAGTTTTTTTAACATCTCATAGATATAGGGCACACCGCCAAAGGTGGTGGCCTCCTGCTCACGAACCAGTCTCCAAAAACATTTATCCATCAGAGTGGCATCCGTTAGAATCACCGCTGCTCCTTGGGCCAGATGGGTCTGAATGATGGACAATCCATATGTATAGCTCATCGGTAGCGTCGTAATTGCCCGGTCATTTTCTGTGATATCGAGATATTCCACTATAGAACGGGTATTGACTTCTATATTTCTGACAGACTGACGCACCAGCTTGGGACTTCCAGTACTTCCGGATGTCGTTAAAAGCAGCGCCAACTCATCCGCCAGTTTATAATCCTGTTCGTAATCTAATTGGAGCAGAGTATAGTCCTCGCCACTCCACACCGCCGTGCCACAGGGTACCAGAGCGGTACACTCTATTGGAAGATAGAAATAGGATGGATGATAGGCCTCGAGGAGATTAGTCAACAGCTCTGGTGCAATCTGTTCCGCAACCATCACCGGCACAATATGATGGCGCAGAAAGCCAATATATCCTGCGACAGAATCCATACAATTACGGCACATAGAAAAAACCAGACATCTTGTCCCTACGGCCTGTCCAATTTGGTCTGCCAGCTGCAACATTTCGTTATAGCTTACCGCCCGCCCCTTCTGTGAAATTAAAGCCGTACGAGCTCCGTATTGATCAAGTACATCCCAAAACGCCATTGCTGCATTCTCCTCAATTATGGATTCCGGATTCATAGTTCAACTTCATACTTCATCACAATCTCCTTACCTTTTTCGTAAGAGTTAAAATCAATGATGTCATCTGTGTCGAACATAATGTCAAATATATCCTCCAACGCTGCGATCAGCTGCATGTGCCCAACGCTATCCCAAGCCTCGATTGCCTGATAAGCCAAGCCTGGCAGTTGATCTGCTGCTACTCCAAAGGATTGCACAAAAGCTTCATTGTATTTCTCAAGATTAGTCATGAAAATGTTTCCCTTTCAAATATTTTTTTAGATCAGCTATTGTTTCTGGACAAAAGATGTCATCTGAAGTTTTATAAATCTCTTTCAAGCGATCTATCAAAAACGGCATCGCATCGGCTCTCTTCTTCCTGTCATCATACAGTCGATTTGTAAAAATCACTACCGGCTCCTGTCCACAAATATAGCGCGGATAAAATAAGCACGATGACCCTCTGGAAATCAGGATCTTATCTTGCCACCCTGTGGTATATAGCACATACTCAAAAGGAAATTGTACCGTCTCCACATAAACCTCTGATGGTAGGATCTTGTTTAGCTGCCAGATTACATTCCCGGAATTGGGATGGGGACGTATGATAATATTTTTCGGCCCTACCGCAAGTACTACCGCTTGTATAAGCCGTAATGTATTCTCCCAGTCTAAGCCATATTCTGGCTGTAGGAAAAATATCACGTGTCGAGAATGGTACTCCTCCAGCATTAGCTCTGCAGTACAGCTTGAGATCAACCGACGAAAGGCAAGAGATTCATGGCCTGAAACAGGAAATATGCTTTCTCCCTCTTTATTGAGGCACCCCTCTGGACAAGCAAGAAACATTCCGGAAATTGCTTCAACCGCTTTCTCATATATGCCAGCATAACGCGTCTTTCGTATAACTTTGTCTCTCCACGCATTTAGTGGATCACATCGTGTAATTGCCCTAATTCCACAATAATTGGCGGTCCCTTCCTCGATAATATAAATCACTAACTGCGGATTATATTGTCTCAAATATTGAAACAGCATAATTGTTTCTGACCATAAGGCCCCTGCAAATAGAACACCGTAGTTTCTTGATATTTGCTGTAATTGTGTAAAATAGCATGTTCTGTATTGATGAATTAAAAAGGCTTTTGAAAATTTTCGCCTGCATGCCGGCATATCATCAAACGGAGGTTTAATCCACAAAACCTCTTGAAATATTTCCTGTTTCTTCAACTGTTCTACTAGACTTCTGGATATACGCGGCAACTCCAATATAAACAAATCCGCTTGATAATTAAGAAAATATGTTACCTTCACCTTTACTGCATTTAAGATAAGTGTATCTGTCCACGCGTAAAAAGCTAGGGGAACCTTTTTATAACAATCTGGTCTCATTGTTCAGGCCTGTTTCTAATCTTTTTGTCTTCCAAACACTTGAGCAAGCAGCGCCATGGTTGGCCTAACTCTGTTACTATTCAGCAGCCCGTACTCATTCCGCCAATTCTCTGCTTGCCAAAGCCAGAGCGGATAAAATCGTGTCCTGCATATCCGCATATTTATATTCTCCCAGGCGTCCACCAAAAATAACCCCATGTTCTTTCTCCGCCAGTGCAGCATATTGCACATACCGGGCTTGGTTTAGTTGATCGTTGACTGGGTAGTAGGGATCCATTTCCAGCGACCATTCCAATGGATATTCTCTGGATATCACTGTATAGGACTGTCTCCCAAATTCAAAGTGCTTATGCTCTATAATTCTGGTATACGGCGTTTCCCGGTCCGTATAATTGACAACCGCAACACCTTGATAGTTATCCATTTCCAATCTCTCATGTTCAAAACTGAGGCTCCGATATTCCAACGGTCCGTAGCAGTATTTGAAATAGCTGTCAATTGTTCCGGTATATACTGTTCTTTTTGCAAGATTTCTGTACTTTTCTGGCGAGGCATTAAAGTCAACATTCAGATAAACATCACAGCCAGCCAACATCTTTTCGATCATCCCTGTATAGCCTCCAACAGGTATTCCCTGATATGGATCATCAGAATAATTGTTGTCATAAGTAAACCGTACAGGAAGTCTTTTCAATATAAATGCAGGCAGGGATGAGCAGGGACGCCCCCATTGCTTTTCCGTATACCCTTTCACAAGCGTTTCATAAATGTCTCGTCCGACCATAAAAATGGCCTGTTCCTCCAAGTTACGAGGTTCGCCGGAAATCTCTTTTCGCTGCTGGTTAATAATTGCTTTTGCTTCCGCCGGAGTGCGGATTCCCCACATTTGACAGAAGGTATTCATGTTAAACGGCAAATTCAGAATGCGTCCATGATAATTTGCAATCGGGCAGTTGATGAAACGATTGAATTCTGCAAATTGCGAAACATACTCCCAAATTTTTCTATCTGATGTCCTGAAGATATGCGGCCCATACTTGTGGACTTGAATGCCGTTCCAGTCCTCGGTAAAGCAGTTTCCTCCGATGTGGTTTCTTTTCTCAATGACCACGCAAGACTTTCCGGCTTTTACCGCCTCATATGCAAATACAGCGCCATATAAGCCTGCACCGACAACCAGGTAGTCAAACATTTTCTTCCCACTCCATTCCCTGCCAACAGAGATATCTTGACTTTTTTCATCTTTTCATTTGCTGCTTCACTAAACTGCGCCGCCGACTTCCCGGCGGGAGAATCAGATTCAATACCTTTTTTATTCTCCGCTCCCTGCCGTCTGGTATGAAATGTACGCGCGGTAACTCTATCATACGTAGATTGCCCCTGTGATGCATGCCATATATCCCTAGCAAGCGCTCTGCCAGGTAACCGTCTACTCGTTGCTCCTGAGAAGAATAACTCAAAATATCTGCGCGGCGGTCAAACTCCTCCAGAACAGGAAACAGCCACGCACAGTAGTCCTGAAAAACGGACTGTTTCATGATAAAAATATTACCAAAATAGCAGATCGTGCTGGACAGGTATTCTTCTATCGCAGGCCTATACGCCGAATAGTTATCTCGTACTATTTCTTCTACTGTTTTCAAGTCCTCCCGATAGTGAAATGGTGCATTTGCATAATGTTCCCGCACAGGAAGATACATATTTTCTCCCTTGGGCAAAAGCATATCGTATTGACAAATTACCTCCTCAAAACGACTATATCCCAGTCGTTCCAATGCAGCTTGGGATGCTTTTTCCTCAATACGATAAGGCTTTGGGGCACTTTGATCCGGATAAAGATACCGGCGGTAATGAAAAAAACCATAATAGTCTGCTTTTACATTTTTCCAAGCCCAGTATTGGGCTGTCAGCTCGCAATAAGAGCGATTTTTTATTGAAATATTCTCTCCTGTGTCATCCCAGAGAAAACCGGCGAAATGGCTGCCTGCCAACGCAGCACCCACCTGAATTGGAGCTAAGAGAGGGTGGTCTGGTACTTCTGTCGGCTGATGACAGCAAACAAACACCTTAATATCCGCCATCTTATATCACTCATCCCATCCGACTGTAAACTGTTCATGTTCCATCATGCGCTCCATAGCCTGCTCCACCAGAAGGAAAATTTTGCTCTCAACCCCCGCCTTAGTAGCTAAATATAACTTCTGCAAACACTTCGGATTGCCCTTTTCCCGCGGCACCTTGCATCTTCGCAGAGATTCCGGATTACTGCGGACACATACGTCCGTACATGGGCCGGACATCCCTGGATTGGAAAATAGGCCCGGAACCAAGGCCCTCTATCTGTGCAAAATCCAGAAGCTTCTTCTGGAGGTAATGGGGAATCATTACGATCAGTTTGTACTTGTTCTGTTCGCAGACAATCCCCCGGACTGCCGCCACTGTTACCTCCGGCAACTCCTGAGCTTTCGGAGGTAGAACTTCAGCGTTCCTTCCAAACGGTTCATCTTCGCATAGTCGGCAAGGAACCACTGCATGTCATCCTCCATTATCACAATGCCTTCTGTCAAACGCCGCTGCTGAGGTGGCCGCTCCCCAACAACGTGCTGTCTGGTCTGCGGCATAGCTTTCTCTCGCCCATTTTCATCTCTGAATACCATTTCTGCATCGGATATTTTCTTGATCACTCCAGCCGATTTCTAACTGCTCCTGCTCCAGGAGGCGGCTGTGGGCCTGCTCTACCAGCAGGGCGATGTTGTCCTCAATGCCGGCCAGAGTCTTCTGGTACAGCCTCTTCAAACACCGGGGATTCCCCTTCTCCTCCGGCACTCTCGCCGCTGTGCACAGCTGCCGGATGATGGTACTCACATAGGTGCGGCTCATGGGGGTACCCTCCTTGGTCAGGAAAATGGGACCGGAGAGGTAACCACTGCGTTCCGCGTAATCCAGCAGTTCCTTTTGCAGCCCCTTCGGGACACGCAGAACCTGCTTATTGCGACTGAAAATGACCGCCAGCTTGCCGGACTGTACCGCCTCAACAGTGACTTTCTCTAACTCCTGCACCGTCAGGCCCGTAGTGCCGAACAATTTCACCAACAGATATACACGCTCCCGGCCCAGAGCCCGAGCTGTTTGCAACAGACGCAGGTACTCCGTCCGGGTCAGCTCCGGTTGGAGCTCTGTCTCTAGCTTCAATTGGTTGGCCAGTTGGTACTCGCGGTGCCCAACGAAGTCCAGATAGGCGTTGTTCACAGAGAGGTAACTATTGATGGTACTGGGGGCATAACCCTCCTTGACTAATTTCTCCCGCCAGTGCTCCAAGGTGCCGTGACAGATGGTCTTATCCTCTGGGAGATCGTTATAGAGGCGGTTTAGGCCACGGCGATACCATTTTAAAGTGCCTTCCACACGACCTTCGTTCTGACAGACGGTCATGAACCTCTCAATGCCGTCCTTGGTCAGGCGTACACCGACATCAGACGTCTGACTATGCCGCTGCCGTTGCTGGCTGTAGCTTCTCTGAATGTGCTGTCTCGTTTGCGGCATAGGCGGCCTCCTCTCCCTTTCATCACAGATTTAATAGACTGCCCTGTTTGTCGGACTTGCTCAATCCATTTCCTCCCCTGGTAGGCAACAAAAAGCCTCATACATACGGTACAAGGCTGAAAAAGGGTATGAAGATTTCTGCCGGTCAGCAAATTTCATTGACCGGCAGGATTTGTTGTGCGAAAAACCAGGAAAATAGGCTTGCATTCCCCTATCTTTTGTGATAGGATACCTACAGTTCTTGCACTCCTATATCATGGAGGATTTGTTTTAGTGCATTTTATATCTCAACTTATTAAATTTGTCTATTTCTGTACTAAGAAATAAGCCCTAACCGCTCCAGTTGCCGAGCATGCTCCACGCCAGTGGAAATGAGGTAGATGCGGGTAGTTTCGATGCTGGAATGGCCTAATACGTCCGCCAGCTTTGCTACATCCCGGCAGGCCCGATAGAAGGTTCTGGCGAACAGGTGCCGCAGGTTGTGGGGAAACACTTTTGAGGGTGTCACGTTAGCCTTTTTACATAACGCCTTCATCTCCGCCCAGATCTGACGGCGGGAGATGCCTCTGCCGCTTCTGGTGAGAAATACCTCGCCAGAAGTGATTTTTTGCTTCTTCGCATACTTTTGTAGCTTACGGCACAGCTTTCCAGGCAGCAGAATCGTGCGGATCTTTCCTTTCAGCGCGATGTCCACCCGGCCTGATCGGATAGCCTCCGCTGTTATGTATCTCACCTCCGATACACGTATGCCGGTGGCGCAGATTGTTTCGATGAGTAAAGCCAAACGCGTTTTTCCGTGACTTTGAGCTGTCTCCAGCAGGTTCTCGTACTCCCTTTTTGTTAGTTCACGCGCAGCACTCCTGAATAGCCTCCGCTGAATCTTTAGATACTTCACACGGCACTCCGACCAGCCCACAAAACTAAAAAATTTGTTCAGCGCTGAGAGCTTGGAATTGATTGTCTCCGACTTATAGCCCGATTTATGAAGTTGTTCCTTCCAGCTCAACATAGCCTCCTTTGTCACCGCCCGGTCTGCTGCCCAGTGCATGAAGAACCGCACATCCCGCAAATATTTTTCAATCGAGCTCACTTCCATTTCTTCCTCCCGCAGATGATATTCAAATGAAATAAGTTGATCTACCTCAAGAATATGCCCGCCCATAGTGAGTTCCTCCGATCAGGTAGTATTAATTCATATTACTTGAATAGAGGTCACTTGTAAAATCAAGAAAACAAGGAGTGAAAGGGCTTCTTGCAATCTATGAAGCATTGGAACCATCTGCCGCTGAATCTTTTGCAATGAAGCTGTCAGAACAGGAGGACGTTTTCCAATGGTCGGAATTGACCAAAGATTTGATTCAGTCAATCGGAGAGCCTTCCATAGTGGATTTGGTAGATGACCCCAATTATGCCGATTATGGCAGCACTATATTCCTTACGCACTTCCACCGCCATGAAGCGGCGGGCTTTCATGGAACTGTTGCAAGTTTGGCCTCCATTTCAAGTCAAACCGAAGAAACTGGTTCTCAACCCCCCAATGCGGATGAGTTAATGAAATTGCTGGCAGAACGCGGAAATGCGGCTGCGGAAACATTGAAAGGACAGATCCTCTATATTTCGGTACTGGATCATTTTAGTATTGGCGATGATTCCACTGATATAGCCATCTTGTCCTCGTATGATCCGGTATCTTTAGATCAAGCCTGCGTGGATTTGGTCAATATGAGCGAGGAATGCCCAATATTAGCCCTGCATATTGCAAGCTGCAGTGGTCTTTCGACCTTGATTCAAGCTGAACAAATGGGCTTGGGCAGCCGAACCTACGCCTTTTTGAGCATAGATAACTGAACAAATATGTCTTTAGAAGGAGGAACCGAAGTGAAACACACAAAAAAACTGATTGCCACTCTGCTGGCAGTTGCGTTACTTTGCTGCGCCTGTTCCGCTGGTGATGCTGGCCTGTCGGAACCGAAGGCAGTAACGGCACTTCCGCTGGCCGAACAGGGGGACGCCTTTTCCATCAGATTTGCCGATGTTCCCTCCGGCGCATGGTATGCCGAAGCTGCTGAATGGTGCAGGGCAACGGGGGTAGTGAGCGGAACCACAGCGACCCCCTTTTCCCCGAACGAAACGATGACCCACGCTATGCTGCTGACGATCCTCTATCGTGCCGCCGGAAGTCCTGCGGTGAGCGGTGCGGAAGATTCCTGGTATGGCAGCGCCGTGGCCTGGAGCGCAGAGAGGGGATTGACTGGTGACTATGACAACGGGCGGCTTGACCCGTCCGCCCCTGTGACCCGCGAGCAGATTGCCACAATTCTTTGGCGGTATGCGGACAGCCCTGCCTCTGGCACAACGGAGGACTATGCGGATGAAACCAGCATCGCCTCTTTCGCGCAGACTGCGATGGATTGGGCCAAGTCCAACAATATCATGTCCGGCGTGGGAGGCAATCGCTTCGACTCCAAGGGGACCACGACCCGCGCTCAAACGGTTGCTGTTCTGTACCGCTGCCGGGAACTGAAAGCAGCTTTGGAAGATGATGAAACAGAGGTATACTATGCGCCATCATCAGATGAAGCTCTGCCTGTTTTCATGAAGGGGGATTTCTGCTTGGTCGTCATGGATACTCAATTACCGGAACGCAATGGCTGCGAAGTCCTCAGAGTCATGCGGCAGACCAAGTTGGTCCCTATATTGGTATTATCCGCTAAAGTGGATGTAGTCAAGCGGACAGAAATACTGAAAGCTGGGGCTAATGTCTATCTGGAAAAGCCGTATGATCTGAATGAGGTCCTGGCACAAGCACGGTCTTTGATAGCGTTATGTACGACCTCCATTCCTTTGGAGAATCAGCACTATACGATTGCCGTTGGTACGGAACTGATCGTTGATCCCACATACTGGCGCGTGACTTTGAACGGACAACAGATAGAACTTACACATAAAGAATTTTCTCTGCTCTACTGTCTGGCAAGCCATCGTGGGCAAGTTCTTTCCAAAGAACAGCTTTATCGTCATGTTTGGAATGATGATAGTGAGATCAACTTGGAAGCTACCATAAAATCTCATATCAGAACACTCCGGCAAAAGTTAGGTCCACATGGGAAAAACTATATCGAAAACATTCGCGGAGTTGGATACCGTTTCACTGTTGATATAAAACGCAACAAAGCCTAACATTGAAAATGCGGGAATGCCAAAGCTGTTCCCGCATTTTTTGTCGAAAACATAAGAAATATTTCACTTTATCTGCACCTTATCTTGACCGTAACTGCACTATTCGCCTTTATAATGCACCGCATGAGAAGTCGCCCAGGCACACCGCTTCTTGAAAGAGGCGGCAAAACAAGCCATACCGCCTGATTGCATTTAGGCAGGTAAGGTGAATGATAGGGTTCCAAAAATCGGTCGCAACGATTCGATGGCGGTATAAGCAAAAGTCAACCACACTATTATTTGACGCTTCCTTTCTGCATTTCCTATCCAACGATAGGTCCGGCAGTAAGGAAGCGTTAATTTATTTTTGCGGCCTTTTGCCCCAATCTGGCGTTTGGTATTTCTCTTGCGCCCCGCCTCGGAAATCTGAATCGGATTCTTTTCAACATTCAGATTTTCGGAGGTCACGCAATGAGAGGACACAGTACATACATAAATTTTTTCCCAAAATGGTTGATTATCTCAAAAAAGCCTTGATTTACGGGCATACACGCAGGATTTCAAGCGAAATTTACTACCAATTTACTACTTTTGAGGGAAAGAGCTTTGATATGCCGCCCGGAACCCTGCAAGCCCAATACCAGCACACGGCATTGAAAAACTGAATAAAGAAATACCCCAAAGGCACGGCGTTTCTTTATCCCCAAACAGTGAGAACAGGAACGCCGCTTTTTAATGCCCTTATGTTACGCATTAGGAGCAACGAGAGCCTTGTTATATGCGGCTTTCCGGGAGCATTTTTATAGAGGGCAAGGATTTATACCTTAACCCGGCAAAATGGCGTTCTATTGCGTAAACGCTGATTGACCTGACAGCTGATACGGTGATCCCGGAGGCGCTGCTTAGGTGGTGTTCACATAAGGGCATCAACAATAAGTGCGAAATAGATAAAAGCT
>ERZ779637.427-NODE-427-length-28601-cov-5.547397_pt1 | contig 28601 bp, 35 predicted proteins | sample MGYA00514196_ERZ779637 | MGnify/ENA primary metagenome ERZ779637 (study PRJEB29562, sample SAMEA4376700) | mouse gut metagenome | isolation source: Cecum | study: EMG produced TPA metagenomics assembly of the A DSS colitis mouse model was used to assess the...
CGAGAGACCGCAAAAGCAGAAGTGAGGTATTAAATTTGTGTTCAAGGTCTATTCATACATATGGAACTGACCGTAATTTTAGTCGAGGATTTGATTGGAGTACAGCTAAAGTTTTATTCAATTAAAAATATTAAATATTTTATATAGTTACTCTTGACTTTTTGTGTAAACCATGTTATCATGTACCTGTAATTGAAAATAAGAGCTTGAAGGGATATTCAAATTATGAAAAGGTACAAAGGAATAATGTGTCTGCTAGGCATATTAGGGGTAGTTGGTTTTGGCAGTCTTGATGTGAATTGTCTTTCAGTTGGAGATATTTCAGTAGTTGACTTCAGTGGGATAGCTGGTACAAAAGTTACGTGTGAAGTTCGTGCAAACCAGATTTACGGTGTTGAGCGTATAATAAATTGCGAAGTTTTGTCAGCTCCAGCTTTAGTTGTAAGGACAGTACAGATTCCAAATGTGGAAGGTTGTCGTTCTTACAACATCACATTTATGCCTTATACATCAGTGACGGACAGGAAAAGCAGACAGTATGCATTCTTGAATAGTGAGAATTGTTATACAGAGGCAGACACTGGTTTACGCAAGTACGGTGATAGGTATTGTGTTGCTGTAGGTTCAGGCGTAGCTCAAGGGGTAGGCACAAAGCTTGATGTGTATATGAAGAACGGCACAGTCATCAAGTGTATCATCGGAGATGCTAAGTCTGATAGAAACACCAACCCAAGTCATATATTTCATAATGAAGATGGCTCTGTTTTAGAAATGATAGTTGATTCAAAGCAGTTCACAGGTTCTCAGGATTATCCAATCGAGCTCAGTGGAAGCATTTCATACATAGAAGTGCTTGAATAGGAGGCAGTTATGGCATATTATTATTTAGACGAGTATAGCGTGGATTTTGATGATGAAGAGTGGTGCGAGCAGCAGGCGGAAGAAGGCATATACGTAGAGCCACTTGGCAGACGTGGAGATGGTGCTTTAATTCTTGATACAGATGATGGTTCAATCCAGTATGTACCAGAGAATGTACTGAATGATATGCTCCATAGTGGTATTGAGATAAAGAGCCTTATGGGTACTACGGAGTTTGAGCAGTATTATATTAGTTCATTTGTTAAGGGCGGCGTTTTTCCATTTGCCAAACCAGAGAAGCTTGCAAAGATATCATTAAAGAAGGAGTACCGAAAAGGGTACAGCATAGACCCTGAGTATTTTGTACATGACATTCAGATGGGTTTATATGCAGGGCGCAATGTTTTGTTTCGTGAGTATGTGCTTGGCACGGAGAGTTTCGAATTGGAGACTGCGAACGCAAAGGAGTATGAGCACAGTTTCATGTTGAATGCAGTTGGCGATTATGGTTGTTATTGTCTACAATCGGAAGCAAGGGGTAGAGTCACGAGTGATTGTAATACTAAATTTGATTTTGACGAGCATACTTCCACACCTCTTAGATGGGTGGACATGCAGTTCCTGAATGATGAAAAGCATCCAAGGGACATGAAGTTAGGTTATAAGACCTACGAGCCAGAGTGTTTTGGTATGCCAGTTCCGTCACAGTATTATGAGTATTTAAGGGATATTCGTGACCGAGGCGAAAAGCAGGAGTTTCTCAGTGCAATACCGCAGGAGCTTTACACGAATGAGTTTGCTCCGACATTAAAATATTACGATGTTGAGTTTTACAAATAAAATAGCAGTTTGTGGTATGCTGGATTCTGAATCTGGTGTATCGCAGTATTTGAGGGGTAGATTATATTGCAGGGAGCGGTTGTTTTGAAGCCGCTCTTTTTAAATCTATTAAGAAAAAGGTTGCAATTTATGTAACTTTGTGGTATAATGAAACTATGAAAAGTATAACTATTTTTGAGATAAGAAAAAGTACTGGTCTTAGTCAGAGTCAGTTTGCAAAAAAATTTCATTTACAGGTCAAAACATTGCAGTCATGGGAGCAGGGTTGGAGGAATACCCCCGAACATGTTATTTTTATGGTGCAAAGGATACTTGAGTTGGAAAGGCAGGTATTTAGAAATGGATGATGTAAATGTTATCGAATATAAAAATAAGGTTATTATAGGTATATTGGTTGATGAGTTAGGTATGACTTTTATAGATGCATCTAAATTATGGTATAACTCTAAGACAAGACACAGAATGTTGAAAAATGGTATGTTAGAATGGTTAGGTGCAGCAACTTGTGTTGAGGAGTTAGATTTGGAGTTAAAAAATAGTCCAATGTGGATGAAAGGACAGTTTATAGGATGAGTGAGAAAGAAAAATTAAAGTGGTTAGTTGAAATAGGTGTAGAGCGTATTGAATTTTTCAGAGAGTTTTGTGGTTTGTCTGATGAGGCTTTTGTGGGTTATATGAATAAGTATAATATCTGGAAATATGTGTGTGATTTTAGTTTTATGCACGGTGCTCTGCACTGGGACATAGATAAGTGGATAAACTTCCTAGGGGTAGGTTTTTCTATTGAGCAGAAGTATGCAATGCTTATGCGTTATAAACAAAAATATCCAGATATTGAAACATTTGATGGAAGATAGTGGGGTTTGAATCCCACCGAGTGTTTAATAAGGATGGTGAATTACAATGAAGGATAATTATGGGGCTTTTGATAATTTAGATAAGGCATTGGGTAATACAGATTTTGATAGTATGCAGGTTATATCCATTGGGGTAGGTTGGATTGAGTTATTTAGGAAATATAGTGGTTTGTCCAGAAATGAGTTTTTAAGTTATATGAATATGTATAATATTTGGGGTTTATTATTTGAAGACCCAAGAATATTATTAGGTTCTGTATCTGATAGTATATCTGAAATTTTTGAATGGTTGGGTTATGGAATGCCAAATGAACAAGTTCAAGGTATGTTAAAGAGGTATAAGCTTGATCACGATAAGTTATACAATTAGAGGGGTAGTTTATGGGAAGTATTATTTTATATCATGGAACTGTTGCTGAATTTAATATGGTTAATTTAGATTTTTGTAATGAGAAAAAGGATTTTGGTAAAGGGTTTTATACAACTACCGATATAAATCAGGCTGTAATTTGGGCTATTAAGAAGAGGAATATTAATCTTAAAAAGGGTATAAATAGGTTTGCTTATATTTATTCATTTAAGGTTGATGTAAATGGTTTGAGTATGTTGAATGGACATAAATTTCAGGCTGTAAATATAGCTTGGTTAGATTATATTTTATATAATAGGTCTTGCGATATTCGATTTAATAAATTACCTTATAATTTAGACTGGGTATATGGGAGAGTAGCTGATGCTAAAGCTCAGAAGTTAATAGATGATTTTTATATTTGTGGAGATTTTAGTGATAGGGCTAAGAAACATTTAATTAATAGTTTAGAACCAAATAATTTGAGTGACCAATATTGCTTTAAGTCACAAATAGCTATAAATTTTTTAAATCAGTATGGAAATATGCAGGTAAGGAGATTATAGTATGTCACATGAGGAATTTATGGAAAAAAAGAATCTAATTGTTATCAATTTAATTGTTAAATTAATGGGTTTGAGTTACGAAAATGCTGTTAAGATTTGGTACAATTCTAAAACAAAGTTAGTCACTCTTGATTCAGACGATTTATATTATATTTCACCAGCATGTTGTGTTGACCAGTTGCAGTATGAGTTATCAAATGATGAACGTTGGATGACACAGAATTTTGAGTAGATAGATTTATGCACTCGTAGTCAAGTGGTTTAAGACACCAGACTGCAAATCTGATATACGTGGGTTCGAACTCCACCGAGTGCTTAGTATTTATTATAAGGGAGGATAAGTTATGTTTATACCATATATAACATTATTTAAAGGTGATACTGAAGTTGAAGTTACAAATACTAAATGGTCAGGTGAAAAAACTACTGTGAGAATAGAGGAGCCTAATGCTGTTCTTGGTTTTAAGGTATTAGAATGTAATTTACCATCATATACTATATTGAAGAATGTAGGATTATCAAATACAGAACTTAATTGGTATATGTTTTTTATAAGGCAGCATGCGCATTTAATAATAGAGAATGCGATGGGGGTAGATTGATTATGCCGAGTATATTTAGATATAAGGGTTATATTGTATATTTCTGGTCTAATGAGAATGGAGAGCCTATTCATGTTCATGTTTCTAAAGGAAGTCCTACAAGTAATGCAACTAAGTTTTGGATAACATCCTCTGGCGGAACTATTTTGGTTAATACTTCTAGGTATCCATCTAAGGATATGAATAAATTATCTAAAGAGATTATCGCACATACACCATTTATAACAAATATGTGGGATTCTATATTCGGAGGTCATACTTATATTTGCTAGATAGGAATATGCACTCGTAGTCAAGTGGTTTAAGACAACAGACTGCAAATCTGATACACGTGGGTTCGAATCCTACCGAGTGCTGTCTTAATAATCAAGTTAGAAAGGGGTAGTTAACTTTTGGTATATTTGGATATACGTGGTTCTCCGAGTTTTGGCGAACCCTGCTTAGTTTACGGCAAAGAAACTTATAATTCTTTAGAACAGATTCCGAAGTCGGAGACCATATTGACTCAGAGTGATGAAGCCTATAATTTATGTAAAAATTATGGATATAGTGTGCAGTATTTGAGTGAGTATCTTGGAATGAATCCAGAGTTTGGTTTGTATGAAATTTTTTCAACATTTTTTGATGGAAAAATTAGAATGGATTCAGACATGGTAGATGCTATTTTTAATGGTCTAATTTATGATTCTGACTGGTGTTTCTGTTTAAAATTAGGAGCAACATTCTGCTGGTTCACAATAAATGGGGGTAGTTGCATAAAGCGTGGCACAATGCAGTTTTCCGAGCCAGTATCAAGGTATTCAGTTGGTAAATTTATTAAAAGACTTAGGTATTCTATTGCTGTCAGTGGTATAAATCTCAAGCGTGTAAAATATCTGGTCTGGTCAGATGAAGATGTAGGTTACGCATTCCGAAACTACATACTTAAATATGACAGGCTTGAGGATTTTTTCAGAAAGATTGATGGGTTAAGGAATTTATCATGCGTCAATGTCATGCAGTTACTCAGCAAGCGCATACAGTTGAAGTATCATGTGTCAGCCGAGAATTTTGTGGATTGTTTGAATGATAGTTCCAAGGCACTTGGTATCAATGAGGTAAATGGAATACTATACAGCAGTAATGTTTATTACAAGGATTATTCATCCTGTGTGAGTCCCGTTTTTGATATGTCTGGTAGTACTTATGGGGTAGTTTTAGACTGCGAGGGTGCGAAGGGCGGGAACGGTTCTCTTGAAAATGGTTGCAGTGAGATTGGTGGCTTAATCTTTTGCAGATATAAGAATATACTGCTTGGATTGAGTCAGTTTTCATGTGATGAGGTATTGCTTGAGGAAACTCTTGTACAGGTAATCAGTAATTATCGAGAGTTTAGTTTTTCTAAGTTTAAGGTTATTGATGTTATAACATTTGGCAGTTCGGATAGTGTGATGTTATTATCGAGCATTCGCAGGGTATGTTCAAAAGTGCAAGCCAAGAGGTTAATCTCGCAATTTCGATTTATAGATAGTAGGTCGTTAATACTCGATCATGCCCAAGGGGTAGATGGCAGGGAGACTTTAACTAATTTAGCTAGGTCATTTAATGTAATGTCTGCCATACCTAAGCATAGGGCGTTAAGCGATGCGAGGACGCTTTTTAATATTCTTGCAAAAATATTGTATGAGACTGGTGATTTTGTAGTCTGAAAGGAGAATGAACATGAAACATGATGTAACGAATAGGCAGTTATTCCTTTTAGGAGGGGTAGGAGCTGTTTGTGCGGTAGTTATTGCTGTAGTTGGAGCAGTAGTTGTTGAGCTTGCAAATCTTATTGTTACTGGTAAGAGTATCGTGGAGAAGGAGGTTTAAGTTGTGGGAGTTTTTGATGAAAAGGTAAAGGATACGGTGGATAATACTGATGATATATTTAATACTGGAGTAGGTGGATTTGGTAGTATGGATACATTTGGTTCGGGTGCAGGAATGATGGGAGGCATGGGTTCTTCTGGTGGCATGATGGGCGGTTGTAATTGTTTTGGCACTGGAATGATGCCAGAGAGTAGAAAGCGTAGAAGACTAGGACATTATTTATAGTTGTTGTATCATTTATAGTTGGTATGCTGGTAGGGCAGCTCTTTACAATAGAAATCGATGAGTAGGAGGGGTAGACATTGAACTTTTTAAATAAGCTTAAAAAGGTTGAGGACGACTTTGTTGAGTCGGAGAACGAGGTATCTAAGAAATTAAAGCGTGATAAGCTTATCAGATTAGGGATAGTTTGTGGGGCAGCACTTGTTCTTGTTATGGTGATGATTCTTGTCAAGGTACTTGGGGGTAGCAAATCCGAGATGAATTTTTATGATGTGTTGACTGGTCTTTTTACGAATGAGCAGGGTTCATTTACTTACAATTTTGAGGTACAGACAGAACCCAAGGGTGAGCAATCGACGGCTTTGGAGGCAGAAACACAGGAATCTTCAACAGAAGAGGCTTCTACGGAGTATGTAGCCGATATCGCGACTGAGGAGAAAAGTGATTCAAAATACAATCTTGTAGGCTGGACAGGCTCAAAAGATGCTGAGGTATTTTCTTGGGATTATCCAAGTTACCATATTTCAGTTACAGGCTGTACAATGTCTGTTGAGCCTTTGGAAGTGCAGTTCACAGTTTCAATCAAAACACAGTATTATAATAACGTATTTACGGACGTGGTTGTAAAGGATAATAAATATTACATAAATGTTGAGTCCATGCGGAATTGGCTTACTTCATCAAAGGACAGTTATATGGTATCTTTAGGCAGTAAGCTTCCAAATGGTTCAAAATACCTAACATTTGATGCGAGTGATTTTGGTATACCATCAAGATATGCTGAAAAGAGTGAGAAAGATTTAAGTAAGACAACAGATATAATGCAGATGTATAGACGTTTTGTTTCAGATTACAAGCTTGTTCTTGGTCAGGTGCGAAATGCTATTGGAGATGCTGGTCTTTCGGATTCAGAGGGTAAACTTGGATTGAATCTTTCTGGAGAAGATGCAGTAAAGGTGTTAGGGGTAGTTAAAAGCATTGCTGAGAAACAGGGAGATTTTTATTCAGCGAGGGTAAATAACTATAAGTCTGCTGGTCTTGTGGACGATACACAGTATGCTCAGATGCTTCGTGAAAAGGATAATGTCATAGAAGCATTTAATGACCTTATGATTTACATGAATATTAATGACTTAACTTCAATGAATCCGCAGATTTCTGGTCTTGCACAGAAGTATCAAAATGCGAGTGGAGCAAATGTAATTGAGGTTACAAGTTTGAGAATGAAGTTTAGTGGTACGAATCGTGATTATCTTCTTGCTTTCAGTGGGCGTAGAGAGAGTTCAGGTACAACAATTGTAGTTCCAGATGGTTCAACATTCACGCGTGAGGGTATGTCATCACCTGATTTGGTGCAGACAACTTTAGCTAATTTAATGGACTATTTTAATGTTTCACCAGTTGAGTTTGGTAAGACTTTGGAGCTTACACCAGCTAATATAGTTATGGATGCTAGACAGCAGTTTTGTGACATGGTAAATAGCTTGGGGTACTATGATAAGACTTTAACGCTTGAGAACTGGCAGGATTTCTTTGATAAGTACACAAATTATAAGATAGATGAAAAATCCACTGATGGTGATATAGCTTGTACAAAGATAGCTACAGATTTTATAAACGATATAAATGGGGTCACAGGTGGACTTATCAAGGAAACAGTAATTGATACTGCTGAAGAAGGGGTAGATGATATTGATAAGTACCCACAAACAGTTTATGAGTCAGATGGTTTGAAGATGATTGTTCAGGTAGACGAGGCAACAACAACTCCTCAGTTTATTCATGCAAAAGGTAGGATAGAATATAGTGGTGCAGAGAATATAGTAATTAATACTGGTGATTTTTCAGTAAAGACATTGCTTACATCAACATATCCAGCCAATAATGAAATTCTCATGAGGAATTTTGATAGTCTTTGGGACACGTCAACTCTTGTGCAGGAGATGGAGTTTACACCGAATACATTCAGGGAGTTTGATTTGTATTTTGTAATAGCTTCTGATGATACAGAAGCCACAAAGCATCTTGATTTGTTTTATAAAGATGAAAAAATCGGGGTAGCGATTGAATATTAAAATATATAGTTTTATACGTCAGGCTGTTACAGGTTCTTTGGTAATAGCCTGATTTTTTGCTATATTTTGTGACTTTTTATGGAGAAGATTAAATAAAGAAAGGTGGTTTGGTATAATGACTAGTACGGTAAATGGAAGTTATATATACAATCAGGTCTTTCCACTTATAGACTATTGTGGGGATATCAGAGCTATGGAGAAGAACGGTTCATCAGGTGGATACTCGCCAGAGTTTTCTCCCAATAATATAAGACGTTTGATTATTAGTCCAGATGCAGTTTTATGTCACTATCATATGACGCTTGGAAAATTAAAGTCACTTGCAGACGTGGTACATCTTGCGCCACAGGTGCTTGCAAGGTGTGAGACCATGCCAGACTATAAGCCCATTGTAGGGGTACTCGCTACGTCGCGAATCTGTGCGTCAGTTGAGGAGGTTATTTTCCTGACACGTTCCAATGATGGTAGTGTATGTCTTGCGGACAATGAGTTGGATTTTGATAGTCTTGTAAAGTCATTCAAGCGTCAGGGTTCTCTTGAGGATACAGTAAAGGGACGTTATAAAAGACTTCATGATTTTACTATAGTGAATATGTCTTATAATGAATTTATGACACGTCTGAGACAGGAGGGAAATGTATTTACGTTTATATGTGATTTGGCATTTATGCAGTCTGCTGGTGCAAATGTGAAAATAGTGCATGACGAGGAAGAATGGTATAAGTCATGGGGTAGTTCAGCGCAGGCGTATAAGCCTGATGGTATAGGTAAGGATTTACATACATATTTCAGCAATATTGTTCAGAAGTATGAGGACAGAAAGAAGTCAAATGATCTTCAGAAATTCAAGGATGAACGTGTCAAAGGACTCGAAGCTGATTTTGAGAAGGCATACAGTCTTTACAAGCGTGCTTCTAAGTGCTACATTCAGATAACAAAGGCTTCATCCTTGATGGGTACAAATGTTTTGTTTAATCATCCGTTGGAGAAGCTGAAACCACCTGCGTTATATGAATGTGGGGTACTGAAGGGCAGGAATGTCGGGCAGCTTGTACAGGCAAACTCGGAGAAGGAAGCCCTGACAGAGAATACAAAGATTTTAAAGGCTTTCGTGGTTGATATACATGATTGTTTGATGATGTTTTTATTAAAGAATCTTACAGAGTTATGTCAGACACGTCCAGTTACGGCAAATGTAGTAGTCAGGACAATGGAGCCTACTTTGAAGGTTCCAGCATTATGCAGGGATTATGCGGCACAGATAAAAGCGGTCACAGGGGTAGATTTTAATGGTCAGAGCTTAAAGACCAGTCTTATTAATGTGAGTTGGTATTGTGCCAATATATTATTTTCAAAAAGTGGAAAGAGATTTTCTCGTGGTGAGGAGAATCGTGGGTATTGGGAGGATTTACTGGCATAATGTATGAGTTTAAGTATTATGTTTTTGTTGAGGATACAGAGGATAATTCATGCCAGATGGGATTAGAGAAAAAGCTGTTAGGGGTCTGTTTTCGGATAAGCTTGTTTTAACCACGTCAAATGGTTTCTATTTCAATGTGGAGTCTGAAAAGGCAGTTATTAGGTGGTGTTGTAATGTTCATGGTTGTTTCTGAGTATAAAGATTATATGTTTGTTGTAGATACAGACGATGGTTCGTGTGAGATGGTAAAGAAGAAGTCAATGTCAGGGGTAGATTATACTGTTCAGAAGAGTTGTGTGAACAGTTTTGCCAAGTTGCGTTTGCTGTATGGTTTAAATCCAGTCGATTTTATACCATATTTTGGGATTACAGGTTATACTGCTACTTATATATTTGATACAGGTGGTATGATGAATTGTACTATGAATGTGATGATGTGTATAGTATCAAAGAATCTCAAAGATGTTAATGATGTATATGCACCAGTCTATGAGAGTGCAGATTTTTTCATGGCAGCCTATGTTGAGCCAAGGTATGAAAGTTATGTAGTACCACTCAGTTATAATGATTACTTGCAGGCAATCCCAGTAGAGGATAAGATTTTATCAGGTATTGTGATACCACCAGAGATGGCTAGTTATATGATCAGGCTTTCATGTAATCGAAACCAGAAGGGTGTGTTGAGGGCATTTGATGGTCTGTTTTCAGAGAAGCTTATTGTACAGTTACCTCATAATTGTAAATGCAGGGTTGAGGCGAATTTTTTACGAGGTTTTTAATTTATGTTTGTAGTTGTTGGAAGTTTTATGGAATATGTTTTTGTACTTGATACAAGTGATGGTTCTTGCGAGATGCTAAGATACGAGGAATTAAAAAAGTCAGGGGTAGATTATACGGTTCAGGAGCGTGTTATTGACAGTCTTGCAAAGTTCCGAATGTTATATGGTTTGAATAGTATGCCAAGGCTTGAGGAAGGTTTGTATGTTAAATCTCTTGTGGAGTATTCCTGTGATATTTATAAAAAGGGTAGGAAAATTATTGACTATTGCAGGTTTGAGCTTTGTCTTAGGATAGTATCAACTAGTATAGATGGTTACTATAATGTGCCGTCATCCATGTATGATGGTGCAGATTTTTTTGTTGCGGCATTTGTAAAGCCAAAGAGTCTTTTATATAGTGTTTCAAATAATTGTCTTTATTCAATAGTCATACCATATGGTAGTTTCATGGGAATAATTATACCACCAGATATGATTCCATATATACGTAGACTTGTAAATAATCAGGATTTAGATGGTCTGCTCAGGGCATTTAATGGAGTTTTTTCTGACAAACTTTTAATCAGTACTAAGTTAAATAAGGAAGATTGGTGTGTAAGTCCGGATAGTATTGAATATGAAAAGTGGTACAGCTTTTAGGAAGGTGTGTTGATGTTCGTAGTTGTTGGTGAGTGTAATGATTATGTCTTTGTACTGGATACAGACGATGGTTCTTGCGAAATGATTAAATGGGGTAGGTTAAAGGCATCTGGGGTAGATTATATAATTGAGAATCATGCCGTAAGTAATTTTGCCAAGTTCCGTATGTTGTATGGTCTGTCAGATTTTTATTGTATAGTTGATGGTTATTATTCTAAGTCGTTTGTGTCTTTTAAATGTGACATAATTAAGAAAGATGGTGTCAGGTTTGATTCCTGTAAATTTAAGTTTTACCTGCGTATCATACCAAAGAGTCAGTGCAGTATTCCGAAGTCCGTCTATGATGGTGCTGATTACGCCGTTTATATTACATTATACGCCGACAGTTATGCTTATATCGTGTCAGTTCGTGGTAATAAAGATTTGCAGTTTATAGACACGCCTTATGGTGGTTATAAGGGAATACTGATACCGTCTGATATGATATTCTATCTTCAAAGACTTGTGGATAATCAGGATTTATCTGGTATATTTAATGCATTTGATGGTCTATTTTCCGAGAAGCTTGAAGTACAAGGCAAGATTCATGACAATGATTGGCATATAGATATAGATAGTATTAGTTGTAAAAAGTGGTATAAATTTTAGGAAGGAGTGGTCTAATGGATGCAGAATATATTGAAAAATATTTGAGGGTGGTGGATTTTTATAAGGTAGATACAAATAAGCTTAGTGATATTGTACATGCTGTTGTCATGTCCGATATGTTGTCTGGAAGTAACAGGCAGGAGCTTGACATTGACAGGCTTTACAGCAGGGACATGGACGCGAATTTATGTGAGGTCTGGAAGTTGAATAACACGTCAGACAGGCTTGTTTTACCTGATGTCCAGTTGCTTAGAATTATGTGCGATAGTCTTTTTATTATTTTGAATATGCAGGGTGTAAATATTGCAAACACATATCTTACAAGTGAAGCAAGTAAGAATGTATTCAGGGTGGCAACTGGAAAGTCAATTAGTGGTGATGTATATCGCGGTGAGGAAGAGTGCAGGAAGTGTCTTAATAAGTTTGTGGAAACCTGCGTGAGTATTGAGGGTTTTGAATGGGTTAGGGACTTTGATGATTTATTGAAGCGGTGTATTGCATACATTGAGCCACGCATTGAGCCAATTGCATCATTTGAAAACTCGTTGAAAAGCGCATGGCGTGATATTAGAGTTCCAGTGGACTCAGAGTTTCTTAAAAGAGGGGTAGCCGATTATAGTGGGGTAGAGAATGTCAAGACTCATGTCTTAGACAATATAATTTTTGCATTTGAGGTTGATATTCGTGAGAGATATGCAATGGAACTTCGCAAGAATAGTGTTGGTGCATTGTACCATTATAATGAAGCCATTGAACAGATGGATAATCCATGTATAGGTACGTATTCCATGACAAATGCTTGCCCAATGATAAGTTCGAGAATTAAGTATGATAAGGAAATCATTAATGTAAAGCTTGCAAGACTGTATAGTGTGGGTAAAGCATACAGTTTTATGGATTTCGGGACTCTGATGTCGCTGTATTGTATGTTTATGTCGCGTTGTGGACATGCAGATTATGCGGATATACGCGATTTTGTTGAAAGGACAGTGCTTGAGTACGATAGTTTCAGGGGTATTTGAGAAAGGAGTGTTTAGATAAATGTTAAAGCTTGATGCAAAGTCAGTAGAGATTCTTCAGGATATAAGTGCTGGTATTAAGAAGCGTATGACAGAGCTCATGCAGTCAAATCCTGCAATAAGTTCCATAAAGGAGGACTTGCAGACTTATATTTTTGATGAGCTTGGTATAGAAAGGGCGAACAGGGGTAGTGATAAAGTTCTGCGTGCATATGTCGATTTTATAAGCAATGCAGGTATTTTATCATATTATGGTCGTCTTGATAATGATAAGAATGTACAGCGTTTAAAAGAAAACGAGGGGGTAGAATTTGAGTTTGGTTTCCGAAACTTTGGAAGTATGATTTCATCGGTAATTGAGCTTAGTGAAGGTTTGGAGAAAAGTACGAATCAGACGGTTGGTTGTATGCAGTCATGTCTTTTGAGTTCTCTGCGTGATATTTCTCTTGAAGATTATATAAATGGTGATTATGCTGGTAAGGATATACGTTTGGTTGCTGTTCTTGGTAATAAGTCTAAGAGTGAGTTAAATGAGTTTGTAATGAACTTTATTAAGAAAGACGACACAGTTCATAGTTTTTATGTAGATTCACTTGAACAGGTTCTGACAATATATAAGTACTTGTTTCAGGATAGTTTTGGTTTAAAGCCATACGAAGGGGTAGTTTCATTTAAAGACCCTAACCACCTGTTGCTTATAAATGATAGAATGAAGCTTGACACAAAGCCAAGTGCACGTGCAACTTTCGATTCAGTGCGTAGTTCTCTTGAGAATGATTATGATGTGAATGAGGTTCTTGACAGGCAGTTTGATGTAAAAAAGATTATAACTGGTGATTCATCAAAGCCTTATTATTATCCAGTTAAGATACTTGAGTATGCTATGGGGCGTGAACTTACCTATGAATTGTCGGAAAAGGTATACAGGAATTATGCAAATAATAACAGTTGGGATAGTTATGCTTCTGGTTATGTTAAGCCGCAGTTGGAGGAGTATTTCTTTGAATGTATTTATTATTCCATTGAGCGTCATTTTAAATTCGGTGGTCACTCATCAGAAGGGGTAGATGAGTTTTTCCTTTCCGATGACTTTGCAGGGGTACTTACAAAGAAGGGCGAAGCAGCAGTAAAAGCTTATATGTCAAGTGTGGAAATGGCTAAAAGTATCAAGGCAGATATTAACAGGCTTAAAAAGACATTATGTACAGCGGTTCTTGTTGTTAAGTATGTAAATCTTGGAAGTCAGATTAGTTCTTTGACACTCAGATGTGTAAATACAACTGGTAATTTGACAGTAAATATGTCCAGACGTATATTTAGTGCTTTTACTTCAAATGAAAGTACAAAGTTTGAAGATGGTGATATTATATCTGCTGGAAAGTATGTAGGCGGTGACTCAAATAAGCCATTGCCTTATGAAATTATCGAGTATCGCCATGATTTTGATGCGGCACTTGCCACTGCAGAGCCGTTGTTTGGTTATAAGGCAGTAGAAATGTTTCAGAGACGTGGTGTAAAACTTGGCTGGGATAAAATTCTTCTTGGTGAGGATATAAAAGGTACTCCAGTGTTTGCAAGTTTGCTTGATATAGATGATATGCCGTTGCAGAGGAATACGGTTCATAATATGATGGCTGGTTCACGTGCAGGCAAGGGTGTTATGACCATGAATATCATTGTGTCAGGCATAGCGAGCAAAAAGCCTATATTTTACATTGATAGGAAGCCAGACATGGCAGTCCTTTTCTATGAATTGTCGCAGGGCAATATGTTTGTTGTTAATGGCGGTCAGTTTATGGGAAAGAATGATATAAATGGTTTCTTTGACGGGAACGGTGTAGGTGCGGCAATTGATGGTTGGTCAAACGCATATGATTCAATGCCTGAGTATCTCAGGAATGAGGTATTTCAGACGAGGGATTATGCTGGTAATTTTGGCGACATGGTATATTATCGTGCTGTAATGCTCATGATGGGTATTTTAATGGCGAGAACGGAGCTTTCTGGTCGTGGTGATATATATGAGAATCTCGGTGGAAAAAATGGTATAGTAGTTATTGTTGACGAGTTCAAGAATTGGCAGGAGAATTTCGAGGGTAAATTTTTCGAGCCAGGTTCAGGGGTATTTGGAAACACACATAGAATTAAAAAGACATTCGCTGAACAGTATAAGAAGTGTCAAGATGATATCAAGTTAAAGGAGGCTATGCTTGGTGCAATTGATGAGAGTAATCCAAAGGAGGCGCCAAAAGCAGTAAAACTGAATCTTGAAATTGAAAATCTCAAGTCCAAGATGACGGAACTTATTACAGAAACTATGGTTTACTGTACGACAGTGATGGATAAGTACGGTGATTCAATAAAGCATATAAGTGAGGTTCTTTCCGCTGGTTTTGCTGATAACGAAGGAAAAGTGTCAGATGTGTTTGTTATTGGTCAGCATATCGAGATAGACGCTATAGATGGTGCACAGAATGCTAGTGGTACTTATCCTCAGAGGGACGGTGGAGATTTTAACGTAAATAATGATACAAAGGGAAAGTCATTGATGAGGGGTATTTTCAACCGTTTTAAGCATGACTGGTTCATGGGGTACAATCATGAGAAGAATGGCGTTACAACAAAGTATATGAATGCGGAGTCCGCTGGTTCTGCAAGTAAGAAGTGGATTGAAGACCGTCAGTACTGGGGGTACTGCTATGACGTTGATATGGCTACGCTGAGAACGTCCTGCCCGTCTAATACAACATTCTTTAAGCCTTATCTTGTTTTGAATAAGCATTTTGAGGACGACCCAGATAATCCAAAGACCATAAGTGTTGCTGATGAAGAAGGTCAGGTTACACATCCAGATTATGTATTTGTAACACAGTGTCGTGATAGGGTTAATAAAGTTCCGGGTCTTTGGAATAAGGTTCGTTTAAAGCATCTCAAATCAGATGAGGCAAGGGAAGATGCTGAAAGTGGTACAAATATGCATTATGATGAGCTGAACGAGGGTATTGGTTTTCAGGGGCTTGCAGCAATGACTAAGTTGTGTAATGGTATGGGTGGTTTTAATCCTGTTGAGGATTTGGGTGACTCTTTGAAGATTGCGAATTATGTTGCAGGCTGTATGGGTTACTCAGATTATAAGGAATTGCTGTTTGATTTTTCGCCAAACGGCATATTCAGCACAAGGGACGTGTGCAGTGCACTTTCTGACCCTGCTTCATATGCAGCTTCTGTTGATAAGCGTCTGCCATTATTTGTAAAATATGGTTTTATTGGTGCAGGCAGTGTAGAGGAGGAGCCAGATATTCCTACTGGAGAAGATTCAGAGGATATTTATAAGGATTTGCAGCCAGAGGCAGAACCTGAGTATGCTGACGAAACTGGTGAGGGTTCTGATTGTGTTGAAGATGAAGGCTATGAAGAGCCAGCCCGCGAAGTAGAACCTGAACAGTTTAATATGAGTGGCTTTGAGTCTGAGCCAAATGAGGGGTACTATGAAGAGCCAAGCAGTGAGGATTATTATGGTGATTATTATGAAGACCCTTATGCTGGCGGAGGTTATCAAGAAGATTCTTATAACGAGTTTGGTCAGCAGTCAGGTGGTTTGTCGTTTGATGATATTATTCAGCTTACGGCAGAGGTAACTACGTCAGTTTTTATGGAGTTTTCAAACAGATATGGGGTACGTGTCAAAGATGAATATGTAAGATGTGCAATAACGACACGTGCAACAGAACTTGTTTATCAGTTTATAAATAGTCAGGAAGGTGGTGCGTATTAAATGGCATATGATAAGAGTTTGGTTGCAAAACTGACAGCAAGAATTGTTGATGACCTTGATGCAGATGTGCAGAAGATGATTTCGTGCAGTACTCGTGAGGAGGCTCAGGGGTATGCACATGAGTTAAACCGCAAAAGTTCAGATAATTTTGTGCGTAATATGAATGATGAGAGTAGTAGTCAGGTGTTGAGCCATGAGGAGCAGGCTTATCTTAATTCATTTGGTGCTGATATTGTAGCAGACTCTGATTATATTGAACTTGAGTCCATGCCTGTTGGTATTTCAAAGCAGGAAACAGGGGTAGGTTTTCCGAATGCTGACGGCAGACAGTCATTTATGAGTGGTTTTTCTGATGGAGCATCTGCTGGCAGTAGTTCACCTGTTGGAGGGGATACATCTTTTACGAGGGGTACTTCAGACCGTGTGAATCTGTTCAAGGAAAAGAGAATGAACAGCCGTCAGGCACCACCATCTGATGAGGACATGAATAGGTTCAGGGATTTAGGTAAGAAGTTTGCAAGGGCAAAACAGCAGGAGGCAGACAATGTTTATTTTTCCGGTGCTACTGCTAAGGAGCGTGCAAACCCATCATATGATGAGATTTTCAAGCGTTTTCATGAAAAAAGCCAACATGAGAAGTATATGAAGGCAGCAGCTCAAAATAAAAGAAATGATGAGAGACAGCGTAAAATGGAGCAGACTTTATACAAATCATGTGTGTTGACTGATTATACTGGTTCTGAGAAGCAGTATAAAGTCGTGAAGCGCAAGTGTAATCTTACAATGAACGACTTTATTGAAAATGACCCAATGTACAATATAGCAGTTCTCAGAAAGGCACTCACAGATGAGGTACTTCGTCTTGCAGGTGACTGGTCTAGGATTAAGGATATATATGTTCGTTCAGAGCAGCTTATAGTGAATGGGGTACAGTGTATCCCTGTAATTCCGTCACAGGTTCGTGGCAGTCTACCATTTGATACTGCTGAATTAATTGAGAATGGTTGTTTTGCTTCGATATTTAACTGGAATTCGCTTCGGTATATGAAAAATTTGTTTTGTCTTGATATAGATGATGAGTATCTTTTTAGGACAACTATTTCAGATGATTTAAAATTGTCAAGAAGTATTGGTGTCAAGAGCTTGTTGAAATTTTGTCCGCGAATGGAGCACTGTATAGTGAATGGGGTAGATTTATGTTCCCCAGATGATTCTGAGGAAGTCGTGATTGCAAAGCGCAGTCTTGCAAGAGGAAAGCATTTTGATAATATGTTTGATGGTTTCCAGTTTGATTTATATGCTGGGACAGGCAGTATAAGGAGTTGGACTGCAAATAATTTTCGTGAGTATGCAAATTCGCGTGGTAATAAAGGTCTTTTGCAGTATTGTGGTGGTATGTTTACAAGGGGGCTTGTTGGTATTGCTGGTTTTGTTCCAGATGCGGTTGCTCATGTTGTAGGCGGTTTCTTTAAGGCAGCAGGAAGTCTTTTCAAGGCAGCTACAACTCCTGTGGAATAGTATTTTATCGAGTGTTATATGTGGACTGTTTATAAATCTTATAAAAATTTTTATTTTTGGGGGGTTTTTATGCGCAGGGTTCTGTTGGATTTTGACGGGGTTATTGTAGATATGCTCGGCAGTCTGCAACACACGCTTTCTGAGGAGGGAATTTCATTCAATCCAGAAGGCGTGGAAACATATGATTTTCATGGTAGTATTGGCTGTGATAGGCAGAAAGTATATGACTGTTTGAATCACAGGGCGGTGTATGCTGGTGCTCAATTTTATAATGGGGTAGAAGATTCGCTTGAAAAGTTGAAGAATCATGCGGAGGTATATTGTTATTCGTCTGTTGTTCCAAATCCGTTTGTCATGTTGGTTCGTCAGCATCTTATAAAGGATATTGGTATTAAAGGCGATTTATATGTTGGTGAGAAGCCTGTTCTTGATGGTTATGATGCCTTATTTGAGGATTGTCCTGAAGTGGTGGAACGATATAGGGGTAGAACAGATGTCTATTTAATTGACCATACATATAATAAAAATGTACAAACAGGCAATGGTATTGAGAGGTTTTCAACTTTTGTTGAGGCTGTAGAAAGTTTTTGCAGTAAATCTTGAAGAAGCTGTTGACTTTTTGTGATATATATGTTATAATTATAAGTGAAAGGTTGGAGTTTTTATGATTTTCAATCCTTATCAGGTTCTTGGGGTAGATGTCGGCACGCCAGTTAATGAGTGCATGAAAGCCTACAGGAAGTTGGCAAGAAAGTATCATCCTGATAGTGTTGGTGGTGATGCAGTGAAGTTTGATGAGGTTGCAAAGGCTTATGATATGATTAAGTCTGGCAAGTTTGTCGCTACAATACGCAAACGGGACAAGCTTAGACATGTAAGTTTGTTTACGTATTGCATAAACTAATTTTATTTTATGAAAGGCAGGTTTTAGACATGGGAGCGATTGTTGTGAACAATAAGTTAAAGAGGGAATGGCAGAAGAGTGGTTGGCTTGAAATCAAGAATAAGACGACAAAGAAAAATACTTTTGTGTTTGCGTCCCACGAGTACATAAGTGAGGAGGACGGCAGGGAGATTACAGTATTTTTTGTACCTGAGACGGTGTTTGTTTTGTATGATGCAGGCGATGATGTGTTGTTTGATGCGAAAGATGTTGCGGATATGTGGAAGGAGAACGGTGGTATCGGTAATTTTCCTTTTTCCCTCAATGAGTATATTCCAGTTGTTGATTCAGATAATGGGAAGTGCATTGAAAGTGTGCTTGAGCAGTTCGGTCTTACAGACCAGCGTGAGGACATTGAGGCTCGTTTCGAGGATATCATTCCTTATGGGATTGAATCAGAGGTTTCTTTCGACGTGTAAAGATGTCTATTGACAAATGGCTGATAATGTGTTAATATTAAATTAGAACCATGATAAAGCCATTTTCTTTAAAGACGGTATGTCGATTTTCCGACGTACCGTCTTTTTATAAGTACAGATTAATTAATATTTGTTTGTATGATATTGACTTTTATTCAAGGCAGAGTTATAATTATATTACAAGGGAAAGGTGGGGATTTTGAATGTTGGATTTTGGTAATTTGATTGAGGAGTTAAAGGTGAGAAAGGGTATGACAAACACAGATGTGTCGTTATATCTTGATGTATCAAAGAGTCTGCTGATAAAATATATTTCTGGTGAGAGTTATCCAAAATATGAGAAGAGTGTACCAATGCTTGAAAAGATGGATACTGAGCTAAAGATAGACTACGGTTCTGGGGTAGAGGATTTCGACTATGAGAAGTTTAAGAAGTTTATCAGTGATAATATCAATGAATATGGTTTGTTACGTATGCAGCTCAGGACTGGGATGTCAACTGCCACACTCAATAGGACACGTAAGAAGGCAGACGTGAATTTAAACCTGCGTACTATTTCTTGTATGGCTGATGGAATGAAGATTAAACTCTTTTTTGAGAAGCACTATGAAATGCAGGAAGAGGAAAAGTCCGAAGAAACCGCCATTTAAAAGGGCAGTTGAAAATGTACAGATTGTTGCTTCAGACAGTTTCTAAATTATTCATATACTATACTTCATAGTAAAAGGTTTATGCTTTAGTCATAGACCTTTTATTTTTTAAAAGACAGTCATCATATAACCAGTTTCTGTTCTGGGTGGTGCATTAGCACCATTTTTATGTCACTCATGTATATTAGGAATATATGACTTTTATTCAATATGTGCTGATTTTGAGTGTAAAATTTGCGATTTTAAGAAATTTTGGAAATTTTGAAGATTTTATTTTGGGTGCTTTTAATGTTATGTATGTTGAGTTGTGGTATTCGTGTACACCTACGGTTCTGGGGTAGTTTATGATGGTTATTTGGTTTTGGTAAGGAAGAATTTTGGGTAGTTTTAAATTAAAACATTTTTGTGTTTGTATGATGTTTCGGCTCAGTTTTAATGTTTTTAGTTTGATGTTGTATTGCCATTTAAGACTGGGTTTTGTTTTAATAGGCTCTGTGGTAGTTTGTTCTGTTGTTTTAATTTTAGTCTGCTTTGATAATAGTTTGTGGCATATTTTGTATGAGATTGTACTTTGATTCTGTGTTGGTTGTTCTGTGGGGTAGTTATCGGATATTCAGTTCTGTAGATTTTTATTTATATCAGGTTGTATATTTGGTTCTAGCTCAAATCCCAAATTTTTAAGTATGCATACAATATTATTAGTCAGTATTCATGTGTATTATATTTTGGTTATAGTTCAAATCCCAAATTTTTAATTAAGCTTACAATAAAATTGGTATCAGGAGGGGTAGATTATGCCTTAAAACAAATATTTTGTTGGTTTTATATTACTTGTTTTGAGTTATATAATATTTTGGTTGCATCTAGGGGTAGATGCTGTTTTAATATTATCTGCCTTGTTTTAAAATAATTTATTTGTTTTTAGTTTTTATGTATTATACTGAGTTTATCTTTGTTGTAATCGTTTATGATATGTTGTATTGATGTAGTCTATTTTGTGTCTGGTTTTATTTTGTTTTTAGTTTGCTGTTGTTGAATTTGTATTGAATTTCTTTGTATTGAGTTGTTTTTGTTTAATCTAAGTTTTGTATTGTTATTGACAGTTATTGTTTTGTTTTAAGACTTTGTTTTGTTTTAATATTTGATATGTTGTTTTTGTTTTGACTTTTATCGAATAAAGTTCGTCTTGTATGTTTATATGTCATCTTATTTGTTTTGGGATTTTATTTTTTGTTTATAGTTTGAATTGTTTGTTTTTGTATTTTATTGTATTGTGTTGTTTATTTGTATTTGTTTTGAGAATTATTTTTGTTTGTAGTTTGTAATATTTGTTTATGTTTTAATATTGTTGTTTTGAGAATTTATTTTTATGTTTTTAGAAATAATTGTTTGTTTTTATATAAACTTATTTTGAATTTATATAATCTTTTGTTGTTGTGAGTCTGACTATTTTTGTTTATAGTCAGACTTTTGTTGTTATCAGAAAATCTGTCTTTGTTTAAATATAAACTATTTTTGTCATTAGAAAATCTGTATTTGTTTTTATATGAGCTATGTTATCATGATATAATCTTGTATGTATGTAGTTTTTCTATGTTGTTTTAATATAAACTGAATTTTGGGATTCGTTTAAATACTATAGCATCTCCTTATTTTTGCTTAGTATAGATTTTGTATTGAGATAGACTTTGTTGTCTTGATATGAACTTATTTTGTTTTAATATAATCTTTATTTGTTTGTATTCTGACTGAATTTGTTTATAGTTATACTTTCTTGTCTGTAGTCTTACTGAATTTGTTTTTATATGGACTGAATTTGTTTTTGTATGAACTTATTTATTTGTGTATGGACTATGTTATCTTGGGATTTTCTGTGTTTGTTTATGGTTGGACTTGTGTTGTTTGAAGTTATACTATGGTTGTTTTAATATATTGTTTCAGGTTATTGTTTTCTGTTTCTGTTAAGATTGTATTTGTTTGGAGTTGAGCTGTATTTATATTAAGGCAGTATTATTTTGTTTGTGTTTAAACTGGTGTTGTTTTGGTTTGAGCTTGTTTTGTATTAAGATTATGCTGTGCTGTTCTCGTATAGACTCTGTTTGTTTTAAGTGGAGCTGTAATTGTATTAAGGTTATATTATATTGTTGCTATATAGACAGTATTTGTATTGAGGTGTTCTTATATTGTTTTAATGATGACTTTATTTGTATACAGATATGCTGTATTTGTTCTTGGTTTTTATGTTTTGTATTGAGAAATAATGATTTTGTTTTTGTACAGACTGTATTTGTTTTGATATGTGATGTTTTGTGATAAGAAATTATATATTTGTCTGTATATAGGCTGTGTTTGCTTTAATACAGTCTTTGATTGTTATTATTTGAACTTTGTTTGTTTGAAGTTTGTGTTATGTTGAATTAAGGTAAGTCCTTGTCTATGTTTGTAAAAGCCTGTATTTTTGTTATGTTATGCTTGTAGTGGCATGGTTTTAGAGTATTTTTGTTTGTGTCGTTCTGATTTTTATTAATATTTTTATCAGGGGTAGTGATTGTTATTATGGTTCTAGTTAGGATCTGGTACTTCCAGTATGTTTGTTTCGTTCTGGTTGGTAGATCTGTGTTGAGTTTTGCTTGTTGTTCTTGTTAAGGTTTAGTAGGGGTAGTATATTGTCTGGAAACTTTGAGGCTTATATTTGTTGTTAAATCGTTGTGTTTTTGTATCTAGGTAGTTGTTTGGTTCTAATTAATGTTTAGTAGGGGTAGTTATTGTTTCTGGTTCTAGTTTACTGTCTGGAAACTTTTGAGTTTTGTTATTTGGTTATGGTTTGCTGATTCAATCAAAGTTTTGCTGTTTATTATTTATGGGTGTTGTTTTGTTTATATTGTATTGTGGTTCATAGGTAGTTAATAATGACTTTAAGTGTATATGTATATTATAATGTGTATGTTTGTTTGGTTTATATAAATCAAAAATATTTGATGAAATCAAATCCGTGTTTTGAAGGGAGTGTTGTTTGTATATGCCTGAAAGGAAAGAAAATCTATTGAATGCGACAGAATTTGCTAAGTTATGTGGTGTGTCAGCGCAGACCATATTGAACTGGGTGAAGTGTGGAAAACTTGTGCCAGAATATGTTCAGGGACGTTATAACTTCTTTGCTAGGAGTCAGTTTTATGACGTGCTGGTAGATATGAATAGGTTTAATCGCTCTTTTGGTGGTCTTGCCTTGCTGTTTGGTTCTGAGGAGGAAATTTCTGCTGGTGAAAATGCTTTTATCCATATTGTCAGTTCATCTTATAAAAATGCATGTCAGGTTGAAAGTATTACAGATGCTCTTGATGATGCTGTCATGTTTGGTGGTTTTGAGGAGCATATGGATTTGTGTGGTGTTGTTCTCGAAAGCGCACATAGTTATTATCATAAGGAGTTACTGCATCTTGTGGCAGACATAATTGACAGGACGGAGTCTTTGCATGATGTTTCGTTGTTTAGTATAGTGGACGTTGCTCTTGGAAGGTCAGACCTTATTTTTGACGGTTATGACACTGTCTGCACTGAGTTTGAAAATCTGTATAGGGTTGTCGTGAAAAGGTATGGTATTGAATCATTGTTGAATCAGTGTGGTCATTCTGCATCAGACCTGTTTGATGGTTGTTTCGACATGAACCATGTGGAGCAGACATCTTCAGGGGTAGTTTACAGCTCCGAAAGTACGGAGGCGTGTGCTATTTGGGAGAAATTTTATGAAAGCAGGGAGGCTAGAAATTTTAAGTCACGTGTCAAACGGTTGTTTTCAGATGGTTATTATGCTGTTATGAATTGTGGTGCTGGTCTTGAAGAAAGTATTGCAGATAGTATTGAATATGCTGTGGTTCACGGTTACTATGATTTTGTTTTTGTGAATGATATTGAAAGATTGCCATCCTGTCTTTGTTCGACATTAAATTCTCTTTACCGTTGTGGTCATATAAATCTGTTCACAGACCATCAGGTTTCTTGAAGGTATTATTGCGTTAATGAGACTTTCATGGTATTTGATTTTGCTGTGTGGTGTTTTTTGCATAGTTTGTTGAGAGTAATCAAGGGTAGTCTGCTGTTGTGTTATGTTTGTGAATAGCAGTATTTGTGTTGTTTTCTGTTGATTATCTTTTGTTTACTGCTTATGTTGCTAAAGGTTTCTGTTTATGGTTGGCAGTCAGGCGTTGTGTTTTGGTTTGAAAGGTAATCAGGGGTAGTGATTCTACTTTTTTCTTTTGTATGTAAGGCAGTCAGATTTGTGTCGAAGTGTTTTGATTCAGATTTTTGTTTGTTTTGTGTGAAAATAAAAATATTTTGTTCTGCTTGTAAGAAATATTCTGAGTTACTTGCTTTGTTGTTCTGTCTGGTTTGTTTTGGTTTTTTATCTGTATTGGTTTGTTCAAGTAAGTCAGGGGTAGTTTTAAGAAGGTCTTTTGGTTTAGGCTGTTATGTTTTGTTGTGTTTTTGAAAACATTTTTGTTTATGTCTGTTTATTATTGGCTGTTTGTATGGTTTTGTTTGAAAGGTTTGTTTTTGCGTAAGAAGCAATAATTCTTTTGGTAGATTTGATGCACTTTTTTCACGGAATGGATAATCCGATTCTATATTGTTGTGAAAAATGATGCGGTTCTCAATGCATATGCATCATGGTGGCTTCGCGCCTTATTCTATGCGGCTTCGTGGAAGTGCAGACTGGGGACGTCCGAAAAAATTAAAAAAGAAAATTGATGCTTAAAATTGGAAAATTTTATATTTTTGTTCAAGTGTTTTTGTATATTTTTGAAGAATGGAGTGTGTTGTCAGATGGCGAATGCAAAAAATATTTTTATCGATTTTGAAGACTTGAAATCTGCCATCAATGTTGCTGTTCGGAATAAAGGCAGTGAAACAGCTATAACCAAGAGTCATGTTGACGCTGTGAAGGAGCTGAACAGGTATTTCAAGTCATGTTGCTGGGCTAACAACGAAAACGAACGCAAGGTGTATTATTGTTCGGTTCAGGGTATGCCAACACGTACTGCCGCAGCACATATTGGCATTGCGGAATCTTCATATCGAAGTACTGTTTCAAGACTGACTTCTCGGCTTCGTGAGGTTCTTGGTGTGCCAGAGGACAGGAGTATTCGGAGTTTTGTTGAATCTTCGACCGCTAGGGAAATGAGCAAATTCTGTGTTTTTGTGAAATACCTTGCAAGCGGTTTCGATTTTTATTCATCTTATTCTCCTGACGTTATTGGAAAGTGTGACGAGTTTGTCGATGGTTATGAGGAATGTTCCGAACCGTCTGAGCAGGAACTTTTTAACGCTATTGCTTTTCTTGCTGTTTACAGTAAGGGTTGTATGGATAAGGCTGTTCATATGTTAAACAAAAAGGCTCTTGTGAAGGTCATGGAGGACTTGCAGTCAGGTGAATATACCTTGACCCATAGCTATGTGGAGGTGCTTGCTGATATGAAGTCTAAGAGTCTTGTTGGTGTACCTGACAAATATATTGTTGAAATCAAGGAACGTTGTGTTGCCAGTGAGGACGAATGACTGGTTCTAGTTCATATCGATAGCAGAGACAGAATATCTGGTTCTAGATAGTAACACAGAGAAATCCAGTTTATACTAATGGTTCTGGTTGAGAGTATATGGGGTAGTTATCATCACTGGTTCTGGTTGAGAGTATATGGGGTAGTTATCATCACTGGTTCTGGTTGAGAGTATATATGGGGTAGTTCCCAATGCTTGTTTTAGTTTATGGCTGTAATGTATATGCATATACTGCTTTGTGAATAATTTGTTTAAAGTATAGTTTGTTTATATTTTATTACAGATAGCATTTGTGCTTGGTTATGCTTTTTTGAATGAGTTTATATTTTGTTGTTTGTGGTTTAACTTATTTTAATTTTTGTATTTATGCTGGGATTGAGGTGACGTATTTTGCCTTATTTATGCGTTGGGTGTAAAAGATTTGTATGTATTTTCAGTCATGCTTTGTTGTCATGATATCTGCTGTATTGAATTTGTTTATGTTATATTGTTTTTATATAGGCATATTTGTAACTGAATTTACTGTTCTGATTTTAGTATGACTATTTTGTTATTTCAGTGTGGTAAAATATGGTCGTTGAGTCTTGGAAGTAAATGGATTTGAGTTTGATTGGTTTGTTTTGGTATTTACTTATTTGAGATTGGTTATGCTTGCTTGTTGGCATTATTTACTTTGTTACCACAGATAAGCTTGACTTTTTGTGTAATGTGTGTTATAATAATCTTATATATTTTATATGGGAAGGAGTGTTTACAATGATACATATATCACAGTTTTACTCGTGTAGTTCTGTGAAACTTGCGTGTGAAATGTATTATATTTGTGAAATTGGAAAGTATTTGAAGTACAACTACAATGAGTGCGTGTCGCTAGATGGGGTATTGTTGCATAATGACTTAAGGAAGTCTAAGCTTTGGGATTATTTCAGAATGGCGGTGGATGAAGGTTGGGTTGTCAATCATGGTCTTGAACCAGAGGTTGTTGCAATTAATATCCAGTTTCCACTTGATTATGATATGAATGAAATATCAAATCGTATGATGGTTTTGGATAAGGTTGAATTTGATAATGAAGACCATCGTATGCGACAGACTGATATTAATTATGCATACAGGATTCCTCAGAAGTTTCAGGTGTCTTTCCAAAGCAAGGATAACGGGACTTGGTTCTGGACTATAAGTGGTGAGGAAGGTTCAAAGTTTATTGAAAACAATATGGCTATGAATCACGGAAGGGCAGACCAGTCTTGGCTGAGTCTTATTGCAATGGTAGCGGTTGAAAGGCTTCTAGGAGATAAAGGGGTAGAACGGCTTCTGCTTCTGTTTGATAAGCAGACGGTTTTAAATCCTCTTGCTGTTTCTTATGTAATGTTATTGACGGAGTATACAAACTGTTTGACGGGCTGGTGTTATTTCAAGTTCTCTGATACAATGGATAATATCACGGTTAATCAGCTAGGTTATACAGCTTGGTATGCAAAGGGTAAGGATTTGGGGCTACTGAGTCGCTTCTACACTGCCACTGAGAAGCGTGCTTATATGAAGACACTTGACATTATTGAAGGCGATATTGTCATGTGTTATGAGCGTGACCATCAGCAAAGACGAAACTATGTGAAGTCTATTGCTGGTTGTCATGTGGCGAAGGTATTGAAAATATCTGAAACAGCTATTACTTTTGAGTTGATACATACAACAAAAACATATTTTCATGGCAAGGAGGATTTTGAGGATAAGACCATCGCTGTAAAGAAAATGTTTGGTGGTAGCTATCCTTATTCTAACTTGCGTACAGAAAGAAAAAATATTGATTATATTGATTTAGGTATAGGTTATCTGCTCTACAATGAAAGATATTTTATTGTTGATTTGAATGAGTGTGATGATGCGCGTGTTACAAGGGTTACAGACGGTTCTCGGAAGGACACGCTTCTTTTGAATCAGAACAATCTCATATACTGGATTCTTGAGGATTATAATTACTCGTATAATCGTGACCGTTTTCTGAAGAAGTACTTTGAAAATTCTGAACCATTGAGGGACAAGTATTTGCGTGGTGAAACGCTTGATGAAGACTGGTATTATTCTGAAAGTTAAATAAGTAAGTATCAAGCCGAGTAGCGTCTTGGCTTGGTACTATTAAAAATTTGGTGGGTGATTTTAGTGAAATTTTGGGATGCTGAATTAGAAAGAAATTCAAAGCTTAAAGGGGTAGTTCCAGTTCTGAATATTCGTTTTGATGATAAAGTGAGATTTGGTAATAGTTGTGTTGAATTTACTGATTTTTGTAATTTTGTTGAAACAGAATGTGGTTGGCTTCCGTCTTGGTCAACTGGGGGTAGTGAGAAGATTGTGAACTTTGCTCCTTTATTATGTGTTGGTGCAGCGGAGGTTTTGCATTATTATACGAGTTGTGATTCTCTTGTAATGATGCATCTTCTTGCATTAATAAGTGAGTCGAATCCGTTTCCAAGTATAGAGCAGTGTAAGGAACATTTTAGTTACATAATGTCAGACAGGAATCGTGAACCGACTGATGGTATTCTTGGTCTGTTCTCATTGAAGTTTAAAATATTTGATGCATTTACGTCAATGACACAGAGAGTTGTGTGTTTATTATTTGACTTATATAAACTTAATCCGAAGATGTTCTGCGAGGTGCTGGTTGACATATTTAAGTTGTGTTATGCACTATGTCCGCCCTTTATTGGTACATATGAAAAGAGGCAGGAGTTTATGTTCTTATTTAATATAAGTGCGCAGACATCTTCGGCATTATATGATATGGGTGAGGTACTTTCTTTTGACTCGCCAGAGGGTTATTTCTTTGATTTTGGCGCAGTTAAGTATACGTATCCAGTGAGTGGGGTAGAGCATAGTATAACAGATGGTTGTGGTTTAGGTGTATACGCATTTTTTATTATGATGAGAGTACTATTTAGGCAGTACGGTTCTCCACAGAGGTCTTTTTTGGAGTGGTCTAAGAAGTATTTTGAGGATTTTAAGACTGGTGAT
>ERZ779637.429-NODE-429-length-28549-cov-6.940444_pt1 | contig 28549 bp, 19 predicted proteins | sample MGYA00514196_ERZ779637 | MGnify/ENA primary metagenome ERZ779637 (study PRJEB29562, sample SAMEA4376700) | mouse gut metagenome | isolation source: Cecum | study: EMG produced TPA metagenomics assembly of the A DSS colitis mouse model was used to assess the...
CCACGTCATAAACATTGACGATATTGGGATGCATCAGTCCTGCCGCCGCCTGTGCTTCCACCCGGAATTTTGCCACAAAATTGGCATTTTCGGCAAACTCCTGTTTCAGTACCTTAATTGCCACGAAACGGCTTAACTTGCTGTCCCTTGCCTTATATACATCCGACATGCCGCCGGTCCCTATCTTTTCCAGAATTTCATACCGGGCTCCAATTATCATTCCTATCTTTATCATTCCAATAACAATGCTCCTTTCAAAGTCCGCCGGGTCCTGGCTTGCCATCCCCTGGCAATTTGCCACCGTTTCATAACGTGCAAAGATTCCGCGGGTTCACATACCGCCCCATGGCCTACATGGATTCTGCGGGTTCTGCCGGTTCCACAAATGTTTCCACAATAATGACTGCAATGTTGTCCTTTCCCCCGTTTTGGTTGGCGGCTTCCACCAGTTCCTCCGCCCGCTCCTCCACACTGACTTCCCTGGATAAAATCATATGGATTTCCTTATCCTCCAGCATATTCGTCAGTCCGTCGGAACACATCAGCACGATATCCCCCGGCTCCAGCTCCACATGGAAAAAGTCCACATCCACCCTGTCCTTGGCACCCACTGCCCTCGTAATAATGTTCTTGTCCGGATGGCTTCTTGCCGAAGCCCTGTCAATACCGCCAAGCCGGACCATTTCTTCCACAAGGGAATGGTCTCTCGTAATCTGCTCAATCTTCCTGTCGTTCACCACATACAGTCTGCTGTCGCCCACATTGGCAACTTCCAGGTATTTATCCCCAAGGCATGTCGCCGCTACCACCGTAGTGCCCATGCCGCTTAAGGCTTCCTCCTCGCCTGCCTTCTTCCGTATATGGTCGTTGGCCGTCTCGATTGCCATCCCCAATATTTTCACCGGACTTTTCTCAAAGGAACGTTCTATTTCTTCCTTCATCGTCTCGACTGCATATTTGGAGGCATAATCCCCCGCATTATGCCCTCCCATGCCGTCCGCCACGATAAATACATTCGGCAGGTTCCCAAGCGGCTTCTCCGATGCAAACACATAATCCTGATTCAGTTTTCTCTTTCTCCCTATATCCGTAATGGAAAATGCCCTTAACACGTCAAAACCTCCAAGTCCACCAACCTATGGGACGGTTTACTCCTTAAGCGCCTGACGCCTTAACTGCCCGCAGGCGCCGTCGATATCCCTTCCCATTTCCCTTCTTATAGTAACATTTATTCCATTTTTTTCAAGTTTATTTTTAAATGCAATCACATCCTCCTGCGCCGTAGGCCGGAAATCCCGCTCTTTGACGGGATTTACCGGAATCAGGTTCACATGGCAGTTTAAGGGTTTTACCAGCCGGATCAATCCTGCCGCGTCTTCCCTCCTGTCATTCACGCCGCTTAACAGGCTGTATTCAAAAGTAATCCTGCGCCCCGTCTTCTCAAAGTAGTATGCACATGCTTCCATCAATTCATCCAGTCCGTAACGGTTGGCAATGGGCATAAGCTGCCTCCTCTTTTCATCCGTTGCGGCATGAAGGGACAGAGCAAGCGTAATCTGCAGCCCCTCCCCTGCCAATGCGCGCATCTGGGGCGCCAGCCCGCAGGTGGAAAGGGTAATATTACGCTGGCTGATATGAAGTCCGTTTTCATCCGTCAGCAACCTTATAAATTTAACCACATGGTCATAATTGTCCAACGGTTCCCCGGTTCCCATTATCACCACATTGGAAACCCGCTCCCCGGTCAGCCTGGTAATGGCATAGACCTGCTCCAACATCTCCGAAGGCAGGAGTCCCCTCTCCAGCCCGTCCAGCGTGGAAGCGCAAAATGCACACCCCATGCGGCAGCCCACCTGTGAGGATATGCAGACACTGTTCCCATGCTTGTACCTCATCCATACGCTTTCCACCGTATTACCGTCCGAAAGCTCAAACAGGAACTTCTTTGTCCCGTCCGTTTGGGATTCCTGCACCCGCAGCGGTTTTAAACCGGTATAGGAATATTCCCCCTGACATTTTTCCCGCAGCTCTTTCGACAGGTTTGTCATCTGTCCGAAATCTTCCGCCAGTTTCACATGCATCCACTCATACATCTGCTTTGCCCGGAAGGATTTTTCCCCCAAAGCAGACATTTCGCTTTTTAATTCTTCCAATGTCATGGACTTAATGTCCTTCTTTTTGTTTTTCAAATTCCCAGTCCTTCCTTCTAAACTTTGCAATAAAAAATCCGTCCGCCTCATGGACTCCCGGCAGTAATTGTATGTATCCTTCCTTTGCCGTTTCCTTCTCCGGCACCCCTTCCAAATATCCGCTGATATCTTCCGTCTCAAACGGGTAATGCTCCAAAAACCACCGGACGGTTTCTTCGTTTTCTTCCCGGTGTATGGTACAGGTCGTGTAAAGCAGGATTCCCTGCGGCTTCACGTAACGCCATACCGTACTTAACAGCTCCCGCTGTAACTTTGGAAGCTCCTGCAAAGTCTCCAACGATACATTATACTTGATATCCCTCTTTTTGCCAAGTATTCCCAAACCGGAACAGGGCAGGTCCGCCAAAACCACGTCCGCCTTTTCCTGAAGCGCTTCGTCATACACCCGTGCGTCATGCACCTGTATCTCCACATTGTCCAGCCCAAGCCGCACCGCATTCTCACGGACAAGCGCCGCCTTTTCTCCGGAAATGTCCCTGCAGAGCACTTTTCCCGTCTCCCCGGCAAGCTCCGCCGCATGGGTCGCTTTCCCGCCGGGAGCGGCACACACATCCAGTACGAAATCGCCTTCCCGGATTCCCGCGCACTCCACCGCCAGCATGGAACTCACATCCTGTACCGTAAACAGTCCTTCCGAAAAACCGGGAACATGGCGCACGCCCTCCAGTTTCGTCAGGCAGCAGGCATAATCCAAATACGGATGGGGAACCGCCCCGATTCCCGCCTCCCGTATCCGGGTGAGCAGGGCATTCGTACCGCCCCTTTCCCGCAGCCCCTGCTTCACCCGTACCGTCACCGGATGCACCTCCATCATGGCACGCAGCATTCCTTCCGTACGCTCCATACCGTATTCCCCAAGCCACATGGAAACCAGAAACTCCGGCATGGAATACACCACCGACAGATAATGGAGCGGTTCTTTCCCTTTATCGGGATAAATCCCCGCAATCTGCTCCCGGTTTCTCGCAATGCTGCGCAGCACCCCGTTTACAAAACCTTTTAGCTGCCCGAATTTACGCTTCGATGCCAGTTTCACCGCTTCGTTGCAGACTGCCGCATCGGGGATTCCGTCCATAAACAATAGCTGGTACACGCTCATCCGCAGCAGACACCGGATAAACGGCTTCATCTTCACGGATGGGACCTTGGAATACGCATCCAGCACATAATCCAACTGAATCCGCCGTTCCACCGTCCCCTCCGTTACCCTTTTTACAAAAGCCTTTTCCTTCGCTTCCAGATAGTCATGTTTATCCAGCACATCCCGCACCAGCAGATTGCTGTAAATCCCTCCCGTTTCCATCCGGAGAAGCATATCCACTGCCAATTCCCGTGTATTTACCATAAGTCCTTATCCTTTCCCGCTAATCGTCCCGGCGGCTTCCGCCGGATAAAAGCACCAGCCGCAATAACTGCAGCACCGACGATGCCGCCGCTGCCACATAAGTTAACGCCGCCGCCCACAACACCTTCTTACAGTATCCGGTTTCCTGACCTCCCGTAATCCCCAGGTTCTGCAGCATCACCAGCGCCCTGGAAGAAGCGTTGAACTCCACCGGAAGCGTCACTATCTGAAACAGTACCGCCAGCGAAAATACCCAAATACCGACGGGAACCAAAGAAGAATGCAGCCCGAACAATAAGCCCAGAATGACCAAAGGGATACCCAGCTTCGATCCGATATTTGCCGCCGGAACCAAAGCACTGCGCACTTTTAACGGCGCGTAATTCTGACTGTGTTGTACGGCATGACCGCACTCGTGGGCTGCCACCCCGATGGCTGCCACCGAGGAAGCCCCGTAAACGCTGTCCGACAGGCGCAGCACCTTATTCCCGGGGTCGTAATGGTCCGTCAGGTTCCCCGGCACGCGCTCAATCCGCACGTCATAAATTCCCGCCGCATTCAGGATGCGCTGTGCCGCTTCCGCACCGGTCATGCCGCTCATGCACCGTACCTGCGCATATTTTTTATAGGTACCGTTTAATTTCGCGCTGGCGGCAATGCACAAAAGCGCCCCTACAAGCACCAGCACATACGTAGGATCCATATAATAACCAAAGTATCCGAACATTTCCATCGCCCTCCGTTTTTCCCTGTTCCTGTCAGTCCCGTTACCTTACGCTTTCTTTGTTTCTTTGTCTCCGTCAAACACGCATCCTTCCTCCAGCGGACAGCCTAACAGGAAATCCTTTACTCCCATCCGCCTCTTTCCTTCCAACTGTACCTGCGTCACCTTTAACAGTCCGTTCCCCGTCCGCACGTAAACGGCATCCTTTTCCACTCCGGCAACGCTTCCTGCTTCTCCGGCTTCCCGCATGCCTTCCTTCCCGTCTGCCGGCTCGCATTCCCATATCTTTAATGTCTTGCCATGGTAATAAGTATACGCACTCGGCCACGGATTTAATCCCCGTACCAGCCGGTCAATGGAAACGGCATCTTTTGACCAGTCGATATGCCCGAATGATTTCTTTAATACCGTTACATAAGTGGCGTCTTCCTCTTTCTGCTTCTCCGGCTCCAATTCCCCGCGCTCTATAAGGGGAATTACCCGTACCGCCATATCCGCCCCGGCATCCCGCAGCTTGTCATGCAGACTTTCCGCCGTTTCTTTCCCGTCAACGGGAACCACGCATTTTAATAACATATCCCCGGTATCGATTCCTTTCGCCATTTGCTGGATGGTAACACCCGTTTCCCTATCCCCGTTCAGAATTGCCCACTGTATCGGCGATGCCCCCCGGTATTTTGGCAGAAGGGAGGCGTGGATATTAATGCAGCCGAATTTCGGCATCTTGAGTATTTCCTCCGTCAATATCTGTCCGAACGCCGCCACCACAAAAAGCTCCGCCCCGTAACCTTGCAGCGTCTCCACCGCCTCCGGCTCCCGGATTTTCACCGGCTGGAAAACCGGAATGTTGTACTGCAGCGCACACTGTTTTACCGGCGACATCTGCACTTCCTTTCCCCTTCCTTTAGGCTTATCGGGCTGTGTCACCACCGCGCAGATAACATGCCCTGCCCGCACCAGCGCTTCCAAAGCGCCCACCGCAAAATCCGGCGTTCCCATAAAAACGATTTTCATGCCCTGCTTCCTCCGTTTTCCATTGGATTCACTATTCGTCTTCTTCCAAATCCGCCGCGTTCATCAATTCCCCTTCCACCTTTTCCACAAACAGGTGTCCGTCCAGATGATCCAGTTCATGGCAGATTGCCCTTGCCAAAAGCTCCGTCGCCTCGATTTCATACGATTCCATGTTTTCGTTATAGGCAACCGCTTTTACATAATTGGGGCGGGTAACGATTCCCGTTTTTCCCGGCACGCTAAGACAGGCCTCATGCCCGCTCTGTTCCCCGCTCACTTCGAGAATCTTAGGGTTTATCATCACATAAGGATCTTCCCCCGTTACGTCAATCACCACGATGCGTTTCAGTATTCCCACCTGCGGCGCGGCAAGCCCCACGCCGTTGGCCTCATACATGGTGTCAAGCATATCGTCAATCAGCTCCCTGGTACGGGGCGTTATCTCCCTGACCTCTTTACAGGTTTTTTTTAACACATCATCTCCCATTTCTCTTATGTTCCGGATAGCCATTTTCTTCGTTCCTTTCCTTTTTTATTTATTAGTATGCACTCATCGGGTCAAAATCAAACTGGACGGTTTCCTTTCCCCGCTGCACCCTTTCTTTTTTTTCCGCCTTTTTTTCCACATCATTTTCCACTGTTTCCGATTCTTTGTCCGCCTTTTCTTCCCTTTCTTCCAAAAACGCTTCCACACGGTTCTTAACTTCCACCAGCCTTCCGTACTCTCCGTGCTTTACGTACAGCATAAAGCGGTACACATCGTTGATTTTCCCTACCGAGGCAGGCGCCGGCCCGATGACATACAGGCGGTTTTCCGCATATTCCCTGCCTTCCCGGCTACCTTCTTCCATGTTCCGTACCAGCGTAGCGATTTCCCCCGCCAGCGCAAGCCCTTCCTTTTCCGTCCGGGCGGCTGTCAGTATGGCAAGCATATGTGCCGCCGGCGGATAAGCGAGCATTTTCCGGTAAAGGATTTCTTCCTCATAAAATCCCTTGTAATCCTGCTTCGCCGCATATACAATGCTGTAATGGTCCGGGTCATACGTCTGTATCACCACCTCGCCCGACTTGCCGCTCCTGCCCGCACGCCCCGCCGCCTGCGTCAGCAGTTGGAACGTGCGTTCCCCCGAACGGTAATCGCCCACATGCAGGGACATATCGGCGGCAAGTATCCCCACCAGGGTCACGTTTGGAAAATCATGCCCTTTCACAATCATCTGGGTTCCCACCAGTATATCCGCTTCCCCATTGGCAAAAGCGCCTAAAATCTCCTCGTAACTGTCCTTCGTCCGTGTGGTGTCCGCGTCCATCCGCAGCACCCGCGTCCCCGGAAACTCCCGCAGGACGGCTTCTTCAATCTGCTGGGTTCCCGCACGGAAACCCAGGATATATTTGGAACCGCAGGAGGGACAGGTTTTCACCGCGGGCTGTTCATACCCGCAGTAATGACAGACCAGCCTGCCGCCCTTATGCTCCGACAGGGATACGTCACAATGGGGACATTTCATCACATGCCCGCAGGCACGGCAGGAAACGAAACCGGCATATCCCCGCCGGTTTAAAAACAGGATTACCTGCTCTTTCTTCCCCAGCCGGTCTTCCATCAGCCCGTGAAGCCTGCGGCTGAACACAGACCGGTTTCCTTCCTTCAGCTCCTCCCGCAAATCCACGGTATGGACTGCCGGAAGCTCACCCCCCGCCTGCCGCTTCGTCAGTTCATACAGCATATAAATGCCCTGCTTTGCCCGGTAATAGGCTTCCAGCGAAGGCGTGGCAGACCCAAGCACCACAAGGGCATCCTCCATGGACGCAATTTTCTCCGCCGTTTCCCTCGCATGGTATTTCGGCATGGTTTCGCTTTTGTAGGTATTCTCGTGTTCCTCATCGATAAGGATTAACCCCAAACGGGGAAAAGGGGTAAACAGGGCGGAACGGGGACCGATAATCACATCGATTTCCCCCTGCTTCGCCCGCTCCCACTGGTCATATTTTTCCCCCATGGAAAGAGTGGAATTCATCACCGAAACCCGTTCCCCGAAACAGGCATAAAAGCGGATCAACGTCTGGTAAGTCAGGGCGATTTCCGGTATGAGAACGATTGCCTGCCTGCCCCTTTTTATCATTTCCTCGATTAAAGCCAGATAGACTTCCGTCTTACCGCTGCCCGTAATCCCGTGGAGCAGGCAGGTGGTACGCTTTCCCGCATCGAAATCCGCAAGGATGGCAGCCGCCGCTTCATACTGCTCATCGCTTAACATCTTCCGTTTCCCGTACCGTTCCATCCGTTTGTCGGAAAAACCGCCCGACAGTTTCACCGGATTGCGGTAGGCGCTTTCCACGGTAATCTTTATCACACCCCGCTGCTCCATGGTCTTAAGCGTTGGCAGGGGGACATGGAGTTTGCCCGTCACAAGCGCCATGGGAAGTTCGTATACCTTTAATAATTCCTGCACAAGCCTTGCCTTTGCAGCGTAATGCTTCCTTACACATTCTTCCAACAGCGCTTCCGCCTCCGGTCTGGGGAGCAGGAGACGACAGCTTTTTTTCTCCGCCTGTTTGATCTTCCTTTTGACGGGAAGAACGGTTTTTAATGCCGTAATCATCGTAGAACCGTATTGTTCCTTCATCCATGCCGCCAAACGGATATAACGGTCCTCTGCCTGCACGCTCTTTTCTTCCACGGCGGCAATTTCCTTCAATTTCTCCGGCGCATATTCCGCCCTGTCCGTCAGTCCGATGCAGTATCCTTTTCTCAAATGGTTGCCCGCACCGAAAGGCACCGATACGCGGCTTCCAATCTCCACCCTGCCGGAAAGATTTCCCGGAATTACGTACTGGAAAGTCCGGTCCAGCTTTTCATGGGATATATCGATGATAATGTTTGCATATTTTGCAGCTTTTACTTCCATCCGCGCTCCTTAAGGATATCCCGAATCAGGTTCCTTTCATCCATCGGGTACTTCACCCCTTTTATCTCCTGGTAATCCTCATGGCCTTTTCCGGCAAGAACAATAATATCGCCCGGTTCCCCATGGTCTATGGCATAGGCAATGGCTTCCTTCCGGTCGCAGATTTCCACATATTTTCCTTCCGTCCTGCCGATACCAATCTTAATGTCTCCGATAATATCCCAAGGCTCCTCAAACCTCGGATTATCCGAGGTAATAATAGTAAAATCCGCCAGCTTTCCGCTGACCTCCCCCATTTCATACCGTCTTAACTTAGAGCGGTTCCCCCCGCATCCAAACAGGCACACGAGACGGTTAGGCTCGTATTCCCGCAAGGTTCCAAGCAGACTCTCCAGGCTCATGGCGTTATGTGCGTAATCAATCAGCAGCGTAAACGCATCGGACACCTTCACCATCTCAATCCTGCCTTTCACCTTTGCTTCCAAAAGAGCTTTGCGGATTGCCTCCGGCTCCACACCGAAGTGGCGGCAGATGGCAATGGCAGTCAGTGCATTATAGACGCTGAACCTGCCCGGTGTCGGCACTTCCACGGAAAAATCCATCCGTCCCTTAACATGGAAAGCCACGCCCAGTTCACCCGGTTTCTTCACCAAACCCAAGTCCTCCGCGCGCAGGTCGGCATCTTTGGCAAAACCGTACGTTTCCAATTCGCAGGTATGCCCTTCCGTTACCTGTTTCCAATGGACATCGTCCCTGTTCACGATACCCGTCCTGCACTGTCGGAACAGTAAGCCCTTACAGTTTAAATATTCTTCAAAGTCCGTATGTTCGTTCGGTCCGATATGGTCCGGCTCCAAATTGGTGAAAATACCGAAGTCAAAGATAAAGCCCTGCGTACGGTGCAGCTTTAACCCCTGCGAAGATACTTCCATCACCACCGCATCACAACCGGCATCCGCCATTTGGCGCAGATATTCCTGCAGCAGATACGATTCCGGCGTGGTATTCACCGCATGAATCCGCTTATCCCCGATTATGACTTCTATGGTTCCGATTAATCCCACCTTATGCCCTGCATGTTCCAAAATGGATTTTACCATATAGGTGGTGGTAGTCTTGCCCTTCGTTCCCGTAATACCGATGGTTTTCATCTCCCGCGCCGGATTCCCAAACCATTCCGCGGCGAGGAACGCCATGGCATAACGGGTATCGGCAACCTTGATGACGGTCACTTCCTTTTGCGGCGGAAGCATGGCTTCGGGAAGTGCAACTTCCTTTTCCACAACCAGCACCCTTGCACCCTTTTCCACCACATCCGCCGCAAAATCATGACCATCCGCATTCGCACCCGCAATACAGAGAAACAGACATCCTTCCGTCACTTTCCTCGAATCGTACACTACCGCGCTCACCTGTGCATCCACTGTCCCGGCGATGCACTCGTAACGGATCTGCCCCAATAGTTTACTTAATGCCTTCATAATTCCTCTCTTTCCTGCCGCCGCAGCCTGTACGGCAGCACCTGAATACATACATGTAAAAGGATACCATGGAATTTGTTTTTTTTCAATCTTTATGGATTTTTACAAGAAGTGCCATGGATTTAATATTTTTTAAAGAATTTGAACACATATTTTTCACATTTTATGGATATAGTAATTACAAGATAGTTGAAAAACTCACTATCTCCCCCCTCATAAGAAAATGCGGAAGGCCCGGTATTGCCGGGCTTTCTGCATTTTTTCCTGCAGGTTTAAAAGACGTATTGCCCGTTGGCGGGCTGCCATGCGTTTGGAAAAGGCCGGATATGCAAACACGCTCTCCGCTCCTGTATCTTCCTGCTTTTATTGTTTGTTTTCCACCTGGATTTTCTCCAACAGTTCTTCCGCCAGTTCCAATGAGATATCACCGCTTTCCAGGGATGCCGCATTGGCTGCCGATATGGCGGTGGCCTTTTTTAATGCCGTATGCTCATCTTCCCCGCGCAGCACGGATATCGCATAGGAAGCCACCACACTGTCCCCGCATCCTACCGTATTCACCGCTTTCACCGACGGTGATTTTCCCCAAAGCACCGTTTTTTCCGATACCGACAACAGCCCTTTCTTGCCAAGGGAAACCAGCACATGCCCGATTCCCTTTTTCCGGAGCCGCTGTGCCGCTTCCTGTATTTCACCCATATCCTTTAACCTGTGCCCGACGAGATATTCCAATTCCTTTTGGTTCGGTTTAATCATGTAAGGCGCCGCCTCGATTCCATGCAAAAGTGCTTCCCCGCTGGTGTCCAAAATGCACCGTTTCCCCGCTTCGTTTCCAATGGCTATGAGCTTTCCGTAAATGTCTGCAGGAATACCTTTTGCCACGCTTCCCGACATGACAATCAAATCGCTCTCCTCCACGGCTTCCCTATAATCCCCAAGAAACTGCTCCAGCTCCTGTGCCGACACCACAGGTCCCGGCTCCAGTATCTCCGTCACATACCCGTCCTCTGCAATGACGTTAATACTGCACCTGGTTTCCCCCGCCACTTTTGTAAAACGGCATTTTGCCTGAATCTCCTGCATACAGTTTTCAATGAACTGCCCCGTATAGCCTCCCAAAAAACCGCAGGTAGTTACACTGTAACCATACTGGCGCAAAATCTTCGCCACATTAATTCCCTTACCGCCCGCGATGTTATGCACCGTGCGCATCCGATTCACCTGCCCCAACATCAGGCTCCCCGTCGTGTAAGTCTTGTCCACTGCCGGATTTAATGTCACTGTTAAAATCATGTCTCTCCTCCCCGTTTCCCGGTATCTTATGCCGCCGCAATCCCCTGTCCCATGTTTTCATAATACCATTTTCTCACCGCAAATTCAAGCATTCCCTATGCCGCATAACACATAAACCGTACTCTTTTAGTTACTGCTCCATAGCGGAAAACAATATTACCAACCAAATGATAGACACCGTGGAATCACGGGTATCCATCATCGACGATTATGCGGCTTCCGCCGAAGAATACATGACCGCTTTCGCACTTGCAAGTGAAGTCCGAGACCTGCTCGCCAATCCCAATGATCCCGGCCTGCCGCTATCCTAACGCATACTTCCCAAAATGCCATCGGGATTACCACCAAGAACCGGATTACCCGCTTTTTGACGGCCAGGAATGTATCGGCTATGTGGTGGATTGCAGGGTCACCGGTAATACTGCATCACAATCTGTAAACTCTCCCTCCCCCCATAGCGGTTAATATCCGGATAATAAGTGATGCTGATGGGAATATCCACCTTTTCCCCGCAATACAGGCGGTTTACCATATATGCCCCCGCCTTCTGTACCAAAAAACCACGGAACGCCTCCAAATCCCCAAAATACACCATTTCATAGTACCTGCCGCTTCCGTCCGTTATGCTGTACTTTCCCACATTCCGGTTCTTTCCAAGAATCCTTCCGCCCATAATATGCACATCCTTTTGGGCAAACACCGGTTTTCCGTTCCCCACCCCGAAAGGTTCCAGCAGCGCAAGCTGTTCCACCAAAGAACGGGTAAGATAATCCAAAGGCATCGCTGCGTCAATGTGCACTTTTTCCTCAAAATCTTCTTCCGTCAGAAGACACCGGCCGTTCAGCTTCCGCCGGAATTCTTCCACCTTCTCTTTTTCCATGGAAAGTCCCGCCGCCATTTTATGACCGCCGTATTTCGTGAAACATTCCCTGCATGCGGTCATTTCCTCATACATATGATAATTCTCGATGGAACGCCCGGACCCCTTTACACCGTCTTCCCCCATGGTCAGTACAAACGCCGGTTTCCCGTATTTCTCACGGATTCTCCCGGCAATGATTCCGGCGAGGCTTTCATGCACTTCGGGCAGATAAACCACCAGTACCCTGTCTTCCTTTAAACGGCTGCCCTCTATCAGCTCCACTGCCTGACACACCCCCTCCAGCGTCAACTCCTTCCTGCTCTCATTCAAATCCTTTAATTCCGTGGCAATCCCCACAGCCTCTGCCCTGTCCCTGCTCTGCAAAAGCGCAAGCGCCCTTTTTGCGGTATCCAGCCGCCCTGTGGCATTCATACAGGGACCGAGAACAAACCCGATATGGTACGCCGATAACTCCTTCCCCTCGAGCCCGCAGACCTCAATCAAAGCCTTCAGCCCTTCATTTTTCGTGTGTTTCATACTCTCCAAACCGCATTTCACCAAAATGCGGTTCTCATCCCTTAACTCCATCACGTCACAGACCGTGGCAAAAGCGGCGATTTCCAATAATTCTTCCAGCAAATCCCCTGTTTTTCCTGCCCCGGTACCGGCAGCCAAACGCTGCACCAGCTTATACGCCACCACCGCGCCGCATATATTCTTAAACGGGTACGGGCACCCCTCCTGCTTCGGGTCCACCACTGCGGCAGCCTCCGGCAGAAGGAACCTGTGTTCTCCATCCGCTCCCTCCTCAAAGGGCACCTCATGATGGTCGGTGACAATAACCGTCATTCCAAGCTCCCCCGCAAGCGCAATCTGTTCTCCCGCCGCAATCCCGTTGTCACAGGTTACGATGGTATCCACCCCGTCCTTTGCCGCTTCTCCAATCAAAGCATCATTCAACCCGTATCCGTCCTTTATCCGGTGGGGAATTACCGTATCCACCACCGCACCGCAGGCAGACAGCCCCCTCACCAAAATATAGGCGGCACAGATTCCGTCCGCATCATAATCACCGATAATGCGTATTTTCGCCCCCTGTGCTATTTTCTCCCGCAGCAGCCCCACCGCCTTATCCAAATCCTTCAAAAGCCCCGGATCATACAAATCCTCCCTGCTTCCACACAGATACTTACGGATTTCCTCATCCCCTACCACATCCCTGTTCCGTATAATCCTCGCCACCACCGGATCGATATGAAACCTTTCCGCAATCCCGTTAAAATCCGCCTTCTTCGCCGCAATAAACCACTGTGCCATCTTCCCATCCCTTTCCGTTCTTCTTTCCAAACATGCATCTCCCCTGTTTGCGCGCCGGGCGCCCGCCGGCTCTGCCGGCATTCTTCCTTTGGATACCCTTGTACATAAAAATACGGCATAACCCGCCCAAACCAGGCCAGCCCTCCTGACCCGTCCGCCGGTTACGCCGTACCGCCTGACACAATACTTTCCCGTCCCTTATTCCCTACTTTCTGTTTTTCCGTCCGCTGCTTCCGTCCGCATCCTTCTTTACGATTTTCGTACGCAGCACATACCACAGCGCCCCCGTAATGCATACAGAAGAATACGTCCCGCATATGATACCCACCATCAAAGGCAGCGCAAACTCCCGGATACTGGTCACGCCGAACACATAAAGGGAAGCCACCATAAAGAACGTGGTCAGCGACGTGAAAATACTCCTCGACAGCGTTTGGCTGATACTCCGATTCACCATTTCCTTCAAATCGTCTTTCTTGCCCATCAGCGCCATATTTTCACGGATACGGTCAAAAATAACGATTGTGGCATTAATGGAATATCCGACGATGGTCAGCATACATGCAATAAACGTACTGCCGACCGACACTCTTGCCACCGCATAAAAGGCAAGTACTACAAGCACGTCATGCACCAAGGCTGCCACTGCGCTGGCGCCGAACCGGATATCCTTAAACCGGAACCAAATATATACCAGCATACATGCCGTTGCGATTAAAATGGCAACAATGGCATCCGACTGCATTTCCTTACTGATGGTGGAACTGATGGTTTCCGCAATAATCTTTTCCGCATCCACGGAGAAGTTGCTTACCATGGCGTCCTTAAACTGCTCCCTTTCCTCCACCGTCAGCGTCCTCGTCTTAAAGATTACTTCATTGGTTCCCGCAACTTTCTGCGTCTGCACGTTACCGTCTCCCGTAACCGCCTCGATGTACGGAACCACCTTCGTATCGATATCCTCAATGGTCATATCCTCGTTAAACACCACATTGGTGGAAGTACCGCCCACAAATTCCAGGCTGTAATTTAACGCGCTTCCCTTGGAGGATTTGTTCACTCCCATTACCGCGAAACCGCCCACGATGATCACCAGGGACAATGCGAAAAATACCGTTTTCCTGGAAAGGAAATCCGTCGTCTTTTTCTCTTTTCCCACGCCGTAAATCTTATCGTTCTTAAGCCCTACCGCATACATGGCCTTTAAAAGCTGTTTCGTAATAACCAACGCCGTAAACATGGATAAAACGATACCCAGCGCCAAAGTCTGCGCAAACCCCTTTACGGTTCCCGAACCCTTAAGCCCAAGCACCAAAGCAGCAATCAGGGTCGTAACATTCCCGTCCAAAATGGCGGAAAATGCTTTCTCAAAACCGGTTTTCACCGCCGACTGCACCGTCTTTCCCGTCGCCAGTTCTTCCCGGATTCTCGCAAAAATAATGACGTTGGCATCCACCGCCATACCAATAGAGAGAGTAATACCCGCAATTCCCGGCAGGGTCAGCGTGATTTCAAATAAATTCAACAGAATGACAATTAATGCCGTATAGATTCCGAGCGCAAAACTGGCTGCCAGTCCCATCACGTAATAAACCACAATCATAAAGACAACCACCAGCACAAATCCTACCGCCGCCGCCTTTAAACTGGAAGCAATTGCCGTGGAACCAAGCTGTGCGCCAACCACGTTGGAACGCAGTTCCTCCAGTTCCAGTCTCAGACCGCCGATACGGATGGTGGAGGCAAGCTGCTCCGCATCCTCAAAAGATTCCATACCGGTAATGACTGCCTGTCCGTCCGTAATCTCCGCCTGCACCCTTGGTGTACGGATTACCACGTTATCATATACAATGGAAATAATGTCGTTGGTAGGATATGCCGCCCTCGTTGCCTCGGCAAATTTCTCCCTGCCCTCCTCCGTCATGGTCAGGGAAACCACGAACTCACTGTTCCCCATCTGGTCCTGCTGTGTCGCTGCCCGTGCATCCGCAATGTCCGTACCCGTCAGCACTTCATTTTGAGAGGAATCCAAAAATACCAGCGAACCGGGTTTGCCCAGTTCTTCCAAAATCGCATTGGCATAGGACACGCCCGGAATTTCGATATTAATCCGGTCGGAACCTTCCTGATATACCTGCGATTCATTGCTGTAACCTTCCACGCGCCTTTGCAGTTTGTATATGGTATCTGCCATATCCTCCGCGGACGGTTCTTCATCCCCCACCACCTGGTACGTGATGCTCACACCTCCTGCCAGGTCCCGTGCCAGGTTTATGGCGGATGCTGCCCGCGCCTTCTCGGTTCCGATTCCCTCCACGGCGGTATAGGCAAAACCGCCAAGAAGCAGAACCAGCACCAACAGCGTTATGATTGCCTTGTTCTTCTTCATTTTTATTTCTTTACTCCTTTCCCGTCTTATTCCGTTTCTTCCCCTGCCAGTGCCGCTTTTATCATAATCGCACATTCTATGCGCTTCCTCTGCAATTCGCAGCCCAAATCATAGACATCGTTGATATTGCCGTGGAAATTGTAGGAATTTGCCGCACATCCGCCGCTGCAGTAAAATTTTGCAAAACACTTTCTGCATTTTTCCTTTGCATAAACATTGCAGGACTTAAATTCATCCCGCAAATCCGTACGCGTCACACCTTCGTCCACGCTGCCCATCCGGAATTCTTCCTTTCCGACAAACTGGTGGCAGGGATACAAATCCCCCCATGGCGTCACCGCCAGATATTCCGTCCCGGAGCCGCAGCCGGACAGACGCTTTGCCACACAGGGACCGCCCTCCAAATCAATCATGAAATGAAAGAAATTCACCGGTCTGCCCGCTTTCCTCCGTTCCAGCAGTTCTGCTGCCAGTCTGTCATATTCCGCCAACAGCCCCGGAATGTCTTCCTCCCGCAGTGCATAATCATCCGACGGCTCTGCCACCACCGGCTCCACCGATATCTGTTCAAAACCCAAGTCCGCCAAATGTACCACGTCTTCGGCAAAATCCAAGTTATACCGGGTAAACGTCCCCCGCACATAATAATTCATTTGGTTACGGCTCTCTGCCAGCTTTTGGAACTTGGGAACGATTTCCCCGTAACTTCCCTGACCGCCCCTGTGGGGACGCATCCGGTCATGGACTTCCCTGCGCCCGTCGATACTGAGTACCACGTTCGCCATCTCCCGGTTTGCAAACTCCATGACTTCGTCATCCAAAAGCACCCCGTTGGTAGTCAACGTAAAGCGGAACTTCTTATGGTTGGGCTCCTCCAGGCTCCTGCCGTAAGCAACCAGGTCTTTGACCACCTGCCAGTTCATTAACGGCTCCCCGCCAAAGAAATCCACCTCCAGGTTAACCCGGTTCCCGGAATTTGCCACCAGAAAATCCAGCGCCTTTTTGCCGGTTTCCAAACTCATGAGCGCCCTCCTGCCATGGTATTCCCCTTCTTCCGCAAAACAGTATTTGCAGGCCAGGTTGCAGTCATGGGCAATATGGAGACAGAGTGCCTTCACCACGGTTTCCCTCTTTTTAAAGTCGCCGGTATACGTTTCGTAAATATCCGGCGCATAAAGCATCCCCGCCTCTTTTAATTCCAATATTTCTTCCAGGGCTTCCCTTACTTCTTCCCTTTTATACTTATGGAGTTCCGATGTTCCGGCCAATCCATGCGCGCCGTCAGCTTCCGCATTCTCCCCGTCGCCGAAAATCCTGCGCTCCAATGCACCGCATTCGGCGCTGCATCCTTCTTCCAGCAGCTTTTCCACGATTCCGGTCAAACCGTAAACGATTTCATCCACCACATGTACCGAGCCGCTGTTCACATCCAATACGATATGGTAGCCGTTATTTATATATTGATGTACCACTTGTCCCAAATTCCTTTCCTTTCGCGCCCCCTGTAATCGGCAGAGACGCTTTTGCTCTGCCTCCGCGCGGGGCGCGTGCTGCACAGCAGCAAATTTCCTTTTGCGCCCCTGTGCATATAATAAGCAGCGACGTAAATCGCTGCTTACGAATTTCCTATTTCCGCCCTGCTATTTCACCTTTTCGCAGCTTTGGTTGCCTACGGTACAGGATGTCTTACAGGCTGACTGGCAGGAAGTCTGGCACTCACCGCACCCGCCCTTTTTCATGGACTCTTTATAATCTCTTGTGCTTAATGTCTTAATATGCTTCATCGCTAAGCCTCCTTACGTTCATAAACTTCTTGTAGTATAGCACAGTTTCACCGATAGGAAAAGCATTTTTTTCACTTTTCGCAGGATTTGCCAAATTATGGTGCATGGTCAAGCCCCTGTCAGCTCACCATCCCCCCCAGCATCCCGCTTCCGGCACACAAAAGAAATACCGTCACAAAATTATTCGCCACATCCTGCAGGCTGCGGTTCACTGCCAGGGAAACTGCCGCCAGCACCACAAAATACAAAACCCCCATCACAAGCCCCCATAGGAACCTCCGGCTCCCTGCACGTTTTCCCGCCATCATTCCCGACAGGAAAGTCACAATGACATAAATCGCGATGATACAGATATTCACGATATTTTCCTTAAGCCCGAAACGGTACAGCATCAGCGCCAGCAAAAGCAAAAGCCCTGCCGTCAGCACATAGGAAACCAATAGGCATTTCAGCATGAAAATCACGCCTTCGCCGCTTTTCATGGATTTTCCCCCTGCACCGTCTTCCCGGTTCCTTGTTCCCATCCTCCCTGTTCTTTCCATAGATGCACCTGCCCTTTTGGTATTTTCATATTTATATGTATATTCCGCAACTTGGCATAAATGCATCCGTTTTGTCCGTATTCCTACCGTATCTGCGACCAGTCGGAAATGCCGGTGACCCCTTTGGCAAAATCCGTGTACTTCCCATCCTGCTCCGTATCCATATACTTATATACGTTATAGGCAAATTTATGGGAGCCGTCCGCATGATTGATGCCAAGGGCAAGCCCCTGGGCAATTTCCTCCACCGCATCCGTCTGCCTCGAAAACAGGATGGCATCGATATGGCGGTTTGCTTCCGCCTTCTTATAAGCATACACAATGGCGGCAGCCTGTACGTTCTCCCCCATCGACGAGGTATACCCCAGTTCGCTTAAAGAGACGGAACGCACTTCCCCGTCTTCCGTCAGAAATTCTTCCTGCTCCAAATAATCCGTGACCACTTCAATGTTCGCCATGGAAATCATGGGGGTATCCGCGGACTTCACCACATATTTGCTGGAATTCCATGTATAAGGCGTGGTTAACGGCACATTGTAGGGATGGTAAGCCAGTCCCCAGTCAATATTCCCCTCCCGCTTCATCTGCCGGTTAAATTCGTCCAGTATATCCCTGGCATCGTAATCCGCATTCCCGCTTAAATTCCTGTTCCACTGCTGATCTAAGGATATGTAAATCCGACTGTCGCCGTTGACACTCTTAATCGCGTTATAAAATATCCGGTATGCCCTCGCATATTCTTCCACATAGGTTTCCAAACTGACATGCTCCATGTAATTCCATTCTTTTCTCGCGTTGACCTCATTGCCGATAATCCAGTTGGACACAAGTCCCCGTCCGCCCTTCCCCGAATACCGTTCCGCTAAAAAAGACCCGATTGCCGCCAAGTATTCGCATCCCTCATCATCGGTGGCATTAAAGGCATAATAGGGCGCACTGCCGATGCCTGACCGTGACAGCGGATGGAGAAGCTGCGGATATGCATGGGAAACATCGTTTAACAGAATTGCCGTTACCTCGATTCCCTTCGCCGAAAGGATACCGAACACCAGGTCGTATTCCGACATGACCTGTCCGTTAAAGGCATAGCTTTTTCCGTTATACTTATAATAAACCGTTTCGTGGATACCGTCCGTGGAATGGCCGAGAATCCGCGACACCGGAATGTTGTATGCCGCGTGCCTGACGCCCAGGTCATCCAGCTCCTGAGTACGCAGCTTGTTCGGGTCCACAAGAAGCCCCTTCTTGGATACCGCTGCTTTCCCACCTGTCCGGTATTTTGCTTCCGCCTCCGGGTTTGTCACATAATGAGGGGCGCTGACCGGCAGGTACACACCGTCCTTTTTCACCGCCACCACGAATTTATGGAATATCCCGCCTTCCGTTCCCGCAAAATACCTTGGGATATGGAATTTTACCTGTTCCCCTTTGCGGACCGCCTTTAACGGGATTTTGTCCTGCGCGATTGCGTCCGCATGGGATTTTATGGCAAAAAGATAATAAAACTTATCGTCGCTTTCCGGAATCCCCGATGCCGATGCGTTTATGACAATCCGGTTTATGCCGGTATCCACCAAACAGGAATCAATGGTCATGAAGTCCCCCCTATTTTCCTCCGTCAGTTCCACCGTGGGAGGACGCCTTTTCACCGCATCCAGTACGTTCCTGCCGGACGCAATGCCAAAGTCAAATGCCCTGTCCCTCTGCCTTGCGGCATCTTCCTCCGCCTCCGCTTCGGCACGTTCCCGCGCTTTCTGTTCTTCCTCGTTTTCCAGCCGGATTGCTTCCAGCGCTTCCAGCCTGCGGTCGGAGACCGTCTTGGACGCCATGCACGCCATACCCGCCAAAAGAAAAAGGACGACCGCAGCCGCCGATACCGCCCGGACGAACCTTCTTTCCCTGTCCTGCGGATTTCTTTCCCTGTCCTGCGGATTTCTTTCCCCGTCCTGCAGACTTTTTTTCCTTTTTCCTTTCCTTTTTTTACCGATTCCTATATTGCGATTTTTTGTATTACGGATACTATCCGCTTTTTCTGTTTTTTCCGGTTCCATCCAATCTTCCCATCTGTTTCCTGTTTTCCGTTCCGCCTGCCATGTCTTTTTACGGCTGTTCCCTGTCTTCCGCCTCCTTCTTTATCCTCGCCATATGTTCCCTGATTTTCAGTTCGTACCCGTTGCCCGACGGCCGGTAAAACTCCCTGCCGCTTAACTCATAAGGCAGATACTGCTGGCGGACATAATGATTCGGGTAATCGTGGGCATACTTATAGCCTGTCCCATGTCCCAGCTTCGCGGCCCCTTTATAGTGGGCATCCTGCAAATGGGTGGGAATTGCCAGGTTTCCCGTTTCCTCCACCGCCTTCGCGGCTTCCCCGATGGCATTTACCGCCGCATTGCTTTTGGGCGCACTTGCCACATATGCCACTGCCTGGGCAAGAATAATCTGTGCTTCCGGCATCCCCACACGCTCCACCGCCTGGGCTGCAGCCACCGCTACCTGCAATGCCTGCGGGTCCGCGTTCCCCACATCCTCCGAAGCGCATATCATAATCCTGCGGGCAATAAAAGTAACGCTTTCCCCCGCATAGAGCATCCGCGCCAGATAATAGACTGCCGCATCCGCATCGGACCCCCTCATGCTCTTAATGAAAGCGGATATGGTGTCATAGTGGTTATCCCCGGTCTTGTCATACCGGATAACCCTCTTTTGAATACACTCCTGTGCCACTTCCACGGTCAGGTGGATTTTCCCGTCCCCGTCCCGCTGCGTGGTCATCACGCCAAGTTCCACCGCATTTAACGCATGGCGGGCATCCCCGCCGGACAGCTCCGCAAGAAATTCCAAGGCATCCCCGTCGATTTCCGCCCCGTATGCCCCCATTCCCCTGTCGCTGTCATATACCGCACGCCGGATTAACGTCTTGATGTCCTCTTTGGACAGCGGTTTTAATTCAAAGACAATGGAGCGGGAAATCAACGCGCCGTTCACTTCAAAATAGGGGTTCTCCGTGGTCGCGCCGATTAAAATCACCGTACCGTCCTCCACAAACGGCAGCAGGTAATCCTGCTGCCCTTTGTTAAAACGGTGGATTTCATCGATGAAAAGGATGGTCTTTTTCCCGTACATTCCCTGCACGTCCTTTGCCTTTGCCACCACTTCCTCCATATCCTTCTTGCCCGCCACCGTGGCATTTATCTGGGTAAATTCCGCGCTGGTAGTATTAGCTATAACTTTCGCCAGCGTGGTTTTCCCCGTTCCCGGAGGACCGTAAAACAAGATGGAACTGAGCTTATCCGCCTTAATGGCACGGTAAAGCAGTTTATCCTTCCCTATGATATGCTGCTGTCCGACCACTTCCTCCAGTGTCTTCGGGCGCAGCCTTGCCGCCAGGGGCGATTCTTTCTCCATATTGGTATTCCGCATATATTCAAACAAATCCATCTCTTATATCATCCCCGCAAAATCCGCCATCGCTTCGGATATCTTAATCTGCTGCGGACATACCGCTTCACAGCTTCTGCATCCCACACAGGCACCCGGCCGTTTTTCTTCCGGCACTGCCTTTAACGCCATGGGCGCGATAAACCCGCCTTCCGTATAAGAATGCTCGTTATACAGCTTTAAGAGGGAAGGAATATCCAAACCTTTCGGACAATGACTGACACAATAACGGCAAGCCGTACAGGGCAGGATTTTCTTCCCCAGCATCTTATCCGCGATGGAAAGAAGCGCTGCGTTTTCCTCCGCCGTCAAAGGCTGGTCGGTTTCAAACGTATGGATATTTTCTTTCAGTTGTTCCATGTCGGACATGCCGGAAAGCACCACCGTCACGCCGGGAATCCCTTGCAAAAACCGGAACGCCCATGCAGGAACCTTTTCCCCGCCGCGGAATGTTTTTAATTCCGCCTCATCCTCTTGCGTAAGGAATGCCAGCTTTCCGCCCCGCAGCGGCTCCATCACCCATACCGGGATATGGTATTCCGCTAACAGCTCCACTTTTCCCCTGGCATCCTGGAATGTCCAGTCCAGCCAGTTTAGCTGAATCTGTCCGAATTCCATGGACTGTCCGTACGCGTCCAAAAAGCGTCTCATTACGGTAAGGTCCCCATGGGCGGAAAAACCCAAATGGCGGATGCGTCCCTTCTTCTTCTGCTCCGTCAGGTAATCGTAAATTCCATATTTGGAGTCCAAATACGCGTCAATGTTCATCTCGCACACATTGTGGAACAGATAAAAATCAAAATATTCCACCCTGCACTTTTCCAACTGCTTTTCAAAAATTTCCTCCACCTTACCCATATTGGAAAGATCATAACCGGGAAACTTCGATGCCAGGTAATACTTCTCCCGCGGATAAGCCGCCAGCACTTTTCCCATAACGGTTTCCGAGTTTCCCCCATGGTATCCCCAGGCGGTATCATAATAATTAATGCCATGCCCCATGGCATAAGAAACCATCTCCGCCGTCTTTATCTCATCGATTTTTGCATCGTCACCGTCCTGTACCGGCAGACGCATGGCGCCCAAACCAAGGGCAGATAATTTTATATCCTGAAATTCCCTGTAAACCATTTTTCATCCTCCCTTTTCCTTCTCTTTTTCCTTATCCGCTTCGGTAATCAGCTCGTTTAAAGTATCCCACAGCTTCTTCGGCATGACCGGTTTGGCAAGATGGACGTTCATGCCGGCATGGGCGGTACGCACCACATCCTCCGCCAGCGTATTTGCCGTCAGCGCCGCAATCGGCACAATGCGCGCATTGGGGCGTTCCATCCTGCGGATTGCCTCCGCCGCGCCGCAGCCGTCCAATACCGGCATCTGCATATCCAGCACTACCGCATCGTAATAACCGGGTGTGGATTCTTCAAAAAGCTCCACCGCTTCCTGTCCGTTCACCGCGCATTCCACTTCCGCACCCGCCATATGTAAAAGCTCCACCGCAATTTCCATGTTTAACGGATTATCCTCCGCCACAAGAATCCGGCATCCTTTTAATCCGTTTTCTTTCCCACCGTCCGGCGTTTCTTCCCCGGCATCCGCTTCCGAAACACCAGCCGTTAAACCGCTGCCTTCTTCCGGTAAAATTTCCACGACGGGCTGCACATCCCCTGCAGGTTTTTCCATTTCCCGCTCCTTAAGCGCGAACGGCAGCGTTACATGAAAAACGGTCCCCTTTCCAAGTTCGCTTTGGACATGGATGGCGCCGCCCATCTGCGTCACCAGGTTTTTCACGATGGCAAGCCCAAGCCCTTTCCCGCTTTTCTGTTTCTCGAACCGCTTCACCGTGGCGTAGGGCTCAAACAGTTTCGGAAGAAATTCTTCCGGTATGCCGATACCCGTATCTTCCACGATAAAATGAAACCTCAGATTTTCCTCCTCCCCTGCCTGGACCACCTTTACCTTAATCCGGTCCCCGGCACGGGTATACTTCATCGCGTTGGAAAGAAGCTGGTTTAAAATTTGCGCAAGGTACAAATGGTTCCCCCTGACCCTTTTGTTGGCAATCTGCATGTCCACCAAAAAGCCTTTGTCTTCCTCCTCTGCTTGGACACTGAAATCCTCCGTACAGTCCAGCACCGCATCCTCAATGTCAAAAAAACGCTGTTCCTGTTCCCATGCCCCTTTGTCCAGCCGGGAATTTTCCAAAATATCGTTAATCAATGCAGCCAGCTGCCTGGCGGACCCCTTAATTTTCTCCAGGCATTCCTTGGTTTTATCCCTTCCCGCCCCCGGACGCTGTGCCATGTCCGCCATTCCGATGATGATGTTTAACGGTGTCTTCATTTCATGGCTCATGCTGGCAAAAAACTGTCTTTGGGATTTTTCGCTCATCTCTGCCGATGCCAGCGCATCCTGCAGCAGCTTTTGGTACTCGCTTTGGTGCTGCTTCTCCTCATGGATTTTACGGAAACAGATAACGCCTTCCTCATCGCCGAGAATCTCATCCGATAACAGGCTTACATTGACCCAGCGGTATTCCTCCCCGAACCGCCGCAGGAAATCGCCGCCAAACCCTTCCGTCTTCTGCCCGATAAGTTCCTTTATCTTTTCGGGCGAAAAACTTTTTAAAAATTCCAGCCCGCTCTCCTCATCCATGATGCCGGCAAGCGTATGCAGCAAATCCGTATATTCCCCTTTGGCAGGAAGTTTGGCGTTGATATATTCGGAGCCTTTGATAATTTCATAACTGTTATTCTTCACGTTCACCCGGTAGAAAGCGTAATAGGAATTTCCCAGGGACTGTACGATTTCCCTCTCTTTCCTCACTTCCCTCAAAAGCTGTCGGTTTTTGCAGCCAAAAACGGCCGCTGTAACCAAAAACAGGAAGAAAACGGCAATATACCAAATGAAAACTGCCCGCAGTCCTTTTAACAGGGCATCATGGGTCATTGTCATGATGGCAAACCATCCGTTGCTCACCCAAGCGTAATAAACCCCCTGCCTTTCGCCGTCCAAACCGGTGACGGTATTATCCTTTCCCGTAATGGAACCGTCCCGTACAGCCCCAAAAAGGCTTCCGGCAAACGAAACGGCATCATCTTCCGGGACACTGAAATGCGTGTTGCTGTAAATCAGCCGACCCCCGGTATCGCATACATAATACGCCGCATCTTCCGGCAGGCTCTGCTCCTCATGGAACGCTAAAAAAGTCTCCCGCGTCAGGTCAAGGATAATGGCATCCCCGGTTTCCGGCTGGACGGCTGCCATGGACACCACCCAGTCCTCCCTTGCCGCACCGTGGTACACGTCGGTAAAAATAACTTCCCCCTGCGCCGCAAGCGCTTTTTGGTACCATACGCTTTGCGTATAGTCAAACGCCTCCATACCGTCCCAGGGCGTCTCTGCAATCAGTGCGCCGTCCAAAACCGCATAAGCGGATACCCCGTCACTGGGCAGGGCTTCCCTTAATTTCTTAAAATAATCCCTGATCCATTCTTCCTTTTCCCCCATCCCGGCATTCCTGCCGTCCATTTCCTTTAAATATATCATTCCCAGATTAATCTGGTTCCGGTATTTGGCAAGGTTCAGTTCCTCATCACGGATATAGCTTCCCACCAAATCGCGCCCCAGCACACGGGCACTGTCCAACAGACTGTAATGCATCCCGCATACCCCGATGATGGCAGTAGTCAGAAACAATACTACAATCACGACAACGGCACGGTTTTCCAAACGGAATTTTCCCATCCACTTCTTTCTGTCCATTTCCCATCCCCCGGTCAAATATCAGTCGTCCTTTTCAGGCATTTGCCTTATCGTGTATCTCACCGTGCAGCTCCTGCAGCGACCGGATTTCGCTTCCCCCATGGGTTTTCAAATAATGAATCCCCTCCGCGGTCACTTTTGCGGCGGCAACCGTGGTAATATACGGCGTCTTCGCCTTTACCGCCGCTTTCCTTAAATAGCTGTCGTCATGGACACTGTCTTTTCCCACCGGAGAGTTAATAATCAGGTCAAAATCACCGTTTGTAATCATGTCCCCCACATTCGGACGTCCCTCATAAAGTTTCTTTGCCTTTTTCGCCGGAATGCCGGCAGCAGTAATCAGGTCGTAAGTCCCTCCGGTAGCCACAATGCGGAAACCGTCGTTTGCAAGGCTCCTCGCCACTTCCACCACTTCGTCCTTATCTTTCTTATTGACGGAAATCAATACGGTTCCTTCCAGGGGCAGCTTGGACTGTACCGCCTCCTGTGCCTTGAAGAAAGCCTCTCCGTAAGATTTGGATAAACCAAGGACTTCTCCCGTGGAGCGCATTTCCGGTCCCAAAATGGGGTCCACCTCCGGGAACATGTTGAAGGGGAAAGCGGCTTCCTTCACCCCGTAATTCGGAATCATCTGTTCCTTTAACCCCGGTACCGGCGACGGACGCCCGGTCAGTTCCGCCGTAATAATCTCCGTTGCCAGCGGCACCATGCGGATGTTGCAGACTTTGGATACCAACGGCACCGTGCGCGAAGCCCTTGGATTTGCCTCCAGCACGAAAACCTTTCCGTTTTCAATGGCATACTGCATGTTCATCAGTCCTTTGACATGCATTTCCTCCGCGATTTTCCTCGTATACTCCTTAATGACTGCCACAGTCTCCTCCGGAATATGCACCGACGGAATAATACATGCCGAATCGCCGGAATGGATGCCCGCAAGTTCAATGTGTTCCATGACGGCAGGCACAAAAGCGTGCTCCCCGTCACTGATGGCATCCGCTTCACACTCCGTGGCATGGTTTAAGAAACGGTCGATGAGAATCGGCCGGTCCAGCGTCACGCCCACTGCCGCTTTCATGTATTCCACCATGCTCTCATCATCATATACCACTTCCATCCCCCTGCCCCCAAGGACGTAAGAATGACGCACCATCACCGGATAACCGATGTTCCCCGCGATGGCAAGGGCGTCTTCCACCGTGGCTGCCATGCCGGATTCCGGCATGGGAATCTCCAGCTTTTCCATCATAGCGCGGAACTGGTCCCTGTCTTCCGCCAAATCGATGACGGAAGGGGAAGTCCCTAAAATCCGCACCCCATTCTTTTCCAGCTCCGAAGCCAAATTCAAAGGCGTCTGTCCGCCAAACTGCGCAATGACGCCAAGGGGCTGTTCCTTTTTGTATATGCTTAACACATCCTCCAACGTAAGCGGTTCAAAATACAGCTTATCGGAAGTGTCGTAATCGGTGGAAACCGTTTCCGGGTTGCAGTTTACAATGATTGTCTCAAACCCGAGTTTCTTAAGCGCCATCGCCGCATGTACACAGCAGTAATCAAACTCAATGCCCTGCCCAATTCGGTTCGGTCCGCCGCCCAATATCATGATTTTCGGTTTATCCGTGTGCACGGGACACTTATCCTGCCCGTTATATGTGGAAAAATAGTAAGCGCTGTCCGGCGTACCGCTGACATGGACGCCTTCCCATGCTTCTTCCACCCCAAGGGCAATGCGGCGGCGGCGGATTTCCTCCTCCGGCACCTGCAGCAGACGGCTTAAATACTTATCGGAAAAACCGTCCTTCTTGGCGGCAATGAGCGCACCGTCCTCCGGCAGCCCTCCCCTGTATTTAAGCAGCGTTTCCTCCTCCTCCACCAGTTCCTTCATCTGTTCGATGAAATATGCCTTCACCTTGGTAATCTCATGGATTTCCTCTATGGAAGCCCCCTTACGCAACGCTTCATACATCAGGAAATGCCTTTCGCTGGAAGGGGTAATCAGCCGGTGCAGCAACTCCTCTTTGGAAAGGGAATCAAAATCCGACGCATGTCCCAGACCGTATCGCCCCGTTTCCAAAGAACGGATGGCTTTCTGGAACGCTTCCTTATAGGTTTTGCCGATGCTCATGACCTCGCCTACGGCACGCATCTGCGTTCCCAGTTTATCCTCCACCCCTTTGAACTTCTCAAATGCCCAGCGGGCAAATTTAATGACCACGTAATCGCCGTCCGGCACATAGCGGTCCAACGTCCCATATTTACCGCAGGGAATATCCTTTAATGTCAGCCCCGCCGCCAGCATGGCGGACACCAGGGCGATGGGAAATCCGGTGGCTTTGGATGCCAGTGCGGAAGAACGGGACGTACGGGGATTAATCTCTATGACAATGATACGGTCCGAAACCGGGTCATGGGCAAACTGCACATTGGTTCCCCCGATAACCTGCACGGATTCCACGATTTTATATGCCTGCTCCTGCAGCCTTTTTTGGCACTCTGCAGAAATCGTCAGCATGGGAGCGGAACAGAAAGAATCACCGGTATGCACGCCCAAAGGGTCAATGTTTTCGATAAAGCAGACCGTAATGATATTGTTGTCCGCATCACGGACCACTTCAAGTTCCAGCTCCTCCCAGCCGAGAATGGATTCTTCCACCAGGACCTGTCCCACAAGGCTCGCCTGAAGCCCCCTTGCGCAGACCGTCTTTAATTCTTCTTTGTTATAAACCAGCCCGCCGCCTGCGCCGCCCATGGTATATGCGGGACGCAGCACTACCGGATAGCCCAGCCCTTCCGCAATGGCAAGCGCTTCCTCCACGGAATACGCCACTTCACTGCGTGCCATTTCGATACCCAGCTTATCCATGGTCTTCTTAAATGCAATCCGGTCCTCCCCGCGCTCGATGGCATCCACCTGCACACCGATAACCTGTACATGGTATTTTTCCAGGATACCCGCCTTATGCAGTTCGGCGCAGAGATTCAGCCCCGACTGTCCGCCTAAATTCGGCAGCAAGGCATCCGGCCGTTCCTTTTTAATAATCTGCTCCAAACGCTCCACGTTCAAAGGCTCGATATATGTCACATCCGCAGTTTCCGGGTCCGTCATGATGGTCGCCGGATTGGAATTTACGAGTACGATTTCGTATCCCAGCCTGCGCAGCGCCTTGCACGCCTGCGTTCCCGAATAGTCAAATTCACAGGCCTGTCCTATGATGATCGGTCCGGAACCGATGATTAGCACCTTATGGATATCTGTTCTCTTAGGCATAAAAAGTCCTCCTGACTTCTGAATAATTTTCCTGCTGTGCTTCATTTTATCATTATATTGGGAAGGATGTCAATTCAGTTATGACATGGCATATTCCTCTGCGTAACAGTTCAACCCGGAATGTTATGTTTGGAAGCGGACGCACGGGGCTCGGGTCTTTAACAGTTCCAAAATAGGAAAAATGCCTGCAGGCCGCATAAAGCCT
>ERZ779637.434-NODE-434-length-28371-cov-5.929369_pt1 | contig 28371 bp, 21 predicted proteins | sample MGYA00514196_ERZ779637 | MGnify/ENA primary metagenome ERZ779637 (study PRJEB29562, sample SAMEA4376700) | mouse gut metagenome | isolation source: Cecum | study: EMG produced TPA metagenomics assembly of the A DSS colitis mouse model was used to assess the...
CTTCTGTGTATATAAAACAATTTTTCGTTTCCATAAACTAATTATACATTCTCCATAAAATTTCTTCCGTCCCTTAATCTCCTCAAACAACAGCCGATAATTCTCATACCGCTCTCTGCTGATCCGGCCTTCTTTAACCGCTGCCTTCACCGCGCAGTCCGGTTCTTCCATATGCAGGCACCCGCGAAACCGGCAGCCGTCTTCCTCCCGCACGAAATCCGGATAATACTTCTTTAACTCTTCCTTTTCCGTGTCAAACAGTCCCAGCGAACTAAATCCCGGCGTATCCATGATAAACGTATCCCTGCACACATGGAACAACTGCGTGTGTCTTGTGGTATGTTTCCCTCTTTCAATCTTCCTGCTGATCTCCCCTGTCTCCATCTGTGCGTGGGGGCAGATACGGTTAATCAGCGTCGATTTACCAACGCCGCTGGGGCCTGCCACAGTCGTTGTTTTTCCCGAAAGCAGTTCCAGGAGTTCTTTCGTTCCGGTCTCCGTCTTTGCACTTAAAAATAATATCTTATAATGCAGACCGCCGTAAATGTTTAAAAGCCTTTTCTTCATTTCGTCCTCTGCAAGATCCTGCTTATTAAAACAAAGAATCACCGGCAGTCTCTGCCGCTCCATCATCAACAGAAACCGGTCCAGCAAATTCAGGTTCGGTTCGGGATGAGTTACGGAAAAAATAACCGCCGCCTGATCAATATTTGCAACCGCCGGTCTGATCAGTTCGTTTCTGCGGGGCAGAAGCCGGGTAACGTTTCCTGTTTTATCCTCCCCGGACAAAAGTTCCAGCTCCACGTCGTCACCCACCAGCGGTTTTTTATTTTCTTTGCGAAATATTCCTTTTGCTTTACACTCCACTATGCCGGCCGTTTCCGTATAAACATAATAGAAACCGGCGATTCCCTTAATAATTTTTCCCTGCATACGGCTTCCTGCACTATCCTGCAAATTCATATCGCTATTTTTATTCCTCGACAAAGTTTACCTGCCGCGTAATGCTTTTTGGCTCCGAAGTACCGGGAGTCGTAACGGTTTCTCCCGTATCCGGATCAATTGCTGTTGTTCCCTCCGTCGTAACCGTATATGACATCGTAATCACACCCGTGGAAGATTTAATACCATAAATATTCACGCTGACCGGAAAGCCGGCCGTTTCCGTCTCGAAAAGCACGCTTCCGTCGCTTCCCGTCAGTACTACCTTAACGGAAGTACCGGTCTTATAAGCCGGGTCTTCGTCTACCGTCGGCGCCACAATATTGGAATTAAATTTGTAAGTCTTCGGTTCCTCACCCTGACTGATTTTAATATCAACCAGCGTACCCGCTTCCACATAAGAACCTACGGAATAGCTCTGATAACATACAAGATCTGCCGCAACCTGTGTGTTATACTCCGTGGTAACGGAACCCACCTGCAGTCCCGCTTCCGTCAGAGAAACCGTCGCGTCCATTTCATTTAAACCGATGACATTCGGTACCCGCACTTTTGTGTCCTCCTCACCCAGGCTGACCCGCAAGGTAATAACCGATCCTGCCGGCGCCTTGCTTCCGGCTTCCGGGTTCTGTGAAATAACATAGTCTTTCTGAACCTCAGAGGAATAGGCTTCCGTCTTGTTAACACTGAAACCGGCTTCATCCAGTTTTTGCAGCGCTTCCGCATAACTTAATCCCGTAGTAGGCGGCACGGTTTTCCCTTCCGTTCCGGAACTTACGGTAAGCTTTACGGAAGTCCCCGGCTGTACGGACACGCCCGCCGCAATATCGGCGCTGATTACAACTCCCTCGTCATATTCTTCCGATTCGGTATATTCCACCTCCGGAATCAGTCCCAGATCCGTCAGTTCCTTTTTTACGTCTTCCACATTTTTGCCTGTCACACTGATCATCGTCACCGGCTGCTGCTCTTCTGTAGAAGACTCTTCCTGTTTGATTTTGGAACCAATAGAACTAAAATCAAAAACACCAAAAATACGACCCACCAAAAATATAATAATACCGCAAATCAAAACACCCGCAACTACCGCAAGAATCGTTGTGATTTTCTCCATCTTGGGATCATAATCTTCATCATACTCTTCCTCTTCCGACATATCCGCGTCATATTCTTCTTCGCCGTACTCTTCCTGATGGTAAACTTCTCTCCGCAGACGCAGGCTTTCATCCATGGAATCCCGTCTGTCGGACTGCCTTTTTATCTGCTCCATCTCGGAATCGGAAATCATCCGCGTAGAAGCTTCCTCATCCGGATCTGCCATCACTACAAAGTCACTGTCCGGATTCAGGAGCGACTGCTTCAGATCCTGAATTACTTCTCCCATGGACTGATATCTCCGGTCTGGACTTTTCTGGCAGCACTTAAATACAATCTGCTCTATGCTTACGGGAATTTCGGGAACAAACTCTCTGGGGGAGGGAAGTTCCTCCTGAATATGTTTAATGGCAATCGCCACGGTAGTCTCTCCGTTAAAGGGAACCCGTCCCGTCAGCATTTCAAACAGTGTAATTCCCAAAGAATAAATATCGCTCTTTTCATCACTGTATCCGCCTCTTGCCTGTTCCGGAGACGTATAATGTACACTTCCCATCACATTGGAAGTAATGGTATTGCTGGTCGCCGCCTTGGCAATACCGAAATCCGTAACCTTAACTTTCCCTTCTTTGGAAATAATAATATTTTGAGGTTTAATATCTCTGTGAATAATATGGTTATTATGCGCCGCCTCGATGCCCATTGATACCTGAATGGCAATACTGGTCGCTTCCTTCACGGAAAGACGCGCTTTTTTCTCAATATATTTTTTAAGCGTAATGCCCTCTACCAGTTCCATCACAATAAAATAAATGCCGTTTTCTTCCCCTACATCATACACATTCACAATATTGGGATGCATTAAGCCCGCCGCAGCCTGTGCTTCGACCCGGAATTTGGAAACAAAATTAGCATTCTCGCTGAATTCCTGCTTCAGTACTTTTACGGCAACGAACCGATTCAGTTTATGATCTTTTGCCTTGTAGACATCGGACATTCCGCCAGTACCTATTTTTTCCAGTATCTCGTAGCGTTCTCCAATCATCATTCCAATTTTAATCATTCTTTTACTCCTTGATTCCTTAATCTGCAAACGGCTCTATCAAAATAACCGCTATATTGTCTCTGCCGCCGTTATTATTAGCGGCCTTTACCAATTCTTCAGCCTTTTCCACAATGTCCCTCTGTCCATTCAGGATCATACGTATTTCCTCGTCTTCCAGCATATTCGTCAGGCCGTCGGAACACATCAGTACAATATCTCCCTGGTGCAGTTCCACCGTAAAAAAATCTACCTTTATGGTTTCGCTGGCCCCGATTGCTCTGGTAATAATATTCTTATCCGGATGACTTCTTGCAGTTTCCCTGTCTATTCCTCCCATCCTTACCATTTCTTCAACCAGAGAATGGTCTCTTGTTATTTGTGTAATCGTCTCGTTCACCACATACAGTCTGCTGTCTCCCACATTGGCCACCTGCAGCGTATTCCCCATACAGGTTGCGACTACCAGGGTTGTTCCCATACCATATAAGTGTATATCCTCTTCCGCTTTCTGGCGGATATGTCCGTTTGCAATCTCAATAGCATTCTTAATGACCGTAACCGCATTATCCTCTTTTGAACATTCTATTTCCCGAACGATCGTTTCTACCGTATATTTGGAAGCATAATCCCCGGCATTGTGCCCTCCCATACCGTCCGCCACAATAAAGACATTGGGAAGAATTCCAACCGGTATTTCAGACGTATAAACATAATCCTGATTCAGTTGTCGTTTTTTTCCAATATCGGTAATGGAAAATGTTTTCAACACCCTTCTGTCCTCCTGCCTTCTCCCATATAACTTCTTCTTAATTGTCCACAGGCTCCGTCTATATCCCTGCCCATTTCCCTTCTAATAGTAACATTTATTTTGTTTTTTTCAAGAAAATTTTTAAACCGGCGCACATTCTGCTCTCCCGATTCTCTGAAATCGCGCTCTTTTATAGGGTTTACGGGAATCAGATTGACATGCCCGTGCATCCCCTTCAAAAGTTCGGCCAGTTCTTTTGCATCTTCTCTTGTGTCGTTTACGCCTGCGACAAGACTGTATTCAAAAGTCAGCCTTCTGCCCGTTTTATCAAAATAATACCTGCAGGAATCCAGTAATTCATCCATGGAATACGTTCCTGCGATCGGCATCAGTTTTTTACGTTTTTCATTATTTGAGGCATGCAGCGAAATTGCAAGCGTAATCTGCAGGTTTTTATCCGCAAGCTCCCTGATTTTGGGCACAATGCCGCAGGTTGATACGGTTACATTCCTCTGGCTGATATGAAGTCCGTCCTCATCGGTAAGCAGCTCGATAAATTTCAGAGTCTGCTCAAAATTATCCATCGGTTCCCCGGAACCCATCACAACCACATGGGAAACCCTCTCCCCGGTTAAACGGGTTATGGCATAAACCTGCTCCAGCATCTCGGAAGCCTTAAGGGAACGTTCCAGTCCGTCGATGGTAGACGCACAAAATCTGCATCCCATTCTGCATCCCACCTGGGAGGAAACGCAAACGGAATTGCCATGCCTGTACTTCATCCAGACGCTTTCAATTAAATTGCCGTCCGCAAGCCGGAATAAAAATTTTTTGGTACCGTCCGTTTTGGATTCCTGTATTCGCACGGTCTCTAAAAAAGTATATGCAAAAGTTTCACGGCATTTTTCCTTAAGCGCTTCCGAAATATTTGTCATCTCGGAAAAACCTGCCGCCAGCTTTACATGCATCCATTCGTAAACCTGCCTTGCCCGGAATGGTTTCTCTCCCAATCGTATCATAGCTTCCGTTAATTCCTGCAGATTTAAAGATTTTATATCGGTCTTTTCTATTGTGTCCAATTTTGTTACACCTTTTTCATTCTGGCAAAAAAGAAGCCGTCCGTTTCGTGAATTCCCGGTAAAAGCCGCATGGTTCCCCGCGCAATTTCTTCCAACTCTCCGCCGCTTAAACAGTCCAGAAAGCTTTTCGGAAGAACCTTCTCCATACTCTCTGTCTTAAGTCCCAGCTCCTTTTCCATAAAGGAAACCATCTCTTCATTTTCTTCACGCGTCATGGAACAGGTACTATATAACAGCGTTCCCCAGGGTTTTACACAGGAGGCTGCCGCACGCACAATCTGTCGCTGCAATTACGTAATAGAATCTAAATCTTCCCGGCAAATCCGATACCTGATATCCCTTTTGCGCCCCATCACGCCAAGTCCCATGCAGGGTACGTCCGCAAATACAACGTCGGCACATTCCCTGTCCGACTCGTCCGCCCATCTTGCATCCCGTATCTTAACGGTCACATTTTTAAGCCCCAGCCTGGCGCAGGTTTCTTCAATCATCACCGTTTTATAGGAAGATACGTCCCTCGCTTCCACAGCTCCTTCCGTTCCTGTGATCATGGCGGCATACGCCGTCTTTCCTCCGGGCGCGGCGCATACGTCCAAAACAAAATCTCCCGGCTTAATCCCCGCTGCCTCTGCCGCCAGCATGGAACTGACGTCCTGCACGGTGATTTTCCCTTCCGGGAAACCGGGAAGCGCCGCCGCTCCCTCCAGTCCGGACAGCTCATAAGCCGGCTCCAGATACGGGTGCTTCCTGATGCGAATTCCCATCTCCTTCATGGCATAAAGAAGCGCCTCTCTCTCTTCCACGGAAACGTTTTTCTGAAAACGAATGGTCACAGGTCTGGTTTCCGACAATCCCTGCAAAATTTTCAGAGTCTTTTCCCTGCCAAAATCTTTCAGAAATTGTTCCACAATCCACTCAGGCATGGAATATTTTACACTGAAAGCAAGAACCGGATTCTTTTCTTCATCCGGAAGCGGATAATCTTTCCCGTCTCTTGCAATGGTTCTGAGTACTCCGTTGACAAATCCCGTAAGTCCGCCAAATCCTCTTTTTCCCGCCAGCTTTACCGCTTCATTGATGGCGGCGCGGTCCGGAACCCTGGACATATATAGAATCTGATAGACGCTCATCCGTAGCAGTTCACGGATAAAAGGCTTCATTTTCTTTACCTGCGTTCTGGAAAAGGCGTCCAGAATGTAATCGATCGTAATCCGTCTTTCCAGACTTCCTTCCGTAACCTGTTTTATGAAAGCTTTCTCTCTTTTATCCAGATAATCATATTTTTCCAGCACACTGCGAAGCAGCACGTGGGAGTATTCCTCCCCCGCGCTTATCTTCATCAGCATATTTACAATTATTTCTCTCCCATTGTCTGTCTGTGCCATCGTTAATCCCTGCTGCTTCTGCGGTTACCGAATAGAAGGATCAGACGAAGCAGCTGCAGAATACTCGATGCGGCCGCCGCCACATAAGTCAGAGCCGCCGCCCCTAAAACCTTCCTGCAGCTTCCCGTTTCCATTTCGCTTAAAATCCCGAACTCCTGCACCTTGGCAAGCGCCCGGCTTGAAGCGTTAAATTCCACCGGTAACGTTACCAGCTGAAACAAAACCGCAAGAGCAAAAACCCATATGCCGACTTGAATCAGCATCTGATTCCAGCTTAAAATGACGCCCAGTAAAATAATGGGAATCCCCAGTCTGCTTCCAATATTGGCAGCCGGAACCAGAGCGCTTCGGATCTTAATGGGCAGATAACCTTCCTGGTGCTGCAACACGTGGCCGCACTCATGGGCCGCGACCCCGATTGCGGCAACTGACGTTGAACCGTAAGTTGAATCTGACAGACGCACCACTTTGCTTTTCGGATCAAAATGATCCGTAAGCTCTCCTCTTACCCGTTCAATGGACACATCCCTGATACCGCTGTAGCTTAATATTTTTGCCGCCGCTTCGGCGCCGGTCAGACCGCTTAAGCTTTGTACCCTTGCATATTTCTTATAAGTGCTTTTCACCTTAAAGCTGGCCGCCATGCAAAGAATGGCTCCGGCCAGAACCAGAAAATAAGTGGGATCCATATAATATCCATATCCGTAACGCATTCCTATACCTCCTCTTTTCCCAGAAACTCTCCCTGTTGTACTGCATAACCCAGAAGAAATTCCCTGACGCTCATCGCCCTTTTTCCTTCTATCTGTACTCCGGTAACGCGAAGTATTCCTTCGCCGGTCTGCACGTAAAACGCTTCTTTATCTACCCGGCACACCCGACCGCAGCTTTGCCCCGTATTTTCCTGCAAAGCCGCCGCATCCCGGATTTTCAGGCGTTTCCCCTTGAAAAAGGTGTAAGCGCCCGGCCAGGAATGAAGTCCCCGCACCTTTCTGGCAAGCAGTTCCGCGCTTTCCTGCCATATAATATACCCAAAATTCTTATCAAGCTTCCCTACATGCGTCGCTTCTTCTTCCCTTTGCTTTTCCGGTATCAATTCTCCGGCCTCCAGCCGGGGCAGGGCTTCCGTAATCAATTCGGCGCCCAAATGCATCAGTTTGTCGTGAAGGCTGTCCGCCGTATCGTTTTCCTCAATGGGGATTTCCCGTTTCAGCAGCATGTCTCCCGTATCCATGCCTTCGTCCATCTGCATAATCGTAACGCCGGTTTCGGCGTCTCCGTTTAAAATTGCCCAGGGAATCGGCGCCGCTCCGCGGTACTTCGGCAATAAAGAAGCATGAATGTTAATGCAGCCAAACCTTGGGATGGTAAGAATCTGCTTCGACAGAATCTGGCCGAACGCAGCCACCACATATACGTCCGCTTCATACTTTTTCAATTCTTCCACAGCCTCCGGCGCTTTGATCCGCACCGGCTGCAAAACGGGAATCCCCTGCGCCAGCGCATATTCCTTCACCGGCGGATACGCAATTTCTTTTCCTCTTCCCTTTTGTCTGTCCGGCTGCGTAACCACCGCCGTAACCTGATGTCCGGCTTCCGCAATCGCTTTCAACGCGCCCGCCGCAAAATCGGGCGTACCCATAAAAATTATTTTCAAGTTTATTCCTCCGTATCGCCATCTTCCTCGTCTTCCGCCGTCACATCCTGCAAAGGCCCTTCCACTCTTTCCACATACAAATGGCCGTCCAAATGCTCCAGTTCATGACAGATCGCCCTTGCCAGCAGTTCCGTGCCTTCCAGTTCATAAGACTGCATATTGACATCCATCGCAATGGCCTTCACATAAGCGGGTCTCGTCACCACGCCGCTTTTACCCGGAACGCTTAGACATCCCTCCGGACCGGTCTGTTCTCCGTCTGTCTCTACAATCCGGGGATTAATCAGAACATGGGGATCCTCGCCCGTTACGTCGATTACCACGATCCGTTTCAGAATCCCTACCTGAGGTGCTGCAAGTCCCACTCCGTTAGCTTCATACATCGTTTCCAGCATATCCTCGATCAACTCCCGGGTACGCTCTGTCATCTGCGTCACTTCTTTACATTTTTTGGTCAGTACTTCGTCTCCGATTTGTCTGATATTCCTGATTGCCATTTTACTTCCCATGCCTTTCTTTTTATTCCCCGCCTGATTCTAAAGCTGATTCAGCGGATCAAAATCAAACTGTACCGTTTCTTCTCTCAAAGGATTTTCCTTCAAATACCGCTCCAGACAATCCTTAATCCGGATCAGCACTTCGTAGTCCTTACATTTTATATAAAAAACACTGCGGTAAATGTCGTTCACCTTACCGATCCATGCCGGCGCAGGCCCGATAATCCGTATCGTTCCCGGCTTCTTCTGATTCTCTTTTGCAAATGCGTCCGCGGCCCCGGCCAGCCTGTCCGCAAGAGCTCCCGCCCCCGCTTCGTCCCGGGAAGCGGCAAGCACGGCAAACATATGATATACGGGCGGATACTGCATCATTTCCCGGTACAAAATCTCCTCTTCATAAAAGGACCGGTAATCCTGTCTGGCGGCATGCACAATGGCATAATGTTCCGGCTGGTATGTCTGAATGACAACCTCCCCCGGCTTTACGCCTCTTCCTGCCCGGCCCGCCGCCTGGGTCAAAAGCTGAAAGGTCCTCTCGGCGCTCCGGTAATCCCCCGACGCCAAAGACATGTCCGCGGCCAGTATTCCCACCAGCGTTACATTAGGAAAATCATGCCCCTTAACAATCATCTGGGTTCCTACCAGAATATCCGCTTCCTGATTGGCAAAAGCGGAAAGGATCCTCTCATAGCTGTCTTTGCTTCTGGTCGTATCCGCGTCCATGCGCAAGATCCCCGCCCGTGGAAATAACTCTTTCAATTTTTCTTCTACCTGCTGGGTTCCTGCCCGAAATCCGGAAATATACTTGGAACCGCACTCAGGACATATTTTAACACGATTTGTACCGTATCCGCAATAATGACATATTAATTTTCCGTTTTTATGCTCGGAAAGAGACACATCGCAGTGCGGACATTTCATGACATGTCCGCAGGCGCGGCAGGAAATAAACCCTGCGTAGCCTCTGCGGTTCAGAAACAGCATGGACTGTTCTCCCCGCTGCAGCCGTTCCTTTAACAATTCCTGCAGTTTCAGGCTGAAAACGGAACGGTTTCCCTGTCTTAATTCTTCCCGCAAATCAACGGTATAAACCGCAGGCAGGCAGCCGCCCGTCAGCCGCTCCTTTAATTCGAATTTACGGTATTCCCCCCGCTTTGCTCTTTCGTAGGATTCTAAAGAGGGCGTCGCCGATCCCAGTATCAGACTTGCGTTATGAAGCTTTGCCAGCTTTTCGGCGGTCTCTCTCGCATGATACCTTGGCATCACTTCGCTTTTATAGCTGCTTTCATGCTCTTCATCAATAAAAATCAGGCCCAGATTCTCAAACGGCGTAAACAGTGCGGAACGGGGGCCGATAATCACATCCAGTTCACCCTTTTTGGCCCGCTCGCACTGATCATATTTTTCTCCCTGGGACAAGGTGGAATTCATCACCGACACCCGGTCTCCAAATCGCCTGTAAAAACGCAGGACAGTCTGATATGTCAGGGCAATTTCGGGAATCAGCAGAATCGCCTGTTTTCCCCTGTTTATAATCTCACTGATCAGCTCCATGTAGACTTCTGTTTTACCGCTTCCGGTAATTCCGTGGAGCAGATAAGTTCCTCTTTTTCCGCCGTCATAATCTTTCAGAATTTCACGTACGATCCGCTCCTGCCCTTCGCTTAATGTCTTGCGTTCCGAAACGGTTCCTTCTTTTCGGAAGGGATTACGGTACACCCGGTCCGACAGAATCTGAATCCACCCCATATCCTCCATGCCCTTTATGGAAGCGGCGGCGACATTTAACTTGCCCGTTACAAGCTCATAGGGCAGACTGCCGCATTTTAACAGTTCTTCCAGAAGTCGCGCCCTTGCCGTCCGGCTTTTTCTCACACACTCCGCATACGCCTGTCTGGCCTCGTCCTCGTTCAGGCGCAGGCGAATCTCCTTTTTTTCCAGGCTGCGTACTTTTTTTCTCACGGGCAGTACGGTTTTTAACGCCTGAATCATGGTGGAACCGTAGTGCTCCCGCATCCATGCCGCAAGGCAGATGAGTTTTTCTTCCACCGCAAGGCTGCCCTCCGCCCTTCCGGCTATCTCCTTCATCCGCTCCGTTTCAAATTCCGGGGTGTCCGTCACCTCTATGACGTAACCCCGGATCTGTTTATTGCCGTTACCAAAGGGAATGATCACACAAATCCCCGGACTGATTTTGCCCTGCAGTCTTTCGGGAATCCGGTACTGAAAAGGCCGGTCCAGCTTCTCATGGGCAATCTCTATGATAATATTGGCATATTTCCCTTTCATGCAGGCTCCTTCTCCAAAATCCCACGGATAATTTCCCGCTCGTCCATAGGATATTTTTTTCCTTTGATCTCCTGGTATTCTTCATGTCCTTTTCCCGCAAGCACCAGAATATCTCCGGCCCCGGCGTTCTTCATTCCGTAGGCGATCGCCTCTCTGCGGTCGCAGATTACAGTATACGCGCCTCCGGTAGGAATGATTCCCTTTTCAATATCCGCCAGGATCTTCTCCGGTTCTTCATAGCGGGGATTATCCGAAGTAATAATCGTATAATCCGCCAGCTGTCCGCTGGCTTCTCCCATCTCAAGCCGCCGCAGTCCCGACCGGTTCCCACCGCAGCCAAAAAGGCATACCAGCCTCGCAGGTTTGTATTCCCGCAGAGTCTCTAAAAGACTTTTCAGACTCATGGCATTATGTGCATAATCAATTAATATGGTATAATCCCTGCCGGTTTCTACGATCTCCATTCTGCCTTTGACACAGGCATTTTTGAGAGCGTTCCATACCGTTTGGGGATCGACGCCAAAATGATCGCAAATGGCAATCGCCGCCAGACCGTTATAAACGCTGAATTTTCCCGGCGTGGATGTCTGAAAAACAAATGCTTCTTCCCCGCCGCCGGAATCATTCCCATAATCGTTCCCTTGTTTTTTTACCTCGAATTCCGTAGAAAGCGCTCCGTGTCCCGAATACAGACGATAGTTCTGCGCCCGATAATCCGCATTTTTATCAAAACCATATGTTTCTATCCTGCAGGTATGGTCCCGGACTACACGCTGCCACTGGGGATCGTCACAGTTTATAATGCCCACTCTGCATTGGCGGAACAAAAGACTTTTGCAGGCGACATATTCTTCCATATCCCGATGCTCCCCCGGTCCGATATGATCCTCCCCCAGATTGGTAAATATGCCGTAGTCAAAAATGAAACCTTCCGTTCTGCACATCTTCAGACCCTGGGAAGATACCTCCATAACTACGGCGTCCATCCCCGCTTCAGCCATCCGGTACAGATATTCCTGTAAAAGAAGCGGACCCGGAGTCGTATTGACGGAAGGAATCCGTTCTTTTCCTATAATAGTTTCGATTGTGCCGATCACCCCTGTCCTTAAACCCGCCTGTTCCAAAACGGATCGGACAAGATAAGCCGTCGTTGTCTTTCCTTTCGTTCCTGTAATGCCGATTGTGGTTAGCCGGCCCGCCGGCTCTCCGAAAAAAGCGGCGGCCAGATAAGCCAGTGCGTATCTGGCGGATTCGACCTGTATCACGGTCGTTCCCGTAAAATCCTTTGCCAGTTCTTCCAACGCTTCCTTATCATCCGTCACCAGGGCTGACGCTCCCGACTCCACTGCTTTCCTTGCAAAATCGTGACCGTCATAATCCGTACCTTTTATACAGACAAACAGGCTCCCTGAAACCGCCTGTCTGGAATCGCAGCATATTTTGGAAATCTCCGTTTCCAGACTGCCGCAAACACACTCGTAATCCAGCTTTTGTAACAGATTTTGCAGCTTCATAGCACACCTTCTTTATTTTATTCAGCCAGAACATGCACGACGCTACCCTATAAAGATAGCACAGGCAGACACGATTTTCAACTTTTCCCGTCTGCCGTACATTTTCTTTTTGGTTAAGGATTTTTTTATAAATTCATTACAAATTAAACACATTTTGAACACATTTTCTCTGTATAGTAATATACAGATAGTTGATGAACTCACTATCTCCCCCCTCATAAGAAAATCGCAAAAAACCTGGATTCGTCCGGGTTTTTTGTATTGTCTTAAAAAGGATGCCTTACATATAATCCTGCATGACAATCTGCAGGTTTTGTGCGCCCCGGTACACATTCACACCAATTTGGTACGTAATGCTTACAGGATATCTGCCGCCCTCCGCATAAAGGGCGCGCACCGCGTCCTGTCCGTACTTTCCCTGTAAAAATGTGTGAAATTTTTCCAGGTCTCCAAAATAAACAAGCTCTTTTTTCTTTCCTGTATCATCCAGTACGCCGTATCTGGCAAAATTCCCATTTGCTCCCATTTTTCTTCCCTGCATAAAAATTACGTCTTTCTGCGCAAACAGGGGTTTGGGATTAGCTGTTCCAAAGGGTTCCAGCAATTCCATCTGCATAGCCAGATCCAGATCGGCATAAGATAAAGGCATAGGAACATCGATATGTACCTTACGGACATAATCCTCCTGTTTCAGGCCACACCGCTCGTTTAAACAGGTTCTGAAAAGACCGATCTTTTCTTTTTCCATTGACAGGCCTGCCGCCATTTTATGTCCTCCGAATTTTGTAAAACACCCCCCGCACTTTACCATTTCTTCATACATATGATATGCATCAATAGATCGTCCTGACCCTTTCACTCCGTCTTCCGAATCGGTGAGCACAAAGACCGGCTTATTATAAACTTCCCGCAGACGTCCCGCAATAATCCCTGCCAGACTCTCATGGCAGTCCGGCAGATATACTACCAGCACCTTATCTCCTGCCAGTCCTTCTTTCACGATCCGTTCTTTTGCTTCCTCCACGGCTTTTACCGTCATGGCTTTCCGGCTGTCGTTTAATTCTTTCAATTCAGAAGCCAAGTTCACCGCTTCCGGCAAATCTGTGCACTGTAAAAGCTCCAGCGCCCTTATAGCCGTATCCAGCCGCCCCGTGGAATTGATGCAGGGACCGAGTACAAAACCCAGATGATATGCGTTCAGCCGTGCGGGTTCCAGACCGTTTACCTGCATCAGCGCACGCAGTCCGATGCAGGGCAATAAACGCAGACGCTTCAATCCTTCTTTTACAATCAGCCTGTTTTCATCGCGCAGTTCCATCACGTCGCAAACCGTGGCAAAAGCCGCAAAAGGAAGAAATGTATCCACAATCTCTTCTTCCCTCTCCCGGTCCGTTTTCCTGAAAAATGCCTGTATTACCTTTAACGCCACTACGGCGCCGCAGATTCCCGGAAACGGGTAGGCACAGCCTTCCTGCTTCGGATCGATAACGGCGTCCGCTTCCGGCAGTATCTCCCGGCGCTTTCCTTCTTCCTCCGTATACGGCACCTCATGATGATCCGTCACAAGCACCTGCATCTCAAGTTCTTTTGCCAGGGTAACGGATTCCCTGGCCGCTATTCCGTTATCACACGTAACGATCAGTTCGCAGCCATCCTCTTTGGCTTCGCGTATTAAATGCTCATTCAGCCCGTACCCGTCTTTTTTCCGATGGGGAATCGCCGTATCAACCAATGCTCCCGCTTTTTTAAGACCGCTGCAAAAAATATGGGCCGCACAGATTCCGTCCACATCATAATCGCCGATTACGCGGATTTTTTTCCGGTCTGCAACCGCTTCTTCTAAAAGGGCAATTCCTTTTTCCATATCCTTTAACAGCTCCGGTTCATATAAATCCCTTTTGCTTCCATATAAAAACTTATGGATTTCTTCCGATCCTTCCACGTCACGGTTCCGGATAATTCTCGCCAGCACGGGACTGATTCCGAACTCCTCCGCAATTTTTGTAAAATCTGCCTTTTTGGCGGCCACCATCCATTTTTCCGCATTTGTATCCATATCTTTGCCTTTCCTGTTACACGCAAGGAAACAGGGAGCATCTTAATGAAAAAGATACTCCCTGGATTACACTTATCCGTTCCTTTTTATTGCCCTTATTACGCTTTTGCTTTTGGCGCAAACTTATTCCGCAGCAAATACCACATAGCGCCCGTTAAGCATACGGAAGAATATGTTCCGCAGACGATACCTACCATCAGCGGAAGCGCAAATTCACGAATTGACGTCACACCGAACACATACAACGCGGCAACCATAATGAAAGTAGTCAGCGACGTAAAGATACTTCTGGATAAAGTCTGTGAAATACTCCGGTTCACCAGTTCCTTCAAGTCGGTTATCCTTGCAGCAGCCGCCATGTTCTCACGGATTCGGTCAAAAATTACGATGGTTGCATTAATGGAATATCCGACAATCGTCAACAGGCAGGCAATAAAAGTACTTCCTACCGAAACTCTCGCCACCGCATAAAACGCCAGAACTACCAGCACGTCGTGCAGCAATGCGGCAACGCTGCTGATACCGAAACGAATATCGCTGAAACGGATTCGAATATAATACATCATCAGAACAAAGTCTATTACTACAGCTATAATTGTATCTTTTTTCATTTCATTACTTATCGTGGAACTGATATTCTCTACGACAATGGTATTTTCATCTACCCCAAACCGTTCTGTCAGCATATTGGCCATCTGCTCACGTTCATCTACGGTCAGAGTACGTGTTTTAAATATTACCTCATTGGTTCCCTGCACTTTCTGAGACTGTACGTTACCGTCTCCCGTAATTTCTTCGAGAAGAGGAACCACCTCGGAATCCAGCGCTTCAATGCTCATGTCTTCCTTAAACGTAACGTTTGTGGACGCTCCGCCAATAAACTCAAGACTGTAATTCAGGGTATTTCCTCCCTGCATTTTATGGACTCCCATAAATACGAAACCGCCTGCAATCACAACCAGCGAAACGGCAAAAAAGATCGCTTTTTTGGAAAGGAAATCTTTTGTCTTTTTTTCTTTCCCAACGCCGTACCATTTCATATCGGTAAATCCGATTGCATAGAACGCATTCAAAAGAACTCTTGTAACGAACAATGCCGTAAACATGGAGAGTACAATGCCAAGCACCAGCGTCTGGGCAAAACCTTTTACGGAGCCTGTGCCCTTAAACCACAGAACAAACGCTGCAATCAAAGTCGTTACATTTCCGTCAATAATAGCGGACAAAGCTTTGTCAAACCCGATTTTAACGGCGGATTTAACAGTTTTTCCGGTTGCAAGTTCTTCCCGAATCCGGGCAAAAATAATCACGTTTGCGTCCACCGCCATACCTACGGAAAGAATAATACCAGCCACACCCGGAAGCGTCAGAGTCATATCAAATCCGTCTAAAAGAATCACAATTAAAACAGAGTACAAACATAAAGCAATTCCTGCCGTCAGACCGGGCAGAAAATAAACGGCGATCATAATAATTATGACTATGGCAAGCCCTACCGCCGCCGCAAGAAGGCTTGTCCGGATTGCATCGGAACCCAACTGCGCGCCTACTACTTTGGAATGAAGCTCTTCCAGTTCCAGCTTCAAACCGCCGATACGAATGGTAGATGCAATCCTTCTTGCCTCTTCCAGGCTGGCCATTCCGTTAATTTCGGCGCTTCCCGTATTAATAACCGCATTTACTCTCGGAACGCTGATAAAGTTTTCGCTTTCGTTTTCACTGTAATCATAATAAATGGCGATGGTCTCTCCGCCCTGATATGCTTTTTCCGTTGCAGCCGCAAACTTCTGTGCGCCTTCCGCTGTCAGCTCCAGCTGTACCACCGCTTCCTGATTCTGCATTTCATCGGTACGGTAACCGCCCTGCGCGTCGCTGACATCATTGCCGACCAGCACAATCGATCCGTCCGCCTCCAGTTCCTCCAGGGTCTTATTGAGGGAATATACGTTAGAGTAAGTTCCGTCCGCGTTTACCGTTGAAGAGGATGTATAATTCAAATTCCCCTCGCTGTCTTTCTGTGCAATAAAGTACAAAGAACCCGGCTTTCCCAATTCCTCCAGAATAATATTGGCATCGTTGACACCGGGAATTTCTATATTAATTCTGTCATTGCCTTCCTGATATACGACCGCTTCCGTGCTGTACCCCTCCACACGCTGCTGCAGCTTGTAGATCGTATCCTCCATATCTTCGGAATCCGGTTTTTCCTCCCCTACGACCCGGTAAGTTATACTTACGCCGCCTGCTAAGTCCAAACCCAGTTTTATGCTGGATGCCGACCCTGTTTTTTCTGCTCCCACGCCCTGAACCGCCACATAGGAAAGTCCTCCCAAAAGCAACGCCATGACAAGCAGAATTAAAATACCTCTACTCTTTTTCATGTTATTTTATCTCCTTTTATTCTTCAGCTAATGCTGCTTTTAACATAATTGCACATTCCACGCGTTTGCGCTGCAGTTCACAGCCCACATCGTATGCGTCGTTGATATTGCCGTGAAAATTGTAGGAATTGGCCCCACAGCCACCGCTGCAATAGAACTTTGCAAAACATTTTCTGCACTTCTCTTTTGCGTAAACATTACAACACTTAAATTCATCCCGGATATCGGTACGTTTAATTCCTTCTTCCACATTCCCCAGCAAAAATTCTTCCATACCCACAAACTGATGACAGGGATACAAATCTCCTCCGGGCGTTACCGCCAGATATTCTGTTCCGGACCCGCAGCCGGACAGCCTTTTTGCCACACAGGGACCGCCCTCCAAATCTATCATAAAATGGAAAAAATTGAAACCGTTTCCTTCTTTGCTTCTGCGAAGCATTTCGGCTGCAAGCTTATCGTACTCTTCCTTCAGACCGGGCAGATCCTCCTCGCGGATTGCATAATCGTCCTCCGGAGCCGCCACCACAGGCTCCACGGAAATCTGCTTAAATCCCAAATCTGCCAAATGCAGCACATCTGCGGAAAAATCCCGGTTAAAATGCGTAAACGTGCCTCTTACGTAATAATCCGTCTGCCCTCTGCTTTCGGCCGCTTTTATAAATTGGGGGACGATACGGTCATAGCTTCCCTGTCCGCCCCTGAAGGGCCGCATAAGATCATGTATTTCTTTCCTTCCGTCGATGCTTAAAACAAGATTGCTCATTTCCCGGTTGGCAAACTCCAGAATCTCGTCGTTTAAAAGTACGCCGTTTGTAGTCAGCGTAAACCGGAACTTTTTATTATAAGGCTTTTCCAGGCTTCTTCCATACGCTACCAGATCTTTCACTACCTGCCAGTTCATCAGGGGCTCGCCTCCGAAAAAGTCCACCTCAAGGTTCACCCTGTTACCTGAATTGGCAACCAGAAAATCCAGCGCCTTTTTTCCCACGTCAAAGCTCATAAGTTCCCGCTTTCCGTGATACTCGCCCTCCTGCGCAAAACAATATCTGCACGCCAGATTGCAGTCATGGGCAATGTGAAGACAAAGCGCCTTTACAACCGTCTCTCTTTTTTTGAAATCTCCGATATAATTTTCATATAAATCTTCGGAAAACAATTGTCCCTCTGCGGCAAGAAAAAGAACCTCGTCAACCGCTTCAAGAATTTCTTCCTGCGGACCGTTAAGCTCCACAAGATTCAGTACCGCCGCCCCGATCGTATCCCGGTCGCGGATACCCTCCGTATACAGGGGTTCGATGAGAGGGATCATCTCGTATACCATATCATCCACAACATGAACGGAACCGCTGTTCACATCCATCACAATGTTATATCCATGATTCTTATATTGGTGTATCACTGTAAATCTCCTTACCGAACAGTATCAATTCAGACATAAACGTATAATAAGCAGCGACTTTCATCGCTGCTTAAAAAACCTTTTGCCTATTTAATCTTCTCGCAACTCTGATTTCCTACGGTACAGGATGTTTTACATGCTGACTGGCAAGATGTCTGACATTCACCGCATCCGCCTTTCTTCATGGACTCTCTCAGATCTCTTGTATTCAATGTTTTGATATGTTTCATCACAAAGCCTCCTTATGTTCTGTATCCATATGCAAATTACCGGACTTTTGCATTATAACACAAAAACTGACAGAGGGGAAGTGTTTTTTTCTGTGTAATGGTTTTACACTTCAGCTTACCATCCCACCCAGCATCCCGCTGCAGGCACAAAGCGCCAGAACCGTAAAGAAGTTGGCCGCCACATCTTTCAGGCTGTGATTTACGGCTAAAGAAACCGCCACCAGAACCAGAAAATAAAGTCCTCCCATTAAAAGCCCCCATAAAAATTTCCGGTTTCCCATTTTCTTTCCGGTTACAAAGCCGGAAAAAAGAGAAGCAATTATATATATCCCGATTATACAAACGGAAACTATTTTTTCCGACAAGGAGAACTTATAAAGAAGCAACGCCAGGAGAAGCAAAAATCCCCCTGTCAGTATGTACGAAAAAAGCAGCGTTTTTAATATAAATAATCCTTTATCGATTCCTGCCGTCCGCCCCTGTTCTTTTTTGCTTCGTTCCATCATTTCCGATCTCCTCTCATTTCTAAAAAATATATAAAATCCTGTGAAATCTCCAACACTGTCTTGACAACCCCTGTTTCCTTATAGTAAGATTTCGTATAATAAACTATGCTCGCAGAGTTGAAACTATTACATATTTAAGGAGTGATTTTGTTTTGGATACCTCTGGTGTCATACAACTGATAATGATTTTTATTTTATTACTGCTCTCGGCTTTCTTTTCTTCCGCCGAGACGTCTCTTACCACGGTCAATAAGGTCCGCATCCGCACCCTTGTGGAGGAAGGCAATAAAAGGGCCATGGTGGTAAGTAAGATTCTTGATAACTACGGCAAAATGCTTAGTACGATTCTTATTGGAAACAATATCGTAAACATTTCCGCATCTTCCCTTGTAACCTCCCTGACTATACGGCAATGTGGCAGCGCATTCGTTGGTCTTACAACCGGTATCCTGACCTTAAGCGTTCTGATGTTCGGTGAAATTATCCCCAAAACCTGGGCTATGTACAGCGCTGATCAAATTTCCCTTGCTTACTGCAGAATCATATACCTGCTGATGCAGATTTTAACGCCCGTTATATTCCTGGTTGACAAAATCTCCGGATTTTTTCTCCATCTTCTCCGGATCGACGACAAGAAAAAGGCTCTTATGACGGAAAGTGAACTGAAAACCTATGTGGACGTAAGCCATGAAGACGGCGTGATCGAAAGCGAAGAGCGGGAAATCATTTATAACGTGTTTGATTTTTCCGACGCCCTTGCCAAAGACATTATGATTCCCCGCATCAATATGGTTACCGCAAGCATTGAAGATTCTTATGAAGACCTTCTGGAAATCTTCCGCGCTTCCATGTATACCCGTATTCCCGTTTATGAAGACGACAAGGACAATATCATCGGGCTTGTCAATATCAAGGATTTTATTCTGGTGACTGACCGCACGTCCTTTTGTATCTCCAATATTATGCGGGAAGCCTATTACACCTATGAATTTAAAAAGACAGCCGATTTAATGCTGGAGATGCGTGAAAAGACAACGAACGTGGCGTTCGTTCTGAATGAATACGGCGTTACGGTAGGTATGATTACCCTGGAAGATCTGCTGGAGGAAATCGTCGGAGAAATCCGCGACGAATACGACGCCGACGAGGAAGATTTCATCAGACAGCTGGAAGAAAACAAATATCTTGTTGAAGGAAGCATGAAGCTGGATGATATTAACGACGCGCTTGGCACGCACTTTGATTCCGAGGATTATGACTCCATCGGCGGCATTATCATTGAATGTCTTGACAGGCTTCCTGCGGACGGAGAAGAAGTTGCCTTGCCGGACGGTACTCTTTTACAAGTACAGGGAATTAACCAGAACCGGATTACCAAGGTGCTGCTGACGCTTCCTAACCTGGAACCGGAAGAGGAAAACAACGAAGAAAACCCATCTTCCGCTTCCGTAGAAAACTCCGAAAAAGAATCGGGAAAAGAATCGTAATCACGGTTCTTTTCCCGTTTTTTCATGCTCTTCCATTTACAGTCTGAATAATACCGTCCGCAATTGCCTGCGCAATCTCGTCAAAACGTGTATCAAAAATCATATTATCCGTATCAGAATTAATAAATCCCACTTCTACCAGAACAGAAGGCATATCCGTGGCATTTAACACCACCAGATTAGGGCGTTCATTTACTCCGTGATTTACAAATCCGACTTTTTCCAGCTGCTCATTAATATTGGACGCCAAAACTCCCGCCTGGGAATACCGGTTGTATACAAGCGTTTCCACTCCGCTGTATTGATTCGGAAAAGGGCTGGAATTCCGATGGATCGACACAAAATAATCGGCCCCGGCCGCATTTGCCTCCATGGCTTTCTGCCTCGGCGTTTCAAATACATCCGTAGTCCTCGTATAAAAAACCTGAATTCCGTTTGCCTCCAAAATCGGTCCGATCGCCAGCGCCAGATTCAGGGCGTCGTCCGATTCTCTTCTGCCGCCATATACAGCGCCCGGATTGGCGCCTCCATGGCCCGCGTCTAAAGCAACCAAGGTATCGGGCATACAAAAGCCTCCCTCATACAAAACCTGTTTACAATCATTGTATGAGAAAGGTTTCCTGCATGTGCCAGCTTTTACTTTGCAAACTGGCTGTTATACAGCCGTGCATAAAAACCGTCCTGCGCCAAAAGCGTTTCGTGGTTTCCCTGTTCAATAATGTTACCGTCTTTCATAACCAATATCACATCCGCCTCCCGAATCGTCGATAGTCTGTGGGCGACGATAAAGCTGGTACGCCCTTCCATCATCCGCGCAAAAGCCTTCTGAATACGGATCTCCGTTCTGGTGTCAATAGACGAGGTCGCCTCGTCCAAAATCAACATCGGCGGCAGGCAGAGCATGACTCTCGTAATACACAGAAGCTGCTTTTGTCCCTGAGACAGACTTCCTCCGTCCTCGCCGATTACCGTATCATAACCGTCCGGCAGTCTCTTAATGAAGCTATGGGCGTGAGAAGCCTTCGCCGCCTCAATGATCTGCTCCATCGTGGCGTCCGGTTTACCCATAATAATATTATCTTTAATCGTTCCCGCCCTAAGCCAGGTATCCTGCAGAACCATGCCGTACTGTCTGCGCAGACTGTCTCTGGACGCTTTGCGGATATCGACGCCTTCCACCTGAATACTTCCGCCGTTCACATCATAAAACCGCATTAAAAGATTGATGACCGTTGTTTTTCCGCATCCCGTCGGCCCTACGACAGCCACTCTCTGCCCCGCCTTTACGGATAGAGTAAAGTTTTGTATCAGCGGTTTTTCCGGCACGTAAGAAAATTCCACATCCTGCAGCGTAACATTTCCCTCCACATGTCGGTACACTGCCGCATATGCATCATCCGCCGGCTGCGGTTCTTCTTCAATCAGTTCAAAAACCCTGGCCGCGCAGGCAATGGCGTTCTGCAGTTCGGTAATAACGCCTGAAATTTCGTTAAAGGGCTTCGTATACTGATTGGCGTAACTTAAAAAACAGGACAACATTCCCACTTTTATGCCGCCCCCGATCGCAATAATAGCGCCGCTGAGTCCTACCCCCGCGTAAACCAGACTGTTTACAAAACGTGTGGAAGGATTCGTAAGGGAAGAAAAGAACACGGCCCGAAGGGAACAATGCTCGAGCCTTTGGTTAATTTCCTCAAACTGCGCTTTCACTTCCTCTTCCTGTGAAAAAGCTTTCACAACCTTCTGATTGCCGATCACTTCATCGATCAGTCCTGTCTGCTCTCCCCGGGTTACGGACTGTTCTTGAAACATATGGTAGGTTTTTTTTGCAATAAAACGCGCCACAAAGAGAGACACCGGCGTAATCAGCACCACCACCAGCGTAATCTTCACATTGGTAAGAAGCATGAAAATCAGCGTTCCGGCAATCGTCATAACTCCCGTAAACAACTGTGTAAATCCCATCAGCAGTCCGTCCGCAAAAGTATCCACATCCGCTATAACCCTGCTGACAATCTCCCCGGTGGAATGGTTATCCATGTATTTTAAAGGAAGAATTTCCAGCTTGCGAAACGCGCTTTCTCTGATATCTTTTATTACAAAATATGTGATTTTGTTGTTACACGTATTCATGACCCACTGCGCCGCCGCGGTAAGAAGCATCACTATAACGATTCTTTTGAGAATTACCAGAACCCCCGGCAAGTCCACCTGCCCCGGCCCAATAATCAAATCAATGGCGTTTCCCACAAGAATGGGCACATACAGCGTCAAAGCCACGCTGATTCCCGCAAGGATTAAGGAAAGCGCGATCAGAAACCGGTACTTTTTCAGATAACCCAGTATTTTTTTAAGGATTGCCGCCTGGCTTCTTTTTTCTTTCATTCCCGCTCCCTCCTTACGCCTGTTTTTTTTCAAATTGCGAATAATAAATTTCCTGGTAAACCTCGCAGCTTTCAAGAAGCTCTTCATGGGTTCCGATCCCTGCCGCTTCTCCGTCGTCAAGCACCAGAATCTTATCCGCATATTGGATGGAAGAAGCTCTCTGTGAGACGATAAAAACCGTAGTATCCCCTTCCATTTCCCGTATGGCTTTTCTGAGAGCTGCGTCCGTCGCATAATCCAGAGCGGACGCGCTGTCGTCCAGAATCAGGATTTCCGGTTTGCCGACCAGCGCCCTGGCAATCGTCAGACGCTGCTTCTGACCTCCCGAAAAGTTTTTCCCGTTCTGGGAGACCTCCGCATCCAGTCCTCCTTCTTTTCCCTCAATAATTTCTTTCGCCTGGGCAGTCTGCAGCGCCTGCCACATTTCTTCATCCGAAGCGTCCTTTTTCCCCCACGCAAGATTAGAACGCACCGTTCCCTTAAACAAAACGGCTTTTTGCATAACGATTCCCACACGGCTTCGTATTTCTTCCGCCGAATACGTTTTCAGATCCCGCCCGTCTAATAAAATACGGCCTTCCGACACCTCGTAAAAACGGGGCAGCAAATGTACCAGGGAGGTCTTTCCCGAACCGGTTCCGCCAATAATTCCAATGGTTTCTCCCCGGTTTACCGTAAAGTTAAGATTTTTCAAAGTCTCCGCTCCTGCTCCCCTGTAGGTCAGCCCTACATGATCGAATACAAGAAAAGCCGCCGACGCCTCCTGGAGGTTCTCCTGCAAAGGCTCCGCATCCGGTTCTCCCTCCTTTTCGGAAAGCACCGCCCAGACCCTGTCTCCGCAGGCCACGGCTTTCGTCACGGTCACGATCAGGTTAGCCAGTTTTACAAGCTCTACCAGAATCTGCGACATATAGTTCCATAGCGCCACCACTTGTCCCTGTGTCAGATTTCCAAGATCTACCTGAAGCGCGCCCACATAGATTAATACGACGATTGCGCCGTTTATAATCACATAGGTCAGAGGATTCAGGCAGGCCGTAATCTTACCCACGAAATTCTGCAGACCGGAAAGAACCCTGTTTTGTTCCTCAAATTTTACAATTTCATCCTTTTCTTTGTTAAATGCCCGGATCACCCTGACGCCCGTCAGATTTTCTCTGGTCAGTCCCAGTACCCGGTCCAGGGAAGCCTGTACTTTTTTATGCAGGGGAATACTGATCATCATAATGCCGAATACGACCGCCACCAGAAGCGGAATCGTAACCACAAATACAAGCGCCGCCTTCACATCGATCGTAAAAGCCATGATCATGGCTCCAAACACAATAATGGGGGAACGTAAAAATAAACGGAGCACCATATTCACACCGGACTGCACCTGATTAATATCGCTGGTCATGCGGGTAATCATTGTGGAGGTTCCCACTTTATCTATCTGCGTAAAACTCATTTCCTGAATATGGGAAAACAAAGCGGAACGCAGCTTCGTTGCAAATCCCGTCGCCGCCTTTGCCGCAAAAAACTGCGCCGTAATGGAGCAGACAAGCCCGATTATGGCAAGAAGCAGCAGCCAGCCAAACATTTTCCCGATATGAGACCTGTCCTCCGCCGGAATACCCACATCGATGATCTGCGCGATAACAAGCGGCACAAACAGTTCAAACGCAGCTTCCAGCAGTTTAAACAAAGGAGCTAAAATACTTTCTTTTTTATAATCCTTAAGAAAAGCAAGCAGCTTTTTCATTCAAATATCCTTTCCTTTCCATCCACTACCGGATAACTGACAGCAATCCGGTAATTCTCTTTCCATATAAACGATTCGCACATAACAATGGCAGGCCAATGAACCGCGTTTTCTATGGGAGATGTTTCATTCATCAAAATACGCTTTCGTTCCGGGTCGGTTTCCATATTCCGAAATCCCTGCGACAGGCCTTTTCCCGTCAGCTTACAGCAGCTCTCCTTACAGGAAAAAACACGGTAAAATTCCTGCTTTTTTTCCTCACAGGAAAGTTCTTTGTAAAAATCAAATTCTTTCTGCGTCATGATTTTTCCTGCCAGATTATCGCCTGCCTGCCGGTCCGTAATCTGCAGATCCGCCCCGATCTCAAAAGGCGCGCAGGCACAGAGCGCATATGCCCCGGAATGGGACAGGCTGAAATGAAACCCGCTCTCTCCTTCCAGATACGGTTTCCCGCCTGCTGCCTCCCGGTACAAAAAAACCTGCTTCGGAACGGCTAACAGCTCAGACACCGGAATTTCTTCTATCCGGCCCGCTCCCGGCGCCCGGGCAAAAAAATCCCCCGTCCCTTTTTGATACCCTTCAAACGCATAGGCAAGCAAGAGGCCCGCTCCCATGCTTCTTCTGGCATCAGCCGGACTGTGTATCTTTAACAGCTTTTTTTTACGCGCCGGATCTACGATAAGAGATGCCGCATCAAAGGATGCAGCATCTTGCAATTCGTCTGTGGAACAAACAAAAATTCTCATGAGAGTCCGCTCTCATCCTGAACCTGTATTGCTATGGACAACTCTTCCAGCTGTTTTTCTTCCACGACATCCGGAGCGCCGGTCATCAGGCAGGAAGCATCCTTTACCTTCGGGAACGCAATCACCTCACGGATACTTTCCGCCTTCACAAGAAGCATGACAAGCCGGTCAAAACCGTACGCAAGTCCCGCATGGGGAGGAACGCCGTACTTAAAAGCATCCAGCAGGAAACCGAACCGTTCATGAGCGTCTTCCTTCGTAAATCCAAGAACCTCAAACATTTTCTCCTGGATATCCTCCTGGAAAATCCGGACGCTTCCGCCTCCCAGCTCCGTTCCGTTTAAAATAATATCATACGCTTTCGCCCGGACTCTTCCCGGGTCCGTATCCAAATACTCCAGGTCTTCCTCCATCGGCATGGTAAACGGATGGTGCATAGCCGTAAAACGATTCTCTTCCTCGCTCCACTCAAGCAGCGGAAATTCCGTAACCCACAAAAAATGGTATGCATCCGGATCGATCATATCCAGCTGCCTTGCCACCTCCAAACGTAAAGCTCCCAGCACACTCCATACAATCTTTGTCCGATCCGCCGCAAACAAAAGCAAGTCTCCGGCTTCCCCTTCCATAGCCTTTACGAGGCCGTCAAGCTGCTCCTGCGTCATAAATCTGGCAAAGGAAGATTTATAAGTACCGTCCGGCATTACACAAAGATAAGCAAGTCCCTTCGCTCCGTACCCTTTTGCAAATTCCGTCAGCGCGTCAATTTTCTTGCGGGGCATCGCCGCCTGTCCCTTTACATTAATTCCCCGGACAGAACCGCCGTTTTCCAATGCGGAGGTAAAAACGCCGAATCCGCAGCCCTTTACGGCTTCCGACACATCCGTAAGCTCCATTCCGAAACGAGTGTCCGGCTTATCCGAGCCAAACCGCTCCATCGCTTCGCGCCACGTCATTCTCGGAATCGGAAGCGCTACGTCAAGTCCGATCGCTTCTTTACAGACATATTTTAAAAGGCGCTCATTCACTTCTATGACATCTTCCACGTCCACAAAGGATAATTCCATATCCACCTGCGTGAATTCCGGCTGTCTGTCTGCGCGCAGGTCCTCGTCACGAAAGCACCTGGCAAGCTGAAAATAACGATCGTAGCCGGCACACATCAGAAGCTGCTTAAACAGCTGCGGCGACTGGGGAAGCGCATAAAAGCTGCCCGCATGCACACGGCTCGGAACCAGATAATCCCTGGCTCCTTCCGGCGTAGATTTATTTAACATGGGCGTTTCAATCTCCAAAAACCCCTCTTTTGTCAAAAATAAACGGATTGCCGCCGCGATGTTGCTGCGCAGGATCAGGTTGCCCTGCAGATCCGGCCTGCGAAGGTCCAGATAACGATACTTTAACCGCAGTTCTTCTTTTGTCTTGCTGTCCGCCTCAACGGGAAAAGGAGGCGTCTGCGCTTCCGACAGAATCCGCGTATCTTTTGCCCGGATCTCAATCTCTCCTGTGGTAAGATTCTCATTCACTGCGCCGGCGCGCTTTTCCACGGTTCCCGTGACCGCAATCACAAATTCGCTGCGGAATTTTTCAGCCTTGGCAAAGTTTTCCGCTCCACAGTCGCTTTCTTCAAAAATAATCTGCAGCAGACCGGAACGGTCCCGCAAATCCACAAAAATAATTCCGCCTTTATTCCTCTGCTTCTGCACCCATCCCATCACGGTGACATTCCGCCCTGCGTCGGCTGCCGATAATTCACCGCAGCGGTGGCTGCGCTTTAATCCCTTCATTGATTCTGCCATAAGGATAAACCTCGCTTTCTGCCTTGTTCCACAAACCGTACATTTCTATTTTTTGAGGGCTTCTCTGTAAAATTCCCGAAACTCCCCGTAGCCTTCTTTCATTAACTGTTCCTTTTGAAATTTCTTATTTTTGTTCATTCGGACTACCAGTACCTGCGTTCCGTCCCTCCGCTCGGCCTGCGCCTGCGCAATCACTTCGCATAGTTTCTCTCCGCCTACCCCTTTTTCAATCAGATAAGCGACTTTAGCCGGCTCTTCCGGTATCCGGAATCCGCTTTCCGTCAAAAGTAATATAATTCTTTCGAAGCCTATGGAAAAACCGCAGGCAGGCACATCGTTTCCGGTAAACTTGCCCACCATCTTATCGTATCTTCCGCCGCCTCCGCAGCTGCCGCCGAACTCCGGCATGGAAATCTCAAAAATCGTACCCGTATAATAGGACATGCCTCTTACCAGCGTAGGATCAAAAACAAGTTCAAATTCCGCCGACTTTGTAGCCTCGACGCTGCTGATAATCTCCTGCAGATTCTCATAAACCTCCGGGACCAATACGTCCTGAAGCTGCTTTGCCAGAAACGCAAGTCCATCCTCCGCCTGCTCCAATGCCGTAAACAACCCCAGATACTTATCTATGGACTCTGCCAAAAAGCCGTGGTCTTTCAATTCCTGTGCAACACCGGACAGACCTATTTTATCCATTTTATCAAGGGTTATGAATACGCTGTCGTAGCTCTCCTCAGGAAACCCGCTGTATGCGGCCATCGCTTTCAGAATTCTTCTCTCGTTAATCCGGATCTGAAAATTTTTGAAGCCCAGCTTCCCAAGGGTTGCCGTCGTAGCCAGAATCAGTTCAATCTCCGCCAGATTGGAGGGTTCGCCCAATATATCGATATCGCACTGCATAAACTGCCGGTACCGTCCCCTCTGCGGCCGGTCCGCCCTCCATACGTTCCCCATCTGCAGCGCTTTAAAAGGCGCAGGCAGTTCGGCGGCATGAGCGGAATAATATCTTACAAGCGGAACCGTCAGATCATACCGAAGGCCTCCGTCCGCCACATCGGCTTCCGTCTTTGCATTCGCAAGATCCAGCTTCTCTCCTCTTTTCAGAATTTTAAAAATCAGCTTCTCATTCTCGCCGCCCTGTTTATTGGTAAGATTCGAAAGGCTTTCCACGCAGGGCGTTTCAATCGGTGTAAAACCATATTTCCCATAATTCTCTTTGATCACGCTGATGACATAATCCCGGATTTTCATCTCTTCGGGCAGAATATCTTTCATGCCGGTGACCGGTTTCTTATTCAATGACATATCTTCCCTCCTGTATACAGCAGACCTGTACTTATCCGATTTTACACTTTTTTCCTGCGTATTTCAAGCCTTAAAG
>ERZ779637.435-NODE-435-length-28344-cov-13.350101_pt1 | contig 28344 bp, 22 predicted proteins | sample MGYA00514196_ERZ779637 | MGnify/ENA primary metagenome ERZ779637 (study PRJEB29562, sample SAMEA4376700) | mouse gut metagenome | isolation source: Cecum | study: EMG produced TPA metagenomics assembly of the A DSS colitis mouse model was used to assess the...
ATAGCACTTCTTGGCGAGGCAGCCTCTGCTGCCGAGTTTTAGAAGTGCTTCTCGCCCCAGCAGAGAATGCCGCTTTTTGGCATTCTCCTATGCGAGACATAGCACTTCTTGGCGAGGCAGCCTCTGCTGCCGAGTTTTAGAAGTGCTTCTCGCATTAGTATAGCATTTTTTGCCAAATACCGCCACATCTAAATATAGAGCTTTTTCGTGAAAAAATGACATTATGTGGACAATCAGAAAACCGGGCGCCCTGAGGAGCCCGGTCTTCGTATGTCTTCTATCATGCTTAGTCCTGAACGTAGGGCATCAAAGCCAGATGTCTTGCACGCTTGATCGCTACTGTAAGCGCTCTCTGGTGCTTCGCGCAGTTTCCGGTGATTCTTCTGGGAAGAATCTTACCTCTCTCAGAGATATATCTGCGCAGCTTGTTGCTGTCCTTGTAGTCGATTACATTATCCTTGCCGCAAAATACGCAGACTTTCTTTCTTCTGCGCATCCCTCCCTTTTTCTTAGGGAAATCCGGTCTGTCCGATTTATTAAATGCCATAGTAAACCTCCAATCCCGCGCACTGGGCGCCTTATTTAAACTTAATCATAAATGCCACAGAGTAAAACATTTAAGGAAAATGCGGAGCATTCTCTGAATCGTCGCTGCCGAGCGACGATTTTTTAGTTGAACGGCAGTTCCTCGTCGATTCCGTCGGGAATGTTCATAAAGCCATCCCCCGCAGCCATCGGTGCGGATTCTGTTCTGCCTGCGGGCGCATATTCATTGCCAGCCTGCTGGGAAGCGCTCTTGCTTTCCGCGAACTCCTGATCCTCTACCACCACATCCGTGGTGTACACCTTGACGCCATCCTTATTCGTATAGCTTCCTGTCTGGATGCGTCCCGTGACTGCAATTTTCGTGCCTTTGTGGAAATATTTCTCTGCGAACTCACCCGATCTCCCAAAAGCGACACAGCTAATAAAATCTGCCGTCTGTTCATCGTTATTGCGATTAAATCTGCGATCTACCGCCAGCGTGTATCTGGCAATCGCCATCGCGTTTTCACCCTGGGAATATCTCACCTCAGGGTCTCTTGTCAAACGTCCCATCAATATAACTTTATTCATATAGAATACCTCTTTCTATTTCTCGTCTTGTCTGACGCACAGGTATCTGATGACGTTATCCATGATGCGGATGCGGCTCTCAATCTCGCCGGGAGCCGTGCTCTCAGCCTCGAACCGAATAAAGTAATAAAAAGCCTCTTTCATCTTCTGTACTTCGTACGCGAGCCTCTTCTTACCCCAGTCGTCTACTTCTGTGATCTTTCCGCCGAACCTCTCTACCAGAGCTTTCACCTTCTCCAGCGTAGCGGCCCGCTCGTCATCTTCAATCTTAGCAGTGACAACAACGGCTAACTCATACTTGTTCATGTTCTCTACCTCCTTTTGGTCTCTGGCCCCTCTTATAATAAGGAGCAAGGATGTGTGGCTTTACGCCAAATTAGTATATCACGGGTTCTTATAATAACACAGCCGCCAAAAATGTGCAAGGAGTTTCCTGAATAAAGCATCAATAAATGTCACGAATTATTTACACGCGGCTTATGTTTTGTCCTATCGTTTCATAACACCCACTCTCCCGCCAACCGGCCGCACGCCTTTGATTTTCGAGGAAGCGCGCCGGTTTTTCCGGCGTTATCGTCCTGCCGTTTCATACCACCTGTTACATTGTGGTTTACCGTCAATTTTCGTATAGCCGCATAATCATGCAATAACATCCGCAATTTCCGTATTAGTAACAAATTAGCGACAAATTTTCAAAGAGCGGAACCGTTACCATCCCACTGTCCGCGCGAGTTTTGCGATTTAATAAAAATTTAATTAGTAACAAATTAGTGACAAATCGGGCTTAGTAGACTTAATTGCGATTTTTACAAGCCAATATTGCGAATGATATTTTGAATCGGAATCACGCAAAGCCTTATAAATACTGGGATTTTCAAAATTAAGAAAATCTTAATAATTATGTGCGTCAAGTTGTGAAGGATGCAGATGATACCGATATTTCAGGCGATTCTGACACCACAGACGACGAGCAGAATGAAAATGAAGGGGACGAGACGGGGGACAATTCGGATGATAACACAACACCCGATAGGGAAAACCCCGACGGGGATCAGAATGTGTCTGACGACCCTGAGGGTGAAGATCAGCCCTCAGCTGACGGCCCCAACGCAGGTTCTGGCGAGGAGCTTACAGATGAGAACAAACCTGCGGAGGAGGAAGCAGCTGAGGATGCGGACGAAGCATCTGACAAGGTTACTGTAAACGACAGTTCCGTCAACGCGGTAACGCCCACTGCTGTCACAATTTCGGTGAAGCAGTACGAGAAGGATGGTACGCCGGCAACTGAAGAAGGCGGCAAGGCGACAGACCGGGAGCTGACCGGCAGTGAAAAGGCGGCTGCGGTTACCTTTATCGACGGTACATCCGCGGACGACTCGAAAGCGCTGGGCGGCAGCAGACCTGTTAAGTTCCTTCTTGATATGGAGGACGGCTGGAAAGAGGAGGGACTGGCGGTAACCTATAGCATCCCTTCTGATACGGATTCCCAGAAGAAAGAAAAAGTGTCGCTCTCAAAGGGCGATGACGGTGCGTACACGGTGCCTACCAACGTAGACGCTGTTACGGGTGAAAATCCGACACCCGCCGGTTATTCCGGGAACATCACCATTGAGATTGTGGCGGCTGCCACAAAGAGCACGGTGAAACTGAGTGCGGCGGCAGGCGATAAGACGGTTTGCCTGGTAAAGACTGACGGTACACCCGACACCGACAAGACGATCACAGATCAGAACGTACAGGAGCTCGACTATGCGGCTTCCACAGCGGATGTGACGCTGGCTGTGTCCGGGCTTGAAGGGAAATATAGAAATATCAAAGTAAAGGCCGGTGACAGCGGAGAAGAGGAACAGGTATACTCTTCCGGCATAAAGCCTGTCGGCACAGGAGATGCTGCGAAAACATACGACCTCTTTACCTTTAATCCTTCCGAGTTGAAGGGCTTTGATAAAGCGAACGACAATGAAATCATTGTTACGCTGGGGATATCTGAGGCAGCTCACACTTTGACTTTGGAGGATCCCGGTGTGACCGGTGCGTGGGCAGCAGGGGACGTAACACCTGCAGACAGCGCTACAAATACTGCGGTGACGTATATCACCATAGATGGCAGTGCTTTCAAACTTCCCGATGGCACAGATACCATCACCGAGGACAACTATATAAACATCGGAACAGAAGAGGCTCCGAAAAAGCCCGTTCTTGCATTCACGGTAACACCCGATGCAGGCGCAGGCCTGAAGCTGAAAGGTGACAAGCCTGTCACTGCTGTTCTGGAGGATACGAGTAACAAAGAGGTACAGGTTCTTGAGGCGAAAGCTGTAGCGGCAACGACCGGCGATGACGGTGTACCGGCGCACTACCAGATCGACCTGTCCACCATTACGGCGGCAAACTTTACGGACAATTTGACCCTGACCGTGAAGGTCGAGACAGAGGTCGATGAGACCGTGGCCGGCGTTCACAAGATCAGCTTTGCGGGAGACGGTCTGAAAAACGTAACCGTAGGTAAGAAGAACAACAACGCATTTGTTGAATTAGAAGACGCTTACACGGCAAAGATGGACGACACCACCTTCGGCGTGAAGCCGGATGCCGGCTACAGCCTGAAAAACGGTACGGATTTCAGCACTAACGGCACCAGCGACAAGAAGGTTGTAAAGGTATCCTACGATAAGGTATACGCTCTTAAGACAAAAGCGGCTGACGACGCGGCAGCAAAAGACGTAAAAGCGACCATCGCAGTAGAAGATGAAGAGCTGGTGGTAGAGCAGGACAGCGATGATGCTGCATACTTCGCGGCAGCGTTCAAATTTAAGGACAGCGGAAATTACGAGGATGCCGATTGGAAGACAGACACAACAGCGAAGTTTTCCGACGGTGCGACTGCTGCAGCAATTGATACAGACAACTTGACCGACGACAAGGCGGAGTTCACCAAGGAAAACGTAGTCATAACGGTTGAGACCGAGATTTCCGGCGGCAAAACCGGTTATGTAGAGATCGAATCCGAGGACGCGGATTTTGTAGTGAGCGGCGACGGCATCACGAAATCCATCGGTGATACCTACTGGATTTCTGAGGAAGCGACAATCCTTACTTTGACGATCACTTCCGACGTAGAGCCTACTGTATCGTATGATGAGACGAACGGCAAAACAGCAATTGTAAAAGCCGGCGAAGCGGAAGGCACTTATGTGGCGGAGATTCCGGTAAGCGAACTTGCGGATGACGGCAATCAGATTAATGACACGATCGAAATCTCCAAGGGCACGAAAACCCTGAGCGTAAACAGTAAGACCGATGGCGGTGCGGAAGAAACGTTTAACGGCGAGATTTATGTGAATGACAAAGCTTTTACAAGCGGCGGCATCCTCACCAGCGGTCAGAAAGCTAATGTGAAGATCGTTGCACCTGTAGGCACCGAGTTTGTCAGCGCAAACAAGGTAGTTGGCGGTGACAGCGAGGAAGAGGCGGTCGAGGTAGGCGAAGATAAAGGCACCGTGACATTCGAGGTAACCATGACCGATGATGTTACCGTGAACGTAGCGTTAAAGAGCGTTTTCGCAGCGACGGTAGAGGTTGGCACAGAGAAAGCAGAGCAGGATGAGGAAGGCGTATATGTCATCCCTACAGGCAGCGCAAACATCAAAGTAAGCCTGTTCAAAGGCGATGCAGGTGAAGCTGGCAATGCAGAAGCTATTCTGTACGCAAAGGTTTATGATGGCAATGAAATTGCGGCCACCACGGCGTCGGTAGCGGCTAACATAGCGACCATCAGCGCGATCAGCGCGGACGACACGGGTGTACTGCGCGTGGATTTGGCTTCCAAGACCACGAAGAAGGTGGAAGCTTCCGTGCAGATTAAGCAGGAAAAGGCAGCTTCCGCACTGGAAGTTAAGGATGCAAAGAATAAGAACGTTACCACCGTGTCCGTTATGGCGGACGGCGAGCCTGCGGAATTTACCGTGAGTGCGAAGGACGGACGTCTGGAGTATGCGGAGAGCAACATCGGTATGGAAATCGTAGCGAAGGCTGACGATGCGGCTGCTGCAACTCCCGTGACGGAAAACGACACTGTAAAGGCAGAGTATGCAGACGGCAAGCTGACTGTCACGGCAAAGCCTGCCACAGAAGGTAAGTCGGCAGCGGCTGTGATCAGATTCTATGATATCGCGAAGAGAACAGCGGCAGCAAGCGACACAGCAGCGACAGATAAACTCTGCCTGATGGCGGATGCGATTACCGTGAATACGACCAATCCTTCCGTAGTGGGTCAGAAGCCCGTAGTAAAGGAGGCGGCAGGCACACCTAAGACTCTGAAAGTAGAGCTTTCCACTTCCGACAAGGTTGTGGCTCCTAAATCCGTCAACAAAGTGTTCTACAAAGTGACGGTAGAAGGCACGCTGGCAGGCACATTGACCGATGCGGACAAAGTACAGTACATCGAGAAGACCGCATGGGGCAAGAACAGCCAGATTGCAGAAATTACAGTAGATAACACCGTAGAAAACGTAAATGACCCGGCTACACTCGGCTCCGCAAAGGATTATTCCTTAAAGGTAGAGCTGGTGCAGACCACCGCACAGACCGCGGCGCCGGCAGACTGGCAGGCAGCGGTAAAAGCGGAGGCTGCGGCGAATCCCACGACCCTCGCGATGGGCGGCGACAAGGCGATCGCGGAGCTTAAGAAGATTTCTACGAGAGACCCTCTCTATGAGACAAAGCTCACCATGAAGCCTGCGTCCGTTACCGTTTACACAAAGCAGACGCTTGACAGGGAGTATAAGGCGCAGACACAGGCAATCTTCGATAAGAAGACCGGCTACACGATGGTGCCTTATGTACAGTTTGTTGACACCAAGACAGGCGTACTTCTGGGCGACCCCAGCGATAAGAAGGACACCGGCGGCAAGGCAACATATGGCAGGGAAGACGAAAAAGGTATCTTCGATTGGGAAGCTACGGTAGATCCAAACGGTAATGTCAAAATCGGTTATAACGGACGGTCTACCGCTGCCAAGAATCAGCCGAAGAACGTGGGCCTGAAGGTTACTGCAGTTTCTCCTGACGGCGCATACGCAGCTTCCGCCATTGTTAAGATTACTGTGGCAAACGGTATCGAAGAGATTGACTTTGTAAGCGGCGATTACAGAACCATCTATAAGAAGTCCGGCAAGGCATCCCTGAAGCTCACCCCGATTTTGAACTGGGGTTATAAAGATCAGGCGCCGAAGAAGAAAACTCTGACCTACGCGATGGGTGATGCAACCGGTAAGTTACCCGGTGAAGATGGCTATTCCCTGAACCCGGAGGTTGCTTCCAAAGTAAAGGTGAACGCGAAGAACGGTCAGGTATCCGTAGACGCGAAGTATAATGTTGCAAACGGCGGCACCTTCTCTGTAGTTGCGAAAGCGGCTGACTATGAGGGTAATACGGAAAGCAAAACGGTAACTATTGATATTACCGGCGAACCGCAGACCCTCAATGATGTGGTAGTCGTAGAAGCTCTCTCCGGCGGCAGCTACAAGGTAATCGCAAGAGACGGCGGCACCTTGAATGCGGAAGATTTCTATACCTATTCCCGCGATAATGTATTAAAGAACTCTTTATATGTAAGAGCCTTAAAGCCGACGGCGGGAACCAAGCGCGTGTACGAGGAGGATGATTTTGTGTATGGCGTAAGCTATGCTTCCGGCGCGAAGGCAGCTTTAAGCGTAGCTACAGACGATGGCCGGCTGGATTTCATCAAGCCTAACACAAAGCCCGTACAGCTCACGGTATCTGCTGCTGACGGCTCTAAGAGCAACAAGAAGATCAGCGTGACCCTCAAAGGCTTCGAGAAATTCGGACTTGAGATGTTTGACAGCAACAATACGCACTATGATGCCAGAGAGTTAAACCACACCTACGACGGCGCGATCGGCGAGAAATTTAAACTCGTGCCTGTGGCTGAGATGTGGGACGACTTTTACAAGGATTGTGGCGGATTGGGTTATACAAACATCAACGTGACCGTTAAGGGCGCAAAGATTGTAAGAAAGCTCGATGGCTACAATATGGATATCGTTATGACATCCACCAAGGCGACCGTCACGATTGCGGATAAGACCGACAAGAAGAACAAGACAGAGTACACCATCACGCAGGAGCCCGCTGCGGATGCAAAGGCAAAAGCGCCCGGCATAAAGCAGATCGGCAGCCTGACAGCGGCGGATGTGACAGCATCACAGGAAGGCAAAGATGTAAAGGTTGCGTTCCAGGTGACCTCCAAGGATAAGAAGTACACGCCGAAGAACCATGCCCGTCAGTATGTACTTGTGACCCCCGATTACACCAAGACGAAGGAAGTAAACGAGCGGTCAGAGTGGAGCAGGGCAAGCAGCTACTTCTTGAATCATGACGTTACCAAGATCGTACAGATCGACGACAACGGCCAATTTAAATTAGATTTTAGTGTACAGGATTATGCTACCTTTGAGATCGTTCCCGGCACCTACACCCTGATTGCTACCGTGGGCACTTACAGCGAAGGTAAGTTCAAACCGGAAGCGAAGGGCGTTAACGTGAAGATCAAAGTACCCGGCAAGGCGGCGAAGAACAGCCTGACCGTAAAGGGTAAATACACGCTGGATGCCGGCGCAACGGCGCCTGTTGACCTTGCAAGCAACAAGAACATTGTCACGGATTATGATTGGATGCTGAGCAACGCACCTACCGTAGACGCGCAGGGCAACAAGAACTACGCAATGAACAAGATTGACCCTAAGACACGCAAGGTAAATGCGTTCACGACTTATTTCGAAGTGAAAGAAGTGACGAATGCAGAGGGTGATGTGACCGGCTATACACTGGGACTGAAACCCGGACTTACGCAGGATCAGATCAACTACATCACCGGCAGCGTAGCAGAGACCAAGAAGGCAGCGAAGGCTGACTGTGAGGGTTATGTGACAGTTACCAGTCATAATGGTAATACTAACCTCATGACCAAGGATATGAAGATCACCGTGACCTTCAAGGGCGCGAAGTATACGGCTAAGACCGTTGAGTCTTCCGTTTACGAAGGCGCAGACGCTACCGTGCAGATCTTTGAGACAGCGAAGAACACGAAGCCGGTCAAGCTTGCAGCGGCAGTCATTGCAACTGACGACAAGAGCGGCGCGACACTTGTAACGGCAGGAAACGGCGTGGAAGCGGACGGCGAGAGCATTAAGGTGAAATTTGCAGCAGTGGGCACCTATAAGGTAACGCTTAAGGTACTTGCGGCGAACTCCGGCTACGCAGCCATGACCGGCGCGACAGATTTGAAGGCAGTTGCACAGGCTAATGGCGGTACCGTAACCGCGACCATCAAGGTGAGCGGCAAGGGCGACACCACCAAGAACAAAGTGGCCGTAACCGGCAAGGCATTTAAGATTACGGCAAATGACTTTACAACGGCAGCGGCAAATACTTATATGCTGGATATCCCTGTGAAGAGCGCCATCGAGGGCACTACGATCGCGGCGGCGACAGTTCCTGCAACCGTGAAGGATAAGGATTATGAGGGCAAGGATATCGTGTCCGCAGCTTACACGGCGGCGACAGGCAAGGTAACCCTCACCGTGAAGAGAGATAAGCTCATCGAAGCAAATGCAGCAAAGGGCGGCAAGTTTAAGTTCGGCAAGGCTGTGGATGTACCTGTAACGTTTACGTTTACCGATACCGCAGTAACGGCGGAGACCGTAACCTTGAAGGTAACCCTGCCGAATCCGATGACCTTTGAAAAGGCAGTTGAAACGGCGAAAAAATTAGAAGATACGATTGGCGGGATGTATGACGATCTGCTCTTTGCGGATGCGGAGGAGATGAAAGCTGATCTCGAAGGACGTATCAATACCGTGCTTGAAAATGCACTCCCGAAGGATGTACAGGCGGCGGTATGCAGTAGAAACATTACGCTTGCAGATGTAGCTGCAACTGACAAGACACCCGCCGGATATAAGGCGACGGTAACCGTGCAGAAAGCGGCAGCGAAGGCAGAAGGCGACTACGAGAAGGAGTATACCTTCACGAAGGGCGAAGTTTATAATGCGACCGCAGACCTGTTGGAAACAAAGATTAGTGCACTGACTGCGGATGACTTAGAGCAGCTCGGCAATGACTACACACCTGAGAAATTGCTGGCGGATGTGAAGAAGGCGCTGACAACCGGTGAAAATGCAGTTAAGATTCCTGCAAACCTGAGTCTCTCTGTAGATAAAAAGACATTTGCGCTGAAGAAAGCGACAGCAAAGACTGACGGAAGTCTCGGAGCGAAAATCTTAATCAGAGACAGAAACGATTCTGAGAAGACGAAAGAAGCCGAGATGAATGTGACCATTGCTAAGTTAGGAACTCTGAGCGATGCGTCGGCTGACGTAAAGGCAGCACTGGCTGAGTATGACGCGGACACAGAAGTAGGCTTGAACTACAATGCAATTATCTCGAATGCGTTAGACACAGACGGAAGCGCGACCGGTGTGGAGGCAGCGCTCAAGACAGCGATTGAGAATGCAGCGAAGGCAGCGATCAAGAATCCGGATATCACCGTGAAGGGCTTTAAGAAGACTGAATTAAAGAGTGATTCTACAAGCGATCATCCGAGTAAGCCGACGGATGCGGGTACAAAGGTAGAGGTAGACGTAGACTTTAAGCTGCCTGCGGGTGACACCGACGGTTCTGTTTCCTTCAAGCTGGTTCTCGCACAGGAAGGCATGAAGGATCTGGAAGTGGATTGCAGCAATACAACCGTGACTGCTAAGACATTTACCAGTATGACTGTGACAGGACAGGATGTCAGCGGGGAGACACCTACAGATCTTGTAATCTCAAGCAACAAAGTGTCATTGACCGATGTAGAGGGCGCGAAGAGTCTGAAATTCACTGCTAAGGTGGAAGGTACACAGCTGACGGATGATGATAAGAAGGTGACCTTCGCTCTGGTAAAGCAGGCGGATACGGAAGGCTTAGAGGGTGAGAATCTGACACTGGATGATATTCCGGCGGCTACATTACCCGCGGGCGTTACGCTGACAACCAACCCTGACGGAACGGTGACTCTGAATGTTGCAGCGAATGCGGCATATGGTGCAGATGACAACAAGATCACTCTTTACCTCAGAGCATCGAAGAATTTGAAGAAACTCTATGCAAGCGATGAGACCGAGATAACAGAGACAGACAGAACAAAAGTTTATACCATTGAGCTGACAAAGAAAGCGGCGACATCTGCTCCGTAATATGGGGGAGACGGCGAGCTGTGAATTTGGCAGACGAGGGTAAATAAGAGAGAGGCGGCAGGAGAAATCCTGCCGTCTTTTTCTACTACATTCTAATGATATATTTCGCTTAAAATGCCCAAAGTGCTATAATTTATTTACAGGGGGAATTTTATATGAATGCAAAGGATGATGAAGCGAGAATCAATGAATTGATTGTCGAATTAAGTGAGTGCCGGGAAGATGAACGGAATACACAGAATCAGATATTACAGGTGATTTCTGTTGCCGGGGCGGTGATTGGTTTTTTGTTGGGAGCATCCTATTTTGGTAAAGCTCCAAATGAAGGAATTATTGTTTTGTTATAAAAGAAGGCGATATCGGTTATATGGCCAAGTTTGGTAAGTTATTCAATCAATATACTACCAATGCCAGAATTATGTTTTTACTAAGTTTATTAGTTTTCTGTACTGCTTTTGCTTACTTATTTTGTTCTTTGCTATCAACCGCAGCTCAAAAAATGTGATTATAAAAAACGGCTTATCGCATTAAAAGATAAACTGATAAAAACGGTATTAGGAGAGTTCGCCTTTGACGTTCTGCATCCTCAAAATAAGAATAAATGAATGTAAAAAAGATTATGGCTGACGCACTATTCCCGCACCACGCCCCGCACGTTCTTCTCCGCCTTTACCCGCGGAATCATAATCTGATGCCCACAGCCCGCGCATTTCAGGCGGAAGTCCGCACCAATCCGCAGCACCTCCCACTCCGAGGAGCCACAGGGGTGCTGCTTTTTCATTTTTAAAATATCACCGACTTGAATGTCCATATTATGCTCCGTTCCGTGCCGCCCACATTACAGCTTGGGAATACATTTTTGAGAAAGCTCTCCCTGATTAAGTATCCAGTTCTGAAAGCTTCAAATACAAATCCTCAAAAATCCCCACCTTAATCTTTTCAGAGAAAGCGTAATGCAGGGGCTCCTCCCATTGCTTCAATGCGGCGGCACATGTGTCCTGCGTACGCACATCGGTCTGGCACAGTGTCTTGCTGTGCTCGAAATCATACACCGTGACCATTTCTTTCTCCGCGTCCACAATCCAATATTCCCGCACGCCCGCTTCGCGGTACAGCTCCACCTTCCGCTCATAATCCATCTTTATGCTGGAGGGCGATACGATCTCAATCGCCCAGTCCGGCGCACCCTGGCAACCTTTTTCGCTCTTTTTTTCCATATCACAGATTACGGAGATATCAGGCTCCACGTAGTTCCGATTGTCTTTTTTGATATACACGGCAAAGGGCGCAGGCATAACCTTACAGCTTCCTTTGTTTTGTCTAATATAAAGTTCAATCTCAAATAGCATCCTGACCAAAAGCGCCTGATGTGTCCACGTCGGTGTATCCATCCGAAACATTTCCCCATCAATCAGCTCCGCGCGTTCTCCCTCCGGCAAGGCTTCGATATCTGCAATCGTATAGCTTTTTCCGCCCTTCATTGCCATAAACCGTTCCTCTCTTCCTAATCCTTCCCATTCTTGTGTTTTTCTTACTTCCATAGTTTTCCTCCTGTTCCGCAGGAGAAATTCAACTATATTTGTATCAGTATTTATCACCGTTCTGACACTGTGGTCACACAGAATCTCCTGCTTTTAAATTGTGTTGGTTGATTTAAAAGCATAGAAATTCTGAATCGCCGCTGTAACGGCCATAGACTGGGAAAATCGGTATCATGCGCCAATTTTTTACGATTCCGAAGTTCACACTAACCGCCATGATTCCGCTCTGCGGAATCCCAAATCAACGCTAATGCAACTTCGAATATTAACTGTCAATAGAATGTATATGCTTTGTGTTTATTATAAAGATGAAATGATGTACTGTCAAGTTCGGAAAAACGGATGATAGCAGGGCTTAATGGATGGTTGCTCATAAGTAAATTGAGAATGTTTCACATCAGATATCCAGTTCTGAAAGCTTCAAATATAAATCCTCAAAAATCCCCACCTTAATCTTTTCAGAGAAAGCGTAATGCAGGGGCTCCTCCCATTGCTTCAATGCGGCGGCACATGTGTCCTGCGTACGCACATCGGTCTGGCACAGTGTCTTGCTGTGCTCGAAATCATACACCGTGACCATTTCTTTCTCCGCGTCCACAATCCAATATTCCCGCACGCCCGCTTCGCGGTACAGCTCCACCTTCCGCTCATAATCCATCTTTATGCTGGAGGGCGATACGATCTCAATCGCCCAGTCCGGCGCACCCTGGCAACCTTTTTCGCTCTTTTTTTCCATATCACAGATTACGGAGATATCAGGCTCCACGTAGTTCCGATTGTCTTTTTTGATATACACGGCAAAGGGGGCTGGCACAACTTTGCACTTTCCCTTATTTTTCTTAATATATAAGCTGATTTCCATTGCAAGCTCTATAAGAAGTCGCTGATGCGTCCACATCGGTGTATCCATCCGAAACATTTCCCCATCAATCAACTCCGCCCGTTCTCCATCCGGCAAGGCTTCGATATCCGCAATTGTATAACCCTTACCGCCCTTAATAGCCATAAATTGTTCCTCTCTTCCTAATCCTTCCCATTCCTGTGTTTTTCTTACTTCCATCGTTTTCCTCCTGTTCCGCAGGAGAAATCCGGATATACAGGTCTTGGTATCAACAGTTCTCCGACCGTCTGCTCATCCTGACTATTTTCATATGCAGTCTTTGCCCGCCGCGGATAAAACCATCTGCCGCTCAGAATCTCCCGCTTTTAAATTGTATTGTGTGATTTAAAAGCATAGAAATTCTGAAATATTAACCGAAGAATCAGCTAAAATCGCTGATTTTGAGTGACCTCGGAACAGCCTATAAGACTGTTCCGAATGTTTGCTGTCAATAGAATGTATATGCTTTGTGTTCATTATAGAGACAGAAGAACGGAATGTCAAGAGCGAAAAAACGTTTATTAATCCAACTGCGAAAATATCTCCCCGATACTCCCCTGCACCACCAGATCCGCAATCCCGTCCCTCGCGGTGGGGGTTTTGTTGACAAGCACCAGCTTATTTCCGTTATAATAATCCAACAGTCCTGCGGCGGGATATACGGCCAGGGAAGTGCCGCCCACAATCAGCACATCCGCCTCGCTGATCGCGCGGATTGCGCCCGAGAGGGTATTCTGATCCAGTCCCTCTTCGTAGAGTACAACATCCGGCTTGATGTCGCCGCCGCAGGTACATTTCGGGACGCCCTCCGAATCGGCGATGTAATGCACGTCATAGAATTTATGGCACTTCTCGCAAAAATTGCGCAGGACAGAGCCGTGCAGTTCGTATACCTTTTCGCTGCCTGCCGCCTGATGCAGTCCGTCGATATTCTGGGTCACCACCGCCTTAAGCTTTCCCTCGCGTTCCCATTGCGCCAGCTTTAAGTGAGCGGCATTGGGCTTCGCATCAAGGCAGAGCATCTTATTCCGGTAAAAGCGATAAAATTCCTCGGTGTTTCTTCTGTAAAAAGTATGACTCAGTATCGTTTCCGGCGGATAGTCGTACTGCTGGTTATAAAGACCGTCCACGCTCCGGAAATCCGGGATGCCGCTCTCCGTGGACACCCCCGCGCCGCCAAAAAAGACGATATTGTCTGACTCATTTACCCACTGTCTCAGTTGATCAATCTGCCCCATAAGAATACCTCCCTTTTACTCAAACAATTTGTTATTGTGTCAACTATAGTATTTAATTTTGATATTTTTGTTTAAAAACAGTTGACAGGATATATGACTTACGATATTATAATTTTAAAGGTGTTACCCTTAAGCAAACGGTTCACCTCGGTTTTTGTTACATATCAAAAAAAGCAACTAACCTTGGTGGGGGCGGTTGCTTTTTGATGTTTATGTATCCTGTGGGATTGTATGATACTGATGATCGTGACGATAATACTTACAACTGTCACTACAATACCCACAATCCCAACGATCGTTTCTATCATCATATCCTTTACCTTTCGGAAATTTTCCATTGTATCACCTTCCAAGATACCGGAAGTTCTCAAAATGATTACAATTCACACCCTATATAAGTTTCGTATTCATTTACAGTTGCTAAGTGTGAATTGTAACAATGATGCACACAAAATGCCAAAAGCAGGCATTTGGGCGCTGGCTCCGCCACCATGCAGCAAGTGCATGGTGCGGGCGAAAATCATATTCATAATGTACTCATTTTGGCGAAAGGTGAACCGCTTACCGTTCAAGGTAACACCTACATTCATTATAGGGAACTACAAAGGACAAGTCGATCGTTTTCAATAAAGCAAGCAAACGAAATTGTGTTTATTACACTGCTTCCTCTGCCCCTTCAAATACTGTCAGGCGCAGGGGAAACATGAATGCCAATTAATTATGTTCTCCCAGCCCCAGCCGATTCACGGCCGAGAAAATCGCCCGCACGGATGCCCGCGTGATATTGGAGCTGACGCCCACGCCGTAGGTCACGCTGCCGCTCTCGGCATCCAGCAGATGAATGTACGCCGCCGCCTGGGAGTTGGAGCCGCTCTGGAGTGCGTGCTCCTCGTAATCCAGTATCTTGACGTTGATGCCAAGCGTTTCCTGCAGGCCGCGTTTTACCGCGTCGATCGGGCCGTTGCCCACCGCCTCAAAGCGTTTCTCCTCGCCTTTATCGGTATAAACCACAGTTACCTTTGTATCAAATTCCGACTCCGTCTCCTCGCTCAGATCGTCCACCCGCAGTCTTCTGAAATGGAGCGGCTCCTTTTTCAGCAGGTATTCCTGACGGAAGCTCTCCATGATCTGATCCGGGCTGACCTCGCCCTGCTTCTCCGAAATTGCCTGAATGACATTGGCGAACTCCCTGTGCATTCCCTTGGGCAGCTTAAAGCCAAAGTATGTGTCCATGACGAAGGCTACACCGCCTTTGCCGGACTGGGAATTGATGCGTACGATCGGCTCGTACTCCCTGCCGATGTCCGCGGGATCGATGGGCAGGTAGGGCACCTCCCAATATTCGCCGCCGCGCTCCTTCATCGCCTTCATGCCCTTGTTGATGGCGTCCTGATGGGAGCCGGAGAAGGCGGTAAACACCAGCTTGCCGGCGTAGGGATGTCTGGGATGTACGGGAATCTTACAGCACCTCTCATAAATTTCAATGCTCTCGTTCACATGCTCGATGGCAAGCTCGGGATCAATGCCCTGTGAGAACATGTTGTAGGCAATATTTAAAATATCTACATTTCCGGTTCTCTCACCGTTTCCGAAAAGGGTGCCCTCCACGCGCTCCGCACCCGCAAGCAGGGCAAGCTCCGCCGTCGCCACACCGGTTCCCCTGTCGTTGTGAGGGTGTATGCTTAAGATGATAGCTTCCCTGTTTTCCAGGTGCTTGTTCATCCACTCGATTCTGTCTGCAAAGACATTCGGCGTCGTCATCTCCACGGTGGAGGGAAGATTGATAATCATGGGATTCTCCTTGGTAGGCCCCCACTCCCTCTGCACCGCGTTGCAGACCTCCAGCGCGTAGTCCAGCTCAGTGCCGGTAAAGCTCTCGGGAGAGTATTCCAGAATCACCTTGCCGGGGAATTTGGCGGCATGACGTTTCACCATCTTAACGCCCTCCACGGCGATGTTGGTGATCTCCTCGCGGCTCATGTTGAAAACCACGTCCCGCTGCAGGGTAGAAGTGGAGTTGTATATGTGCACAATGGCCTGTTTACAGCCTTCAATAGATTCAAAAGTACGCTCCAGAAGTTCCTCTCTGCATTGGGTCAGAACCTGAACAACCACATCGTCTGGAATTAATTTTCTGTCCACAAGCTGACGCAGGAAATCAAATTCGATCTGGCTGGCTGCCGGGAAGCCGATCTCGATTTCCTTAAAGCCCAGCTTAATCAGATAATTGAAAAATTCAATTTTTTCTGACACTACCATAGGGTCAATCAATGCCTGATTGCCGTCGCGCAGATCTACGCTGCACCATACGGGCGCTTTCTCGATCTGCTTGTTGACCCATTCTCTTTCCGGGTAATCCACCACCGGGTTTCTGCGATATCTCTTATAATTTAACATGACTGCTCCTCCTTTATAACGTTACGAACCCGCTGCATAAATACAGCGGGTTCGTCCGAACGTGACATTATTCTCCAAGACCGCTCTCAATGGCATCAACCAAAGCCTTGAGCGCTTCCTCCTCATCTTCACCGTCACACACAAACTCGATTTCATCGCCACACTTGACACATGCCCCAAGCACGCTCAGGACACTCTTGGCATTCGCTGTATTTTCACGAAATGTAAAGGTTATCAGAGATTTAAACTGCATCGCTTCCTTACATAGGATGCCTGCCGGTCTTAGATGTAGCCCTGTCGGGTTTTTGATGACTACCTTCTGACTTACCATTGCCTTTTCCTCTTTCTTACATGATACTATGAGTATACCATATCTCTATACTTTATCTCAAGTCCTACAGCATAATATTCTGTATCAGTTCAGCGAGCTTCTTCGCTTCCTGCGTGATCACCTTCTGATCTTTACCCTCAATCATAACGCGGACAAGCGGTTCCGTGCCGGAGGGCCGGATCAGTACGCGGCCTTCGCCCGCAAATTTTTTGTCGAGTGCGGCGATTGCTTCCGCGATCTCGGGGTAATCCATAAACTTTTCTTTCTTGTGGTTTGGCACCTTCGCGCCGACCAGCGCCTGCGGCATCACTTCCATAATGGATGCAAGCTCCGAGAGCGGTTTGCCCGTCTCCACAACTACCTGCAAGAGATGCAGTGCGCTTAAGAGTCCGTCGCCGGTTGTATTTTCATCTAAAAAGATTACGTGACCGGACTGCTCGCCGCCGAGACTTGCGCCGATCTCGCGCATCCGTTCCAACACATAGCGGTCGCCCACCTTGGTCTGCTCGATCTTTATCTTATTTTTTTCACCCATCAGAAAAAAGCCGAGATTACTCATTACGGTTGCAACGATGGTGTTCTTGTTCAACTTGCCCTGCGACTTCATATGATTGCCGACAATGGCCATAATCTGGTCGCCGTCCACAATATTTCCCAGCTCATCCACCGCCAGCAGTCTGTCCGCATCCCCGTCGAATGCAAGGCCGAGCTGCGCCTTCTCATAGACAACTCTCGCCTGCAGTTCTTCCATATGGGTGGAACCGCAGTTCGCGTTGATGTTCGTGCCGTCGGGATTGTTATGGATTGCAACAACCTCTGCGCCGAGCTCCTTCATGGTCTCCACGGACGTGTAGTAGGACGCGCCCTCCGCGCAGTCCAGCACAATCTTCATGCCCCGCAGATCTACATTTACCGCCTTCATGGCATGGTTGATATATTCCTCTCTGGCATCCGTGCGGTACTTGATTTTACCTACGCTTGCGCCGGTAGGGAATTTCACGCCCTTCATATCGCTCTTAATCAGCGCCTCAATTTCATCCTCCAGAGCGTCGGGAAGTTTATAACCGTCTCCGTCAAAGAATTTAATGCCGTTAAACTCTACAGTATTGTGGGAGGCGGAGATGACAACGCCCGCGTCCACTTTATACTTTCTGGTAAGGTATGCCACCGCCGGCGTAGGCACCACGCCCACATATACCGCGTTCGCGCCCACGGAACAGACGCCTGCCATCAGCGCGTTCGCCAGCATATCCCCCGATATTCTCGTGTCACAGCCCACCATAATTGTCGGTTTATGTTCGTTCTCCCTTGTCAGAACATACGCACCCGCCTGGCCAAGCTGCATCGCCAGAAGCGGAGATAATTCTTCATTCGCTACCCCGCGGACTCCATCCGTACCAAATAATCTGCTCATACGCACCTCCAAAATTTTTTCTGACTAACCTTCATGATTCCGCTTCAGCGGAATCTCAAATCTGTGCGGAGAATGCTGCTTTTCAGGCATTCTCCTACGCAAAACTTAGTGCTTCTTGGCGTCCCGTCTTATGGGCGGGACGTCTTTAGAAGCACTTTTCGCGTTTCTCACGCTATTCTTCCTCAATAATATGCACCCGCACCTCCGTGACACCGTTCTGCCTGAGATCCCGTCCTTCCACAGTGGCGTTTACGGGCATCCAATAACTGCCCTCCGTGAGTTCATCCATATCTTCATCAGCCATCCATGCTTCCATATCCACCACGGCAGTCACTTCCTCCGCCGTTACCTCGTTCAAAACAGCAAGCAGACCGCTGAACGTAATGCTGCACTCATTGACAGGTTCGGTGATCACAGCGCGGAAGCCTTCGGGAAGACCGTCAAAACGAATCCGTTCCACTGGAATCCGCACGGCACGGTCGCGCTCCGCCTCGATCTTTGCCGTAGCGTTGACCCTGCCCACAAAATTATCCTCCGCCAGCACCACGCCGTCAGGCAGGTATTGATTAATATCCACCAGCACAGTCACATCCTCCGACGCGCCGGTTACGTCGAGAATTCCCTCGGGAATTGCAATCGTCTCCACATTCTCCAGCAATTTGGACCGGGCTGCCACCGTAACTGTCCCCTTGCTGAAGGTTACCTCTCCTGTAAATTGGAAACCGTCTTCGGGCGTGCCTGTCACCTCACACGTAAGAGACAGCGTTTTGCGTTCCAGAATCTCTACGCTGACACGCACGTTGGAAATGCTTTTTTCAATATTCGGTGCGGTGATCTCGTTTCCATCCTCGTCGTAAAGACGAACATCCGCAACCGTACTGATATTGTTGGAAAAGCCGGAAATATCCACCTCCGCCTGTGCCTTGCTGACCTGTGAAACAATGGACTGTGGGCCGGAAAGGCGGATCAGGTTTTGATCCGTGGTAACGCTTCCCACCATAAAACCTTCGCGGACTTCGCCCGTCGTAACGGATTTCACAGGAAAGGATTTGGTCTGCTTTTCCTCAATGCTCAGGCGCACACTGTCGATATTACCGCGTATGCTATCCAGCTTGTCATTATATTTATTCGTCGAAAGTTTGATGGCCACCGTATCTACACTGGTCAGATCATTGATATCCGCCACCGCCACAATATTGCTCCTATCCAGGGAATCAATAATAGACCTGGGCGCGGAGACCGTAACCACGTCAATCATATCTGTGCCGTCAAGCACCTCATAAACCTGCCCCCTGTCGGTAATCAGGTTCGCATTTTTGATGGTGACCGGCACATCCGTCACGCGATAGGTCATAATGGGATCGTTGATATTCGTAACGACCAGCCAGAGAACGGCTGCGCTGAGAAAGGAGGCGATCTTTAAGCCCCAATTTCGGGTAAGCTTATTCTTCATTCTTAACCCCTGCCTTTCCTATGCTCTTGCCTTTAAAAAGCTTGCGCTTCTTCTCCTCTACCGGTTTATCCTGAATTTCCAGAAGCCGCTCTTTCAAGCGCGCCGCATCCAAGCCCCGCTCAAGCGCGCCGCCATAGGCAACGCTGATCTTGCCCGTCTCCTCAGACACGATCACCGTCAGGGAATCGGTCACTTCGGAAATGCCGACACCTGCACGGTGCCTCGTCCCCAGATCCTTGCTGAGAGCCATATTATCCGACAGTGGCAGATAGCAGGTGGCGGATACAACCCGATTCCCTCGGACGATCACCGCACCGTCATGCAGGGGGGTATTGTGTTCAAAAATATTGATCAGAAGCTGGCTGGAAATAATGCCGTCCACATCAATACCCGTTCTTTCATATTCTTTCAGTGACTGCTCGTGCTCGATGACAATGAGCGCGCCCGTCTTTACTTTTCCCATTTCAAAGGATGCCTTCACGATTTCATTTACCGTGCGGTCGGAAAAACGTCCTGTTTCCCTCTTGTTGGAATCCAGAATGGAGGCGACAAAGTTTTTTCTTCCAAGCTCTTCCAGCGCCGCGCGGAGCTCGGGCTGCAAAACTACCACGAAAGCCGTGGCCGCAATGCTGATGATATTGGGAACAATCCAGAGAATCGTATTCATCTTACAGAAAGCGGCGATTACAATAAACACCAGAATCACGATCACGCCCTTTAAGAGAGCCCATGCTCTTGTGTTCTTAATCCATACCAGAATATGATATAGTACAAAGGTCAGGATAGCAATTTCCGCCACGTCATTCCAGTGCATGGTAGGCATGTGCAGTCTCGCGAGATAGACGCCGATCCAGCTATTCAGTTGTTCCATCTCTCCATCACCTGCCTTCTGTTTCAATTTCTGTCTGCGTCATTGCAACGGTGTTATGAGTGGTGTGTGGGCCTTGTGGTTCTGCCGGGCGCGCTTTTGGCGGAGCTGATCTGCTTCACCTTCTTCTCCGGCTTCGCCACGGTAACCTTCGGTACCGCCTTCACATAATAATAGTATTCATCATCCTCAAATTGAACCTTTTCCGTTCGACTATAATCCACATAAAATACAAAAAACTGCAATATCAGCACGAGCAGGAAGGAGATAACCGTCCCCAAAATCACGCCCGGCAGAGATTGATTTATCTCAAAAATTAAGTCTCCCACAAGAAGCACCATGATATTCACCACCGCACCTGCAGTCATGGCAATTGTCCATGCATAATCAATGCTCAGCCGCCGTAAAAGATAAACGATAATCACCGTAATGGAAAAGGCCGCAATCGTCACAACCATCTCCCGGTTCTTAATCAGGCCGTCAATAATAAATTTAAATTTTGCTGCCGTCTCCTCATCCGCCATGGCAGCAATCATTGTCGCATTCTGCGTCACATAATGAAGCATGTAGTAAACGATCACACCGCAGGCAACGGAAACCGCAGATGTGGGCACTCCGATCAATCCCATGGATATGGGAATCACGTAGGGTATCCGCAGAAGAAAGCAGAGCGGCATGAGCACCACAACAACGGTATCCTTCGGAGAAAACCGCAGATACAGCAAAAAGAGTAACAGAAAACCTGCGCCGATTACCGCGGCACACTCCAAGCTGAAAGTATAAAGGTGCAGGAGAGAAAAAACCGCGCCCATCAGAACAATAAAGTTCATTGGCATGAAGGAGCACATAAGCGCCACAATCAACACCACCGTTATCCTGGTAATCGACTCCATGTAGCCCAGTCTGGAATTGATCAGGCAAAGGGTGATAAACGCCAGAAGAAACTTCAAAAGCGGTGTGATATACACCTCATATTTGCTGTATATGGTCAAAAGTATCTGTTTTGCAACCAGTAAAGTAGTCATTGAAATTAGTCCCTTTTTTCGTTCTTGTACATCGCGGAGAGTTTGTGCAGATTCATATAATATGTGCGCAGACTCTTGCTTGCCCGGCTGTACCTGATCGTGTACACCACATAGGAGATGAGAGCGTAAGCGCCCACCGTTCCCAGATATAAGAACAGAACATTCTTTGCAAATTCAAGAAGATCCATCTTGTAGATTTCCGTCATAAAAACGCCAAAATCATAAAAAATGTACATAGCAAAAACCACTACAAATGCGATGGTTGCACTTATAATGGATTTAAGCACCTGCCAGCCTATATAGTCGCTCCGAAAATAACTGCCGATGGCAAGGCACTTCTTCCCCTCGTGCGCTTCGTAGGATGCCATCTTGGTCATCAGAACGACTCTCTCTTCATTTAGCATATATCTCTCCAATTTCCGACAATAGTATCAGTTCAGGAAACGCATCTTCGGATTTTCCTTCGTGTCCTTTTTCTTTTGAACCTTGAGCGGTTCCGGTTTCTTGATGCTGGCGCCCAGCTCGTTAGCCATGGTGTTTTTGCATTTCTGGCAGAAACGTCCCGACAAAATAGCCGCGCCGCAATTTTCGCAGGAAAGCGTAACGCCGGACTCGGCAGAAAGCTCCAGCCGCTCTTCCCGAAGCCACTGATGGATCTGGTTTGTGGAAACGTCACATGCTTCCGCCACCTGCTGAATGCCTGCATGGCCGTTATCCTGAATGTACTTCTTTACCTCCTGAAATTTCTCCTCAAGCTTCTCACGGCATGCCATACAGATCGGCGGTCCGGAGACATAGTTAAAAAGATTTCCGCATTTTCTGCAATTTCTTACGTTCATACCTTACCTCCCTGAGACAAATTGTTTTCATATGCCCCTGCCGCCGGCAAGAGTTATGAAATAAATTCGTTCTACACCCGCCTTTTTAAACTCGTGGCTCATGGCATCTATCGTACTGCCCGTCGTGTAGATGTCGTCAATGATTATAATTATACTTAATTTTACATCATTGCGGCGGATTTTGAAAGCTTTTTTCAAATTATTTTGCCTTTCCGCTGCAGATAGGTCTTTCATGGGTGTGGTTTTTTTCACTCTCTCTATCAAATCAGCCCGCATCGGAATACCTGTGCGCGCGGAAAGCTCCTCCGCCAGCACCTGCGCCTGATTGTATCCGCGCTTCTTCAGCCTGCTTTTGTGAAGCGGTACTGGCACCAGCGCCTCCGCCCGACAAGCGCGGATAAAGGGCTCGAGTTCTTCCTGCATACAGGCGGCGTAGCAGGCGGCATATTCCCGTCTGCCGCGGTATTTAAAGCGGGCGATGGATGCAGAAACGCTTCGATAGGAGAAGAGGGCGCGGCCGCTGTCAAAAACATGTGGGCGCACGGCGCAGTCGTCACAATATTCCTTTTCGCTGCTGCCGATATGTTTGCCGCATTTGAGACAACGCGGCGATCTAATATAAGTAAGCTTCGGTTCGCACTCCTTACAGATCAATGCATTCCAGGGTTTGACCGGCTCGTCGCAGACAGGGCAGCGGCGCGGAAAAAAAAGCGTCACAACAGTGTCGGCAGCCGCACGAAAATGTGTGTGCGCGCAAAAATGCGGCATGACGTGCGTGCTTGAAATAAGCTGTGTTTTTGAAATGAGATGTGTTTTCATAGACGCATCCTCTCTGAAGTGTCTGTTTTGATATGTGCCGGATGAAATTGTACGGACGGCATTGTCGTGTCGTCTGATTCGAACTGCAGCGAATGAATCTGGTCAAGAAAGCCGGTGTAACGGTGATTCTCCCGGTTATTGGCAACCATCTCGGAAACCGTGGCGCGGCTCCCCAAAATGGTGACACAGGATTTCGCACGGGTAACGCCCGTGTAGAGGAGATTGCGGTTAAAAAGCATATGCGGCCCCGTGAGAAGCGGCATGATAACCGCGGGATATTCGCTGCCCTGCGATTTATGTATGGTCACGGCATAGGCAAGTTCGATCTCGTCCAGTCCCGAATAGGGATAGGTAACCCGCCTGTGCTCGTCAAACTCCACCACCACCTCCCGGGCGTACTCGTCGATTGTGCGGATCACGCCGATATCCCCGTTAAATATCCCCATGCCCTGATCGATGGGGATGTTGTATCGGCTCACCACCTCCCACGCAAGCTGATAATTGTTCTTGATCTGCATGACCTTGTCGCCCTCACGAAAAAGGGTATCACCCGACTGGCACTCCCGTTTTTTGTCGTCCGGCGGATTGAGATACCGCTGCAGAATACCGTTTAGTGTCTCTACACCGAGTTTTCCTTTCCGCATGGGCGTCAGCACCTGGATATCGTAGGGCGTAGCATCCACATAGCGGGGCAGCTTTTCCAAAATGAGCTGGATCATATGCTTATATATGACATTTGTGTCGTTCCTTTCCAGAAAGAAGAAATCCCTGCTCTTATTATCCAGGACAAGATCTTCGCCCGCGTGGATTCTGTGCGCATTCAAAACGATATCGCTCTCCTTGGCCTGTCGGAAAATTTTTTCCAGCACTACCGTCTGAAACGCGCCGCTTCTGATCAGGTCGGAGAGTACCTGCCCCGGCCCCACGGAAGGAAGCTGATTTACGTCACCAACCATAATCAGCCTCGTTCCCACAGAAATCGCCTTCAGGAGCGACTGAAATAAAAAAATATCCACCATGGACATTTCATCTACAATAATCACATCCGCTTCCAGCGGATTTTCCTCGTTGCGTTCAAAACGCGCCGTCTTACCTTCCAGAGCCGCCGCTCCGGTAAGCTCCAAAAGACGGTGAATGGTGCGGGATTCATAGCCCGTTGCCTCAGTCATGCGTTTGGCTGCCCGCCCTGTGGGGGCCGCCAGGCTGATGTCCATCCCCTGAGAGAGAAAATAGCGGATGATTGCGTTGATGGTAGTGGTTTTTCCCGTACCTGGGCCGCCGGAGAGAATGAACACGCCGTTTCTGATACTCTCCAAAACGGAGCGCTTCTGCAGACTGTCCAGAACAATGCCAAGATCTGCCTCCACCTGATCTATTTTTTGCAGAAGCGCCTCCTCTTCGGCAGGAAGAAGCTCCTCAGCAATATTTAATTCGTGGAGCATTCGTGCGCAATTTAACTCTGCGTAATAAAACGTGCTTGCATAGACGCGGCATTCACGCATAGGCATGGCTCCGTCTGTATCGGGATTGCCGTCCGCCCTCCTGTGCAAAGCCGCACCGCCGTCCGTGACGGGAACGTATTTGATCACCAGCTTCTTGTCCATCGCAAGATTTTGCATCTGCGGCTCCATCAGGGAAGGCTCAATGCCCAAAAGCTCTCCCGCCCGCGCGAGCAGCCTGTCCGCCGGAAGGTAGCAATGCCCCTCGCCGCCCGCCTGCTGTAACGTGTAGAGCAGGCCGCTTCTGATGCGGTAGTCGGAATCCGTGTGAATGCCGATCTTAGCCGCGATTTCATCCGCAATGCGGAAACCGATGCCATGAATATCCTCTGCAAGCCGGTAGGGATTTTCTTTCATAACGCCGTAAAGTCCCATCCCGTAAGCTTCATAAATGCGCAGCGCAAGGGTGTTGGATATGCCGTAGCCTTGCAAAAAGGTCATGGCATCCCTTGCGTCCCTCTTCTCGTAGAGAGATGCCGCAATCTCCCTGGCCTTGCGAAGACTGATCCCCTTCACCTCCGCCAAACGCTCCGGCTCCTCCTCAATAATACGGTAGGTGTCCGCACCGAAAGCCTTGATAATCCGCTTTGCCAGCGCCTCCCCCACGCCCTTTACGGCGCCGGAAGACAAATACCGCTCCATACTGATCTCATCGCTGGGTGGAAGTATCTTGTACTGTTCGATTTTAAACTGTTTACCGTATATCTGGTGCTGGGTATACTCCCCCTGCGCCTCGATCGTCTCACCCTGATCCATCGTTTTAAAAAAGCCCACGCAGGTAAGCTCGTCCTCCTGTGTGAGAAGATTCAAAACCGTATATCCATTGTCTTTGTTGCGGTAAATAATGTGATCAATAAATCCTTTGACTGTTTCCATAGAATACCTGTGCTGTGATGTAGAAAATACTGTAACAGTTCGGCCTTCGGCTTCTCTGCTACAAAATATTACCCTTCAGACCGCGTCGTGCACTTGCTGCGCGGCGTAGGAAAACTGCGGCCCGGATCGGCTTTCGCCGCCGGGCACAATTGTTTTTTTAGGTTATGTTATAGTTGATCTTTGCCTGCTCGTATAACATCTGCGCCAGAGAATTGGAACCCTGCGTCGCAGTCTGCGCAGAAATCTGCTGAATCACGGAGTCCTTGAAATAATCCACCATCTGTGACGCGTAACCGTCTTCATCATCACTGAAAATGTCTACGGTTTTCTGCATTTCCTTATAAACCTGTTCCCACAGATACGCTTCAAACTGTTTGCAGGCATCAAAGAGGGCATCGTCCTCCTTTGTCTTGTCAGTCCCGTTCGCGCTCCGTGTATTCTGTACATTCTGCAGATTTTTCTGCAGCGTCTCCGCCGCAACACGGTTTGCATCGGTCATGTAGTTTGTGTATGCGGATAAGTTGGTTAAGTCGTTCATATGTTATCTCCTAAAATTAGCGTTTCAGGTTATTAGCAACCTCAAGCATAGAATCGGATGTCGTGATAGACTTGGAGTTCATCTCGTAAGCACGCTGCGCCACGATCAGATTTACCATTTCATTTGCCACCTGCACGTTGGAGCCTTCCAAATAGCCCTGGATAATCCGGCTTCTCTGCACGTCGGGCTCGGTACTTTCGTTCAGAACACGGCCGCTGGCATCCGTCACCGAGAAGAGGGTATCGCCTTCTCTCCTTAAGCCGCCGGGATTGTTGAACTGGAATGTGCCGATTTGTATACCGATAGGCTGCGGGTTATTCTGCGCGTCGGGATAGCAGATCTGTCCGTCCTCTGTAATCGAAAGATTGCTGGCTATGTAACCTGCATCGGTGACAATAGCGCGTCCCTCGGTGTCTAATACCGGAAGGCCGTCCGCGTTTGTCAGTGTCATGCGGTTATTGGCGCCGATCGCCCATGTGAAATCGCCGTTTCTTGTGTAGAAGATTTGTCCGTCCTCGCCTCGCAGAGCAAAGAAACCGTCGCCCTCGATTGCGAAAGAAGTATCGGAAGCAGAGTCCAAAAGGCTGCCCTGCGTGAAAATCTGATTGATGGAAGCGGTGCGGACACCCAGACCTACCTGTGAGGTGGTCGGTTTCGGGTCGCCGTTCGCCGTCGTCGTGATGGACTGCAGATTCTGGTACAGAAGAGACTTAAACTGTGCCACCTGCGCCTTATATCCAACGGAATTGACGTTGGCGAGGTTGTTCGCTATCGTATCTACGTTTGTCTGCTGTGCATTCATGCCGGTTGCGCCCGACCATAAACTTCTAACCATGTCTATTCTCCTTTACTATATCTTCCCGTGCTGGGTTACTGCCTGCTCTAATGTATCGTCGTAAGTGGTGATCACTTTCTGGTTGCTCTCATACTGCCGCTGTAAAGTAATCATGTTCACCATCTCGGTTACCACGGAAATATTCGACATTTCCAGATATCCCTGATGAATCTGCGTATTCACCCCGGTTTCGCCCCGATCGAGCTCTGTTGCGCCCTCTATCGGCTGGAAATAGTTCTCTCCGAAGCGCTCCAGGTAATTGTAGTCCTCAAAATCGGTAATCCCGATGGTTGCCACCGTAGTGCCGTCCTGCACAATCGTGCCGTTACGGCTGATGCTGATGGGAAGAGCCGTATCCATCTGGATTCTCCGTCCGTCCTCATCCAGCACATAATCGCCGTCCTGCGTCTGCAGGAAACCCTGGCGGTTCATGGTGAAATTACCGTCTCTGGTATATTTGATGGAGGTTTCCCCCCTTTTGTTCGTATACTCTACCGCGAAAAAGCCTCTGTCGGAAAGAGCCAGATCAAGCGTGTTTCCGGTTTCCTTAATAGGGCCCTCGGAATAATCCACATAATTTTCCCCAATCTTTACACCCAGATTCAGCCCCGTTTTTCTGACACGCCGTTCCAAATAGTCTTCGTTCAGCGGGTTATTCGCCTCCGCCTCGTCAATGGCCCTGTTGGTCGCCAGAGGCCTCGGAAGATTTCCGGGCTCCGACAAATCCTTAATCTTATAGGCAAGCACCGTATCAAACGCCTGGCTTGTGGTGCCTTCCTTCTTAAATCCGTTGGTGGTCGCATTCGCCAGATTGTTCGTCAACACGTCCATCCGGTGCTGCTCATTCAACATGCCTGTGTAGGCGGTGTACAACCCTTTTAACATAACGTATCTTCCTCCATCTATTGCCGAGAATGCGCTTTTGCATTCTTGTAAGCGAAACTTAAAATTTCTCCGCGAAGCAACCTTTGCTGCAAGCGGCTGGAAATTTTTTTCGCTTTAGTCTTCGCGGTATCCCGCCAAAAATTCCACATACTTTCCGGTGCCGATCGCCACGGCCGTCATCGGGTCTTCCGCGGTCATGGTGTTGATGCCCGTCTTGGCCGCGATCAGATCCTCCAGTCCGCGAAGCAGACTGCCGCCGCCTGTCAGAACGATACCGCGATCCGCGATATCCGCCGCCAGCTCCGGGGGCGTCTTCTCAAGTACGCTGTGTATCGTCTCCACGATCTGCACCGTGGTCTCGTGCAGCGCCTCCTCCGTCTCCTCCGAGGAAACTTTGACGGTTCTGGGCAGGCCCGTCACCAGATTGCGCCCTCTCACATCCATGTAATCCACTTCGGGACGCTTGAAAGCTGAGCCGATCTTTATCTTCAAATCCTCTGCCGTCCGTTCACCGATCAGCAGATTGTGTT
>ERZ779637.437-NODE-437-length-28175-cov-6.736700_pt1 | contig 28175 bp, 30 predicted proteins | sample MGYA00514196_ERZ779637 | MGnify/ENA primary metagenome ERZ779637 (study PRJEB29562, sample SAMEA4376700) | mouse gut metagenome | isolation source: Cecum | study: EMG produced TPA metagenomics assembly of the A DSS colitis mouse model was used to assess the...
CTGGTCTGGTTACTGAGGATATTCATTACTTCAGGAATAAGCTGAACAGGGCGCCAGCTACAAGGGATGAACTGATGGCGGAGAAAGAGGAATGGAAGCTCCTGAAAATAAAAGATTCGCTATATCATATGTATGGAGAAGACGGGTTATTTAATACAAAATTTGTTTCCGATGATGGTGAGGGCAAATATGAAGCGGTGTATAATAAAGAAGGTCTGTTGTTGACAGAAGAAAATGATCCTGTAAATATGGGAACCTATAATTATTGTGGACCGACAAAAAATATATTATTGCATGGATTATTGGATGTCCTTACATATAATAGATGGGGAAATGCGAAGGGGTATCCGGCTAAAGAACCAAGGAATATAGAAGATATTAATGCTAATCAGGAAGCGCAGGATGCATATAACAAAATAAAAGAGGAGATGGGAAATAATGATTTGGTTTTATTATGAAGGGAGAACTCCATGAATAAGGATAAGAAATTGCAGCAGCTGTTTGTACCATTAATTTTTGTGGTCTTGACATTTGTTCCTGTGATAATTTTTGATATTCTACCGAATGTATACATACAAAAAATGCCGGAAGTGATATGGATTATATTTTACCTGATATTAAGTATATCGATGTGGATATGGGGTATCCTATTTCATTTTATTCCAATAGGTGTATATATCGCGATACTGGTTGCATATACGGTTGTTTCTTGGAAATGGATTTTGAAGCAGAAGAAGGGTAATACGATGTATGGTATAGTGTGGCTTGTTTTGTGTGTGTTGTCAACTATAATGTATTGGAGGGGAGATGCCATATTATATGAGCGGTGTCGGCAATAGTTTGCCACGATTCCATGATGTGATATAAAGTTTTTAGAGTTTTCCATCGCCAGCCCCTGATATTTTATTGGGGTATTAAGGATGGTAAAGGCGGACTGCTGTTGACAGAAGAAAACGATGAATCAGGATAAAAAACTACGTTTGTTATTGGCGCCGTTGATTTTTATGGTGCTTTTCCATGTTCCTTGGATCATTTTTGTGATTGTACTTCAAATGTAACGGTGTGTGCCGGTATTTTTTTCGGGAAGAAAATTCCATGGAGACCAAAGCAATAACGAAAGAGACAGGGAGGCGGAAGCCTGATACACTTCAGTGCTTGGCTTGTAAAACCAGGAGGTTTATGGTAGTATGAAGATGCAAAAAAAGCAGGTGGTAATATTGCAAGCGTTGTCTTTTCAAGGACAAGTTTTCATTAGATGAATTTGTGTCACGATTTAAAGAGTTGCCGGATACTTATACAATCTTTATTATTGAAAAGGATACATATTTTAAAGTAAGTATACCGCAAAACCTTGAAAATCAGGGAAAGTTAAGACAGTCAGTAGACAAAGTGGAGGGAAAGCTATTATCAATAAAGTAAAGAAAAAAATTATTATTTATATGTCAGTCCTGGCTGTTTGTATACAGATCAACGGGTGTTGTAAAACAAATGAACTTGTTTTGTTACGTGACATCCTGGGAGAAGAGACGCCGTATATTCTACAGGAAAAGCTGGAAGAGCAATTAAAACTGCGTTTGGATGAATATATTTATTTTGATGGAGGAATTGCATATGAAAGTCCCTTGCTATCATATAAGGGACAGGATTTGGATTATGCTGTTTTACATAATAGAAAATGGGATAAAACAAAAGGAACGGAATATGCCGCATATATATTATTACAGCCTGCAGATGAAAATATGACAACAACAATGGTACAACTGTCTGTATATAATGAATCTATGTATGCACTGGCTTTTCATGGAGGTTTGAACAGAAAAATTGATTTGGGTGATTTGGAAGATGTGCAAAATGGACTGGCCGATTTATTGGGGACATCAGTAGAATTTGAAGAAGTGAAATTCTGGTATCAGGGGTCTGTAAAGACAGGAAATGGTGAAGCGCCGGAATATCCATATTTTAATGGAAAAGAAGAACGTGTGATAGAAATAATGGATTGGGCGAAAAAATTTTTGAAGTTGGCGGAACTGAAAGAGGATGCTGAAATAGTGATCCGTGATTTTCCAGGAAAATTAAGGAAATTATCAATTGAAAGAATGAGGAACCTTACATGCGTAATTCTATGAAACAATTAGAAAAAATGAGAAGAATTATACAAAAAATATGTGAACTATTGGATATAGTAGTGGCAGTGCTTGTATTGGCGGCAATCCTTCTGTCCATAGTAAGTATTGTCAGCGACATAACCGTTTTTCAAAGATTATTGACAGATACCTCGGAATTCAAACGATATCTGGAACGGATCTTTATGCTGGTCATTGGCATTGAATTTTTGGGAATGTTATGCAGGCCCAGCTCGGAGAATGTAATTGAGGTACTTATCTTTCTGGTAGCCCGTCATATGATTGTAGGGGATACCACCCCGTATGAGGACTTTGTGTCGGTAATCAGCGTAGCCCTCTTATGCGTAGTCCGCAGATATTTAAGAGTAGCCGCAGAAAAACAAAAGGAAAAAACAATGGAAAAAAACAAACAGGATGATAATGAGGATAATCATATTTCATAAGGGTTTTTAAAACCGAACTGTAACAATTTGATAGGTTAGATGACAAATATATCCTGGTTTTTGTACTTATTGCACAAAAAACCGGGATTTATTTTTGTACTTTTTTATCTAGACCGAAAGGTTACTGTGCGGTTTAGACTTAACTTATCACATGGAGACAAAGAGTAAAGGAGGTACTTATGAAAATTCGGATACTTTACCGGCAGATACAGGAAGTTCCTGTGGAAAACAGGGAAAAACAAAAAGAAATGGAGCACGAAAGCGATCTGGCCGCGCTTAGACTGGGAATTCCCTTACCTACACGTTACAGACCCTTTACGGGAAACATGAATTCAAGAATCAGAATCCATGAACGTGAGTTTGAATCCATTGCCGATTTTGCAAAGCTGCATGAAACATGGTTAAACGATCCCGAATGCAAGAAAATAGATGAAGAATGGGTAAAGTGTTATATTTGGGAGCGTCGGGAAATCCTATATGTAGACGACGCCAACGATCCTGTTATGCCTTGGCTTCAAATGGCGGCAGAATCGGAAAGAACTGTTAAATATACAGTAAATCCCAATTATAAAATGCCGAAGGAACAGGAAAATTATAAAAACTGAAACAGGAGGTTATGCGATGAGAATTGTGTACAGGCAGACACAGGAAATTCCCTTTGAAAAGTGGATGCAGGAACTGGAACTGGAACAAAAAACCGATCAGGAAGAAGCAAGACTTGGTCATCCTCTTCCAAGGCGTTATCGAATGTTTTCCGGAGGAGAACATTCCCAGATCAGGGTTCATGAGCGGGCTTACGATGATTTTGCAGCGTGGGGAAGAATGTTTGAAGAATGGGCGGAAGATGAAACATGCCAGAAAATAGAAGTAGAACGCCATAATTTTTATGTGTGGGAGAGAGAAGAAGTTCTTTACATCGACGATCCCATTGATGTGGAAGCGCTGCGGGCGGAACTTGAGGAAAGAAGTAAAAGAGACAAACAATAGTTTTCATGCAGGAAAGGCACAGGAAAATGGAAGATATTATTTTAAAACTGGAAGGCATGGTAAAAAGCTTTGGTCCTACAAAAGCGGTGCAGAATGTTTCCATGGAGCTTCACAGAGGACAGGTGCTGGCGCTGATCGGTGAAAACGGTTCCGGTAAATCAACCCTGATGTCAATGGTTACCGGTAATTTGAAACCCGACGGCGGATATATGGAATTTAAGGGAAAGGCATATTCTCCCGGATCCATTATTGACGCCGGTAACCAGGGAATCTGTATTTTGATCCAGGAGCTTGGAACCATCGACGGGCTGACGGTTGCCGAAAATATTTTTCTTGGAAAAGAGAGCCGCTTTGCAAAAGGGATCAGTATCAGCAGCAGACAGATGAATCAGGCGGCGGATGAACTTTTAAAGAGCGTAGGCGTAACCCACTTTCGTGCAAAAACACTGGTAGATGAGCTTTCCTTTGAGGAACGCAAGTTGATCGAGGTGTGCAGGGCGATGTATAACGATCCGGAAGTTCTGATTGTAGATGAAACGACTACGGCTTTATCCCATACGGGACGGGAAAAGATTTACGGAATTATTGAAAGCCTCAAAAAACAAAAAAAAGCCGTTATATTTATTTCCCATGACTTGGATGAGGTACAAAATATCTGCGACTCCGCTTTCGTATTAAGAGACGGCCAATACATTGATACCCTTTACGGAAAAGACGTGACGCCGGAGAGTATGAGACAATTAATGATCGGCAGGGATTTAAGCGGTAATTATTATCGGACAAAAGACACATCTTATGTAAAAGACGACGTGGTATTGGAAGTAAAAAATATTGAATACGGTATTTTAAAAGATGTGAGCTTTAAACTTCATCGGGGAGAAATCTTAGGACTCGGCGGCCTTACGGAATGTGGTATGCATGAACTATGCAAAATTGTTTTTGGTGCCGTAAAACCAAAAAAAGGCGAAGTGGAACTGACGGAAAATCATGTAAAAATCACTTCTCCGCAAACGGCAATTAAAAATCATATTGCGTATCTGCCCAAGGACCGTGACAATGAATCTCTGTTTTTAATGACCAGTATCAAAGACAATATTACGGTAGCTTCTATTGACAATCTGAAAACAGGACCGGTCATTACCAGAAAAAGCGAAAAGACGCTGGCAAATAAAGCGGCGCAGCAGCTGGCTGTAAAAATGCAGAATATTGAACAGCTGGCAAAGGAACTTTCAGGCGGTAACAAACAGAAGGTAGTGGTTGCCAAATGGATGGCGAACGATTCAAACATACTGATTATGGACTGCCCCACAAGAGGAATTGATATAGGCGTTAAAGCCGCAATTTATAAGCTGATGGAAGAACTGATCAAAGAAGGAAAATCCATTTTAATGGTTTCGGAAGAAATACCTGAGCTTTTAGGTATGTCGGACCGCATATTGATCATGAAGGACGGAACAATTAACGGTCAGTTTGGCAGAGATGAAAACGTTACGGAAAAAGATCTGATAGAAAAAGTCATCTGACGTAACACAAGGAGGATAAAAATGATAAAAGAATGGGTGAAAAAAGCAATCCCCTTCCTTGGGCTTATTATATTGATCATTGTATTCGGTGCAACTACCGGCGGACGTTTTTTAAAGATTACCAATTTAAAAAACATTTTTTCCCAGGCGGCAATCGTTATGGTAGCGGGCACAGGCTGTTCCTTTGTGATGGCGCATAATAATCTGGATTTTTCACTGGGCGGAGCCTGCGCCATGAGCGCGGTTGCGGGTATTGTCTTAGGAGGAAAACTGTCCTATGCGCTGATGCTGCCTGTGTGCCTGATAGTAGGCATGCTCTGCGGACTGATTACTTCCGTCTTACATATTAAGGCAAGAATCCCTGCTTTTATGGCGGGCATGTGCATTATGTTTGCGGGACGGGGGCTTGCCCAGGGAGCTTATCTGCAGTTTGTCATGACGCTGCCTGTAGAATATAAGGTATTGCAGAATATATGGTTTTATCTCGGCGTTGTGGTATTGGTATTTGCAGCGGCCTACATTTTATTTGAATACACAAAGATCGGCAAATTCAACAAACTGATCGGTTCCAATCCGCAGGTAGCGCATTTAAGCGGTATTCCGGTGGACAAGTATAAAGTGATAGCCTTTATTGTAAGCGGTTTTACGGTAGGAGTGGCAGCGTTTATGTCGATTATCCGAGGCGGCGGCGTCGGCGCACAGACAGGAACCAATCTGGAAATCAATGTACTTCTTGCGCTTACCCTTGGGGGATTTCCGTTAACCGGCGGATCGGCGTCGAAAATGAGAAGCATTATTATCGGTTCTCTGGTGCTGTTCATATTAAATAACGGATTACAGCTTTGGGGAGTAGATCCCACGCTGATCAATGTAATTAAGGGAATCGTATTCCTGGCTGTTGTTTATATTACGATTGATAGAGGATCTGGGAAAGTAATGATTTAAATAGGAATAAAAATACTAAAAAAATAAACAAAAAAAGGAGAAAAGTGTATGAAAAAGAAATTTTTAGCATTGATGATGGTGGCAGCCATGGCGGTAGTTTCTGTTGTGGGATGCGGAAAGGATGCAGGCGATAATAAGACGAAGGACACGAATAAGGATACGCAGGAGGTTTCCGTTAGTGAACCGGCGGATGAGGAGAATCAGGATACGGAAGAAGTAAGGCATAAAATTGGAGTGATTCTTTATGGAAAAGACGATTCTATGGGGGCGGCTGATTATGCGTACTTAAATTATGCGGCGGAAGCATTGAATGTGGATATTCAGTGGGCGCTGAATGACTATGATGCGGAATCCCAGCTTGCTTCTGCGGAAAATCTCGTATCAGCGGGCTGTGAAGGTCTTTTGTTCCTTCCTATCAGTGATAATTCGGTAAGTCTGATCAGCGACTATTGTCAGCAGAATGAGATTTATTTCCAGATGATGAACCGGGATATCAGCGATGAAAATATTAAAGCGGCAACGCAGGCTAATCCTTACTATGTGGGGACAAGCTTCGAAGCAAACGAAGCGGCAACCAATCAGCTGACAGAGCTTATGGCGGCAGAGGGACGGTTAAAATACGGTGTCGGCAAAGTAGCTCCCGGATCTTCTCTGTCCGTCAGAAATACGGCGTTTGAAGAATCGGTTGCACAGGCGGGCGGAACCATCCTTGCGGATTATACGGCGCCCAGCGACGGCAGTACCCAGGCATATGTGACTTATATTGAAAACTTTGTTAATTCTTATCCCGAAATGGACGGACTTTTACTTTCCAGTACCACCGGCGGCGGCGGAGAAACAATTATGAACACACTTCAGTCTCTGGTAGATCCGGGTAAAATTAAAATTGCGGCTTTTGATACCTTTGAAGGAATGGAAGGCGGATTTGAAGACGGATGGCTGACCGCGCTGGCAGGCGGTATTGCAATTCAGTGCGTACCGGATTTCATTATGCTTTACAATGCGGTAGACGGAACGCCGTTATCCGACAGCTTTACGGTTCTTTACCAGAACTTTATTTTCATCACCAATCTGGAAGACTGCGCTACCTTTGCAAAATATATTGATAATCCGGATCATATGATCTATAACGCCGATATAATCCGCAGTCTGGCAAAACGCTATAACCCGGATGTTACTCTTGATGATGTGGTAAAACTGATGAATGATTACTCCCTTGCATGGGTAGTGGAAAATGCGGAATAAGGAATCAGATGCATTGTTGTGCCGCGTAGGCGGCAGATTTGAAAGGTTGAGCATATGAAACTGATAAAAGATATAATAAATAAATATGCCCTGATGCTGGCAGTGCCCATCGTAGGATTTCTGATTTTATGGATTTTATTTCCCGGTACGGTAGGAACTAAGAATGTCCCGTCATTATTAAAGCAGGCCATTGCGCCGGCGGTGCTGGGATGGGGCGTTTTGTTTAATATGAAAGTTGGAAACTGGGATTTTTCAGTTGGCTCAGAAGTGCTGATCAGCTCTATTATCGGAGGAAATCTGGCAATTATGTTAGGAATCGGAATGCCGGGAATGATGCTTTTAAGTATCCTGATCGGACTGGCAGCAGGCGCCGTAGTAGGACTCGTCTATTATTTATTAAAAATACCGACCATTATCGTATCTATTGGTATGCTGCTTATTTATGAAAGTATCGGCAGTTATGTTTTCGGCGGAGCGGGTGTTTACATCCCCTCCGGCTGGAAACTGTTAAATACGGGAACCTTATTTATCATTGCTCTGCTTGCGGCCGCTTTTTCCTGGTTTCTGTTTTATAAAACCAAAATAGGTTACAGTGTGCGCGCAGTGGGAAATAATGCGAATGTTGCTTCTGTCAATGGTCTGAATGTATATAAGGTAAAGGTTATTTCCATTGCCATTGCAGGACTGTTTTCCGGTATTTACGCTATGATATGCCTTGGGACAAGCGGCGTACAAAAGACGGTAGGCTCCATGAACTCGATGGGAACCTGTTTTGACGCCATGATGTGCGTATTTGTAGGTATGTCGATCAGCCGGAAAGGAAATCTTATTGCAAGCATTTTCTGCGGAAGCATCGTAATGCAGCTGATCAAATTGTGTTTAATGGCCTGCGGATTCCCCAGCGAGTATAACTCCATTGTCATTGCGGTATTCGTTTTGGTATTTATGGCGCTGGATGCCTGCACACAGGCTTCGGCGGCAAAAAGAAAAGCGGCGCAGGCTGTAAAAGCATCATAATAAAAGAGGTCATACTATGAATTGGAAGGAACAAGTGGCAGTGGTTACAGGAGCTGCCGATGGAATTGGATATGGAATTGCTTTTGCCTTAGCAAAAAGAGGATGCCGCATTGCCTGTCTTGATATTGCAGATGAAAAAAATGAAAAAACAGCTGCTGCCCTTTCCGGGGCAGCAGGAAAAGAATGCAGGGCGTATCACTGCGATATGGCCGATCCTGAAAGCATAGAAGAAGTTTTTGACCGGATCTTGAAGGATTTTGGCCGGATTGATATTCTGGTTAATAACGCAGGCGTATTTTCTACTATGTCCTTTGTGGAGGACAGCTATGAAACGGCTCTTGAAAATTATCACTTTAATATGGATGTAAACGCAAGAGGGCTGTTTTTATGCGCCAAGAAAGCGGCGCCCCACATGGCGGAGAGGGGATATGGACATATCATAAATGTGATTACAAATCACGTAAAACGTTACTTATTTCCGCCCAGCGACAACGAACACAGCTACGACGCATCCAAATATGCCCAGCTGGCGTTTAACGAGTCCCTGGACTGTGAGCTTAAAAAATATGGAATACGCGTAAACGCAGTTTGCCCGGCCGCTACCAGAACGCCTATGCTGCAGGCTTTTTTTGACGATCTGGGAATGGAGCTTACAAAAGAAACCATCGGAGAATGTGCGGGAATCGCTTCACTGCTTGAAGCAGACGAGGTAGGCGAAGCCGTATGCCATATAATAAACTGGGACGATACCCAGCCTACGGGCAAGGCAATTTTACTGATGTATTCCAAAGATTGTGAAAACTTAAAACAAGGTTATGTAGAGGAATTGGCAAAATGATACTGGAAATTGAAAAAGTTTTACAGGAAATGACGCTGGAGGAAAAAGCGTCCTTATGCTCCGGGCTTGGATATTGGGATACCAAACCCCTGGAGCGTTTTCAGATAGAATCCTTTGTAATGACCGACGGGCCTAACGGAGTCCGGATGCAGGAAGGAACCAACGACCGCTTCGGATTAAACGAAAGCGCAAAGGCAACCTGCTTTCCCACCGGTTCCTGCCTGGCATCCTCCTGGGATACCGATCTGTTATATCAGGTAGGCGCAGCCATCGGCAGGGAAGCAAAGGCAAAAAATGTAAGTCTTGTACTGGGGCCTGCCGTTAACATGAAACGAAGCCCCTTATGCGGCAGAAATTTTGAATATCTGTCGGAAGATCCCCTTTTGGCGGGAAAACTTGGAGCGGCTTATGTAAAAGGGATGCAAAAGCAGGGCGTAGGAGCGACGCCCAAACATTTTGCGGCCAATAACCAGGAACGTTTCAGACAAACCATAGACAGCAGGGTGGACGAGCGTACCTTAAGAGAAATTTATTTAAGAGTTTTTGAGATCGTAGTAAAAGAAAGCGCGCCCTGGATGCTGATGTCTTCCTACAATCAGATCAACGGATGCTTTGCTTCCCAGAACCGGAAACTGCTGACAGATATTTTAAGAAAAGACTGGGGCTATCAGGGACTGGTGGTTACCGACTGGTACGGCACCAATGTAAGGCCTTTAGGCGTGGCGGCAGGACAGGATCTGGAAATGCCGGGCAACGGAGGAATCAGTGACCGTGAAATTATAGAAGCGGTACAGGCGGGTGAATTGAGCGAGGATGCGGTAGACGAATGTGTCAGACATTTTCTTATGCTTTATAATACCCTGCAGAAAGAAGATACACAGGTTAAACCTGATTATGAAGAAAATCACCGTATCGCGGTAAAGGCGGCGGCGGAAGGCTCCGTTTTACTTAAAAATGAGGACAAAATCTTACCCTTATCGGAAAATAAAAAAATTGCCGTTATCGGAAGCTTCGCTAAAAAGCCGAGATACCAGGGAGGAGGAAGCTCCCACTTAAATGCAAATCATATGGATTATCCATGGGATCAGTTAACCCAAATCGTAAGCAAAGAACAGCTTACTTACGCCGCCGGTTATGATCCGGAAGTAAACGAACCGGTGGAAGAACTGATTGAAGAAGCAAAAAACATTGCCGAAGCGGCGGATGTGGCAGTCATCTTTTGCGGACTGACCGATAATTTTGAGTCGGAAGGTTTTGACAGAGAAACTCTGTCTATGCCGGAAAGCCATAACGCGCTGATTCGTGCGGTGGCAAAAGCCAATCCCAATACGGTCGTCGTTCTGGAAAACGGATCTCCCGTTACTATGCCCTGGCTGGGAGAGGTAAAGGCGGTACTGGAATCTTATCTTGGCGGGGAAGCGGCAGGAAGCGCGGCGGCGGATATTCTGTTCGGACGGGTGAATCCGTCGGGTAAGCTGGCCGAGACCTTCCCGGCGCGGCTGGAAGATAATCCCTCTTATCTGAACTTTCCGGGATGCAGCAGTTACGTGGAATACAGAGAAGGAATTTTTATCGGCTACCGTTATTATGCCTCCGCTGACGTAAAACCTTTGTTTCCCTTTGGCTATGGTTTGTCCTACACCACCTTTTCCCTTTCGGACGGGGCGGTAAGCGCGGCCGCTTATAAGCGTGGAGATCAGCCGGTAACTGTGAGCTGTAAAGTAAAAAATACGGGAAGCCGCGCCGGAAAAGAAGTGGTTCAGGTTTACGTGAAAGCCCCGGGAACGGAAGCGGTAAGGCCCAAATTAGAGTTAAAAGGATTTACCAAGGTATTCCTGGAACCGGGAGAGGAAAAACAGGTTGAAATTCCCCTCTTTGATTTAGATTACTGGAATCCGGACCTGTCCTCCTGGGAACTGGAAGGCGGAGCCTACGAAATCCGGATAGGAAATTCCAGCGAAAATCTGCCGTTAAAACTTGAACTTCAGGTGACGGGAACCGTGAAACGGAAAACCTATGACCACAATACGATGCTGGGAGAGCTTTTAGAGCATGAGAAAGTAGGTGAATGGGCAAAAGATACCCGCAGAGCCTTTACCATAGAAATGACGGGCGGTATTGAGAACACCCATACCAAACTGCTTTTGGAAAAAAGCACCTTGGAGCTGCCCTTACTGGTTCTTCGGAATACCGGTTTCCTTCCGCCGGAAAAGCTGAAGACGCTGCTGGAGGTTTTAAACGGGCAGGAGGAAAGGACGCAGGAATGACAATAGAAGAACTGCTGGAAATAGAAGAAATTAAAAAACTGAGAAGTCAGTATTCCCACTTTTATGATGCAAACAGACTGGATGATCTGGTAAACTTGTTTACGGAGGACGCCATATGCGAATGGGATGCGTCCCATGGAGGATGCTGGGTTGGAAAAGAGCAGATCCGCGCCAATTATGAAAGGTATTTTAAAGAATTTGGCAATAAAGAATGGATTGTGATGCATGCGGTCACCAACCCATGGATTGAACTGACAGGTCCGGACAGCGCAGAGGGAAGATTTTTTATGCTGGATTTTAATTTCTGCGGTTTGACTGAAGATCCTCTGGGATGCATCGGCGTTTATGACGACGCTTATAAAAAGATAGACGGAACATGGAAAATCCATAGAACCAGACTGGATTTTCTATATCCCGACAGGATCGTTACGGGAGGAATACCGGGACGCCGTATTCCCTGCGCTATGGATACACGGTAGTACTTGCGCTCCGGAAATTAAAAAGAAGGCAGGACAGGATCATGCATGAGTATTATTACAAAATGGGAGAATTTGCAAAAATCTGCGGAGTGAAAAAATCCACTCTGATTCATTATGCGGACATAGGACTTTTTAAGCCGGATCATATCGGAGAAAACGGATACTGCTATTATGCGCCCCAGCAGATTTACATTTATGAAGTAATCGATATTATGCGCAGAATGTCCATTCCCCTGGAGGAAATAAAGGAATACCTTGAGAATCAGAACGTAATTACCTGTCAGGAAATTTTAAAAAAACATCTGGAGCTTTTAAAAAAAAGAATGTGGGAGCTTGAACAGATTGAAGCGATTATTGAAAATACCCTGAAAGATGTTGACAATGCTCTTGCCCAAAAACAGGATGAAATAGAAATCATAACCCAGGAACAGGACGACTACTTTTTTGTATACGAAATGCCCTACCGTACGGAAAAAGCAGCCTATGATATGGAAGAGGCAAGACAGATGATACAGCATTGTAAGGACAGTTACTTAAACAGTACCCTAAATATCAGCGAAGTTGTGCTGCAGGAGCATGTGCTGGACGGAACCTTTAAAAAGACCTACGGCGGTTTTCGCGTTGCCCATATGATTGAAAATGAAAATATATTTGTGCGTCCCGCCGGACAGTATGTAACCATATGCAGTAAAAGCGGGGGAGATAAGATTCCCCGGCTTTACCGCAGACTGAAAAAATATGCGGAGGACAACGGCTATAAGGTATGCGGAAACGCTTACGAGGAAGACCAGTTAAGCTATATTACGGAGCACGACAGAGAAAACTATCTTGTCCGCTGTTATATACAGGTGGAACCCGTTGATAAAAGAAAGAAGGAAAATTAACGATGCCGGAAAATAAGACGAATACTTATCCATACAGACCCCCTAAAAAATTTACAAAAAAATCTCTGCACGGCAGAGTGCGCACCGGAAATCTGCTTTATGAAGATTTACAGCGGGCGCAGAAATTTTATATTAACGTTTTCGGATGGGATATGTTCAGACTGCCCAAGAACGTTCTTGGGAGATGCCCGAATGAAGCGACCCCCGATGTAATCTGTGCCAGCGGTCCGGCCCAATTCGGATGGGAAGGCTCGGTTCCCGGATATATGCCGGTAGAACTGATTCATAAAGACGAAGAAATGAATAAGCCTTATGTAATGATGGAAGTGGATATGGACGTAAGCCTGCAGGAGACTTTAGACCGGATTACGGCCGCCGGCGGAAAAGTACTTGACGCCGCCGAAAACTCTGGAGACTGGGCGGAGGTAGCCATGGTGGAAGACCCCGCGGGAAACAGGCTGCTTTTGTGGAAATGCCCCGATTCCCGTACCTGGGAAGAGCCGGAAGCCGATTATGATAAGGAGTAGAGGAGGAACTTACATATGTTGAAATTATATACCTGTTATCATTGCAGCTTTCCGTTTAAGGCAGACGATACGGACCTTCCCTGCGAGTGTCCCGCCTGCGGCGCATCACCGGATAACTTCCTGGGCGAGCCTTATAACGAACAGGAAATCCGCAGAATCCATGTGGACCCGCCGGTGGAGACAAAGGAACGCGATCCCATGAATCTGGACTGGCACATGCCGAAAAGCTTTCCGGCAGGCACCAGAAACGGACGGCTTCGCAGATTTGTTTTTGAATATGACGATCCCCAGGTATTGAAGGATTTTTATACGGACGTATTCGGCTGGGATATTATCAATACGGAAACGTCCGATCCTGAAAAACCGCTGATGTACTGCGCCACCGGTCCGGGAAATGCCAACTGGGAGCCAAGAGTCGTATCCTTCTGTTATGGATTTTTAAAATCCCGCGCATCGGAGGATACGGGAAGCCATCCCATGTACGTGATCGAAGTAGACAGCATTGATAAAACGGTGGAACTGGTGAAACAGTATGGCGGAAAACTTTTAAAACCTGCCTATACGGCAGACGGACAGTTGTACGCGGTCATAGAGGACAGTGAAGGAAACGGAATTTATCTGTGGCAGACGCCGGATACCGTTACGTGGGAGGAACCGGAGTCGCAGACGAAATAGAAGACGACATGTTTTTACGTAAGGATAAAGGATTGGAAGCTGAGGCGAAAGCCGGCGTAGAAGGCAGAAGTGCTTTTTATGCCGGCTTTGTAATGTATGGAAAATACCGTGTAAAACAGGGTATTTGCGGAATTATTAAAAGTATTTTGAATAAATAAGTTCTCATTTGCAGTGTAATTACTATGTAGTATAAAAAAAATAAAAGGAGGGTTGAAACTATGTTTAATGCATCATTGCTGCAGGTGAGGACTTCCGCAGAAGATAAAGAAAAAGCTTCGGAGATTTTGGAAAAGCTGGGAACCAATTTATCGGCGGTGGTCAATATGATGATAAAGCAGATCATCCTTACGGAAGGGATTCCCTTTGAAGTAAAAATAAACCACCCGGCATATACCAAAACAGATGCGTTAATGGAAGTGCAGGCTACAATGGCTTTTGAAGGAATGGAGTTGACAGAGGAAGATATGCGGATACTATATGCTTATAAAAACGGGGAAGCATCGGGAGATGAACTTAGGAAACGGATCATGGGAGAGGTCAGATAATGCCAGATAAGATATACTGTTATCCGGATTCGAATGTCTAAAAAAACAGGATGGGAATACGGAATATGGAGCAGCTTAAATGGATGGAAGGGAGATTTCCGTCCGTCTGGCATACTTTTTTTCGGAAATCAATGCCCTGCCCCCCTTCCGTGAAGGCAACGGACGCTGCCAGCGTGAGTTTATCAGAACCCTGGCGCTCCATGCCGGATATGTGATAAATTTTGTACTCGAACACTTGATTCAGCAAGTAAGACAAAAGGGGGGACAGAAAATAGTTCTATGGGTCATAAAAGACAACGCGAATGGCAGAAGATTTTATGAAACTCATGGCTTTATCAATACTGGAAAAACATGCATAATAGAAGGTACCACAAAAGAGGATTGCCTTTATGAATATGTTCTTAAATAAGAAAACATAGAATTCATATTTAAGACTATTGAGTAATGAGATCCTCAGCTTTATTGGTGGGAAAGCAAACAGAAATCGTTGAACCAAGCCCAATATCACTATGCAATTCGATTTCCGCATGGTGGTATTGAGCTATGTGTTTCACAATGGAAAGCCCCAGCCCGGTGCCGCCGGAGGCTTTGGAGCGGCTTTTGTCCACTCGGAAAAATCGTTCAAAAACGCGGGGCTGGAACTCTGGCGGAATACCGATGCCGGTGTCTTTGACAGTGAGGACTGCACCCCGCGCCTCTTTGGAAACGCTAATCTCCACAGAACCATTTTCCACGTTATACTTGATGGCGTTGTCGCAAAGATTGTAGGTCATCTCGTACAGAAAACCCCGGACTCCATTCACCTGTGTACTTTCTCCCGTAACAGAAAGCTGAATGCACCTTTTCTCCGCGCTGTCCCGCAAAGCGGATACCGCGCTGTTGGCGAGCGTAAGGAGATCCACTGCCTCCCACTCCATTTCCGCGCCCTCATCCAGTTGGGAGAGATGAATAATATCCTCCACCAGCGCCACCAGCCGGGCGGCCTCTTTATAGATTAAGCCGGAGAATTGGGCGGTGTCTTCCTGTTTGACCATCCCATTTTTCAACAGTTCCGCGCTGCCCAGGATGGATTGCAGCGGCGTTTTCAACTCATGGGATACATTGGCGGTAAATTCCTGGCGGCTGCGTTCGGCAAGCACCTGTTCCGTCACGTCAAAGGCCAACAATACCATACCGACCACAGCCCCATCCGATTCGATGCGGCTGACGTCAATGTGTACCTCCCGGCCATTTTTTTTCACCCGGACTTTTCCGTGCCCATCCTCCAAAGCGGACAGGATGGCCTGGCTCATTTCATGGTCCCGGTCCAATGTCAAAAAATCCTTTCTGATGCAGGAGTAATCCGCGCCGAGAAGCCTCCGTGCGGCCGGGTTGATGCTCAGAATTGTCCTCTTTTGATCCAGCACCACCAACCCTTCGTTCATGCTCCCCGTGATTTGCTCAAATTCATCGGTTTTGGCCCGCAGCTCACGAACCTGGGCGCTGATTTGACCGCATTGCTGCCGGATGCGCCGCAGCAAAGGAGTTAATTCCTCGTAAGTGTCATTTTCCAGCGGATGATCCAAATCTAAGGAGTTGAGGGGCCGAACGATCCTTTTGGCCATCCAATGGGCCAGAATGGCGGAGAGGATTACCGCAATGATCCCCATCAGCAAAATCGGCCGGAGCATGACCAGCACCAGCGTAAGCTCGGTTGCCTGACTGACGGAAATGCGTAGGACCGTCCCGTTGTTTAACACTCTGGCATAGTACAGCGTCCGCTCTGTCAGCGTGTCAGAGTAGCGGACGCTGCTACTCTCACCCTTTGCAAATGCTTCCCGAATCTCGATCCGTTCCGCATGGTTTTCTATGTTCTCTGCAGGTTCAACAGTATCAAACAAAACGGTTCCGTCCGATGCCACCCAGGTCAGCCGGTACTCCGGTGTCCAGGTATAACGGTAATCGTGGGCGGTAAGCGTTTCCAGATAGTCTCGTCCACATTCCTCCACCCCGTAGGCCGCAAGCCGCAGCTGATCTTTGAGCTGGCGTTCCTGCGTCCTGGCAAAGTAGTCGTACAGACAGCCTATGATGATACACAGACTCGCCAGAAGTATCACAGCCGCAACCGACAGAATAGCCTGGAATATCTTCTTTGTCATGGTCTTTCCTCCAGTCGGTATCCCACATTACGGATTGTTTCAATCATCGTGCCATAGCCGCCCAGTTTCTGCCTAAGCGTTCGGATGTGCATATCCACCGTTCGTGTCTCACCGTAATACTCTCCTCCCCAAACGCTTTCCAAAAGCTTTTCCCTGGTGAACGCCACGCCGGGGGAAGAGAGGAACAAGCGAAGCAGTTCAAATTCCTTGTAGGTAAGGACAATCCGTTCGCCGCCTGCCATGACAGTATGTTCCGCCAAATCCACGACCAAATCGCCTGCTTTCAGAATCACCCGGTTTTGTCGTGGCTGGCACCGGCGTAACACCGCCTTGATGCGGGACACCATCTCCATCATGCCAAACGGCTTGACCAGATAATCGTCTGCGCCTAAGTCCAGGCTTTGGATTTTGTCGTACTCCGTCCCCTTGGCGGTCGCCATGATGATAGGGATTTCATGGGTTGTGCCGGACGCTTTCATCTGTTTGAGCAGTTCTACACCACTGATTCCCGGCAGCATCACATCCAAAATCACAAGCGCCGGCCTCTCTGAACGCAGCGCCTCCAGAAACGAATCGCCATCCTTAAATCCGCAGACCTTATAACCGGCGGAACGCAGCGTATAGAGTTCAAGACTCAGGATACTCTCATCATCTTCCACACAATAGATCATTGCTCATTCACCTTTCAGTTTAAGCCCATATGGCCATTGAAAAAGCCACATAGAGCTGCTCCTGATCATTTTATCACAGACAATCCTGTCAATCAACACGGTCGGTCTTTCCTATTGAAAGCAGGGAAGGAATACTTTCGCCTATATTCCGCGTACTGCGTCTGAAAATCCTCGCTGCCGCTGCGCACATCACGGAGAGATTGATGCAGGTTCAGATTGTCGTGGTCCGCATCAATTACACAACCGGCGATGTTGGAGCAGTGATCTGCCGTGCGCTCCAGGTTGGTTAATAAATCCAGCCACGCAAAGCCTGCGTCAATGGTGCAGTCGCCTTTTTGCAGACGAAGGATATGCCGCGTCCGCAGCTGCTCTTTCAGTTGGTTAATGACCTGCTTCAAGGGTTCCACTTTGGCGGCGCACACCATATCGTTTTGAAGAAATGCGACAAGCGAAAGATCCAAAATATCATGGATCGCCGCAGAAATCACGGACAGTTCCCGCTCGGCTGCGCTGGTAAGCCGCAGCCCCTTGTCCCGCAGCTCCTCCGCGGATTCCAGGATATTGACTGCATGATCGGCGATTCTCTCAAAGTCACTGAGCATTTTCAGCAGTTTTGCAGCCTCCCGGCTGTCCGCCTCGCTGATCTGCCTTGTGCTCAGATTCACAAGATATGTCCCCAATATATCCTCACAGTGGTCGGTCTTGTCCTCTTTTTCCCGGATAGAAGCAGCCAGATCCGGAGAAAGGTTACGCAGAGCGGCCAGTGCTTCCTTCAAAGACACGGCGGCAGTCTCCGCCATATCGGCGGCCACCGCGTGGCATCGTTCCAGTGCGATGGAAGGGGTAGCAAACAGGCGCTCGTCCAGCTCCGCAAATACCTCGGGCTGCCTGGTGTCAGGAACCAGGACAATAACCAACCGTTCCAAAAGGCCGGACAGAGGCAGCATCAGCACCGTACACAGGACATTAAACACGGAATGAGCCACGGCAATTCCCAGCCGTGAGGACGGATCATCTAAAAAAACAGGATAAAAAATTGCCCGGAGAAGGCAAAAGACCATCAGCCAAACCACTGTTCCGATGATATTAAAGGAAAGGTGAACCAGTGCGGCCCGCTTCGCGTTCTTATTGGCCCCTACGGAGGAGATCATAGCCGTCACACAGGTGCCAATGTTCTGGCCCATAATGATGGGGATGGCCGCGCCGTAGGATACCTGCCCGGTAACAGCTAATGTCTGCAAAATGCCAACGGAAGCGGAGCTGGACTGAATGAGCGCTGTGAGAACCGCCCCGGCCAGAACTCCCATAATGGGATTTTTGAACAGGATAAACATTTGCTGAAATGTGGGAACATCCCTGAGACCGGATACCGCGCCGGACATGGTTTCCATACCAAACATCAATGTGGCGAAGCCCAGTAATATCATACCGCTATCCTTTTTCTTCGCGCTCTTGCAGAACATATAGAGGATGATGCCAATAAGCGCCAGCACCGGAGTAAAGGAGGCAGGTTTTAAGAGCTTGACAAAGAGATTTCCGCTGTCGATTCCCGCGAGGCTCAAAATCCAGGCTGTGATGGTGGTGCCGATATTGGCTCCCATGATGATGTTGATAGCCTGTTTCAGCGTCATAAGACCGGAGTTTACAAAGCCAACCACCATGACAGTTGTAGCCGAAGAACTTTGAATGACCGCAGTGATGCCTATGCCAGTCAGCAGTCCGGCAATCTTACCGGAAGTAAGCTTTTCCAAAAGGGCGCGGAGCTGGCTTCCTGCCCGACGTTCCAGGGCTTGACCCATGATGTTCATGCCAAACAGAAAAAGGCTCAGTCCTCCGATCGCGGTGAGTACATTAAAAATATCCATAGTGACAGATTCCTTCCATATTATTGTTGTACCTTTAGTCTATCAACTTCATGTAAAATCCGTCACCAGGATTGTGTAAAATCTATGTAAAGCCAATGTTTGTTAAGAATAAGGCAAAGAAAGCTTAAATAAATCAAACATTGTCCTAATCATTGCTGTTGTCAGTTTGATGATTATAAATGCATATTATGGCGGTTGGAAAACTGCTTTGACAGCAGATTCTGCTCAGGACACAAAATTTACTCTTTATCGACCGTGTATGCCCTTGTCAAGAGAGGGTAAATATGGAGGATGTTATATTCTTTAAAAAATATTACGGAAATACATATAGGGTATGGAAAGACTCATATTACATGATTCAGGCATTGGCGCCGGTGATCCTTGTTGCTCCATATTGCGTTATCAGGTACAATTATATTAGCTTTTTCCGAGATGCTTCTTGCGGTTATTACCGGCTTATTAACACAACATGATACCGCTATGGAATTTTTACAGGGAAAAGTGTTTTTCAAAGAGGACTTTTTCATAGACAATCCTATGCTATATTTTGTATTAATTTATGTGTCGCCATTAACTTACGATGGCGTTGTCTTATGGGGCTCGATTTTCCTTTATAATATTCACCTGATTGGCTACCTGGCATTACATAAGTGTGGCGCTCTTTAAAATAATCGTGAAAGAGTTTAGAAGAGATTTCATCATTTCAACATTAGAAAACAGTTTCATGTATATTATAGCTATTTATGTATTAAATACAGTTTTACCGGTACCAATTCTATTTGCAATGTCAACAGTGAGATTTTTCATTCTCAAAAGCCGAATTGCAGTAGTTCCGCTATTTCTTTTGCTTGTGGGCATGGATTTGGCTGTGGTATCCTTTTATTATGTGCTAATTAAAAGAAGGAGAATAAATATATGCTAAAAATAATGAATTTATCAAAGAAATTCTGATCGGAAAGGATATTGACTTTTTGCCAGAATTGGGAGTTCTCATTGAAAAGCCTGGATTTATTGAAAATTATACTCAATTTGAGAATTTGAAATATCTGGCACAAATAAACAATACCATTAATGATAAGGATATAAAAGCCGCATTGGAGACGGTGGGATTGGATCCTGACAACAATGAAAAAGTAAAAAACTTTTCGTTAGGTATGCGCCAGAGGCTTGCTATAGCCCAGGCAATTATGGAGAAACAGGCTTATTTTGCTTACAAGCCATATTGCCGGTGATATTGGGGAATTGTCGGATTATATCTTTGAATTTTCAGCAGGGAAGAACAAAACGGAGGAACTAAAATGGATATTTTATCATTTAAATGTAAGGGGGTGAAAACCAGTCACCATATAGCCTGATGTTGCAATCGTGTGACCTGCCTTGGGTGTTTGCCCATGTGAGATAAAGAAGTAAAAGAAGTGTAAAAAAATTTGCCGTTCACACAAGCCGGAATAGGCGGGAATTTTCATATTTTCTTTTCGCCCGCCCTCCACGGACAGCTTACGAATTTGCCAAATGGGAGAAAATATAGGCGGCAGCATTGAAATCTGCATTATACATTTCTTACCATATCATAAAATTCTTTCATCTATGCAGTCTATAATTTTATTAACTTGCCTTTATCAAAATAATAGATATCTTCTCTCTTATATCCATATTTGGAATCAGGAATACTGATATGCGGTTCAAAGGTAAACATTTCAACATCTGATAATCTTTTATGGTTCCCTTTTTCGGTATATATCCTGTCATTTTTATGTTTCACAATGGAATGTCCAAGGTTTCCAAGAAAATCCAAGTTAAGAAATCCTTTTTTCACAATCAAATCATTCATGAAATAGTATAATTCCTCAAATGTTATATCCGGCGTTGCTACATCAATTAGAGTTTTATGCAGATATTCTTCCATCTGCAATCCTCTCCGCCACTCGTCATTTTTTATTCTATCAGTTTCATCACATAAAACGCCATTTTCAAATACAAGCGTTCTTGCATAATCTCCCCAAATGTTATTCATTTGAGGACTTAAATCAATCGTGATAATATCATTTTCCTGTACAATTCTATCCGTCACTTTATAATCTTTGCCCGATTTAAGTTTTGCATTGCAAAATACAAGTCAAGCGTTTCCTTTGCCACGCTATATCCATTGAATAAATGCTGTTTTATCGCCACTGTTATATCCTGCCTTTCTGTAAAAATCCAATGTGCTTTTTTTCTTAGAGTCTGTGAGCAACATCATTTTATAGCAGTTTTCTTTTCGGGCAATCTCTTTTGCAAAATTCAGGCACTGCGTTGCCACTCCTTCAACTTTTCGTTCATTGTTTATTCGGCACCACTAAGTAGGCAGTTATAGTTTTAAGCTATATTGCAGAAAATTATAACTGTGCCCGTCTTTGCTGTCTGTTTTAGACACGGAAGAAACCATTATAAAACCTAACGACTTTGCCAATCGAATAGAAGCTCTGTTTTCCTCTCTTGTTGAATAAATAAACTCTTTTGCTCCAAATTCTTCTTTGCAATACTGAATCAAACCTCGAAGAACCTGTTTACCAAACCCTTTCCCTACATAATCTGGCCCCAGACATATCCCTGCTTCCTGATAGATATAAGGTTTGATTTTTTCTACCCCAGCAAAGCCAATCGCCTTACCGCTTGATTTTTCATAAACCACATATGTATCATGCCCTTTCTGAAATTCAATGGTTTTCATGATTCTTATTTTGGCGTTTTCTTCACTCGTAGTAAGATTCCATGCCATATATTTTGCGCTTTCTGGCCGTGACCAGACATTACAATACATTTCTTTCCAATCTGAAAACTTTGCTTTATCAAGAATTAGGCTCTCCGTTTCAATCATTCTGAAATGTTCCTCCAGCTACCGATTTGTTGCCATTTTTATTATACTACAAAAGCCGCCTTTGTCTATATTTATGGTGTTAGTTTAAAAATGAGTTGGTAAGTGTTTTGAGTCCATTTTATGGGATACATCATATCATATAATCCTTGAAGGAACGGAGGATTTCGCCGCTGCATTTATGGGGAACACGCCCCAGGATGACGTGATGGAGTGGTTGCTCCAGAGACGTTTTGTAAAGGACTTTTTAATCAAATTCACAATAAATTTACATTTCAGGACAAAAAATATGGCCGGAAACCTGTTTTTAGATTTCCGGCCTAGGGTCTTACTATGCTGTCCGTTCTGCTTTCAGTTTTTTCACTTCGTCAAGCGGAAGTCCTGCGTCTGTACAGGAGAAGCCATGCATTAACTTCCCGATTGGCGTATCTCTACGGTAAGCATAAACCTCCTGATTTTACAAGCCGGGAGCCAGCGTATTTCTGAATCCCGGCCTGTTTCCGTTATCGCTTTTTTACATCTGCTGTATCTCATAAATCCTTGCGTGGGCAAGGTCTGGCGGGTTCTTGATTTCTTCCAGTTTCAGGTTTGTCGTGACAATCAGCGGATTCTTACTCCGATACCGGCTGTCAATGACGGTAAACAGCTGTTCCATGGCATACTCGGTACTGCGCTCCACTCCTAAATCGTCATATTACAAAAAGCGCAAAATAGAAAAATTTACAACCGTGTGCTAAAATGATACACAAAGCGACAAAAATACTTCCCAACCAACGGTTGAATCTCCCCAATCCAACCGTTGGTTCGTGTAAAAGGCATATAGCCGGGCGTATCGTTCAAGGCGAAAGGAGAAAAAATCATGAACCAGGTAGAGATTGGAAAGTTTATTGCCAAATGTCGTAAAGAGAAAAAACTAACTCAAGCACAGTTGGCAGAAAAACTGAACATTACAGATAGGGCAGTATCCAAATGGGAAACAGGAAAAAGTATGCCTGATTCATCTATAATGTTAGAACTTTGCGAAATACTGGGAATCACAGTAAACGAGTTGTTAAGCGGGGAGAAAATCGACATGGAAAGTTATGAAAAAAAGGCAGATGAAAATTTGATTACTTTAAAAAAGAAAGACGAAAATAACATGACAAAGAATTTCATTATTTCAATTCTTTTTTCAGCAACACTATTGATAGGGATTATGGTATGCCTTATTTGCAATATCGCAATATCCGGTAATTTAACATGGTCATTAATTCCGGTCAGTTCTATTGTATTCGCATGGGTAATATCTTTTCCAAGTATTATTTTGGGGAAAAGAGGAATTATCGTAAGTTTCATATCATTAAGTGTTTTTATTGTTCCCTATTTGTTCTTATTGGGCAGTTTATTAAAAGTGAAAGAAGTATTTTCAGTTGGTGCAGTGATAGCGGTGACTTCGATCGTATTCTTGTGGATAATAGTTGCAGTGTTTAAGCGTATTAAAAGCAAGTTAGTTGCTTTAGGAACAACTTTTTTATCAACTATTCCATATATGATCATTGTCAATGTAGTACTATCAAAAATGATAGATGAGCCTGTTCTTGATGTATGGGATATGCTGTCCATCTTTATGCTTTTGATATTGGCATTTGTCTCCTTTATTTGTGATTACGCAAAGAAAAGGGGATTGATGAAATAACAAAAAAGAGTTTCACTGATGGATAATCACGGAGTGACAACCTAACGCGTTGCCGCCCCATGTGGGAGGAGAATTTTTCTATGGCTTGCACTGAAGCATACAGGGAACAAACCAGAGATTGCAGCTTTATTTTCCTATTACAGCCTACTACAATGATGAACAAAACAAAACCCTGTCCGGCAATTTCGTGGCTGTAAGGATTCAGGCGCCGGATGAATACGAGTCTTCTATTCCTGATACCGCGGTTTACCGTAAATCCATATCGGAAGGCAGTGAAGATTCCAAGGCATGGTTTTTCTGGAATTTGGATGTTAACGCCTCAAACTCCATGAATAGCGCAAGTGATTATTATGACGACAATAGCGGAACAGGAAGCAACTTTTCCAAAAAAGTCAGCATGAATGCAGGCCAGACGATTCAAGTGTTAATAGGACGCGGAAGCGGCAATGGAAATTTAACGACTACCGTATATGTTGAAAAATTCGAAGAAATGGCATCCATACCGTTAACGCTTAACGAAAGCTCTCCGCTGAATGTAGAGACCGGAACCTATCAGTGGTATTCCTTCAAGGCTTTGGCAGACGGCGATTATATCTTCTATTCCGACTATAACGATGGCGATCCAAAAGCATGGTTTTTCAATGATACCAGTGTCGGAGGTGAAGCTTCCGTGGAAACGCTCAACAGCGCCTGTCAGTCGGACGGCTATGGCAGTGATGATGATGATGGTAATAACATTATGGGAATCGGGAACGCTAATTTTGCCAAAAAGATTTCCATGCGCCAGGGCCAGACGGTTTATATAGCTGTCGGACATTATTCACTGAACGGTTCGGTAACGGCTTCCATACATGTGATCCAAAGTAATGAATAGAGAACCGGTCGGAAAACAGACCGTTTCAAGAAGGGGAGGCATTGCCTCCCCTTTGAATTACTTAAATGATACTATATAAATACTTTTTATTAACAAAAAGGTATATTTTTACCTCTTTTTCTGGATTTGTTTCAAAATACCTGCTATAATCGAAAAATAGGATATGAAACACATATGAGGAGGAGTTACAATGACAAATTCACAGATTATCTGGGTGCTTGTTTCCTTTGTAGTTTACATGGGAATGATGATTACCATCGGAGCGCTCTACATGAAAAAAACTTCCAGCTCGGAAGACTACTTTTTGGGAGGAAGAGGCCTGGGCGCCTGGGTGGCGGCTCTTTCCGCGCAGGCTTCCGATATGAGCGGCTGGATGCTGATGGGACTTCCCGGAGCCGTTTATGCCTTCGGTACAGGACAGGCATGGATTGCGGTCGGACTGCTGGCAGGCACGATCCTGAACTGGATTTTTGTATCCGGCAGATTGAGAAAATATACAATTAAGGCAAACAACTCGCTGACCCTTCCATCCTTTTTCGAAAACCGGTTTCACGATAAAAAGAGAATCCTTTTAACGACATCTTCCGTTGTAATCGTAATTTTCTTTCTGGTTTACACCGCTTCCGCATTTTCGGCGGGAGGCAAACTGTTTCAGACCGTGTTTGGCGTGGACTACCGTGTCGCTCTGACTATCGGCGCCGCGGTTATTCTGATTTATACCTTTATGGGCGGATTTATGGCGGTTTGCGTTACAGACTTTATACAGGGACTTTTAATGCTGGTGGGCGTCCTGGCCGTTCCGATTATCGCGTTTTTTCTGCTGGGAGGAACCGGGAACCTGCAGGCTCTTTTAGAATCCAGCGGCGTTTCAGGCGGGTCCGCTTCTTTCCTGAGCCTTTTGGAAAGCGGAGGCAGACCTTACACTGCAATGGAAATATTCTCGCAGGTGGCATGGGGCTTCGGATACTTTGGAATGCCTCATATTCTCATACGATTTATGGCGGTTCGTGACGATAAAGAAAAAAAAAAAGTCAAAATGGGTTGCGATTATCTGGTGTACACTGTCTTTGACCTTTGCATGCCTGATCGGCGTGATCGGACGCGCATACTTCAGTCCAAACGTTTTGGAAAACTCCGAAAATGTATTTATTGAAATGATTAAAAAAGTATTTATGAGCGACCTTTCCATTCCGTTCATCGGAGGACTTTTCCTGTGCGGTATTCTGGCGGCGATCATGTCTACTGCCGATTCCCAGCTTTTGGTAACGGCTTCCGCCGTTTCCGAAGACATCTACCATAAGATTATCCGGCCGAAGGCGGATAACAAAAAAGTGCTTCTGGTAAGCCGCGTTACCGTTCTGGCCGTTGCCGTGATCGCCTATATTATAGCATTGGACCCGGATAACAGTATTATGGGACTTGTTTCCAACGCATGGGCAGGCTTTGGCTCCGCTTTCGGCCCCCTTGTGCTCTTATCCTTATATTGGAAAAGAACCAATCTTCCGGGAGCCGTTGCGGGAATTGTTTCCGGCGCTTTAACAGTTATTGTCTGGGATTATATTCCCCTTGCAAACGGACAGACATTGGGAAGCGCAACAGGTCTTTACTCCCTTGCCCTTGGATTTTTAATAAGCCTTGTTCTGATTATTCTGGTAAGCGTTAGTACAAAGGCGCCGGATAAAGATATTATAAATGAATTTGAAAGCGTACAGAAAGAAGGATAATCATGCAGGAAATTAAATGTCCGAACTGCGGAGAAGTCTTTGCGGTAGACGAATCCGGATATGCCAAAATTGTCAGCCAGGTCAGAGACAAAGAATTTGAAAAAGAACTGCGCCGGCGCGAAACGGAATTAGAGGAATTAAGGAAAAACGAGCTGATAATTTCCCGGATGGAACAGAAGGCGGAATTCGACAGACTTCTTTCCTCAAAAGAAACGGAAATATCCAAAAAGGAAAAGACCATTGAACGTTTGAAAGCGCAGATTTCCGGCAGCGAAACGGAAAAAAAGCTTGCGGTAAACGAAGCCGTAAATGAGAAAGAAAAAGAACTCTCCGAAAAAGAAGCGCAGATTCTGAAGCTTAAGAGCCAACTGTCAAATAAAGAAACGGAAAACGAATTAAAAGAACAGTCTCTTAAAAAACAGTATGAGGACAGGCTCCGGCTGAAAGAAGAACAGATAGAATATTATAAAGATTTTAAAGCGAGACAGTCTACCAAAATGCTGGGTGAAAGCCTGGAGCAGCATTGTCTTAACGAGTTTAACGCACTGCGGATGACAGCCTTTCCGACCGCCTATTTCGAAAAGGATAACGACGTGCGCACCGGCAGCAAAGGCGATTTCATTTTCCGGGAATCCGTAGACGGTACGGAATTCATTTCAATTATGTTTGAGATGAAAAATGAAATGGACGAAACAGCCACCAAGCATAAGAATGAGGATTTCCTGAAAGAACTGGATAAGGACAGACGCCAGAAGAAATGTGAATACGCGGTGCTTGTTTCCCTGCTTGAGATTGACAATGAACTGTATAATAACGGAATCGTTGACGTATCTTATAAATACGAAAAAATGTACGTGATCCGGCCCCAGTTTTTTATCCCCATGATTACCCTGCTTCGGAACGCCGCACTAAATACCCTGCAGTACCGTCAGGAGCTGGAGGCCGCCAAAAACCAGCAGCTGGACATTTTTCACTTTGAAGAAAACATAAACGCTTTTAAAGAGGGATTTGCGCGCAACTACAGAATTGCCAGCGATAAATTCAAGACGGCTGTGGATGAGATCGATAAAACGATTCTGCATTTACAGAAAACGAAAGAGGCGCTTCTTTCTTCCGAAAATAATCTCCGCCTTGCCAATAACAAAGCGGAAGATCTCAGCATAAAAAAGCTGACTAAAAATGCGCCGGCGGTTAAAGAAATGTTTGACAGGATTGATGTGAAAGATGAGAATTGCGACGATTAAAACAAAACGTCTGAATTTGAGAAATTTTCAAAAAGTAGACGCAAAATTTGCCATCAGTATCTGGAACGACAGGGAAATGGGCGAGTACCTTCCTGATCCGTCCATGGATGAGATCGACCCGGAATACTTAAAACAAATTGAAGAGCTGGGCAATGATGAAAGCTGCTGCTACCTGATTTCCGAATTAAAAACCACGGGGGAAAGAGTCGGTACCTGCAGTTTTATTCCCGGTCAAAACGGGAAGGTATACGATATCGCATACTGTGTGCATAAAACGTTCTGGAAAAACGGATACGCGGCGGAAATGGCTGAAGGAATGATTCAATACGCCAGACAGCAGGGCGCTGAAAAAATTACCGTAAGAATCAATAAAAATAATATAGCTTCCAATAAGATTGCCGAAAAGCTGGGTTTTCAAATTACCGGACAGAAATCTTATAAAAAGAAAGGGACAGATTTGATTTTTGAGGACTATCTGTACGAATTGACAATATGAATGACAGTTGCCTGTGGGTTGATGTAAAAAGTTTGGTAAATTTAGGAATGGGGTATTGCACCTTAAAATGTGAAATGTTATAATCCTGTTTTTGACAGTTGAGAAAAGGTAAAAACCTCACAGCCAGCATAAATAC
>ERZ779637.438-NODE-438-length-28084-cov-19.789040_pt1 | contig 28084 bp, 19 predicted proteins | sample MGYA00514196_ERZ779637 | MGnify/ENA primary metagenome ERZ779637 (study PRJEB29562, sample SAMEA4376700) | mouse gut metagenome | isolation source: Cecum | study: EMG produced TPA metagenomics assembly of the A DSS colitis mouse model was used to assess the...
GGCGAATCATATATGGCTGCTTTGGCATCCATATATGATTCGGTGCGCTGACCGGACATATGCTGATAGAGTTCCGCATTTGACCGGACAGCACACATGATCGGCGAATCATATATGGCTGCTTTGGCATCCATATATGATTCGGTGCGCTGACCGGGCATATGCTGATAGAGTTCCGCATCTGGCCGGACAGATGCGGATTGATCAGAACAGGCTCATCTGCTCATAGTCCTGTCTGCGCTCCAACAGGGGCGATGATTTATTCAGAAAGCTGCCCACTCTGGAATCTTCCCCTATCCACAGACGAATTTCCTCCTCCTCCAAAATCAAGGGCATACGCTCATGCACCGGACGCACGGACGCATTGGCCTGCGTCGTCAGTATGATAAAATGCGGGCCGTCCTCCTGTCCCCTGTAAAAACCGGCGAGATACAGAGTGGCTTTTTCCTTGCGGTAAAAAGTCACTTTCTGTTTTTCCCTGTTCCATTCATAGAAATGTCTTGCCGGAATGACACAGCGCCGCTGCCTGACACTATCGGAAAATGTGGGCCTCTCCAGAGCCGTCTCCGCTCTGGCGTTAATCAACAGGCTCTTATCCTTCCCTGTCAGTCCCCATTTCATCTTACCGCCGCGAAGTCTGTCCTCTCTGCCGTAGATCACGGAAGCGTCCTGAGACGGGTATATGTCCCCTGTTCTCTCCTCTCTCATGTTCTCGTCTATCTCCTGTGCTATGCGGTAAATTTCTCTTTCCACATCACTGTCAATATAATATCTTCCACACATATATCTCACTTCCGTTCCTTATTTGTGACATGTTTATCACCACCCAAATGCGTTTAAAGATATTATACCAGAAAGTTTGTTCGATTATAAGTCCCTTTGTTGTTTTTTCTTTCTTAATAATACTGTTCAATATAGCCGTATGCTTTATCAAATACTTCTTTATCTTTAATTTTATATTTAACCCACACAACACTTCTCAGAGCCTTTTTTACCTCCTGACGCCCGGTGTTTGTAGCCTGCCAGCCGTCAAAGCGTACAATCTTTACAATGCTGTCAATATCTGTGACAATGCGCTCGACAATAACGGGTGTATTGTCATTTTTCACTCCATCAAAAAGTTCTGTAAGCGCCGCCTTACCCTTATCAATTTCATCTTCCGGAACCACTTCTCTCTCTGCCTGTACAGCCTCTCTCGCCAGTTCCAGCAGAAGTTTCAGAAACTCAATGCTGTTGACAAGCCCCTGCTCATGCTGTTCGCGGAGTTTCTCGAGACGATCCCCCAGCTTCACAAACTTCGGATCGTCCCCATGTCTCTGTATCCTTGCCACCAGATCTATTTCAACTTTCTTCGCCATCTTTTTGGCATCCTGCTGTTTTGAAATAAACTCGTCAATCAGTTCCGCATCCAAGGTCAAAATTTCCATATTGTCATGTACTTGGCCTATATCCAGATTAGAGTGTACCAATTCCAGCGTCTTTGCGCCCAGCGCCGCCCAGATAAGCCCTCCGCTGTTGTTTGTGGGTTTCACGGATTCATATACTTTGGAAAGCCATACATAATCAAGCTGAAACGGTGTCAGAAAGGGATCCGGCGACAATGCGTTCCACGCACGGTTCAGCACCCTGTAATCCGCGCCAAACTCATCCTTTTCCCGGCTGGTGGGAAGGCACTCCTGCGCCGCCATAAGCCCCTCCCAGCCATCCACAGTACGGTCCACTCCCATAAAGTAGCTCAGACATTTTTTCAGGAGCGCAGGAACTTTCTTTTTCACTTCCTCAATATTGGTCACAATTTTTTTCATGCCGGCCTCATCAAAATTCAGGGCCTTTGCAACATTATCAAAGATGCCGATATAATCAACGATCAGTCCGCTTGTCTTGCCCTCGTCATAGGTACGGTTTGTTCGGCAGATCGCCTGTAACAATGTATGATCCTTCATCGGCTTGTCCAAATACATAACCTGTAAAATCGGGGCGTCGAAACCGGTGAGAAGCTTTGACGTCACAATTACAAGCTGTAACGGATCATGGGGATCCCGAAAGCGGTCAAGCACTTTTGCTTCTTCGTCTTTGCTGCGTCTGTACAATTTATACTTGTCCTGCTTATCATCGTTGGTGTCCATTACTATTGTTGACGCCTTCGTTCCCAATAGTTTATCAAGTTCTTCCTTATATTTTAGACAACACTCTCTGTCATAAACCACAACCTGTCCCTTGTACCCGTTTGGCTTGACTTTTTCGGTAAAATGTCTCGCAATATGGGCACAGACTTTATGGATGCGCTTGGGATCGTACATGATAGCCTGCATGTTTACACGGGAAGACAATTCCGCACGCTGCGCTTCGCTCAGATTTTCCGTCAATACATCAAACTCCCGATCCAATGTCCCTTTGTCTACACGCATGTCAATCGGAACCGGTTCAAAATTAAGAGGAAGGGTGGCATTGTCACGGATGGAGTCCGAGAAGGAATATTTGCTCATGTATCCGCTGCGGTCCTCTGTCGCTCCAAATGTATGGAATGTATTCTTATCAAGACGGTTAATTGGCGTACCGGTTAGTCCGAAAAAGAATGCATTGGGCAAAGCCCTACGCATTTTAACGCCAAGCTCTCCCTCCTGCGTCCTGTGTGCCTCATCCACCATAACGATAATGTTGTCCCGCAGACTGAGTTCACTCTCAACCTCCTGAAAGCGGAAAATTGTGGTAATAATGATCTTGCGAATATCCTGGCGCAGCATCGTCATAAGCTGCTCACGTTTTCCGGCCGATTCCAGATTCGGAATATCGGAAGCATTGAATGTGGCAGTAATCTGCGTTTCCAGATCCAGGCGATCATCCACAATAATAACGGTGGGATTCTTGAGATCCGGATGCATACGCAGCTTCTGGGCCGCAAATACCATAAGAAGGGATTTTCCCGAACCCTGAAAATGCCATATCAGCCCCTTCCTCGGGTAGCCCGCTTTCACACGCTCAACTATCATATTGGCGCCCTCATACTGCTGGTAGCGGCAGATTATCTTATATTTGCGGTATTTTTTATCTGTCGCAAACATTGTAAAGTATTGAAAAATATCCATCACTTTTTCCGGCGTGATCATATCGTCAATACTGATCTGTACATCGGACAGACCGCCTTCCTGTTTGTGGCTGGCGGTATGCCAGGGGCCCCATTTGGCCGCCGGCATATTGACAGCGCCGTAGCGATAGGCTTTTCCCTCTGTGGCAAAGTTAAAAACATTCATGGTAAACATCTCCGGAATGCTTCTCTCATAATCGGAAATATCCTGCGCTCCGTCCAGCCAGGTAACCGCCGCGCGCACCGGCGTTTTTACCTCTCCTACCACCACCGGAAAGCCGTTTATCAAAAGAACTATGTCCAGACGCTTTCCGCCGTCGGCTTTGGGATATACCCACTGATTTGTCACAACATATTCATTTTGATTGAGCTTGCCGTTTATCTCCGTTCCAAAGAAATCAACGGGAACCTGCTGCCCCTCCTGGCCAAACGGATAGGAGTTGTTTTCAAAAACCACCGTCTTAAACAACTCATTCTGGGTGATCAGATTATGTTCATTTGTGGATAAAACTATTGTTCGCAGCTTATGGATAACATCATCGGCCCGTGATTCATCTTCGGCTATTTCAGGATTCAGTCGGATCAAGGCATCCCTGACCATGGATTCGACCATAACATCATTCGGATGGCGCGGCAGGTTTTCCGGCGCAATATATGTCCAGCCGTTTTTGCACAGCGTTGAAATGATCATCTGCTCAGTGGTGTTGTCTTCGTTAAACATATGCTAATCCTCCTATCTTTATTGTTTTACACTCTACTAATTCTCTACATTTTTAAGATAGCACACTAACCAAGGTTCTCTGCTACTATTCGCTTGTATGTCGCAGTCAACTCCAAAAGAGCCTGTTCAAGTTCATATTTCGATTTATCAGTCTGCTCCGCAAAAGCAACAAAATCATCCTGCAAGTAACGTGGAGGATTGATAATATCAAATTCAGCAATTTGATTAAGATGTAAATCCGGAACGCCTATTCCCTTTATTCGACTGTCGGCTTGATTCCTTATGAATGGCATATCCATTTGTAAAGCCAAAAATTTCGAATTTATCAAATCGTGTTTAGGTTTTATCAAACACACACTAACATACAAGCAAAATTCCTCATCAGTATCCACATATGCCGGTATTCCATATGTTCCTACTTTTGTGTACAAAACATCTCCTTTTTCGGGATATGTGCTTTTAATCATTTTCTGATATGCTTCTTCAGAGACATATTTACAATCGGTAAAATCAATCTTCTTTTTATTTATATTTACCACTGACAAAAATGGCCTGCCAGAATCTAAATATTTAGGTTTAGCATGAACACCATCAGAGATTTTGTTTGAAAGTTCTCTCAGTTTGCATGTACAATATGTACATGTTTCTGCTTCAGGATCCCCAAACATCTCGATAAATCGGGATTTTACCAATTCCTCCGTCGCGGAAATCAATTTTTTATATGCCTCCATCGCGTCATTGATCGCCCACAACACTTCGGCAAGCTTCCTTTGCTCCTCCAAATCCGGTAACTCAAACTCAAGTTCTTTCAAGTCACGCCAGTTAATCGTCGGAGAAAGTGAGCCCACGGATATCCTTATCGCCTCGTCCAGAAAATAGTCGGAACTTATAAACAACGGAAAAAAATTCTTATCTACAATATCTTCCTTGGGGCGCAGCACCATGCCATGTGCGGAAAAGATCCCGTCAAACGGCGCAATCGCGACTTTTTTCTGATAAGCTCTACGCTTTCCAAAAAGGACATCTCCCTTATGCATAACAAGTTTTTCCCCAACAGGGGCGGTCTCCGAACCAAATCGTGTAACTTTCAAACTGCCTGGATCCAAATGTTCAAGGCCAACATATGTAAATCGGTCCTCTTCTACCGGCTTTTTCTTTTCCGTACTGTTAATTGCTATCTGCTCAAATTTGTACCTTGCCATTATACGCACCTCCTCTCAGGGGAAGAATGAACAAAGCAATTTTCTCCCAGCGCAACCCTACTCATCACTCTTGCCCTCCTCTCTCAGCATTTCATTCAATTTCTCATAATACGCCATCATCCTTCCCGAAAAAGACTTCCAGTTGTCATAGTGTTCCTGCACAGAATACCCATCTGTCACGGCCGCCTCAGACGCCGGCTTCACATAAAGCGGTATACTTAAAGAAAAATTGTTATCCTCAATATCCTTAATCGTAACCACTCTGGCAAAATCAGAGTCGTCGGCATATTTCTGGCAGGCGCCTGCTATTCTCTGTATATGCCGCTCTTCCAAGAGACTCTGGGCATTTTTCCTTTCAACTTCATTGACTGCATTGATAAACAGTACCTGCCCCCTTCGCTCCGGCCGCTTTGTGATACGGCAAATCATAATACATGCCTCCATGGGCGAATTGTAAAACAGATTGGGGCCAAGCCCAATAATACATTCCACATAATCACCTTTTACCAGCTTTTCCCGCATAGCGCCCTCCTCATTGCGGAAGAGCACCCCGTGGGGAAACAGAATCGCGCATCGCCCGGTTTCCTCTTTCATACTCGTCAAAATGTGCTGAAGAAAAGCATAGTCCGCACGTCCCTGGGGCGGAACTCCCAGAATATTTCTTCCGTATTTGTCCGAGGCAAACGCGTCACGATTCCATTGATTGATGGAATACGGCGGATTGGCCAGCACAAGATCAAATTGTCTCAATTTTCTCTTCTCAATAAATGCCGGCGCCGCTAATGTATCGCCATTTGAAATGTTGAAATCCTCTATGCCATGCAAAATCAGGTTCATCCGCCCGATGGAACAGGTCAGCGCATTGAACTCCTGCCCATATAAGGAAACATTTCGCCATTCCTTGTGATTGCGCTTTAAATAAGCGATGGAAGAGATCAGCATTCCTGCGCTTCCGCAGGTGGGATCGTAAATAGACTCCCCCGATTCCGGCTTCAGAATTTCTGTCATAAGATGAACGACTGTCCGGTTTGTATAAAATTCCTGCGCAGTATGCCCGCTGTCATCCGCAAACTGTTTGATCAGATATTCGTATCCGTTTCCCAGTTCGTCTTCCGGACAGTTTTCCAGGGAGAGCGTTCTGGTGCTGAAATGTTCCAGCAGATCTTTCAGAAGTCGATCCGACAATCTGTTTTTATTTGTCCAGATGCGACCCTCTCCAAAAATCCCTGTGAGTTTGCTTCTGTTTGCCTTTTCGATTTCCCTGAAAGCCGTTGCTATGGCTCTTCCCACATTTTGCGTAATATTTCTCACATCGTTCCAGTGATATCCTTCAGGGATGATAAAGCTATGGTTTTCCTCCCAATCCGCCGCCTCCGGGCCATTCTCGGCAACAGCTTTTTCCGTTTCTTCCTCGTATACATCATTTAGGCGTTTGAAAAAAAGAAGGGGAAAAATATATTGCTTGTATGCGCCGGCATCTATGTTATTTCTCAGCAGAGTTGCCGCTCCCCACAAGTACGTTTCCAATTCCTCCTGCTTAATTTTCCTGCTCATGGACATACCCTCCTTCAATCAGCAGCTTCCGCACCTTTGCTTCCGCCGCTTTTACTTCCTTAAGTGCCGCGTAATAATTGTTACGGGCAATGGCCGGAGATATCGTACCACGCTCCCGCTTCTCTATATATTTCTTTACGCTGAGATCATACCCTCCTTTTTCCAGATCCTCTGTCGTTACAATCTTTACCCGTTCAATGACATCCCTATAATTTTGATAGTATTGCAGCAGCGCATCCACATTGCCCGGCGATAACTCGTTTTGCGCGCGCTGCGCGGTGTATTCCTCCGTTCCGTCAATCAGACATACCCGCCCGATATGATTATGCTGCTTTTTATTCCTGAGAAATATAATACACGCGGATACTCCGGTGCTGTAAAAGACCCCGCTGGCAAGAGTGATCACGGCTTCTATCTTATCCGATTTTATCAGCTGTTCACGAATTTCCCCTTCTCTGCCTCCATGAAACAGCACACCCTGCGGAAGCACAACGGCACAGCGTCCGTTCCCGGGATCCATTGACTTTACCATATGCTGCAGCCACGCAAAATCCGCTCTGGAATCGTTGGGATTGCCCCATATGTTTCGGCCGTATCTGTCGTATTCAAATTGCTGCGCCCCCCACTTTTTCATCCCGAAGGGCGGATTGGCCAACACACAATCAAAGGTTTTCATTTTCCCTTTTTCCAGGAAAAGCGGATCCCGCAATGTATCTCCCTTCTTAATCTGAACATCCTTGGCTCCATGCAGATACAGATTCATTCTCGCAATGGCAGATGTTGACAAATTATTCTCCTGGCCGAAAATCCTTCCATATGTCATCTGGTCATTCTTTATATGACGTATTGCCTCAATGAGCATGCCTCCCGTCCCACAGGCCGGATCATATACCGTTTCACCGGCTTTGGGATCCAATAATTTAACCATCAGCTTGACAATAGTTCTTGGTGTGTAAAATTCGCCCGCGTTTTTCTTGGACATATCGGCAAACTTTTTAATCAGATATTCATAGCTATCGCCCATGATATCGGCGGAATAATTTTGGTTTCCTACCTTTACCAGAGACATATGCTCAATAAGATTTTTAAGCCTTTGATCATCCAGTTTATTTTTATCCGTCCATGTCGCATCGTCAAAACTGCTGAACACTCCGGCCAGCGTATCCGGATTGGCTTTCTCTATTCCGGTCATGGCATTCACAATGGCCTTGCCAACGTTTGTGCTGACCGTCCGCACATCCTCCCAATGGCATCCTTGGGGGATAACAAAAGAATGCATATCCTCCGCCTCCGCATATTCTATGTCTCCTCCGGAAAAATCCATGGCTTCCGCATATTCTTCATCATATACATCAGATATGCGTTTAAAAAACAGAATCGGCGTCACATAACTTTTGAACTCATCCTGATTGATTGGTCCCCGCAAAATATTGCAAGCCTCAAACAAATGGTTAAAAAGCTTCTTGCTTGTGGTTTCCTCCGCGCTGGTCTCAGAATCTCTGACATCCGCGTCTGCGGCATCCATAGCTGATTCAATCATTTCACTTTTTCCTCCTGTTTCTTTCACCTTGCGCACCGGCTTTCTTTTTATCGGAACATGAATATCCTCTCCTGTTTTCTTTTCCATTATCGGAGGATACCTGTTTTCAAAGGCTATCACTATCTGCAGAAGCCTTTCATCCAAAAAAGTCAGCACATGCTTTCTTATCCACGCAGGCACCCCATAATAAGCCTCCGCGATACCTCCCGCTATCGCCGCAATGGTATCGCTGTCGCCGCCTATGGAAACCGCATTCCTGACGGCATCCTCAAAACTCTTTGATTCAAAAAATGCCGTCAGCGCCTGAGGCACCGTATTCTGGCAAGTTTCATCGAACTGATATGTATCCCTTATGCCGCCTAAGGTAAAGTTCATAGGATAATAGTTCCTATCTACAAAATCCCGAATCTCCAAAATGCTGCTTCCGGTGTGCGCCATATAAATCGCTGCCGCCGTGGCCTCCGCGCCTTTAATTCCCTCCGGATGATTATGGGTCACTTCCGTGATCATTCTGGACAACTGTATTGCTTCCTCCAGACTGGAAGCCGCAAACCCTGCGGCGCTCACCCTCATAGCGGCGCCGTTTCCATAACTGTTATACGGTTTCGGAGTGTCGCTATGCAGCCATCTGTAAAAACTTTCTCCGTATCCGCAATCCGGGTAATCGCGCCCTAGCCGCCGCATACATTCCACTGCGTTTTTACTCAGATCGCTGTGATCCGGTTTACTGATTAAGATGGCCTGTGCCAAGGCCAAAGTCATAATGCTGTCATCCGTCGGGAAACATTTATATGTGAGAAATTCGAAATCCTTTGCCTTGTAGTTTTCCCGTTCAAAGCGGGAACCCACAATATCTCCGACCACTGCCCCTATCATTGTTCTCCCTCCCGCGCAATACCCATGTCATCCTGCAGCTTAGCAATAACCGCTTTCCATCGTTTTTCCGCTTCCGCAACGCTGTCCTGATAGCGCTTTAATTCGCTTTGGTATTCCTCTGCAATTTTTTTCTGGCTCTCAATCGTCGGAAGAGGAATTTCCATGTTTCTCAAGTCCTTATAGCTTATATTCATCACCGTTGTTCCCTGCTGTGCGGAAGTGAGCAGTTTAACTCCCAACGGACTGTCAAAAAGCATTTTTAAATAAGTACCGCAAAGCTGTTTCTCATCCGGGCGGATCACAATGATATTAGAAGAGGCAATACATATATACCCCTGCTCCAGAAATACCGCTGTACGTATAGCCGTCCCTCTGGCAGGAAGCAGCAGATCTCCTTCCCGCAAAATATAGTTTGCTATCTTTCGCTCGGTTTCCTCCGTGTGCTCCATTCCCTCATAGTCGATGTCGTACTTGCGTAAATTGGAAATATTGACAACCGCTATGTTTCCGTTTGGGTCTTTCTGATTTACAGTCCGGCCCCTGAACACATCAGCCACATCTCCAAGCACAACTCTTCGTACCTCAAAATATTTCTGCCATTCCTTGTCCTGGGCCGCAAACATCTTGTCCACTATCCAGTCACCCTGTTCCTCCAGTTCCTCTTTCATGACAAAGGTTTCATCCGCCAGCACCAATCCCCCTGGCACTTGTCCTTCCGGGCTTGTCACAGATTTCCCCGCTTCATACTTTCGAATCGTAACATCATCTGTCTGACCGGTAGTTACGGAAAAGAGATATGTTTTTATCCCGGTTCCTGTAAATATTCCTGACGGTAATTCAGAGATTTCTTCTAACTTATACATTTGCTGTACAAATTCCCTCAGTTCTTTTATATTACCGGCAGCAAAGGTAAATCTCGCCGGTAATACAATCACCAGTTCTCCGCCGGCGTTTAAATGAAGCAACAAATTCTCCAAAGCCGCCATCTCAAATTCACGGCAAATGAACTGCTGATCATTTTCAGTGAGATTACGTCTGCCAAAGTTAGGAACCGATAATACCAGATCAAACTTTTCCTCTATAAAACCATATTCATATACACTGCTCAAAACCACTTTTACATTTACGTCCCCCTCAAACACATTCTTCAAAAGAGAACAATATACTGCCCGTTGAGTGGTGATGACATATTTGCAATGCGGGAACTGCTTTATCATGGATTTCAAGTAAGGCGCAAATTTCTCGCCTTCCACAATAAGCACACTATTCGTATCCGGCTGAAAATGCGCCTGAAATAATTGAACCAAAGCGAACTGAATGTGCATTATATCTGTAGACTTACTATCCACAGCCGCAAGAAGCATTTCCCAGTCCATTTGTCCATTTTGCAGCAACGCCTTATACATATCAAAGAAAGCTTCCGGGCTGGCAAAGGGACTTTTCACTTTATACGAATCCGCAATGCGCAGCATCGTTTCATAAGCTTTGCACTCGTCCCTCTCCCCTCCTTCGCCTTTAAGCTGCTTAAATGTCTCATCAAGCAGCAATGTGCCCTGTAAAAAACCGTCGCTGCTCATCCTGCTCCTATATAGATCATATTTTCCCCACGCACTGTCTTTTATATTGTTCATGGATTCCTCCCAACGGATTATATTACTTATTAATACGTATCTTAGCAAAACTCCTCGCAATTGTCAACATGTTTTTATTTTGGTATTTAAATACCAAACATATTGTATATGCGTTTTCAGTCGTATGGTTTCATCAATAGACTTCTGGACGATACTCTCATCTGCCTTTGCTCGCGTTTGTTTCATTTTTGTGTTTTAGATTCGTTTTTGATTAGATCATACTGTATTTAATAATATGCCAAAGACAATTATAACATAAAAGCATAGTGGGTTCTGGCCGGATATTCCATAGCCGGATGCCAGGGCGGCTGCGCTTTTCCTGCTCAATCACAGGACGGAACCGAAAAAGTCCCGGTTTTCCTGCTTTTACAAGAAAACCGGGGCCAATACCCTCTTCAATCTTTTTCTTTTATGCTGGCTGTAAATTTGCCAGTTCCTCCACTATTTCCAGCGGCAATGACGCATATTCCGCAATCTCATCCAATGTGAGCTTGCCTTTTGCTATCATTTTTTTTGCATTTTCTTTCCTATCCTCAATAACTTTTTCTTCAGCTACACCCATAGCCCAATCTTCTACGGCCTTACACATGATCTTTCTGCCTCCTTCCGTCTCCTTGAAATGCCTTATCTGCTCTGCCAACAAAGGGTAGAACATATCCACTGAACTTACACACCGAAAATCATGCATCAATCTGCCCACAGGATCATTGTCATCCTTGTAACTCCCGTTTACATACAAAATATGAGAGCCATCCCCAAACATTTTTCCTGTCTCCTGAATTGTCCTCTCTATATGGTACAGAGGAAGTCCTGCGCCCATCACATCATTTTCTGAAATAAATATCACATAAGAATCTTTAATATCTTTAAAATCCTGCCCCGCTTTCAACATCTTAGAATCAACCATACTACTATGAAACCTGGCACGATGCACGTCCGCCCCGGCATCAGCCCGTTGAACCTCAACATCGTACTCCCGCTTATTCGCATCTATCGCATGAATATCAATTGTAATGCTTCTACCCTTTGGCATAGGGCTCTTGTACTCCCTCTGCGCAACTACCTCCAATACCTTTAAATCGTCTCTTTTCAACAAAATATTTAAAATCAACTCTGTCGCCGGGATGTTCTTATCAAATACCAAAGTCATCAAGTTGTCATCAAACAGGCGCATTTCTGAAATCATTCTTAGTATTTCTTGATTTTGTGCATTATTATCTGCCGTCTCTACCAAAATAACCACCACTTTCCTGTCAAATACCTTTAGGTAAATTATAACCACTTTTTTAAACCAATGCAACACTCAATCTCATCCAGTATCAGATTATCTGCATGTAATTTTTCACCAGTACATGCAGTTTCCACCTTTGACCAGCTTTTCTATCTCCTAAATCCGAGCAAGATATCCTGTTATGTCTATCCGACTATGTGTTGCCAGTTTCTGCGCCAGCATCATCACACCCCTGTTTACCGATTGAGAGAAAAAGACTTGTAACAGATGTACTAATCAAAATGGGTGTCGACATTGCAAACAACAGATTTTATATATTAAGGGATGCTGTCCTTGCATACAGAGAATATGAACATCCTGCCAACATATGCCAGCAGGAGATATTTACATCTATATCAGAAAAGTATGGTACAAACTGGAAGTGCGCACATCGCAATGTTAGAACCTTGATAAAAAGCGGCAAGACCAAAGATATTTATCATTGGAATTGCAGATGATGTTAAAATGCAGTGCAAGGAATTTACCAAGAATGACTGCGCTGATATATCAAACGAAAGAGAACAAGTTGGCGCTGTCCGTTCTTACAAAAGAAATGGCGATACTGGCTATGAATAGCAATGACATATCAAAACAGCCGTCACATAATGGCTATATCAAAGGGCATCTGAGATGTGATGCCCTTTTCATTGCTCAAATATTTGTGTGCTACCTCATGTGGATTACCTGTGTGCCACGTGGTAAAATTTAGGGCTTCCGCTGACATTCCACATCAACGGAAACCCTTAAAAATACGCTATTTCTTAGAACTTACCAGCATTTGCGGCTTCCTCAATGCTCACAGCCACAGCCACAGTAGCCCCAACCATCGGGTTGTTGCCCATACCGATCAGGCCCATCATCTCCACATGGGCAGGAACGGAGGAAGACCCAGCGAACTGCGCGTCGGAATGCATACGGCCCAGGGTGTCGGTGAAACCGTAGGATGCAGGACCCGCAGCCATGTTGTCGGGATGGAGGGTACGTCCTGTACCGCCGCCGGAGGCAACGGAGAAGTACTTCTTACCGGCCTCGGTTCTCTCCTTCTTGTAGGTGCCTGCCACGGGATGCTGGAACCTGGTGGGATTGGTGGAGTTACCGGTGATGGACACGTCCACGTTCTCCTTCCACATGATGGCAACACCCTCGGGAACGCTGTTTGCGCCATAGCAGTTTACCTTGGCGCGCAGTCCCTCGGAATAAGGCTTGCGGAACACTTCTTCCACGGTGTTGGTGTAGGGATCATACTTGGTCTCCACATATGTAAAGCCGTTGATACGGGAAATAATCTGCGCGGCATCCTTGCCCAGGCCGTTTAAGATAACACGCAAAGGTTTCTGGCGAACCTTATTGGCCTTCTCGGCGATACCGATGGCGCCTTCTGCGGCGGCAAAGGACTCATGGCCTGCCAGGAAACAGAAACAATCCGTCTCCTCCTCCAGCAGCATCTTGCCCAGATTGCCGTGACCCAGACCAACCTTACGGGTGTCGGCCACGGAACCAGGGATACAGAAAGCCTGCAGGCCCTCTCCGATGGCGGCAGCAGCGTCAGCAGCCTTGCGGCAGCCCTTCTTGATGGCGATGGCAGCGCCCACGGTGTAAGCCCAACATGCATTCTCAAAACAGATGGGCTGGATCTTCTTCACCTGCTCGTACACGTCCAGACCGGCATCCTTGGTGATCTTCTCGGCTTCTTCGATAGAAGAGATACCGTAACTATTCAGTACTTTATTGATCTGATCAATACGTCTTTCATATGATTCAAATAACGCCATTACTTTTTACCTCCTCTTCTCTCTTATTTCACTTCTTTATCGTTTCTGGGATCGATGATCTTCACCGCGTCAGCAACACGGCCATACTGGCCCTTTGCCTTCTCATAGGCGGTGTTGGGGTCGTCGCCCTTCTTGATAAAGTCGGTCATCTTGCCCAGGTTCACAAACTGGTAGCCGATGATCTGATCCTCGGCGTCCAGAGCGATGCCTGTCACGTAGCCCTCTGCCATCTCCAGATAGCGGGGACCCTTGGCCAGAGTGCCGTACATTGTGCCAACCTGGCTGCGCAGCCCCTTGCCCAGATCCTCCAGACCAGCGCCAACGGGCAGACCTTCCTCAGAGAAAGCACTCTGGGAGCGGCCATACACGATCTGCAGGAACAGTTCTCTCATAGCGGTGTTGATGGCATCACATACCAAGTCAGTATTCAAAGCCTCCATAACAGTCAGGCCGGGCAGAATCTCAGCGGCCATAGCAGCGGAGTGAGTCATGCCGGAACAGCCGATGGTCTCCACCAGCGCCTCCTGGATGATGCCTTCCTTCACGTTCAGGGACAGCTTGCAGGCGCCCTGCTGGGGAGCACACCAGCCCACACCATGGGTAAAGCCCGAGATGTCTTCCACCTTCTTGGCCTGGACCCAGTTCGCTTCTTCAGGGATGGGAGCACAGCCGTGGTGAACGCCCTGCGCTACCGGACACATTTCTTCAACTTCTTTTGAGTAAATCATGTGAAATCTCCTTTCGTCTGTTACTTAAAACACTATTTTCCAAGTATGGAAAATGTATTCATAATTCGTCTCATCTATTCTCTCATATTTCGGAAGAAAAATCCAGAGGAAAATCATTTTTAAAGCCACTTTTTAGGTGCAGAAGCCACCTATGGAGTCCCTCACGTTCCTCCTCACCGACCCCCTTGATCCACTCGTCATATGCCAGGTCCGTTCTCCAGTCCACAGACACGTCTACAGGCGCACCTTCCTTTTCCAGAATGCTTTCGTTCATGGGCGCCAGGGACCACTCTGCGGCCAGGCTGTTATAGCGGCTCACACGCTCCCTCATACAACTTTGTATGGTTTCAATCGCCCCGTTCAGTACAAGGGACAATTCCAAATCCCCCTGCAACCTGCTCCTACGCAGCCGGATATGGAGATACCACTCTTTAAGGGCATATAACTGCGCTAAAAACTCTGCATTCTTTTCATAAATCTGCCTGAAGCGCCTTTCCGAAAAAGCAACGCCGGAAAAGGAGCAGCTTTTGTCTATATTGCTGCCGGTTTCCGCATGCATGGTGGAATCGGCAACAGGATGCCTGATCACCTGCCCGGCCACGGTCATGGAGCCAAAGCCCACGGACGCGGGACCTACCATACCCGACAAACCTCCCAGAAAAATACGTTTCTGATCCAGAAATACGCCATCCGTAACATTCCCCACCAGCGAGGGCGTGGCCTTATCCCCATTTTTCCCCCAGGGCGTAAAATTGAAATGGATAAATCCGCTTCCCACTTCCGTGTGCTCCTTGCGGGAGCATCCGCCGGAGATCAGTACATCACAAAAATTGATCAGGGAACCCAGCGTGACACTGTACATCAGAATGGACTGCTTAAGCCCCACACAATGGGCCGTAGTGGCATACTCCTCCAAAAGGGTGCCGCCGCGAAAATGCACGTTGGCCCCCGCCTTTGCCCTGGGCAGTAATGTGGAGTCTAACAAAAAGCCGCTGCCGACCTCCGCCTCCGCTCCTATGATGGAATTATGTATCACGGCAGGACCTTCCGTGCCAATCTGCGCCGATGTGCCCACAAGGGTGCGCTCTCCCGTCAGCCTGCATCCCGGATACAGTACGCATCCTTTATAGATCCTGTCTATATCCACCTCCGGCGAAATATAGGTCTGTCTGGGATCTATGATTACAACGCCCTTTTCTTCCAATTTGCGAATTTTGTGTTCTATATCATCCCGCATAAATTCCCCTTTCCTGCATATCACGGGCTGAGCCTGAGATATGGCACCAATCGGTATTAGTACAACATCCGAGTTTCCAGACATGCCGCCATCAACAGCACAAACAATCCATGAGAAGAATATGACCGTCACTTTCCTTTTGGATAGAACGCCTCCGTCGCCCGGAAGCATGCCTGCAGATTGTCCTGATTGGCCAGCTGCTTCACCATGTTGGTGCGGCGGGTCACAAAATCGTCCAGCTTTCCCATGTACTCGTCGGCGGTGATATTGCCGTCTGCCACAAGAGTCAGTCCTTTCTCCCAGCTGGCGGTCAGCGCCGGATCCAGAAGAGGCCGGATAGAGAGATTCACCACGTCAAAAATCATCTCCCCCATCAAAGTGGGCGTGATCACCTGGGTCTTTTTGTTCAGCGCCAGATACTCAATATTCACCAGTTTCTTCAGAATCTCCGCCCTAGTGGCGCTGGTGCCGATGCCGCTTCCCTTGATCTGGGCCCGCAACTCCTCGTCCTCAATAAACTGTCCCGCATTCTCCATGGTCAGGATAATGCTGCCGGAATTGTAGCGCTTGGGAGGGGAAGTCTCCCCCTCCTTGATCTCATAGTCTTTGACAGAGAGCTTTGACCCTTTTTTCAGACCCTTTAACAGCGCCATGAACTGCTCGTCACATTTCTGCTCTTCTTCCTCGCCGCCATCCTCCCGGACCTCCTCTCCCTGGTTTGCGACCTGGCCGGTCTGTTTATCCGTGCCCTGGGGCTTGGAACCGGCATCCGCACTCTTCTTGGAAAAAGAATACTGCGTCACTTTGAGGTAGCCCTCCTGGGCCAACACCTTGAAACCCGCAAAAAAACTCTCTCCGGCTACCTTGGCCTGCAGAGATACTTTCTGGTAGACTGCCGCCGGATAAAAAACACTCAAAAACCGACGCACAATCACCTCATAGACCTTGGCCGCCACGGGCGCCAGGCTCTGGAGATTGTTCAAGCCCTGGCCAGTGGGAATGATGGCATAGTGATCCGTGATCTGCTTGTCGTTCACATAACGGGTCTTGGCGATATTCTTATAACTGCCCTGGCTCAAGATCTCCCTGGCAAAACCGCCGCAAAGTCCATAGCCCTGCAGCCCACCGATATTCTTGTGGATCTCCTTGGCTACCGCCGTGGACAGCACTCTGGCATCCGTCCTGGGGTAAGTCACCATCTTTTTCTCATACAACTCCTGCACGATCCGCAAAGTCTCATCCGGACTGATCTTGAACAGCTTGGAACAGTCGTTTTGCAGCTCTGCCAGATTGTACAGAAGCGGCGGGTTCTTGTTCTCGTTCTTCCGGGTGGCGGACTCTATAACCGCATCGCCGGAGAGTTGATCGATCAGCGCCTGGGCATCCTCCCTGGCCTTGAAACCGTTCTCCTTATAGAGCTTGGGGGACTGATAGTACCGGCTGCCCTCCACGGCCTTCCACTCCCCTTCCAGCTTGTGGCCCTCCAGGTCAAAGCTGCCTAACACACGGTAAAAAGGGGTTTTGACAAAGGCTCGGATCTCCCGCTCCCGCTTTACTACCATGCCCAGCACACAGGTCATAACCCTGCCCACGGAGATCACCGCACGGTCACGGCTCAGATAATTTTGCACCGACCTTCCGTATTTCAGCGTCAACACCCGGGAGAAATTGATACCCATCAGATAGTCTTCCTTGGCCCGCAGATAGGCGGCATCACTGAGGGCATCGTACTCCGACAAGTCTTTAGCCTCCTTGATGCCCCGCAGAATCTCCTCCTCGGTCTGGGAATCGATCCACACCCGCTTCCGCACCTTGCCCTTGACACCCGACATCTGTTCCACCAGACGGTATATGTATTCCCCCTCCCGCCCGGAGTCGGTACACACATAGATCGTGGTTACGTCCGGACGGTTTAAGAGGCCGCTGACAATGGTAAACTGCTTCCGTACGCTGTCAATGACCTCATATTTAAATTCATTGGGAATAAAAGGGATGGTATCGTAACGCCATGGACGATATTTCTCGTCATACACTTCCGGATAACTCATGGTCACCAAATGCCCCACGCACCAGGTGATAATGCAGTTCTGTGACTCCAGAAAGCCATCCCGGGAACTCGTATTCAATTTTAATGCTTTCGCGAATTCTTTTGCCACACTGGGCTTTTCCGCTATAAAAAGATTTTTGCCCAAATCTACCTCTATCTATATAATTGCAGTCTGGCTCAGACCAATCTCTTGCCGTGCCTGTGTTATTACGTCTGGATGCTTTATTTTCAATCCATATTCATTCCTGCCCGCCTTTACGGACATCCTTACGCCAGTTTATCCAACAGAGCCTCCATCTCCTGTACCGGGAGCGGCCTGCCGAAATAATAACCCTGTATGATATCACAGCCGATGGCATGAAGATATTTGTACTGCTGCTCCTGTTCCACACCCTCCGCAATGGTCTCCAGCCCCAAAGTGCGAACCATGGAGATAATGCTCTCGGTGATCACCCTGGTGGCCCCGTCAGACAGCACGGTATCGATGAAGGATTTGTCTATTTTCAGAGTATCTATTGGCAGCTTTTTCAAATAGGAAAGGGAGGAAAAGCCCGTGCCGAAATCATCCAGCGACACCCGTATTCCATAGCTGCGCAACGACCTCAACTTGGCAGTCACCTTTTCAAAATCCTCGATCAATATGCTCTCCGTGATCTCCAGTTCCACCTCCTGAGGGTGTACCTGATATGTGCTGAGCACCTGCAAAAGTTCATCCACAAACCCGTCTCTCATATATTGTATGGCGGAGACATTGATGGACAACACCATAGAATTATCTTGATTTTGCCGCCATTTGGCATACTGCCGGACTCCCTCCTCCATAACCCAGCGCCCAATGGGTACGATGGCTCCGTTCTGCTCGGCGATGGGGATAAACACCGCAGGGCTGACCATGCGTCCCGAACCGTCCCGCCAGCGGATCAATGCCTCCATCCCCCGCAGCCGCTTATTGCCCGCATAGTACTGGGGCTGATAGTACAATTCAAAGCTGTGACTGTAGATGGCATCCTTGAGCTGGTTCTCAAGCTGCACATTCTGCAGGAACGCATTCAGAATCGGCGTGTCAAAATACTGTATGGTATTCTTACCCATGTCCTTACTCTTGTACATGACAATCTCGGCACAGCCGATCAGTTCCAAGGCAGTGGATGCCGACTCCGGATATTCCGCCACGCCGATACTGACCGTTGTATTGAGTTCCTGACCGCCGCTGAGATGGAAAGGTTTGCTCATTCGTTCCTGGATCCGCTCATGGATCTTTCCTACCGCCTTCTGCCCCGTGGGATCATAAATGGCCATGCAATAAATATCACTGTTCAAATGACAGACAATAATATCCTCACTGGACATCTCCTTCAGAAAACTTCCCACCTGCTGAACCAGTTCGTCTCCCACGATGATTCCCAGCCCGTCATTGACTTTGCGGAAATCATCAATGTCAATCAACAGCACACTTACAATCTCCCGCTCCTCCTGGGCCCTGCGCACAAATTCCGACAACAGCCTCACGAAATAATTCCGATTGTACAGCCCTGTCAGGGAATCATAATAGGCCATATAGGTCAATTCTTCATTCTGCAGTTTGAACTTGGTGATATCACTGACACAGATGATCTTATCCTGAGGGACACCTTCCTCGTCGTAGAAAACCTTGGCGCGGAACTCCAGCCAAGCCCTCCGCTCCCGCAGCATACACTCTGTCACAGCGTCCTGCTCCTGCTTTTTTTCCAGAAAAATAATCTCTCTCAAGGGTTCCACATAGGGCTCATCCACCATCTCATACAGGCGTCCCAAGTCCTTCCAATCCTTGATACGGAAATCAAAAAAACTGTCCCATTTTCCCAGCAGCGTGATCTCGCTTTTTTCAAAAGAATAATATAGAAAAGCACTGTAAGAGGTCTCACAAACCAAACGGTACATTTTTTCCTGTACACTCAGCTTCTGGTTCTTTGCCGTCAGTAAATCCACTTGGTATCGTAGTTCGTTCATATTTACCTCTTTCCTGCAATGCTGGCCTGCGACTTGCTGTATCCGTATCTTCCTTTATCCTAAAACAATTACTTCCTGGTTATATATCCCTGGGCCTTCAACAGTTCCGCACAGAGTACCGCTCCGCCTGCCGCGCCCCTCACGGTGTTGTGGGACAGACCCACGAACTTGTAGTCGTATACCGTGTCCTCACGCAGACGACCGATGCTGATACCCATGCCGTTCTCGTAGTCCACATCCATAGACACCTGAGGCCTGTTGTCCTCCTCCATATAGCGGATGAACTGCTTCGGCGCGCTGGGCAGTTCCAGCCTCTGGGGTTCGCCGCTGAAATTCACCAGTTTCTCGATCAACTGCTCTTTGGTGGGTTTCTTACGGAATTTTACAAACACTGCCGCCGTGTGGCCGTTCAGCACCGGCACCCGAATACATTGGCAGGTGATCACAGGGCTGGCAGCGGGCACGATCTGACCATCCACGATCTGGCCCCACAGACGCAGAGGCTCCTTCTCGCTCTTTTCCTCCTCTCCGCCGATATAGGGGATGATATTGCCCTCCATCTCGGGCCAGTCCTTAAAGGTCTTGCCTGCTCCGGAGATGGCCTGATAGGTGGTGGCCACCACCTCGTAGGGTTCAAATTCCTTCCATGCCGTCAGCACAGGGGCATAACTCTGGATGGAACAGTTTGGTTTTACCGCCACAAAGCCTCTGGTGGTGCCCAGACGCTTTCTCTGAGCTTCGATGACCTGGGCATGCTGAGGATTGATCTCCGGCACCATCATGGGCACATCGGGAGTCCAGCGGTGAGCGCTGTTGTTGGATACCACAGGAGTCTCTGTCCTGGCATAGTCCTCCTCGATCTTCTTGATCTCCTCCTTGGTCATATCCACGGCGCTGAACACAAAATCCACACCTGACGCCACTTGCTCCACCTCATTGACATTCATTACCACCAGATTTTTCACGGCCTCCGGCATAGGAGTATCCATCTTCCAGCGATCCCCCACAGCCTCTTCATAGGTCTTGCCCGCCGAACGGGGACTGGCGGCGACAGCCGTCACCTCGAACCAGGGGTGATTCTCCAACAATGCGATAAATCTCTGTCCAACCATACCGGTACCGCCCAGGATACCTACTTTTAACTTTTCACTCATATCTTTATCCTCCTAATATAAAGTCGCCGCGCGACGGCTCTGAAGGGTGAAGTCCCTTCGCGGCTTCACCTATCCGGCCGCACACTCTTTATTTTACGTTCGGCAGCTGCCAATCTCTGGGCTGCCAGTCCTCTTCCAGATACTCCCTGCTTATGCGGATCACCTCCCACATGGCCTCCCTGCCGGGGGCGCCCACAGTCAGGCGTTTCTCCACACAACTCTTCAAAGATATGGCATCATAAAGATCCGGCCCGAACTTATCGCTGATCTCCTGCAGCTGCTCCAGACTCAGCGCGTCAATGGCACAGCCCTTATCGATACAGTATAGCACAAGCCTGCCGATTATGCTATGGGCATCTCTGAAGGGCACACCTTTGCCCACCAGATAATCCGCCGCATCCGTAGCATTAGCGAAACCATTCATCGCACTGTCCGCCATTCGCTCCCGCCTAAAGCCCATGGTTCGGAGCATACCGGTGAAAAGCACCAGACAGTTCTGCACCGTCTCCATGGCATCAAACGCCATCTCCTTATCCTCCTGCATATCCTTATTATATGCCAGGGGAAGCCCTTTCATAGTGGTCAGCAGGGACATCAACGCCCCGTATACACGCCCGGTCTTGCCCCGCACCAACTCCGCAATATCCGGGTTTTTCTTCTGGGGCATGATGCTGCTGCCGGTGGAATAGGCATCGTCGATCTCCACGAACTGGTACTCGTTGGAGTTCCAGATGATAATCTCTTCACAGAAACGGCTTAAATGCATCATAATCAGGGACAATGCCGACAAAAATTCTATCAGGTAATCTCTGTCGGACACCGAGTCCATACTGTTCAGTGTGGGACCCTCAAATCCCAGCAGCGCCGCCGTGTACCCCCGGTCCAGGGGATAGGTGGTGCCTGCCAGCGCACCGGCCCCCAGCGGACAGTAGTTCATCCGGTCGTGGATATCCTTCAGCCGCTGGCGGTCCCGCTTGAACATTTCAAAGTAAGCCCCATAGTGATGGGCCAGGGTGGTGGGCTGGGCCTTCTGCAGGTGAGTAAAGCCCGGCATGTAGGTTTCCACATTGGCTTCCATGGTATCCAGAATCACGGTCATCAGTTCCTTTAACAAACCGTCCGTGGACAGCACCTGGGCCCTGGTATACAGACGCATGTCCAACGCCACCTGGTCGTTGCGGCTGCGGCCGGTGTGCAGCTTCTTGCCCGGCTCCCCCACTCTCTGGATCAGGTTGGCCTCCACAAAGCTGTGAATATCCTCATAGGTCTCATCAATCACAAGCCTCCCGGCCTCCACGTCCTCCCGAATGCCGGTGAGACCCTTGATCAGCACGTCCCGCTCCTGGGATGTCAATATCCCCTGCTTGGCCAGCATCACCACATGGGCGATGCTGCCCTCGATATCCTGTTTGTAAAGCCTTTTATCAAAGCCTATAGACGCATTAAAGGCATAGACCTGGCTGTCCGTGTCCTTGGTAAAGCGCCCTCCCCACAATGTAGCCATATGTATCTCCTTATTTTTGTTCCGTATATACCCACCCGGTACCACATCTGTTGAAAAAACTCCGTCCCAAACGCAGCCGGACTTTTTTCGGTCATCGGGCAGGTATCTGCTGTTTTAAGTTCCGCAGATGACAAATTAAAACTAATCTATATCATACCATGGATGGCACTTTATTGCAAGGAACGAATACTATAAAGTAAATGATCTGTGAAAATAACTTTGGGAGAGGACTCGGATGGATAAAAATATACTGGAGTTGAAAAACATCAGCTATTCCTACCACAGTCTCCACGGGGAGACCAAAGCGCTGGACCGAATCACCTTCGGAGTCCGGGAGGGAGAATTTGTGGCTGTGGTGGGTCCCAGCGGCTGCGGCAAATCCACGCTGCTTTCCATCATTGCCGGCCTTCTGCCCGCGGAGGAGGGCACGATCCTGGTGAACAATCCGGACGGCTCCCTGCACTATCCCCGGGTGGGTTATATGCTGCAACGGGAGCACCTGTTTGAATGGCGCAGCATCTATAAAAATGTAATCCTGGGGCTGGAAATCAACCATATGCTGACCCCGGAAAGATTGGAATATGTAAATTCGCTGCTGCGAGACTACGATTTGGAGAAATTTAAGGATAAGCGCCCCAGCGAACTCTCCGGCGGCATGAAGCAGCGAGCCGCCCTGATCCGCACTCTGGCGCTGCAGCCCCAGCTGCTTTTGCTGGATGAACCCTTCAGCGCCCTGGATTACCAGACCAGGCTCATGGTGTCCGCCGACATCTGCCATCTGATCCGCAGGACCGGCAAGACAGTGATTCTGATCACCCACGATCTGTCCGAGGCGGTAAGCCTGGCGGACCGCATCGTGGTGCTTTCCGGCAGGCCCGCCACCGTAAAAAAAGAGATCCTCATCCACTTAACGCTCCAGGACGATTCGCCCCTGGCTGCCAGGAATGCCCCGGAATTTAACGAGTACTTTAATCAATTATGGGAGGAAATGAGGTCATGAACAAGCACAAAAAAGAATTGACGACGCAGGAAGCCTTTGTCAGACAGCACCGGCGGCACCACCATCAGATCGCGTTTTACCGGCTCTTTTTCTTCCTGCTCTTCCTGACCTTGTGGGAAACCAGCGCCAGGCTTGGCTGGATCGACAGCTTCTTTTTCTCCAGTCCCTCTCTGGTGGCGAAATGCCTCTGGGGCATGGTCCTGGACCGCTCTCTGTTTCTGCATGTGGGCATCACATTGATGGAGACCATTGTCAGTTTCCTGCTGGTGTTTCTGATCAGCCTGATTTCCGCCACGCTGCTGTGGTATTCCCAGAAGCTGTCCGAGATCACCGAACCATACCTGGTGATCCTGAACAGCCTGCCTAAGTCGGCCCTGGCGCCTCTTTTCATCGTGTGGCTGGGCACCGGCAGCACCACCATCGTGGTAGCGGGAATATCCGTGGCCCTGTTCGGATCCATCATCAGCTTTTACACGGGATTCCAGCAGGTAGACAGCGAAAAGATCACCCTGATCTACACTCTGGGGGGCCACAAGGGAGATGCCTTCCGCAAGGTGATCCTGCCCGGCTCCATCCCCATCATGCTCAGCACCACCAAGGTCAACATCGGCCTGGCTCTGGTGGGAGTCATCATCGGGGAATTTCTTGCCGCCAGACGGGGCCTGGGCTACCTGATCATCTACGGCAGCCAAGTGTTCCAGCTGAACCTGGTGATCACCAGCATACTGATTCTATGCGTGATTGCCATGGGCTTTTACAAGGGCATCCAGTGTATTGAACACCATATCAAAAAGCAGCTGAAAATGTGAGATTGACTTTTCCTATATAGTATGCTAAACTTTCCACAGCAGCACTTCAATGTTTTAAAGCGTCAATGTTTTACGTTTTAAAGTACTACAGTGCACCGCATTTGTACTGACAGGCCAAAGATTTCTCTGCCAGAAATGGTGCTGATAGGACAGATGCGGAACTTACAAACAGCATCTGGCCTATCAGTGCCCAGAGAAATATGTGGCCTCTTTAAGGACAGATATTTCTCTGCCATAAATGGTGCTGATAGGACAGATGCGGAACTTACAATTAAGAAAGGATAAAGTACCATGTTAAAGCTTATCATTTTAATCATTTATTTCGCCGTACTCATCGGCATCGGCCTCTACTGCCGAAAAAATGCCACTGACGTGAATGGCTTCGTGCTGGGAGGGCGCTCCGTAGGGCCGTGGCTCACCGCCTTCGCCTACGGCACCTCCTATTTCTCCGCGGTGGTGTTTGTAGGCTATGCGGGGCAGTTTGGCTGGAAATACGGAATTGCCGCCACCTGGGCCGGCATCGGCAACGCCGTCATCGGCTCCCTGCTGGCCTGGGTAGTGCTGGGCAGGCGCACCCGGATCATGACACAGCACCTGGACTCCGCTACCATGCCCCAGTTTTTTGGCCAGCGCTTTGGCAGCAGACCGCTGAAGATCGCCGCCTCCGTCATTATATTTATCTTCCTGATCCCCTATACGGCCTCTCTGTATAACGGACTCTCCCGGCTCTTCGGCATGGCCTTTGACATTGACTATTCCGTGTGTATCATCTTGATGGCAGTGCTCACGGCCATCTATGTCATCGCCGGGGGCTATATGGCCACCGCCATCAATGACTTTATCCAGGGTATTATCATGCTCTTTGGCATTGTAACCGTTATTGCCGCCGTCCTTAAGAGCAAAGGCGGCTTCATGGCGGCTTACGAGGGACTGGCCCGGATCACAGACCCATCCGTTACCGAGACTCCCGGCATCTTCGCCTCTTTCTTCGGTCCGGACCCCCTGAACCTGCTGTTTGTGGTGATCCTGACCTCTCTGGGCACCTGGGGGCTGCCCCAGATGGTGCAGAAATTTTATGCCATCAAAAATGAGGAATCCATTAAAAAAGGCACCATCATCTCCACGCTGTTTGCGCTGGTGGTGGCCGGCGGCTGCTATTTTCTGGGGGGCTTCGGCAGGCTGTTTTCCGACCAAATCGACATTGCCTCAGGCGGCTTTGACTCCGTGATCCCCACTATGCTGCAAAACCTGGGGCCTGTGCTGATCGCCCTGGTGGTTATTTTGGTGCTTTCGGCCTCCATGTCCACCCTGAGTTCCCTGGTCATCGCATCCAGCTCCACTTTGACCATCGACTTTTTGAAAGAGACTTTTATGAAAAAGATGGATGACAAAAAACAGCTTCTGTTGATCCGCATTCTGGTGGTAGTGTTTATCGCTATCTCCGCCGTCCTGGCCCTGATACAGTACAAGAGCTCCATAACTTTTATAGCACAGTTCATGGGCATCTCCTGGGGGGCGCTGGCCGGAGCTTTCCTGGCTCCCTTCCTGTACGCCCTGTACTGGAAAAAGACCACCAAGGCGGCCTGCTGGGTATCCTTTATCTTCGGCTCCGGCCTGATGCTGGTGGAAATGGCAGCGAAGCAGCTTCTGCCCACCATCATGCAAAATCCCATCAACTGCGGCGCCATCGCCATGCTGGCGGGACTGGTTATCGTGCCGGTGGTAAGTCTAATCACACCAAAGCCTGATAAAAAGCTGGTGGACGAAACCTTCGCCTGCTATAATAAGGAGACCGTGGTGAAGCAGTCCACGGCCCTGGGAAAATAGGCATCCGTCCATTCACTGAACATATTGATAATTAATAGAGAAGCCGCCGAACAGGTATATTTTTCCTGTTTGGCGGCTTTTCTAATCTATCCCCGGTTCTGCTGGGCTACCAGCTGATCCGCGCCGTACTTTTTACGCAGAGCAGGCTTCTCGATCTTGCCCGTGGCGTTCCGAGGCACCTCCGCAAAGATAATCTTCTTAGGTCTCTTGTAGCGGGGCAGTTCCTCACAGAACCGCTCAATCTCCTCCTCCGTGCAGGTCATGCCCTCTTTTATGGCGATGATGGCGCCGGTGATCTCTCCCAGACGCTTGTCCGGCAGGCCGATAACCGCCACATCCTTTACTTTCTCATAGGCACTCAGGAAATTCTCTATCTGCACAGGGTAGATATTCTCACCGCCGCTGACAATCACATCCTTTTTCCGATCCACCAGGAAGATAAATCCGTCCTCGTCCTGCATGGCCATATCCCCCGTGCAGAGCCAGCCGTCCTTAAGTGTGGCCGCAGTAGCTTCCGGATCATTGTAGTAGCAGGTCATGACACCGGGGCCTTTGACACATAGTTCGCCCACATTCCCCTGGGCCACAGGCTGTCCGCCCTCATCCACAATCTTGCACTTCCAGCGGTAGCCAGGAATGCCGATGGCGCCCACCTTGTGGATGTTCTCAATGCCCAGATGCACACAGCCCGGCCCGGTGGACTCGGACAGTCCATAATTGGTATCATACAGATGATGAGGAAAATACTCTTTCCAGTGCTTGATCAGGGATGGCGGCACCGGCTGGGCGCCGATATGCATCAACCTCCACTGCTCCAACACATAGTTCTCCAGCTTTAGATCCCCTCTGTCCAAGCTGTCCAGAATGTCCTGGGCCCAGGGCACCAGGAGCCATACAATGGTGCAACGCTCCTTGGACACCGCATCCAGAATGATCTCCGGGGTAGCGCCTTTCAAAAGTACCGCTCTGCTGCCTGCACACAGGCTGCCCATCCAATGGAACTTGGCTCCTGTGTGGTATAGGGGTGGAATGCATAGAAATACATCCTTGCGATCCGTCAGATGATGCTTCTGTTCCATCTGGGCCGCCTGCATCAGACTCTCATGATTGTGCAGAATAGCCTTGGGAAAACCGGTAGTGCCCGAAGAAAAATAGATGGCCGCATCATCGTCTTCCTCCAGACGGATCAGAGGCGGCTGGCTGGAGCAGTCCGCCACCAGTTCACGATAACTCTCCGCAAAGGTGGGGCAGCCGTCCCCCACATAGATCAACAGCCTGCCCTTGGAGAGCCGCCCTTCTATAGACTCGATACGGCCGATAAACTCCGGCCCGAAAAACAGAATATGTACCTGGGCCAGATCCGCGCAGTACTGGATCTCCTTGGCGTCAAAACGAAAGTTGAAAGGCACGGCGATAGCCCCCGTCTTCAGTATCCCAAAGTAGATGGGCAGCCACTCCAGACAATTGAACATCAGGATCGCCACCCGATCCCCCTTCTGTATGCCCCTCTCGATGAGCATGTTAGCCACTCGGTTAGCCTTCTCGTCAAACACGCTCCAGGTGATTTCACGCCTGTAAGGCTCCGAGGAGGTCTGCTGCACCAACTCATACTCCTTCCAGGTGGTGCGCCTGGTATCTTTCATAGTGGGGTTCAACTCTACCAGAGCCACTTCCTCCCCGTATAGCTTGTGATTTCGCTCCAATAAATCCGTAACCGGCATTGTATCTTTCCTCTCTGTACTTTTTTTCTGTAACGCTTTAAATCAATATAGTACATGATACTATACCTACCAGAAAAAGTCAATGTAAGGAAGGTTTCTTAATTCATATTTCATTTATATACACTCGAAACTCTTCAAAACTTTTTACCCCTGGGGCGGCTACATACCATCTCTTTAGAATTCTGTCGTCCTGCTCCTCCTCAATACGCCTGAAAATATCCTCAGGAATTTCCCCTAAACGCTCCAGAAACGTATATATGACTTGTCGCTCTCCCTCAACGATTCCGGCAGCTTTTCCCTCGGCTATTCCGGCAGCTTTTCCCTCGGCTATTCCGGCAGCTTTTCCCTCGGCTATTCCGACGGCTTTTCCCTCGGCTATTCCGGCAGCTTTTCCCTCGGCTATTCCGGCAGCTTTTC
>ERZ779637.440-NODE-440-length-28057-cov-6.668845_pt1 | contig 28057 bp, 35 predicted proteins | sample MGYA00514196_ERZ779637 | MGnify/ENA primary metagenome ERZ779637 (study PRJEB29562, sample SAMEA4376700) | mouse gut metagenome | isolation source: Cecum | study: EMG produced TPA metagenomics assembly of the A DSS colitis mouse model was used to assess the...
GGTATTCCGCCACAAATTTGCGGTACTTTAATGCCGTCCAGCTACGCGGCGCATACTCTACAATCGGCTTGCAGAAAAACGTACTTTCCGCCGCCTTCGCCCCGTACCATATCTTGCTATCGAATACCTTATAGCCCTTTTCCTGTAGCCATTCCAGGCCGGATACGTTGGCGTCGCTATTCTGCCACATGGTCGGCAGCACTCCCCGGAATTGCAAGCGGCTGTTAAGCTGCTGCATTTGCCCCACCTGTTCTATAATCACGTCCAGGCCTTCCAGCGCCCAGGCGTCTATTTTGGTCGGTACAATCACATCATCACTCACGGCCAGCGCGTTAATTACGTTTAACCCTAAATCCGGCGGGTTGTCTATGATGATAAAATCATATGGTTTTCCCTCTTCCAGCGGGAAGGCCTCTTCCAGTGCCTTAAAGCGTTCTATCTGGTCTTCGCCCTCTTCCCTTGTTAAATCGTTGGTGGCTTGCAATAAAGACATATTCGCGGGTATAATATCCATACAGGGATAGCCCATAAGGGAATAACGCAAGCTATTCACGTCCATATAGCAGCCCCGCAGCAGTTTGGACGTTTCGCACTCTGTTTCATCCTGGTACGCTCCGAATAGCTTTGATAAATTCCCCTGTTTGTCATTGTCTACCATCAACACGCTTTTGCCGTATCCGTTCAGAATATGCGCCATGTTGGCCGCTGTAAAGGTTTTACCTACTCCCCCTTTAAGGTTGATAATGCTAATTACTCTTGCCATGCTTTCCGCCTTTCTTTCGCTCCGTTGAACCTAGCGAACATTCTTAGATTTTATTTTTTCCGCCTTCGCGGTACTTCCTTATAGCTTCGTAAAACTCCGCTTCACATTCCGGGCATAAATCTACCCGCCGTAATGCCTCATACTCTAAATGTCTTGGATAATTCCCGAATCCATTTTCTATTTTGTATTCCCATTCCTTCCCGCAGCGGTCACAACTGTAAATAGTCTTGTTTGCCATCCTTTCGCCCCCTTCCTTATGCCAGCGGAAGCAATAGGCTGGCCGCTTCCTGGCCTGCTTCTTTTCCGGCGCCTGCTGCCGCGTCCTGGCTTAAGGCTCCTTCCAGGTAGTTCCTTAACAGTTCTACGGTTTCTTGCCATCCGTAGCAGATAACAGCTAAATACCCCTGTTTTCCCAGGCGCTTTATGTATTCCTTCTGTGACTTTTGGACGGAACCGCCCGGCGCCTTCAACTCGATATATAAACCATGGTACCCGCAGCGGGCTACTGGTAAAACTAAATCCGGTACCCCAGCTTTCACGCCCTGGCGCTTTAATACCGCAGCCGTCGCCTTATCCCGCTTCCCGCCATTCGGAACATGGTACAGTAATTCCAATTCCGGGTACTGCTGCATATTCCAGGCGCACCACTCTATTATTGCTTCCTGGTGTCCGCTTTCGTCGCTTAATCTAAAGTTCCTCACACTCCCACCCCCTTTCTATCATCCTGGCCGCCCCATTCTTCCCAGCGGTGTAATTCGTTCAGTCCTTCCGCCACGATACCCACGCCCGCCATGGCCGCGATACCTGCCACAAGAAGGAAGACAACTGCTGCCGCTACCGCTATCACTCTTTCCATGCTCCTATGCTCCTTTCTCTCAATCCAGCCTCACCATTCTGTAATGCAGATACCCATACCCGTAAAACTCCGGGCTATGCGTCCCCACCTCTATGCTGTCCTTGACTATGTAATAGCCCTTGTACGGCTTCGGCTCATTGTAATAAGTGTTTCTATTTCTCACTATCCTGTATTCCGGTTCCGGCATTACCAGGTTTTTGCTTCTGTTCCACCGCTTCCCCTGTAAAGCCTCTTCCGTCCCTATTGTCCTGTCCGTGTATTTTATGAGATATGCCGCCAGCTTGCTGTAGTCCCCTTCCGTATCCAGGGGGCTAAAGTGTATCTTACTGTTTCCTTCATACGCCTTCTTCCAGCAAGCCTGTATCTTCCTTGTGTCTATGCCTGGCTGGTTTATAACTAAATGGTGGTGCCTGGCTCCCTTCTCCCCTATCTCCATTACATGAATATACTTAAGCACATACCCAGCGCCTTTATATGCCTTTCTTAACTCCCGCAAGAATACATCCGCGTCCTTCCTCATTTCTTCCCGCGTCCTGTACTCCAAACCCTTTTTACGGACATAACCAAAATCTATATGTAAATCGCCATCCTGGAAATTCTCATTCAGCAGCAGGCGTAATTTTCTTTCTGCGTTCTTACTGTTTATTTTTTTCTGTTCCTCTTTGGTGGGCTTTACCCTATCCCCCTTCTTAATCCCCTTCTTTTTATATTGGCTGGTAAAATACCGGTCTACCTCTATGGTCTTACCTGCCCTTGTAATCCTCTCCACGTATGGCACATTCAGGCACCCCCTTTATAGGCCTATATAGTCGGATACTTAATACTTTTATCAAGTGTTAAAAGCGGGTTCCCGCCCGCGTTTTCCTTGACTTCCCGCCATACGTGAAATATAATATTTTATAGCAGATATTCACTTATGGCATAGCCCCGGCGGTTTTCCCGAACCGCTGGGGCTTTTCCATCCCTTTCCTTATCTTTTTTCAATGTACTGCGCGCTTACTTCATAGGCCGTTAAAACGGCTTCTACTCCGTCCAGGCGCTTTTTATACTCCCGGCTTTGTAAACGCCCTTCCAGGGCTACCCTGGCGCCTTCCTGGCACGTTGCCGCCCACTCTGCATATTCCTTCCAGCATATCGTAGGAACGAAACTAAAATAGCCTTCCGTAAAGGCAGAAGGAACCTTTACCACTACTTCCGTAATCTTCTTTCCCAGGGGCGTGGTTCTGTGTATCGGCTTCCTAGCTACCACTCCTTCCAGGTATACGCCGTTCTGCTGCTCTACCTTTTCCGTAGCTGCGCCCACATATTCCGCCAGGACGAAAACCACGATATGCCCGCCGGGAACCTCTTTATAAGTCTGCATTTTCCCCATAACCATAACGTAGGCGCCATCCTTCAACTGTCCCGGCGTTGCGTCCGCTTCCTGGCCGTATATGACAATCACGCGGTCGCTGTCCTGGCTGCTGCCGCCGCTTCTCTGTATCTCCAGGAAAAACCGCTTTAATCCGCTGGCGCCGTATATGTCCGGCTGCTTCTCAATCTCTCCGGCTATCCTTCCCGCCATCCCTACCGCATTTTCTCTCTTTCCCATCTTTACCGCTTTCCTTTCCCGTTTCTTCCGGCTGCTTCTGTCCGCGCTTATAATGGCCTTATAGGCCGTTCCGTCATAATAACCGCTTCTATTATGCCGTATGTCCGCTGTATGCACTCCTTCACCCCTTCGCTGCCTTTATTCCCCTATCAGAAGACAAACGCAGCACAGCGCTTCCGCCGCAGCTTCCTGGCATTTCTTTTCCCATGCCTCTGCCCTCTCCGGGTGCTGCTTCCTTCTGTACTCCCTATAAACCGTTTCCCATTGCTGCCTGTTAAGCCGCCTTCTGTATAACAGGTACTTTCTGTTTTCTTCCAGGTACCTGTTTACTTCATCATTTCCACCTGGCCGGAACCATTCACGCGCCAGTTTTGACGGGCTTACAACCCCCAAAAATCCCCTTATTCCGCCTGCACGTATGCAACGCGGCGTCTTCGGCCTGGTCTTCCTTTGCAATTCTTCATACATCCGGTAAAATCTCCTTTATTTCCAGTATGTAATACCGCTTCCCCGGTACGGCGCCCCACTCTTCCCGTCCTTCCCCCACCCGTATACCGCATAACGCCGTAAGCTGTGGCGCGTCCGCAGAATAACCATTACGGAAAATAACGCGCTGCTCCGGCGCTTCGCCGTTCTCCCACGTAGCCCCAAATATATTTCTAAAGCGGGTTGTATAATACGGCTTTATCTCCCGGTATTCCTCTTTTTTCACTCCCCCGGCTATAAGGTCGTACCATCCCTTTTTTATTGGCAATGTAAGCATTTCCCCACCTTCCTACAACTCTATTTCCATCTGCTCCGCAACCTGGAAAATATTGTACTGTGCTTTATGTCTTTCCAACCTATCCGCAGATAGGCCGTAATAATATGCGTCTTTTTCAAAACCCCAGGCCTGTAGCCCGGCGTCATGTGCCGCCATTAAGCTGCTGGCACTCCCTACGTGCGTATCCAGGAACCTGGCTCCGCGCTTAAGCTGCAGATAATGGCTGAATAACCATCCGTACAGTTCCGGCGGCTTCTGCGTTGTATGTATCTTCTTTTCCGTATTGGCTCCCCCGGTGTTCGATAACTTCACAATGGCAGCCGGGCGGTCATAATCCGTCCAGGCTATTTCTGCCTGGCTAAATGCTTCCCATGGTTGCAGCTTATCCCACACAATAACGCCCCGTGTTGGTGGCAAGTCGTAATAATTCCCGCCCCATATAATGCAATGTTTTGATACCCGGAAAAGTTCTGCAAAGTATTCCGGTGGCGGTACCTGGTTATCCCATTTTCCGGCGCCGTTCTCCCTCCGGCTTTTCTTCACCCGCTCCGCCGTACTCTCTGCCGGGTACCCGTTCTTTTTCCTGGCCTTATTCGTTCCCATTGCCATATTGTCGGCGCCTATGCCATAGGGCGCGTCTATTACCGCAATGTCGAAAAAATCATCCGGGAATAATGGCAGCGCTGCCATGCAATCCATGTTATAGTATCCGGCGGGAAGCGGCTTGCGTTCCGGCGGCGCCTGCTGCCGCTGCTGCTCTATCTCCCGCACTTCTACAGGAACCAATTTATAACGCCTGGTACTGATTCCCCGCCGCAGCATTTCCGCGCTTACCGTTCCGCTATCCTCTGCGCCATAATCCCCCAAAAGCAGCGGCGCCCGGTTCGTTGCCATTATCTGCCTGGGCTTCCCTCTGCTAAAGTCGGTACCCGTAACGTACTTTCCCGTATTACGGTTCTTTACTGCGTAAATCATACAGCCGCCTTCCTGGCCGCCTGCCGCCTTGCTTCCAGGCTTTCGCGCCTGCTTTTTATCATATTTTCCAGTTGGTCGGCGGCCTGTTCGTATGCTGCTACTTCTGCGGACACTTCCGCCCCTTCTGCCTCTTCCTGTGTCACCCGTAAGACACGTTCGCCCTTCCGTTCACCATAATACCTATGGATTTCTATTAAGGTATCCCCGGACATTTCAACGCGCATATGCTCCCGGACGGTATCCAGCTTCTTATATTCCCTATACGCTTTGTAATACCCTTCTATCGCCTTCCGGCGGCGTTCGTCTGCTGTCATATACCCGCTTCCTATCTCCTTTTTGGCAGCAGCCGTTATAAATCCCGCTGCTGCCACCGTGACATATTTTTCCTTGCTTCGCCAAAAAACCGTAACCCTTCTTTGCTTTGGCGGCGCCCTCTGTTTTTCCATGGCCTCGCCCTCTGCTCCTGGCTTTGTATACCGCGTTCCTATTTTTCACATTAAAAAACAGGGAAAAACTTGTTGACCGTCCACGCGCTTTCTAGCTGGCGCGCCCGCTGCTATTTTTTCACGGTATCCACCTGGCAGCTATTTGCCTGCTGCCAGGCGCGCTATAGGGTGCCACCCTACACCTAATACGCCTTGCCGGAATCGAACCGACGCCCCCGCTATATGCCTGGCTGCGGTATTCTCCCACTGAATTAAAGGCGCTTACGGCAGCTTGCGCCGCCTTTCACATTGCTACAGCTAAAACATTATCGCCCGCAGCCTGGTACCCCCCCAAATAGGAATAGCCCATATTTTCATAAGTGATAATATCCGCCAATATGGCGCCGTTCGTTCCAGCTACGGGCGCGTCCAGGCTTATGGTGTCTATCCGCCTTCTGCGTTTCTCCCTTTCGTGTCCTATCGCGGAACGCATAGCATAAAAGGCTATAATCTCAAAATTATGCTTGTGCAATTCCGGCAGCGCAAACCAGCGCTTTACAGATAACAGGTACCGGAATATCACAACGTCGTACCACTCATCACGCGGAAGCCTCCGTATATTTAGGTACTTTTCTACTATGTAGTGGTTTTCTGCTGCGAACGCTCTTTCTTCATCCGTTAAAGGCGCTTCGTATTTAGATTTCTTCATGCTCATTCACTCCTTTGTAATGCCAGGACGGCAATACTATGGCCGCCCGGTTCCGCTTACCATTTCCAATATTGCGTTGGTGCTGCTTCCGGGTTCCGTTCCCGCTCCCTTTTCAAATTCTCCGGGTTATTCATATATGCCCGCTTCTGTTCCCATGTAAAGAATACTTCCCGTGTCGGTACCCCGGCGTCGTCTAACTGCTGCTTAATCTCGCGTAGGAAGCCCCTGTACCACGCTTCCCGCTGCGTCGTTGGCTTTATTGAATAATCCAGCGGGAAGGCGTCTACCTGCATAAGTTCCCGTAATATCTGCGCCGTAGTGGCTCCATACCGCCGAAAATTCCCGTTTGCTATATACGTCTTCTGCCAGGCAAACAGCTTGAACCCTAAAGCTGCTTCGATTGCTTCAAACTGCTTTTCAAATTCCGGGAAACATAACCCGACTCCGTAAATATCTATTTCCAGCATGGTCTACCCCCTTAATAATCATCTTCTATCTGTTCGTCCGCTTCGTCGTAATACTCCCCGTCGTATCCTTTTGCCATAAGCCTTTTATAGCAATCCCAGCACACCAGGCGGAATGTAATACCGTGGCAATCCCTTGTATACTGCATTTCATCCCGATATACTTCCTTTTCACATACCGGGCATATCCGTACTTCCCGTTCCTGGTACTGGCAATCTAAACCAGCTTCCTGGCGGCTACAGGCTTGTGCGTCGTCGCGGTTCCCTTTTACGGAAACGTACATAAACTTGTGTACGCAAGTATCGCAATCGTTCCCCTTGTTAAAGTGTTCTTTCGCCATACCTATGCCCCCGCCTCTTCTACGCTGCTTATCACATCTTCCAGGCCATCATAGGCGCTTTCCAGGCTGTCTATTGCTTCCTGCATAGCTTCCCCGCGTTCGCTGCCCTGCAACCCTTCCGGTAAGTTCTCGTAGGCCTCCGCCTCTTCGTCCTTTACCTCTTCCAAAATGTCCTTTGCCTGTTCCAGTAATGCGCTGGCCTCTTCCAGCCGCTTACGCCTCTGTTTATTCATGGTTTTCTCCCTTCTATAGATACCGGGCGGCCTGCCGCCGCCCTGGCCTTTATTCCTTCACCGCTTCCAGCATTACCCCGGCGCCCGCGGTCGCCCTGTCCCATTGCAGCAGAAGGCCATTTATGGCGTATGGTAAATCATAGGGTACTATACTTTCCTTGTTGCACTGGTCGAACATAGCGTTAATGCCTGCTATCTGCCAGTCTTCTACGTCGTTTTCCTTATCCCGCAGATAGTTGGCCGCGTCCCTGGATGCCTTCATGCAATCTTTCATTACACTGGCGTTATGGTTGTGTGCGCTTACCCTCATAAGCAATTCGCCGTGTTTTTCTGCCTTCTCCCGCTCAAACTCTGCCGCTTCCCTGGCCTCCGCCTCTTCTTCTGATAACATTTCATCAGCGAACCAATAAATAAGTGCGTACAGGCGCTTAATAACCTTTTTCCGGCGCTCCCTGTAATCGTCTTCTTTGTTTTCTTCCGCGTCCCGGGCTGCTTCCTGGGGTTCCTCATACTTCCGGCTGGCGGAATGTTTGGTACTCCAAAATTCTGTTATGCCGTTTTCGGTCACTTCGTAGAAGTTGTTACCGTCTTCGCAGCAGATTGTTTTATGCAACCTTCCGTATTCGTCAATGTCGGCGTACTCTCTGCACTCCCCGCCCTTCATAACTTCCGCTTTTGCTTCCTGGTACTCTGAAAATGTCGCTTTTTTCATGTTCTTACGCTCCTTTGTAATCGTTTTATATTGCCCTTTGGGTTTAAATCGTTCTTTGTGCCAGTTCCGCGCTGTACTGCTGCCGTTTTCCGCCACCCGCGCCGCCTCTCTGCAATTCGTGGTAGATAGTCGCTCTATGTACGTTCATGGCTTCCGCTATCTCATTCACCTTTATGCCACTTTTGCACATTCTTTCAATAGCCTTCCTGTTCTCAAAACTCAACCTTGTGTATTTACGTGCCACCGCTTCCGCCCCCCTTCTTATCTCTGAATAAAAAAATAAAGCGCGATAGAGTTTTTACGCCCTACCGCGCTTTACATTTTTCCTATTCCTGGTAAAAAAATAAATGCGGCAGAGGCTTTAATACCTCTTGTCGCATTTAATTTTAAAACTTATCATAAATTATATAACGTGACAGTTTGGGTTACTGGTCACGGAGCAAACGGTAACATATTTTTTTCTTCCATAGTTTTTCAACTGATATTTTTTACATCGGGAGGTTATCATGCCTAATTTACGCGAATTGGAAGCTGCCATTCCGGTAGCCCCATTGAAAATCGTTGCGACGGAATCCGCAGCCGGACTGGCTGACCGCATCAACCGTTATTTAATCGGATTCAGGAAAACCGTAAACAACATTGCCAAGAACGATCCTGCTTTTCAGGGATATGCGGAAAACAATTACCTGGTGGATGTCGCCTGTCCCCGCTTCGGTACGGGAGAAGGCAAAGCGGTCTTCAACGAATCCATTCGCGGAAAAGACCTGTTTTTCCTTGTGGATGTATGCAACCACAGCATTACCTACAAAATGAACGGATACATAAACCATAAATCCCCGGACGACCACTATCAGGATTTAAAGCGTCTCATTACCGCTTCCAACGGCAAGGCGCACCGCATCAACGTCATCATGCCTTTCCTGTACGAAGGCAGGCAGCACAAAAGGAACGGGCGCGAATCCCTGGACTGTGCTTACGCCATCGAAGAACTCAGCCGCATGGGGGTATCCAACTTCATCACTTTCGATGCCCATGACCCGCGTGTGCAGAATGCCGCCCCCCTTTCCGGCTTTGACAATTTCATGCCGCCCTACCAGTTCATACAGGCGCTTTTGCGCACCGAGGAGAATCTTCTTATCGACAAATACCATACCATCGTCATCAGCCCCGACGAAGGCGCCCTGGACCGTGCCATCTACTTTGCCAACGTCCTTGGGGTGGACATGGGCATGTTTTACAAAAGAAGGGATTATTCCACCATCGTGAACGGCAAAAACCCCATTGTCGCCCATGAATTTCTCGGCGACAACATTGACGGCAAAGATGTCATCATCATCGACGATATGATTTCCTCCGGTGGAAGCATGATTGACACTGCCAAACAGCTTAAGGCGATGAATGCCAAACGGGTCTTCATCTGCTGTACCTTCGGGCTGTTCACGGACGGACTTAGTGCGTTCTATGAAGCCTACGAGAAATGTTATTTTGACAAAATCATTACTACGAATCTTACGTACCAGCTTCCCGAATTAAAGGAACGTCCCTATTACCTGGAAGCGGACATGAGCAAATTCCTCGCATCCATCATCGATTTCATGAACCACGATTCCTCCATGGCAAACGTCTCCACGCCCACGGACAAGATTCATGAGATTCTGGCGAAATACAATAACCGCGAGGAACTCCAATTATAATTCTGTTTCCATATTCTGACCGGAAAATGGAAACAGTCAATAACCCCGCTGCATGCAGCGGGGTTATTGACTGTTTGTTTATATTTTTTTACTGCATGCCACCGCTAACGCCCCCGGACCGATATGGCAGGCGATACTGAGCGACAACGGGTCCACATGTATGTCAAACCCCGGAAACTGTTCCAGCAGCTCGTCTTTTAAAGTAAGCGCCGCATCCTCATTATGGGTATATGCCACCTGGAGCCAGATATTATCCTTCTGCGCGCCGCCGAAACGGTTGTTCATATCGTTGCGGATGGCATTAATCATAATGGATTTCCCCTGATTGGTTGTCCGTGCCTTGGCAAAGGCATCCAGCTTATCCCCCTGTATCTGCAATACCGGCTTTAACTTTAACAACGTTCCAAGCGCTGCGGCTGCCGGGGTAATCCGTCCGCCTTTTTTCAGGTAATACAACGTGTCCAGCATAATGTAAATACTGGAATTGAATTTATCCCCTTCCAAAAAATCCTTAATTTGTACGGCATCCATTCCCTTCCCTGCCAGTTCCAGCGCATCCAGCGCCGACTGCCTTTGGGTAACGGAAATTCTTTGGTTATTGACTACCTGCACCCTGCCGTCATAATCCTGCGCCAGCATCATGGCGCTCTGGCAGGAACCGGACAGACCGCTGCTCATGGGAATATGGACAATTTCGTCATACCGCTCCAACAGGCTGTCCCACAAATCCATCACCGATTCCGGGGAAGGCTGGCTCGTTACCACATCATCCCCGTTCGCCAGCCTGACATAAAACTCCTTTTGGGTCAGGCTGATATCCTCGAAATAAGTCTCCTCATTAATCATAAAGGGCATGGGAAGCACATGAATCCCCATTTCCTTTGCCTGCTGCTGCGTAATTCCGCTGTTGCTGTCCGTAACAATTGCAATTTTTGCCACTTTAACCTCCTGTACCCGCCACAGAGTGTATGGAAAATATACTTTTGGCGGATTTCTCTCCCTTTCCCTGATTATTCCGATTTTCCTTTTTTCCAAAACCATCTCTGCCAATGCCTGCACAAAATCATCCCACCATACAGACACTGCCATGGAACTATTATAACATTCCACTTAAAAAAGTCAATTCTTTCAATTCCAGAGCATACGATTCCAGAGCATACAAATCAATTTTAGGCTGCTGGATTTCCTTGAAAAACCGGAACACATTGCTTAGCATAAAATCAGCATTACCGTTTCCGGCATCTATCACTTGCTGCCTGCCCGAAACCATATGACATTTGCCAAAAACTATGTTAAACTGTATTAAAATAGAAAAATAAAAAAACTTGAAAAACCGTTTTTGAAATACGACAATACACACAAGGAGTACCGCCATGATTCAATACCGCCGTTTACAGGAACAGGAAATAAACCGTGCCTTATTCAAGGATTTCATCCGCCACCAAACCGTTACCGACTGCTGGCGGAGGGAAAATGGGGCATGGTGCATAAAAAACGCTCCTTTTACCGACGACTGGTCGGAAGAAGATTACCGGATTTTAGTCCAATGCCTGAAACATACCGCTGCCACCGGCGGATTCGTGTCCGCCGCTTTTTCGGACCACTGCCTGAAAGGTTTTGTTTCCGTGGAATCCTCCCTGTTCGGCGGGGAACAGAAATACCTTGACTTAACCAGCATCCATGTATCCGAAGATATGCGCGGCATGGGCATTGGAAAAGCCCTTTTCCTTTCCGCCAAAGAATGGGCAAAAAATATGGGCGCCGAAAAACTGTATATTTCCGCCCATTCCGCCGTGGAAAGCCAGGCGTTCTACCATGCTATGGGATGCGTGGAAGCAAAGGTTTACTGTCAGGCCCATGTGGATACGGAGCCTTATGACTGCCAACTGGAATGTCCCCTGTAACCCTTGCAAAGACTCCTGCACTAAATTGTCCTAAAATCCGTCTCTCCCAATGCCTGTCCCACATATACCGAAAGTTCCTTATGCTCCGGTTTTTCCAAATCCGCATCTTCTTCCAATAGCCGCGTCACGCAGCGTTGCGCTTCTCTTAACAACCCTGCATCCTGATAGACATCCCCGATTTTGAAATCCATCAGTCCGCTTTGTCGGATGCCGAACAAATCCCCCGGTCCGCGCAGTTTCAAATCCTCCTCCGCGATGTAAAATCCGTCGTTGGAATGATTTAAAATATCCAACCGGTCAAATGCCTGCGGTTTACCGGAACCATTGATAAAAATGCAGTAAGACTGGTGTTCCCCCCTGCCAACCCTGCCGCGTAACTGGTGGAGCTGCGCAAGCCCGAAACGTTCCGCATTTTCTATCATCATTACCGTTGCATTCGGCACATTGATGCCTACTTCGATTACGGTAGTGGATACCAGTACATCGATGGCATGGGCGGCGTATTCTTCCATCACCCTGTTTTTGTCCGCCGGACGCATCTGCCCGTGCAGGCACGCAAGACGTATTTCCGGCGGCAGAACGCTCCGCAGCTTCTCCGTATAGGAGGTGACATTTTCCACGCCCTCCAGTTCCCCTTCCTCCACCATCGGACAGATCACATACACCTGGCGTCCCGCTTCCACTTCCTTCGTTATAAACCGGTACGCCTTTTCCCGGTATTCCGTCCCCACCACACAGTTTTTGATGGGAAGCCGGTCCGCCGGAAGCTCATCCACCACCGAAAGATCCAAATCCCCGTAAAGGATAATTGCCAAAGTCCTTGGAATGGGCGTGGCGCTCATCACCATCACATGGACGTCTTCCCCTTTTCCGGCAAGCCGCTCCCTCTGCCTCACACCGAAACGGTGTTGTTCGTCCGTAATGACCAGCGCAAGGTTCCGGTATTCCACCCGCTCCTGGATCAAAGCATGAGTACCGATGACGACATTTACCGTTCCGCACAGAATGCCCTCGTAAATCCGCCGCTTTTCCTTCGCCGTCATGGAGCCGGTCAACAGCGCCGGACGAAAAGGCAGTCCGTAAGTCTCCGTCATCGCCGCCATGGACTCATAATGCTGGGCGGCAAGCACTTCGGTGGGCGCCATCAGCGCCCCCTGATAACCGTTGGATACGCAAAGCAGCAGGGAAAGGAAGGCAAGGATTGTCTTGCCGGACCCCACATCCCCCTGTACCAGCCGGTTCATCACCTTTTCCCCCTGCAAATCCGCCCTGATTTCCCCCCAAACCTTCTTCTGCGCCCCGGTCAGTTCATAGGGAAGCAGCCCGAGCAGCCGCCCCGCCTGCGTATCATCCGGCATGGGCATCCTGTTTTCCAGTACTTCGTTATGTTCCCTGCATTTACGCAGCATCAGAAGAAACAGGAAAAATTCGTCAAACGCCAGTCTCCTGCGCGCGGCCAGCATATGTTCCCGGTCCGGCGGGAAATGGATGTCTTCCACCGCTTTCCCGTAATCCGCAAGCCCCGCTTCCCCCTTCACCCACTCCGGCAGATAGTCCGGCGGAAATTCATACAAAGACAGCGCCTGCCTCACCGCTTTCGATACCGCATGGTTGGTCAGTCCTGCCGTCAGGGAATATCTCGGCTGCAAAATGCCGGTCAGCTTAAAGTACTCCTCCGGCCGGAAAATCTTCGCCTGCTCCATGACCAGCCTGCCGTTTTTTTCGTGCACTACCCCACGGAAGATATAAAACAATCCCCTCTTTAAGATGTTTTTCACGTACGGCATATTAAAATACGTCATAAAAACCTGCCCGCCCGCATCTTTGACGGCAAAGTTTAAGATGGTCAGGTTCCGTACCTTCTTCACCGTAATATTTCCCACCAGACAGGCCCGCAGGGAACAAAGTTCCCCCGCCTTACAGTCCGAAATTGCCACAGGTTCCTTAAACTCCTCATAATCACGGGGATAATACCGTAACAAATCCCCCACCGTCCCGATTTCCACCTTGCGGAAAAGTTTTGCGGTTTTCTCCCCAATCCCTTTTAATTCCGTAATCTGCGTCTTTGCGTCCATCCGTCCTCCTTTTACTCCTCCCTCCGCCTTTAAAAAAGGACGGGTTTCCGGCACACGGGCAGGGGAAAATTTTCCCCTGCCCGCTTCTTCCCATATGACCTATTCCGCCGAAATGATATAATAGTAAATCGGCTGTCCGCCGTACTGCAGCTCCACGTCACATTTCGGATATTTCCCGGCAAGCACATCCCCAAGCGCCTGCGCCGCTTCCTCCGTAACCTCCGCGCCATAGTAGATACTGATCAGCTCCTTGTCGCTGTCCATCATATCTTCCACCATTTCCAGCGTCACTTTGGACATATCCGTACCGTTCGACAGGATTCCGGCATCGCCGATGCCCATATAATCGCCCTGCTTGATTTCCTTATCATCGATAACCGTATCCCGTACCGCATACGTTACCTGTCCGGTGCTGACTGCCTTGATTTCTTCCATCATCGTATCCGTATTTTCTTCCACGCCCAAATCAGGCACATAATTGATGACCGCCGTTATCCCCTGCGGAACCGTCTTCGTGGGAATCACCACGATTTTCTTATTCTCCACCATATGGGCCGCCTGTTCTGCCGCCAATATAATGTTTTTGTTATTGGGCAGGATGAAGACCGTGTCCGCGTTTACTTTCTCAATGGCATCCAGCATATCCGCCGTACTGGGGTTCATGGTCTGCCCGCCTTCGATAATGTAATCCACGCCAAGCCCCTTAAAGATTTCGTTAATGCCCTCACCCACCGAAACGGCGATAAAGCCCACGTCCTTCTTGGGCGTTTCCGTCTCCTGTTCCTTGGGCGCAGCTTCCGTCTGCTGTCCCGACATTTTAAACAGCTTCTCCTGATGTTCCAGCCTCATGTTGTCAATCTTCATGTTGGAAAGCGCACCGTACTTTAACGCTTTCTGGATGGCAAGTCCTGGGTCATTGGTATGTACGTGTACCTTGACCACATCGTCATCCGCCACCACCACAATGGAATCGCCGATAGATTCCAAATACGCCTTAAAATCCATTTCCTGTTTGATATTAAAATTCCGGTTCAGCATAATGATGAACTCCGTACAATACCCGAACTTAATGTCCGCCTGCGCCTGTACCTCCATATTCATCTGCATACTGCCCGTGGACGAAGGCTTGGCATCCGCTATGGTAAGGTCGATTTCCTTACCGGAAAATACGTCATAAGCGCCTTTTAATACCTGCATCAGACCCTGTCCGCCGGAATCCACCACGCCCGCCTGCTTTAAGACCGGAAGCATCTCCGGTGTCTTCGCCAGTACCTCATCCGCATACTTGATTACTTCGCCAAAGAATACGCCGATATCTTCTTCCCCGTTGTCGGCAAGCTCCCTTGCTTTCTTCGCGCCGCCTTTTGCCACCGTAAGGATGGTACCTTCCTTCGGCTTCATGACAGCCTTGTAAGCGGTTTCCACCGCCTTGTCAAAAGCATCGGCAAGGATTCCCACATTCACTTCCTCATAGTCCCTGACCCCTTTGGTAAAACCGCGGAAAAGCTGGGAAAGGATGACCCCCGAATTTCCCCTCGCCCCCCTTAAAGAACCGGAAGAAATTGCTTTGCAGAGGGAAGCCATGTCCGGATTCTGCAATGCTGATACTTCTTTTGCCGCAGACATAATGGTCAGTGTCATGTTTGTACCCGTATCGCCGTCCGGAACGGGAAACACATTCAGTTCATTGATCCATTCTTTCTTTGCTTCCAAATTTTTTGCGCCGGCCAAGAACATTTTGGCAAACATCTTAGCGTCGATTGTATTAGCCACAACAAAATCCTCCTTAATCAATCACTCTTACACCTTCAACAAAGATGTTGATTTTCTCAATTTCAATTCCCGTAAATTCTTCCACTTTATACTTCACGTTACTGATCAGGTTATCCGCCACCGCCAGTATCCCCACGCCGTAAGCGACAATCACATGGAAATCCAGCGTCAGTTTATGGCCGTTTAACGTTACCCTGATTCCCCTTGTCATGCTGTCCATCTTAAGCAACTTCACCAAACCGTCCTTCACATTTACCCCTGCCATGCCGACGATTCCGAAACATTCCATGGCAACCGCTCCGGCGTACTGCGCAATCACTTCGCTGTCAATCGCTATATTTCCCATATGGGTATCCATAGAAGATGCTCTCATATCCTACCTCCTTAATTTTATTCTATCCAACATATATAGCATATTATAACCGCTCTTATGGAAAGAAACAAGAAATATCATTGAAATAAATGCAAATACAGAAAGAATTTTCCATTGCTTAAAAATTATGCTTGCAATCCTTTGGTTTTTCTGCTATGATACAAATGTTGTGAGTATAAAATTCGAGGAGGTGCAAAGATGGCAAAGTGTGATATTTGTGGTAAGGGCGTTAGTTTTGGACACAACGTGAGCCATTCCAATAGAAAAACAAACAGAATTTGGCACGCAAATGTAAAAAGGGTAAAATGCATGGTGAATGGCAACGCAAAAAGGATGCACGTTTGTACCGGTTGCTTAAGGTCAGGCAAAGTAGAGAGGGCTTAACCGAAAATCCGTGCAGTTACATTTACTGCCCGTTGTCCGCATGAATACAGACACATAAAAAACAGTCTTTCGACTGTTTTTTTATTGTCGTTTTCCCTTATAGGAAACTGCGTCGCCAAGCGCATCCTTTTTTATTCTCTTTTTGCTGCGCCCCTGCTTTTTCCTTCCTTAAATCCCCCTTCTCCCCCCAATTCCTGTGATCTATGCCTGTTTCCCAACCTCATAAGCCTTTTTCAGTTCTTCATATTCTTTATTAATCAACTGCACCATCTCATGGTCTCCTGCCACATTATCCGGGTGGAACATCTTAATCAGGTCTTTATAACGCTTTTTCAAGGCAAGGAAACTGTTCACGCCGCGGAACAGCATTTCCGTTACTTCATAACGTTTAAACACATCCTGCTTTTCGCCGTACACTTCCTTGCAGGCATCAAACTTGTCCTTCTCTTTGCGGAACTGGCGCCTGTCCGCCTCCAATTGCTCGAAGCCGCCCTGCAGGATTTTCATTTTCTGGTCAAAAAAGCGGTTCTCCTGCTCCAAACGCTTCCTGTCCTGTTCTATGCTTCCTTCCTTTGCCCTGCTTTCTTCCGCAAACCGCTTCCTGTCACGCGCCAACTGCTCTTTTTCTTCTTCCATTTCCTTCCGCAGGGTTTCCATGCGGATGTTCTCCTTAAAAAGCCATGCTTTCAGGGCGCGGAGTTCTTCTTCCGATCCTTCCCGGATTACGTTCTCCGTACTGCAGGTTTTTTCCTTTTTTGGGCTGTCTTCTTTTTTTGGGTTGTCTTCTTCTTTTTGGCTGCCCGCTTTTTCGGTTCCCGATTCTTCTCTTGGAACACCGCCTGCGTATTCCGAATCTTTCTGCCCGTTTTTGGGCATATCCGTCTGAAGCATGTCCCCTGGGGTTCCGGCCGCTGCTGCGAATCCTTCCGTATGAACCCTGACCGCTTCCGGTTCTGTTTTTATTCCGGCCGCATTCTGCTTGTCCTCACCGGTTTCTGCCGCTTCCGGCTTCTTGGGCATCCTGATTTCATCTTTCATGCTTGTCCGTCCCCGGTCCGCCAGTTCTTTCCGTATCCTTTCCTTGCCGGTTTTACCGGTTCCTGACAACGTTACATCCAATTCCATATCAATCCTTACCTCACCCTTATTCCGTCCCCGACTTCCGTTCCGGCATCCTCCATGTTAACCGCAGTAATAAAAATTGTATCCGATGAGCAAAAGCAGGGCACATATTGCCAAACCGACCAGACGGCTGGTAAAAAAAAGCATAAGCAGCATGCCTACCGCAATCCAAAAAGCGATAAAACCTATCATTTTTTTCATGCAACCCGTCTCCACTTATACCTCTTTTTTATATTCTATGCGATTGCCCTGCAAAAAATACCTGTTTTTTCCCGTCAGTCCTTCTTTTCGTCAGGGAAAGCGATATCGACTACCGTTTCGTCGTCCGGCATTTCTTCCTTTTCTTCCGGTTTTGTAAATTTATCCACCAGTTCCGGAATCATATCCAATACTTTCGTCATGGTATCCTGATTCTTGATATTCACTAATTTCGTAGTACCGTTCTTGATGACCAAAACCGCGCTGGGCGTCATTTTCCCGCTGAAACCTCCGGCCCCGCCGCTCTTTTTATCCGCGGAGCTTGCCCCGGCACCCACGCCGAAACTCACGTCCACCAAAGGCAGGATGATGGTATCCCCTACCTGCGTTGCCTCGCCCACTACCGTTTTCGTGGACAGCACACCGTTCATGCCCTTCATCAAAGACTCTATGACTCCCGCAAAATTATTTTCCGCCATTTACATATCCTCCTTTTTTAACATTTTCAACAGCCTTCTTATATTCTTATTCACAAACAACTGAAAGGCTGCCAATAAAAACACAAACATTGTCACACTGCCTTTCACAAGCAGGTCGCCTTCCATCACCTTATGTTCAAAATCAGCCTCCACCGAAACATGATTCCCGACCAAAGGATACAGTATTCCGTAAAAAGCAAGCAGTTGTCCCGTCCCCGCCGGATCACCCGTTCCTGCCAGCAAACGAATCCTGCACACTTTGGGACGCAGCATCCGCCCTATCCGCAGGAGCTGTTTTTTGGATATCTCCCATGCGCCGCGGAACGTTTCGCTTTTTAATACTTCCGTATAATATTGGATATCATCCGCAATCTTCCTTATTTTACCACAAATCTTCCTTATTGTGTACTCCATATTTTTCAAAGCGGCAGACAACCGCAGGAGCAGACGTTTCCATGCCAGGTAAAAGGCTTTCAGTTTTTTCCATATGCCGTCCGGCACGCCGCCGCTTTCCGGTTCCTGTCCCGCATTTTCACCGTCTTCCGGTTCCCCTTGCGCCGGTTCCGAAGGTTTGTCCTCCTTATTTTCACCGTCTCCCATACATTCCGGAAATCCGCCGCATTCCTGCCCGGTGTCTTCCTTCTGCCCTGCGTCCGGCATGGTTTCGCTGCTTTCCGGTACATTGGCACCCTTTTCAATTATGGACGGGAGTTCTTCTTCCCCAATTATATTTTCCCTTTTTTCATTCTTCTTATTTTTATTCTTCTTATTTTTATTCTTCTTATTTCTAATCTTCTTATTTTTATTCTCCTGTTTTTTCCCCGGTTTCTTCTTCTTTGCCGTATCAAAGACGGTAAAACACAAAATCCGTACTTTTATCCCGATTCCCGTCCCGGCATCCGTTCCTGCCTTCTTTGGGTAAAACGCCGACACACGAATGATATGGAGCAGCCAACTGACGTTCACCCCCACACGGACCGGCTGTTCCCCTCCCAGCTTTCCCTCTGCCGCAATACGGTAACGGACGGGAACAAACAGCACACAGACGAACACAAACAACAAAACGGCAAGCAGGGCTGCCAACAGGATTCCCAATATTTTTAACATCCATAATAATATATGCAGCATAGATACCCCTTACTCATTTTTCCGGAAACAAATATTTTTTTATATCGGGGCTGCCCGTTTCCTTCAGGGCCGCTTCCGTCATCTCCACCACCATGTCCACCGCTTCCCCGTATCCTCCGGCTATCCCGATGATGTAAGGCGGGTGGTTCCTGTAATACGGCTGTTTCAAAAAAGCGCTGTGGTATATCTCAAGCTGGTCGTCCCCGCCCGCAAGGGCAATGACATACACCTTAAACTGCCCTGCGCCATGCCGCAGCTTCCACTTCACCTTATTCGGTTTCTTAATACTTTCCCCAACATATAGGTTTTTATAAAACTTCATACCGTATTTTCCTTGTCCCGCTTTTCGTCCATTGCCTACTATTATAACATACTTTCGGCTAAATCCAATAGGTATCTTGACTTTCCCCCAAGATTTTGTGTATGATACAGGGAAACGGAAGAAAAGGAGTCAGGAACATGATATCATTACTCGCAAAGTTATTCATAAAAAACGGGGACGACACTTCCTCCCCCGCCGTGCGGCAGGCATACGGCGTCCTGTGCGGAAGCGTCGGGATTGGGCTGAACCTCCTGCTTTTCCTTGGGAAATTCCTTGCAGGGCTCCTCAGCCATTCCATTGCAATCACCGCCGATGCCTTCAACAATCTTTCCGATGCCGGTTCTTCCCTCATTACGCTGGTCGGTTTCCGCATGGCGGGACAGAAACCGGATCCCCACCACCCCTTCGGACATGGGCGCATCGAATACCTGTCGGGGCTGTTCGTATCCATTGCCATCCTCATCATGGCGTTTGAACTGGTACGTTCTTCCGTGGATAAAATCCTCCACCCGCAGCCGGTGGAATTCAGCCTGCTCACGGCAGGCATCCTTGCGGTTTCCATCGGGGTAAAGCTGTATATGGCATATTATAACCGCTCCGTTGCGGGGAAAATAGACAGCGCCGCGATGAAAGCCACCGCCACCGACAGTTTAAGCGATACCCTTGCCACATCGGTGGTACTGGCGGCTTCCGTTACCGCTCATTTCACCGGGCTGGACATTGACGGCTACTGCGGCGTACTGGTGGGATTATTCATCTTCTACGCCGGTTACTGTGCAGCCAGGGACACCATCAGCCCGCTTTTGGGACAGCCTCCCCATCCCGGCTTTGTGCACAGCGTGGAACGCATTGTTACGGGATACGAGCATGTGCTTGGCATCCACGACATGATTGTCCATGATTACGGTCCGGGCCGCGTCATGCTATCCCTCCATGCCGAGGTTCCCGCCGACGGTGACCTGCTAACCCTCCATGACATGATCGACAACATCGAACACCACCTTCAAAACGAACTGCACTGCGAGGCAGTCATACATATGGACCCCGTCATTACCAATGATAAACAGACGAACCGGATAAAACGTGAAGTGGACGGCCTGCTAAAAGAAAAATACCCCGAAATCCGTTTCCATGATTTCCGTATCGTAAAAGGCCCCACCCATACGAACATTATCTTCGACATCGTGGTTCCCTTCGGCTACCGGGCGCAGGGCGGGGAAATCGTAGAATACCTTAGCTCACAAATCCATAAAAGGCACGAAAACCATTATGCGGTGATACAGGTGGACAGGGCTTATACCAACGATGCGCAATAACCTGGCAAAATACGGAAAAGGGTCTTGGCAGAATACTTCCAAGACCCTTTTCACAACCTTAACCCGTGTTCCCTTACTTCTTCCCTTACTTCTTGCCTTCTTTCTTGCTTTCCACCGGTTCCGGCTTGTCGACTTCCGTGATGGCGCTTTTCTTCATGGGGATACGGCAGTTTTTATTATTGCCAAATTCCACGATAACCGTGTCGTCCGTAATATCAATGATAATCCCGTAAAATCCGCTGGTTGTCAGGACGCAGTCCCCTATTTCAAGCGCAGACAGCATGACAGCTATCTTTTTCTGTTCTTTTTTCTGCGGGCGGAACATAAAAAAATAAAAAGCGCCAAAAATCACGACAATATAAATCATCGATACCATTCCCATTCCGACGCCTGCTCCCGCTTCTGCCGCCGCAGATTCCGTCAATAAAATGCCCATTCGTCATTCCTCCTACTATCGTCTGTTTTCCTTCCAAAAAAATACTCTATTACCCATCATACACAAATTCCAACCATAAGACAAGCCCCAATTCTGTTATTTTACATTTTCCGCCATTCCGTCCAACTTCCGTTTCTTGTAAGCCGCAAATTCCCCGGCATCCAGCGCATCCCTGATTTCCTCCATCATGGTGTTGTAAAAATACAGGTTGTGGAGCACGCAAAGCCGCATTCCGAGCATTTCCTTTGCCTTCAGCAGATGACGGATATACGCCCTGGAATAACGCCTGCACGCAGGACAGCCGCATCCTTCCTCCACCGGTCTCCCATCCAGTTCGTACTTGGCATTAAACAGGTTGATTTTTCCCCGGTTGGTATACAGGTGCCCGTGACGGCCGTTTCTCGTGGGATACACGCAGTCAAAGAAATCCACCCCTCGTTCCACGCCCTCCAAAATATTCGCCGGGGTACCTACCCCCATCAGGTAAGTGGGCTTGTCCACGGGAAGGCAGGGAACGGTTTCTTCCAATATATGGTACATCTCCTCATGGCTCTCCCCGACCGCCAGCCCGCCGATGGCATAACCGTCCAAATCCATCCCTGCAATCTGTTTCGCATGTGCCATGCGGATATCATCAAAAACCGCGCCCTGGTTAATGGCAAACAAAAGCTGGTTTTTGTTGATGGTATCCTCCAAACCGTTCAGCCGTTCCATCTCTTTCCTGCAGCGCTCCAGCCATCTCGTAGTCCGGTCCACGGAATCCTGTACATATTTCCGGTCCGCCTTACTGGAAGGACATTCGTCAAACGCCATGGCAATGGTGGATGCCAGATTGGACTGTATGCGCATACTTTCCTCCGGTCCCATGAAAATCTTACGCCCGTCCACATGGGAATGGAAATAAACGCCTTCCTCCTTGATTTTCCTTAAAGAAGCCAGGGAAAACACCTGGAACCCGCCGGAATCCGTAAGGATGGGCTTCTCCCATGACATGAACCGGTGCAGTCCTCCCATCTTCTTCACCACTTCATCCCCCGGCCTTACATGCAGATGGTAAGTATTGGAAAGTTCCACCTGCGTCTTAATCTGCTCCAAATCCTCCGTGGACACCGCCCCTTTAATAGCCGCTGCCGTACCCACATTCATGAAGACCGGCGTCTGGATTACCCCATGCACCGTATGGAATTCCCCGCGCTTCGCCCTGCCTTCCTTTTTCAACAATTTATACATACCAAGCCTCCGTCTTTTCTTATGTTCGGACACGCTCTAAGCCGTGACCTCTTCAAACTGGGAATGGTAAAGTTCCGCATAAAACCCGTTCTTTGCCAGCAGTTCCCCATGGTTTCCCTGTTCTATAATATCCCCGTCCTTCATGACCAGAATCAAATCCGCATCCCGTATCGTGGAAAGCCTGTGTGCGATGACGAAACTGGTCCTCCCTTTCATAAGGTTATTCATCGCCTTCTGAATCCGCGCTTCCGTCCGCGTATCCACGGAACTGGTAGCCTCGTCCAGTATCAGAATCCGGTTATCGGCAAGAATGGCGCGGGCGATGGTCAGAAGCTGCCGCTGCCCCTGCGATACGTTGCTGGCATCCTCGTTCAGCTCCATTTGATATCCGCCGGGAAGGGTCTGGATGAACCGGTGGGCATGGGCAGCCTTCGCCGCTTCGATTACTTCCTCGTCCGTGGCATCCAGCCTGCCATAACGGATGTTTTCCATTATCGTCCCTTTAAACAGCCAGGTATCCTGAAGTACCATGCCGAATCCTTCCCGCAGTTCGCTCCGGTTAAATTCCCGTATGTCATGCCCGTCCAGCTCAATGCTTCCGCCGTTTACGTCATAAAAACGCATAAGCAGCTTCACCATCGTCGTTTTCCCCGCCCCGGTGGGACCGACGATTGCCACCATCTGCCCCGGTTCCACTTCACTGCAAAAATCACGGATAATCATTTTATCGGGCTTGTAGCCGAACCGTACATGGCGGAAACGGACACTTCCTTTTATCTTCTCCGGGCTGGCCGCATGGTCCACGTTCATGTCTTCCTCTTTTTCATCCAAAAATTCAAACACCCTCTCCGCGGCCGCCGCCATGGACTGAAGCATGTTGGACACCTGCGCCACCTGCGTAATGGGCTGGGTAAAGTTCCTGACATACTGGATAAACGCCTGGATATCTCCTACCTGAATCGTCCCTTTTATGGCGAGCAGGCTCCCGCTGACCGCCACCGCCACGTAACCCAAGTTTCCCACAAACATCATGACGGGCTGCATCATGCCGGAAAGGAACTGGGATTTCCACGCGGACCGGTACAGCACCGCATTGGTTTCGTTAAATTCTTCCAGTGCCTTCTCCTCCCTGTTAAACGCCTTGACAATATTGTGGCCGCCGTATACCTCCTCCACCTGCCCGTTAATCTTCCCAAGGTAATTCTGCTGTGCCACAAAATATTTTTGGGAAAATTTCACCAAAAGCCCAATCAGGGCGCCGGATACCGGAAGGATGATAAGCGCAATCAACGTCATGAGCGGACTGATGCTAAGCATCATTGCCAAAACGCCCACGATTGTCGTCACCGACGTAATGAGCTGCGTAATACTTTGGTTCAGACTCTGTCCCAGCGTATCCACATCGTTGGTAATGCGGGAAAGCACCTCCCCCACGGTCCTCGATTCAAAATATTCCAATGGCATCCGGTTTGTTTTCTCCGAAATCTCCCTACGGAACCGGTAGCACATTTTCTGGGAAATGCCCGTCATAATCATTCCCTGTATGAACGAAAGGCAGGAACTTAGGACATAAATCCCCAAAAGAATCAGCAGTATCCTGCCGATTTTCCCAAAATCAATCCCCCCGTTTCCCGCCACTTTCGCCATCAGCCCGTTAAAAAGCTCCGTAGTCGCCCGGCTTAAAACCTTCGGTCCGATGATGTTAAACGCCGTACCGCCTACCGCAAACACCATTACCGCAATCAACGCATAACGGTAAGCCCCCATATACCTTATCATTTTGCGCAGGGTTCCTTTAAAATCCCGTGCCTTTTCCCCCGGCATCATGCCATGCCCCGGTCCGTGCGGTCCCCTTTGCTGCCTGCTTTGTCCGCTCATGATACCCTGTCTCCTTTCAGTTCCGCTTCCGATAACTGGGAACGCGCAATTTCCCGGTAAGCGCTGCAGTGCTCCAACAGTTCCTTATGAGTACCGATACCTGCCACCTTCCCGTCATCCAGTACGATAATGCGGTCCGCATGAAGAATCGTGCTGATTCTCTGTGCCACGATTACCACCGTGGCATCGGACAATTTATCATGCAGCGCTTTGCGCAGTACCACATCGGTCTTGTAATCCAATGCAGAGAAACTGTCATCAAACAGACAGATTTTCGGATGCCCGGCAATCGCCCGCGCGATGGAAAGCCGTTGTTTCTGCCCGCCGGATACATTAGTCCCGCCCTGTGCAATCTCGCTTTGGAACCGCTTCGGTTTGCTGTCGATAAACTCCATTGCCTGTGCAATCCGCGCCGCTTCTTCCATATCCCCGTCGGTTATGGAATCCCCGCCGAATTTTAGATTGGACTCGATATCCCCCGAAAATAGCACGCCTTTTTGCGGTACATACCCAAGCATCCCCCGCAGTTTATGCTGGGACAGGTCACGGATATCCACGCCGTCTATGGTAATGCGCCCCTGCGTCACATCATAATAACGGGGAACCAGCCGGATTAACGTGGACTTCCCGCAGCCCGTACTTCCAATCACCGCCGTGGTTTCCCCGGGGTTGGCGGTGAAGTCAATATCCTCCAGCGCATTTTCATCCGCCCCGGGATACTTGAAACTGACATGTTCAAAACGCAGTACGCCCTTTGCATGTTCCAGTTCCCAGTCCTTCACCTGTTCCCTGTCATAAACGGTCACTCCGGTTGCCAGCACTTCTTCGATACGTTCTGCCGCCACGCCGGCACGGGGCAGCATTATGGAAATCATTGTAATCATCAAAAATGCCATGACAATCTGCATCGTATAAGTAATGAACGCCAGCATGTCACCGACCTGCAGGTTTCCCAAATCCACGCCTTTTGCCCCAAACCATACAATCATCACTGTTATACCGTTCATAATTAACATCATCGCCGGCATCATGACGGTCATGACGCGGTTGGTGAACAACTGCGTTCCCATCAACTCCTTATTTGCCCCGTCAAACCGTTCTTCCTCAAATTTTTCCCTGCTGAATGCGCGAATGACCATAATCCCCGTTAAGATTTCCCTGGAAACGAGGTTCAACCGGTCCACAAGGCTCTGCATCACTTTAAACTTCGGCATGGCGGCCGCCATTAAGAGCCCAACCAAAACCATAATGGCGATTACGGCTACCGCAATGATCCAGCCCATGCCCGTCCGCGTATTTACGACTTTCAGTACACCGCCCACACCCACGATGGGGGCATAAAGAACCATCCGCAGCAGCATCACGGATACCATCTGTATCTGCTGGATGTCATTGGTGCTTCTGGTAATCAGCGAAGCGGTGGAAAAACGGTCCATCTCCGCATCGGAAAAAGATACCACCTTATGGAACAGGCTTCCCCTTAAATCATGTCCGATTTTCGCCGAGGTCCTCGCCGCCAAAAGCCCCGCCAGGATGGAAGCCGCCATCATCAGGACGGACAGGCAAAGCATCCGGCCGCCCTTGTGCAAAAGATACCGGGTCTGCACGGCGGCAATGTCCGTTCCCAACGCTTCATACTCCGCTTTTACGGACTGCACTGCCATTTGGGATACCATAGACCTGCTCATTTCCCCGTAGCTTTCCATGACGGAATCCATGTCCCCCGAAGTGCCCGGCACGGCAAGCATTGCCATGGGAAGTTCCATTACCGCCGCCAACGCTTCCCTGTCCGCATCTTTTCCAAGAACATAAATACCGTCCCCGTCTGCGGCATAAGCGGCAAGCAAGACTTCTTCCTCATCCGCCGTCATAAACATGCGCACGTTTTCAAACGTTTCCCCACGCATCCGTTCCGGCACCCCGTATTCGATGCCGCCCTGCCCGATTCCCACGTCCACAATATCCGCCGTATACTGCGGCAACGCAAGGTCACAATATGCCTGAAGAACCAAAAGTGCCAAAATGGCGGCGACTGCCCCCTTGGATTTGCCCAAATACTTTAAAATCTTAAACATGTTTTGTCTCCAGCTCCTTTTCCATAATATCTGCCAGCCGGTTCCACAGCCTGAGCAGTTCCTCCATATCCCGCTCCCCCATGCGGAGCGTCACCCGCTCCATCAGTCCGCACAGCGCGGCTTCCGATGCCGCTTTCGCTTCCTTTCCTTTTTCCGTCAGGGTAATATAGGTATTCCTTCTGTCCTCCTTACCGGTGCCGCGCCCTATATACCCCTTTTCCTCCAGCGTTCCGACCATCCGCGATACCGCAGGAGACGATACCTGCAGCCTCTCGGCAAGCCCGGAAATACAGATTCCGCTCCCATTCCTGCCGCTCCCGCCGTTCCCATTCTTTTCATCATTTCCACTGCTTCCGCCGGAATGTCCGTCCATGTAATCCTGGACTACCGCAAGCAGCTCATACTCCCGTTTGGAAAGATCCGGCAGCAGGCCTTCCAGCCGTATTTTATGAAAACGGTCCGTTGGTTTTAGTACTTTTTCCTGTATGATACCGGTATCCATGTTCTTCCCTTATCTTCCTGTGTTAAAAAACACTTAACAACGTTAACTATTTACAGGGTTATATATTACTCCCATTTTCTTCCTGTTGCAATTAAAAAAACATAAAAAAAAGATAAACACATCCTATTCCATTCCATAAATGAAGGCCGTATAAATTTATACATTTGGAAGATTGATTGAAATACCAGTTGGAAACATACTTGCGGTGTGTCGCAAAATCAACCGCGCAAAATATGATGTGGTTATGGATATGCCCCTTGTCCCGTGCCTTTGACAGCGTAAAGCCAAACTCTATATCTGCCGTCTGATATGAGCAGCCATAGGAGGAAATCAAAATCTGATTATCCGTCTTGTCGGGAACTCTAATGGGAAAGGTCTTTCACCACAACTCAGTTGATTTTCCAGCTCATTACATCCCCCAAGTCTTAAAGTCCAAACCTTTCCCCAAAAGCAGGATAATTTTATTCTTTCTTCCGTGCTAAGAAAATTCCAATGATTGCACCAATAAGGATAATCGGCGCTGCCCTGACAAACAGCCATTCAAATGAGTGAAATGCCACTCCAAGAACAGCGGTTTCTGGGTCACTATAATTCCAACCCAAGTAAGAGCTTTCTGATTCCAATAAGATTGCAAAAACCATTACTATGATTGCACATAACGAAATAAGCGACCAATGAATAATTTTTCTTCTTGTAGTTTTCTTTTGTGCCAGTTGCAAGTTTATCACCTCCAATTTTTCTGAAATAGCTTTTAAAGTATCAGCTTCCGTTTCGATAACAGTTTCTCCCAGCAGTATACTTACAGGTGTTTCAAGCACTTCTGATAAGGAGATTAACATATCAGAATCGGGAACTGACAGTCCTTGCTCCCATTTAGAAACTGTCTGTCGTACGATGTTCAGCTTGACAGCAAGCTCTTGTTGTGAAAGTCCCTTTGATTTTCTGATTGTTTTAATATTTTCGTTGAGCATTAGTGATAGCCTCCTTTCGGTTTTCACCATTATTGTAGGCTAAACTGCCCGTTGCCACAAGCAACGCATTTTAACATTTTTAGAAAAGCAGAAAAATTCCCTTTGTGTTACGGAATAATGGGCTGTTGTCTATCAAATTTTTATGTGTTACTTTATCGCACATGAACATTGTTTGCCGTTCTGCGCCATAACGCCCGCAAGGGCATGGGGAACATACAGCTCCTCCAGATAACGGGTCTCGGCTTTTGTCAGTTCCAACTCCACCGCTTTTACCGCGCCATCCACATGGGAAGTTTTTGTCGCTCCCACCACAGGCGCTGTCACCTTCGTCAGAAGCCACGCAAGGGAAACCTCCGTCATGGAAA
>ERZ779637.442-NODE-442-length-28000-cov-15.208946_pt1 | contig 28000 bp, 21 predicted proteins | sample MGYA00514196_ERZ779637 | MGnify/ENA primary metagenome ERZ779637 (study PRJEB29562, sample SAMEA4376700) | mouse gut metagenome | isolation source: Cecum | study: EMG produced TPA metagenomics assembly of the A DSS colitis mouse model was used to assess the...
TTCATTCCACCCAGAGTCTGCATACTAATTTGCGAAATAATCTTGACACTACCTCTTTTATAGATGGATGAGGAAGGAAAAGCGGATATCCTGTCCGCTGTCCACCTGATAGGGGGGCTCCACATCGCTGCGCCAGCTGTCGATGCCGCCCACGCCCCGCATGGCCCCGCAGACCGTGACCACCGTGCGCACAGGCGGGGGCAGCTCCTCCCGGTGGGCGGCCTGCTCCAGCTGCTGGGGGGTGTAGGGGATGGCGGAGAAGGCCAGGGGCCGGTCCGCCATCTCCAGCGTCAGGCGGCAGCCGTCCGCCATGTCCAGGAGGACCGCCCGGGTGTCCGCGTGGCAGCCGCACTCCTGGGGGACCAGATAGCCGGGGATGTGGGGCCGCTCATGGTGCCAGCCAAAGACGCCGCCCCGCTTCCGGTCCGGGTAGGTCTCCCCGGAGAGGCCCAGCCACCGCACCGCCGCCACCGGAACCGGCGTGGCGAACCGCAGGCCCAGCAGGGGCAGCTGGGGCCGTCCCGGCCCGCCCCGGTAGAGGACGGACGCCTCCATGCGGCCGGAGCTGTCCACCGTGTACACCACCTCCGTGCGGAGCCCCGGCAGGGCCGGTGCGGCGAAGGTGCATCGGACGCTGACCGCGGCCTCGCTCTCCGCCAGCACCTCCATGCTCTCGCACCGCTGCCACCCGTCCGCCGCCGCCCAGACGGCACTTTTCAGGGCAAAGCCGCAGCCCAGGTCATTCTCCGTGGGGGCCCGCCAGTAGGCCGGGCGGGGGGCCCGCCACAGCCACTCCCTCCCCCCGGACACCAGGGACGCCGGGCCGCCCTCCGCGTAGGAGAACAGGACCTCAAAGTCCCGGCCCCGAACGCCCAGGGCCCCGTCCCCGCGGACCACGCGCAGGGGGCCGGGGGCTTTTGCCGGCAGAGGGGGCACGCTGGCCGCCGCCTGGCGGTTGGCTTCGTCCCGGGCCGCCCGCGCCTCCGGGGAGGCGTACCAGTACCGCACCTCCTGCATGGCCGGCTTCTCCGTCCCGTCGGCAAAGACGACGCCGTTGGCGCTGAAGGCGTAGTCGCTCTGCCGCTCCCCGAAGTCCCCGCCGTAGCCCAGCACGCGGCGGCCGTTGCAGTCCCTGCGCCACAGGGCCTGGTCCATGTAGTCCCAGATGAAGCCGCCCTGGTACTGGGGAAACACCTCCTCCAGACGGATATAGCTCTCCATGCCGCCCAGGGAGTTGCCCATGTCGTGCATGTACTCGCACAACAGGAAGGGCTTGGCGGGACTGCTCTCCAGATACGCCCGGACCGCCTCCGGCGGGGCGTACATCCGGCTCTCCACGTCGGAGATCCGGTCATAGGCCCGGCAGTTGTACACGCCCTCATAGTGGACAATCCGGCTGGGATCACTGGCGCGGAAGAAGTCCGCCATGGCCAGGATGTCCTCCCCGGCGTAGGACTCGTTGCCGCAGGACCAGAAGAGGATGGACACGTGGTTCTTGTCCCGCTCGAACATGCTCCTGGCCCGGTCCACCACGCACTCCCGCCACTCCGGCAGGCTCCCGGGCACGTTCCAGGCCGGGTCTATGCCGTCCCGCTTCTGCCAGGACCCGTGGCTCTCCAGATTGGCCTCGTCCATCACGTAGATCCCGTTCTGATCGCACAGCTGGTACCACGCCGTCTGGTTGGGGTAGTGGCAGGTGCGCACCGCGTTGATGTTGTTGCGGAGGAACACCACCATGGCCGCGTCCATGTCCGCCTGACCGATGGCCCGGCCGGTCTCCGGGCTCCACTCGTGGCGGTTCACCCCCCGGAGCACCAGCCGCTCCCCGTTGAGCAGGATCACGCCGTCCCGTATCTCCAGGCGGCGGAAGCCGGTCTCGCAGGGCGTCACCTCCATGACCCGCCCCCGGGAGCGGAGCGTCAGCGTCACCTGGTACAGCGCCGGGGTCCGGTGGCTCCAGGGGAGGACGTTCTCAAACCGGAGGCGCTGGCTGCGGAGGTACCGCCCCTCCGGCTTCAGGACCAGCGCCCCGTCAAAGAGGACGCCCTGGTCCGGATGGGCCACCCGGCAGGAGACGGACGCGCCCTCCGTCTCCCCGCTCAGCAGCAGCCGGAGGTACAGAACGCCGTCAGAGCCCTCCAGCCCCGCCTGCAGCCACAGGTCCTCCAGGTGGACCGCCGGCTTGGCGTAGAGGAACACGGAGCGGAAGATGCCGCTGAACCGGAAGAAGTCCTGGTCCTCGATCCAGGCCGCGCTGGAGCGCTTGAAGACCTCCGCGCACAGCCGGTTGCCGGTGGGACGGATATAGGGGGTGAGGTCAAAGTCCGAGGGGGTGAAGCTGTCCTCGGCGTAGCCCACAAAATGGCCGTTTAGCCAGAGGAAGAGGGCCTGCTCCACCCCCTGGAAGCTGACGCACACCCGTTTCCCCCGCAGGCCGGGGTCCAGGTCAAAGGTCCGGATGTAGCTGCCCACCGGGTTGTCCTCCCAGTCGATCTGGGGGGGCAGCAGCTGGGCGTGGCCGTCCCAGGGGTAGAGGCTGTTGATGTACTGGATCTGGCCATAGCCCTGCAATTCCATATGGCCCGGCACAAGAATGGTCCCAAAGGCGGAGTCGTCAAAATCCTCCCGCCAGAACGCCGCCGGGCGGGCTGCGGGGGCCCTGCTCCAGGCGAACCGCCACACCCCGTCCAGGGACTGGCGCAGGGAGGTCTCGCCCCGGGCCGCCTCCTGGGCGGAGGCGCAGCACATGTGGTCAGAGTGGGCGTCCAGCCGGTTCACCTGGAACACGGCTGGGTTGGTCAGCCATTGCAAATCTGCCTGCATAGCGCATCTCCTTGTCTGATGGGAAACCTACTCACGGGGATTCCTGGATTTTTACTATTCCGTCTTCTTTGAGGACACGCAGCAAAAGAAGCTGTGGGTTGTCCACTTGATTCTTTTCCCTTATATCAAAAGTTTCTTCAATAAAACGCTCTGATGTTCTGATCTTTAAGTAGAAATCCGTTGTATTCGTGTATCCAACCCAAAACCGCGCTGTGTTTTCATCGGTTTCCTTGAAATCTATTTCTTCCAGCAGCGTGTTATCCGCATCTAAAATGCCGAATTTTATATTTTCAAAAGGTTCATCTGTGTTATTTTCCACTCTGATCTCTATCATGTGTTCCGGAGTTTGCGCTATGTCCAGATTTTGGCGTCGCAGCCATATAACAGCGGCAAACAGCAGCCCCAATATAAAAAAGATGAAGGAAAAAATCATCACTTTATGGGTTCTGGTCATTGCCCGAGCTCCTCCAAATAACAATGGTGAACGTTTTTTTGATTCTTTTTCTTTCAATGATAGGGACGCTGGTTCAGCCTTAATCAATGTTGTGCAGTTTCAAGCATTTTCAGCTTTCTGCTGCTTTTGCTGATACAAATTCACACAGGTTGAAATAGGTTCGCTTGTGTACTAAGTGGTGTACCAACCTAGCAGAAATAAACTAGAGCATTATAATGCGGCTCTTACTTTTTCAATAAAATCTTCTGTAACATATTTTTTAGACGGAACATGGATAAAAATCACATGACAATTGCATTTTCTTAACATATACCAATAGGCTTCGTTACATAAGGATTGGATTGGCGTATTCCCTATATTAGTAATAATTCCGTTTTGATTCAATTTCATTGCAATTGAATCCACATTCACAGTTGAATACAAGTACACCTGATCTCTTTGGGCAACGCAATCTATTCTTATATTCCCCTTTAGATTTTTGTCTAACCCAAACATATAGACTAAATCATATGTACAATTGATATTGTCAATATCGTTCTTCAACCCGCCGTATGAATTTGTCAAAAATAATTTATCGCCGTTAAGCTTTCTTACGATTTTATTAGATGAATTGCCGTTCCCCTTAAAAGCAACGTATAAAACAGGCACTTGTTTACCTCGCTACATCCTAATTTGCAAACTTGTGTACTTTTTGTGCACCAAACGCCGCCCGAACCCACAAAACCACTGCAACACAAGGGGTTCGGGCGGCTGATACCTGTAACTTTCAAGAAAAAGAATGACAACAAAATCCGCTTACCGGAAGTACCGCGCCGCGCTGCGGAAGAGGCCCATGTCGTACACGCCGGGCACGTTCCGGTAGAGACTGGGGCCGATCCGCTCGCTGTGGCCCATCTTCCCCAGCACCCGTCCGTCCGGGGAGGTCAGGCCCTCAATAGCCCAGGCGGAGCCGTTGGGGTTGAAGGCGGCGTCCATGGTGGGCGCGCCGTCCAGGTCCACATACTGGGTGGCGATCTGCCCCCCCTCCCGCAGCTGCGCCAGGGTGTCGGGCCGGGCGATGAACCGGCCCTCGCCGTGGGAGATGGGGACGCTGTAGATCTCTCCGGGGGCGGTCTCCAGCAGCCAGGGGGACAGGTTGGAGCACACCCGGGTGCGGACGATGGAGGACTGGTGCCGCCCGATGACGTTGTAGGTCAGGGTGGGGCAGGTCTCGTCCGTGTCCCGGATCCGGCCGAAGGGGAGCAGGCCCAGCTTGATAAGGGCCTGGAAGCCGTTGCAGATGCCCAGCATCAGTCCGTCCCGGTTCTCCAGAAGATCCGTGACCGCCTCCGTGAGCCGGGGGCTGCGCAGCAGGGAGACAATGAACTTGGCGGACCCGTCGGGCTCATCCCCGCCGGAGAAGCCGCCGGGGAGGAAGACGATCTGGGCCCTGCGGACAGCCTCCTCCAGGGCCCGGGCGGAGGCCGTCAGGTCCTCCGTGGTCAGGTTCCGGATCACCACAGTCTCCGCCGCCAGCCCCGCCGCCAGGCAGGCCCGCTGGCTGTCGTACTCACAGTTGGTGCCCGGGAACACGGGGATGACCACCCGGGGCTGTGCAATCCCGCGGCCCAGAACCGCCGGGGCCCCCTTGGTCCAGGTGACGGGCTCCACCGGCTCCGCCGTCCCGGCCCGGGTGGGGTAGACCTCCTCCAGAACGGACTCGTTGAGGGCCAGGAGCTCGTCGATGGGGGCGGAATCGTCCCCGATCACGATCACCGGTTCCGCCGTGGTCACGCCGATGGGCCTGGCCCAGGGCAGATCAACCTCCTCCGTCAGCTCCGCCACGATCACGGCGGGGGCGGGGGCGTACCAGTTGACGCCCTCCTCCCGGGACCGGAAACCGATCCGGTTGCCGAAGGACATGTTCATCACCCCGTCGGCCAGCCCCTTCTCCGCCGCCCAGGCGGCCTTCACCTTCCCGGCCCGGGCCAGCTGGTGGAACGCCTCCCAGGCGGCCCGCTGGCTCTCGGCCCCGCCGCCGTCGGGGGCAAAGAGGTACACCGGCCGCCCCGGCTCCTTGAACTCGGGGGTGATGACCTCCCCGGCCTTCACCGGCGCAATGGCGAAGGAGATGAGGGTGGGGGGCACGTCCAGGTCCATAAAGGAGCCGGACATGGAGTCCTTGCCCCCGATGGCCGCCGCGCCGAAGTCCAGCTGGGCGGACAGGGCCCCCAGCAGGGCGGCAAAGGGCTTGCCCCACCGCGCGGGCTCATTGCGCAGCTTCTCAAAGTACTCCTGGAGGGTGAGATAGGCCTTTTTGTAGTCCGCGCCCGCGGCCGCCAGCTTGGCGAGGGAGGCGGCCACCGCGTCGTAGGCCCCCCAGTAGGGGGCGGCGGAGGCGTACGCCGGGTCACAGCCGCAGGCCATGACGCTGGCCTGCTCCGTGGACTGTCCCGGCAGCACCGGCAGCAGGGCGGCCATGGACTGGGCCGGGGTCCGCTGGGTTCTGCCGCCAAAGGGCATGGTGAGGCTGCCCGCGCCGATGGTGCTGTCAAACCGCTCCACCAGTCCACGGCGGGAGGCATAGGGGAGGCTGGCGGCCAGCTCCCGCAGAGAGGATGGCCGCTCCGCCCCGCCGCCCGCGTACCTGGGAACGGACACAGAAGCGTGCTTCACCGCGCCGTTGGTGTCCAGGAAGGCCCGGCTCAGATCGGCGATGGTCTCCCCCCGCCACTTCATCACCATCCGGGGGCTCTGGGTGACCCGGGCTACCGGGTAGGCCTCCAGGTTCTCCTCCCCGGCCAGGGCGATAAAGGCCTCCGCGTCCTCCGGAGACACCACCACCGCCATGCGCTCCTGGCTCTCGGAGATGGCCAGCTCCGTGCCGTCCAGGCCGTCGTACTTCTTGCGCACCGCGTCCAGGTTGATCTCCAGCCCGTCCGCCAGCTCGCCGATGGCCACGCTGACGCCGCCGGCGCCGAAGTCGTTGCACCGCTTAATCATCCCCGTCACCCTGGGGTTTCGGAAGAGGCGCTGGAGCTTGCGCTCCTCGGGGGCGTTGCCCTTCTGGACCTCGCTGGCCATGGTGGTGAGGGAGGAGAGGTTGTGGCTCTTGGAGGAGCCGGTGGCCCCGCCGATGCCGTCCCGGCCTGTGCGGCCCCCCAGGAGGATCACCACGTCCCCGGGGGCGGGCCGCTCCCGGCGGACGTTGGCGGCCGGGGCCGCCGCCGCCACCGCGCCGCACTCCAGATGCTTGGCCGTGTAGCCCGGGTGGTAGAGCTCCGCCACGTGGCCCGTGGCCAGACCGATCTGGTTGCCGTAGGAGGAGTAGCCCGCCGCCGCCGTGACCGCCAGCTTCCGCTGGGGCAGCTTGCCGGGCAGGGTGCCGGCAAAGGAGGCCCGGGGGTCTCCGCAGCCGGTGACCCGCATAGCCTGATGGACGTAGGCCCGGCCGGACAGGGGATCCCGGATGCACCCGCCGATGCAGGTGGCCGCGCCGCCGAAGGGCTCAATCTCCGTGGGGTGGTTGTGGGTCTCGTTCTTGAACATGAGCAGCCAGTCCTGCTCCTCCCCGTCCACCAGGGCGGGGACATGGATGGAGCAGGCGTTGATCTCCTCGCTCTCGTCCAGCTCCGGCAGCAGGCCCCGCTTTTTCAGCGTCTTCGCGCCGATGGTGGCGACGTCCATCAGGGTCTGGGGCCGCTGGGCGGCCTTCTCCTGGCCGTAGACCTCCTCCCGGGCGGCCAGATACCGCCTGTAGGCCGCCTGGACGGCGGGGTCCTGGATGTCGATCTGGTCCAGGTGGGTGGAGAAGGTGGTGTGGCGGCAGTGGTCGGACCAGTAGGTGTCCACCAGCCGCACCTCGGTGATGGTGGGGTCCCGGCCCTCCGTGTCCCGGAAGTAGGCCTGGAGGAAGGTGAGGTCGTCCAGGTCCATGGCAAGGCCCAGATTCTCCAGCAGGGCGGAGAGGCCCGCCCCGTCCAGGCCGGTGAAGCCGGAGAGGGTCTCCACCATGGGGGGCGCGTCGTGGGTCCGGGAGAGGGTCTCCGGCTTGTCCAGAGAGGCCTCCCGGCACTCCACGGGGTTGATGAGGTAGCCCCGGATCCGGTCCAGGTCCTCCCTGGAGAGGGGGCCCTCCAGGAGATAGACCTTGGCGCAGGCTACCAGGGGCCGCTCCACGCCGGCCATCAGGGCGATGCACTGGGCGCAGGAGTCGGCCCGCTGGTCAAACTGGCCCGGCAGGGCCTCCACCGCCAGCAGGGCGTGGAGGCTCCGGGGCTCCGGAAAGGTCTCGTCCCAGGTCACGTCCACCTGGGGCTCGGAGAAGACGATGGGCTTGGCCCGCTCGAAGATCTCCCGGCTGAGGCCCTCCACGTCGTAGCGGTTGAGGACCCGCACGCCGGTCAGCGGCGAGATGCCCAGAAAGCCCCGGAGATCCGAGAGCAGGTTCTCCGCCTCCGGCGACATGCCGGGGCGCTTTTCCACGTATACACGATAGACCATCACTTTCCCTCCTTCATCGCCGCCAGAGCCCGCCGCCCGATGTCCCGGCGGCAGAAGGCGTTGTCAAAATGGATCCGGTCCGCCAGGGCGTAGGCCCGCTCCACGGCGCCGGGGAGATCCGAAGCCACCGCCGCGGCCCCCAGCACCCGGCCGCCGCTGGTGAGGAGCTGTCCGTCCCGCTCCGACGCGCCGGCGATATAGATGTACTCGTCCGGGCCTGTCTCCGGCAGGGAGATGGGGAAGCCCTTGCCGTACTTCTGGGGGTAGCCCTGGGAGGCCAGGATGACGCAGCAGGCGGCCCCCGGCCGGAAGCGGACCGGCGTGTCCGCCAGCCGGCCCTGGGACACGGCCAGCATGATCTCCAGCAGGCTCCCCTCCAGCAGGGGGAGGACCACCTGGGTCTCCGGGTCGCCGAAGCGGCAGTTGTACTCAATGACCTTGGGGCCCGACGGCGTGAGCATGAGGCCGAAGTAGAGGCAGCCCCGGAAGGGCCGGCCCTCCGCCTTCATGGCCCGGATGGTGGGCAGGAAGATCTCCTCCATGCACCGCGCCGCCACCGCCTCCGTGTAGCAGGGGTTGGGGGCCACGGTCCCCATGCCGCCGGTGTTGAGGCCTCTGTCCCCGTCCAGGGCCCGCTTGTGGTCCATGGAGGAGACCATGGGCTTGACGCACGTCCCGTCGGTGAAGGCCAGCACGGAGACCTCGGGCCCGGTGAGAAACTCCTCGATGACCACTCTGGCACCGCTCTCGCCAAAGATCCGGTCCTCCATGATGGAGCGCACCGCCTCCCGGGCGCTCTCCCTGGTCTCGCAGATGAGCACGCCCTTGCCCAGGGCCAGACCGTCGGCCTTGACCACGGCGGGCAGGGGGCACTCGTCCACGTAGGCCAGGGCCTCGCCGGGGGCGCCGAAGATCCGGCAGGCGGCGGTGGGGATATGGTATTTCTCCATCAAATTCTTGGAAAAGACCTTGCTGCCCTCGATGATAGCGGCGTTCTTCCGGGGGCCGAAGCAGGGGATCCCGGCCTCCTCCAGGACGTCCACGGCCCCCAGGACCAGGGGATCGTCGGGGGCCACCACGGCGAAGTCCACGGCGTTGGCCCGGGCAAAGGCCAGGATGCCGGGGATGTCGGTGGCCGAAACGCCGGCGCACTCCGCGTCGGCGGCAATGCCGCCGTTGCCGGGCAGGGCGAAGATCCGCTCCGCCCGTGGGTCCTCCTTCAATTTTTTGATGATGGCGTGCTCGCGGCCGCCGCCGCCGATGACCAGGATATTCATAGAATGATTCCTTTCTGGTTATTCATGTCCACTGGTGTTTTTGGGGGTGCTGGCTCCATCTGCCACAGCCGGGGGAGCCGGTCTCCGTCATCCCAAACGCCTCCCGCGCCCCAGGCTTTGGTACATTTGTCACACATATGATACCTAAATTCTCCGCGCCTGTCAAGGAGAGCGTTTCCGGAAGAGGGATGTTGAAAATACCGGCAGCGGCGCGGAAAGAGGCGGGCGCATTCATGGAAATGCTCCCGCCTCGCAGCATACTGAAATGCGCGCCGCCCGGCAGATACCGGGCGGCGCGCATTCTGCTTTAGTGCATGATGTTGAGAATCAGGGTCAGTACGATAAATACTGCCCCAATCCACTTGGTAGCCTTGGCCAGCTTGGCGTCAAAGGTCTTGGCCTTGCCCTTGGACATAAAGGTGTCGGCCACGCCGCCGATGGCGCCGGACAGCCCCGCGCTCTTGCCGGACTGGAACAGCACGGCAAGAATCACCGCCAAGCCGAACAGCAGCTGCAAAATGGTCACAAAGAGTGTCATGATCGGATTACCTCCAGAGTGATGGCGGCTGATCCCGCCCCATAGGTACTTTATTATAGCACAGCTTGTACGGGATTGCAAGGGGAAGTTTCGCCGGGGGACATATATTTCCCCCGCTTCCCCCTTGACAAACCGCCGGAAACCCGCTAACATAAATGGGAAAATACGGCACACGCCCCTGGTCCCAGGCGGCGTGGGCCTTTTCCTGCGTGGACATGAAAATTTCTGGAAAACCGGAGGAGGAATGACGCCATGGAACAGCTGCTCCAGACCCTGCTGCGCATCCCGGAGGCGGGGGCCCTGGCCGCCGCGGTGGACGGCGGGCTCTGCCCCGCCGCCGTTACCGGTCTGGCCCCGGTCCACCGGGCCCAGATAGCCGCCGCCCTGGCCGCCGACTCCGGGCGGCCCCTGGTGATGGTCTGCTCCGACGAGGGGGAGGCCGGCCGGATGGCCGGGGACCTGGAGACCCTGCTGGGGGTGCGGCCCCTCCGGCTCTATGCCCGGGAGCTGTTTGTGCGCGCCGGGGCCGTGGCCTCCCGCCAGTGGGAGCACGCCCGCATCGGCGCTTTGTACGAGCTCTGCCAGGGCCGGGGCCGGGTGCTGGTGGCCACCGCCGAGGGCCTGCTGCAAAAGACCTGCCCGCCCCGCCGGCTGGAGCAGTCCGCGCTTCTGCTGGAGGCCGGGGAGCGCTATGACCTGGGGGACCTTCCCCGCCGGCTGGTGGAGGCGGGCTACACCCGCGCCGATCAGGTGGAGGGCGTGGGCCAGTTCGCCCTGCGGGGCGGCATCCTGGATGTGTTCTCCCCCCTCATGGACGAGCCGGTGCGCTGCGAGTTCTTTGACGATGAGATCGACTCCCTGGGCAGCTTCGACACCGCCACCCAGCGCCGCACCAAAAACCTGACCTCCGCCCTGCTGCTGCCGGCCTCGGAGCTGCCGGAGGGCGCGGAGCCCTCCACGGCCTTCGCCTATCTGCCTGGGGACGCGCTGGTATGCCTGAACGAGACGGCCCGGCTGGGGGAGCGGGTGAAAAACGTCCTCTGGCAGGCCCGGGAGGACACGGAGTCCCTGCTGGCCGCCGGGGAGGCCAACGGCGATCTCACCCGGCTGCTGCTGAGCCAGGGGGAGTGGCTGGAGGGACTGGAGGGCTTTGCCCTGTGCATGCTGGAGGCCCTGCCCACCTCCCGCTACCCTCTGCCCCCCAGGACCCTGCTGTCCGTCACCGCCAAGCAGCTGAGCGCCTACGGCGGCAGCATCGACGCTGCCGCCGGGGAGATCGGCCACTACCTCTCCTCCGGCTTCGGCGTGCTGCTGCTGTGCGGCAGCGCCGCCCGGGCCAGGAGCCTCCAGCGGATGCTCCAGGAGCGGGACGTGCCCGCGGCCCTGGACTTTGACGGCGCCTCCATGCCCGGGCCCGGGGAGGCCCGCATCGCCGTGGGGGCCCTGTCCGCCGGGGCGGAGTACCCCCAGCTGAATCTGGCGGTGCTCACCGAGGGCCAGCTGACGGCCCCCGCCTCCGGCCGGACCGCCCCCCGCCGGGCGGCCAGGGACAACCGGCAGAAGCTCCTCAGCTACGCCGATCTGACCCCCGGCGATCTGGTGGTCCACGCCCACCACGGCATCGGCCGCTTTGAGGGCATCCGGAAGATGCCTGTGGACGGGGTGGAGAAGGACTATATCAAAATCGCCTACGCCGGCGGGGACAGCCTCTACGTCCCGGCCACGGGCCTGGATCTGGTGAGCAAGTATATCGGCGGCGGGGGCGCGGACGCCAGCGGGGACAGCCGCCCGGCCCGGCTCAACAAGCTGGGGGGCACGGACTGGTCCAAGCAGAAGAAGAAGGCCCGGGCCGCGGCCAAGGATCTGGCCAAGGGGCTCATTGAGCTCTACGCCCAGCGCCAGCGCCAGCCCGGCTTCGCCTTCTCCCCGGACTCCCCCTGGCAGCGGGAATTTGAGGAGGCCTTTGACTACGCGGAGACCGAGGACCAGCTCCGGTGCATCGCGGAGATCAAAAAGGACATGGAGAAGGCCATGCCCATGGACCGGCTGCTGTGCGGGGACGTGGGCTACGGCAAGACGGAGGTGGCCCTGCGGGCGGTGATGAAGTGCGTGCTGGACGGCAAGCAGGCGGCCATCCTGGTGCCCACCACCGTGCTGGCCCAGCAGCACTACGCCACCGCCGTCAACCGCTTCCGCTCCTTCCCCGTGGAGATCCGGGTCCTCAGCCGCTTCCAGACCCCGGGGCAGGTCCGGCAGATCCTCTATGACCTGGGGGAGGGGAAGATTGATCTGCTCATCGGCACCCACAAGCTGCTCCAGAAGGACATCCGCTTCAAGGATCTGGGGCTGCTGGTGGTGGACGAGGAGCAGCGCTTCGGCGTGACCCACAAGGAGAAGCTCAAGGAGATGAGCCGTCAGGTGGACGTGCTCACCCTCTCCGCCACCCCCATCCCCCGGACGCTGAACATGGCCCTGTCCGGCATCCGGGACATGTCCACCCTGGAGGAGCCGCCCCACAACCGCCAGCCGGTCCAGACCTACGTGGTGGAGCACAGCTGGGAGATGCTCTTTGACGCCATGCGCCGGGAGATCGGCCGGGGCGGTCAGGTCTACTACCTCCACAACCGGGTGGAGTCCATCGACGCCACCGCCTCCCGCATACAGCGGGCCCTGGGGGAGGAGGTCCGGGTGGTGGTGGGCCACGGCAAGATGAACGAGCAGCAGCTCTCCGGGGTGATGCAGGCCATGGTGGAGGGGGCGGCCCAGGTGATGGTATGCACCACCATTATTGAGACGGGCATCGACATCCCCAACGCCAACACCCTGGTCATCGAGGACGCGGACCGCATGGGGCTGGCCCAGCTCCACCAGATCCGGGGCCGCATCGGCCGCAGCGCCCGCCGGGCCTACGCCTACATGACCTACCGGCCGGGGAAGGTCCTCTCCGAGGTGGCCTCCAAGCGGCTGACGGCCATCCGGGAGTACGTGGAGTTCGGCTCCGGGTTCAAGATCGCCATGCGGGATCTGGAGATCCGGGGGGCGGGGAACCTGCTGGGGCCGGAGCAGTCGGGGTATATGATGAGCGTGGGCTACGAGATGTACCTCCAGCTGCTGGAGGAGGCGGTGCTGGAGGAGAAGGGGGAGAAGAGAAAGGTCACCGCAGAGTGCGCGGCGGATCTGACCATCTCCGCCAACATCCCGGAAAAGTACGTCCCCTCCCCGGAGCAGCGCATGGACCTCTACCGCCGCATCGCGGCCATCCGTACCCAGGAGGACGCCTCCGATCTGCTGGACGAGCTCATGGACCGCTACGGCGATCCCCCCAAACCGGTCTACGCCCTGCTGGACGTGGCCATGCTCCGCGCCAGCGCCTCCCAGGCGGGCATTTCGGATATCTCCCAGCGGGGCGACAAGCTGCGCTTTGTGATTGCGGACTTTGATCCCCAGGCGGTGCTGTCCGTGTGCGGCGCGGCCAAGTACCGCCAGCGGCTGGCGGTGAGCGCCGGGGAGGTGCCGGCTCTCACCCTGACCCTGGGGCCCAAGCAGCCGGTGCTGGAGACCGCTTTGGGACTGGTGGAGGATCTGAAGCTGGCCAGGGGATAAAAATAGATTGTATCCGGCTGAAAACCGTGGTATGATATCCTGGTATCCCTGTCGGAGGGCAGACGCTCCGGCGGGCGTAAAAACGAAAACACTGTGAGGAAATGAAAGCAATGAAAAAATGGATAAGCGGGCTTCTGGCCCTGGCAATGGTACTGGGCCTGTGCGCGGGCTGCGGCGAAAAGGCCACGGAGCCCTCCGGCATCTACTACGAGATCACCGGCATTGACCCCGGCGAGACGGTCATGGAGGTGGACGGCAACAAGATCCCGGCGGAGTTCTACCTCTACTGGCTGGCCTATGCCTGCGGCAACACGGAGTATCAGATCAACATGCTCAACGCCTACTACGGCGCGTACAGCGAGCTTCTGGGCGAGAACGGGGAGCTGCTCTGGAACAACGAGCTCAGCGAGGGCAAGACCCTGACCGCCCAGGTGAAGGAGGACGGGGAGAACAGCGTCCTCTTCTACGCCACCATTGAGAACATGGCCGCCCAGCGGGGGGTCACCCTCACCGACGAGGACAAGGCCGACATGGCCGCGGCCCTGGAGCAGAACCTGGAGCAGTACGGCGGCGAGGAGGCCTTCCAGGACAACCTCCGGCGCATGGGCATCAGCCGGGAGACCTTTGACCGCATCAACGGCGACACCTACCTCTTTGAGCACCTGCGGGAGAGCGTGCTGGACCCGGAGAGCGATCTCTACAGCGACTTCGCGGGCAATGTCTACGTGGACCACATCCTGCTCATGACGGTGAACCAGGAGACCAACGAGCCCCTCAGCCAGGAGGAGATCGCCCAGAAGCGGGCCCTGGCCGAGGACCTCCTCTCCCAGCTCCAGGCCGCCGGCGGCAATACGGAGACCCTCTTCAATGAGCTGGTGGCGGAGCACGGCGAGGACCAGGGCCGGAGCGCGGAAAGCGGCTACCTGATGAACGCGGAGACCAACTTTGTCCAGGAGTTCAAGGACGCCGCCCTGTCCCTGGAGGTGGGCCAGATCAGCGACATCGTGGAGAGCGACTACGGCTACCACATCCTCCTGCGCAAGGACCTCACCGACGCCCAGAAGGCCGATCTGGCGGGGGACCACCTCTCCGCGCTGCTCCAGGAGCGGATCACGGCCGCCCAGGTGACCCGCAGCGAGAAGCTGGCGGACATTGACGCGGGTACCTTCTACACCAGCTACAACGCCATCCTGGATGCGGAGAACGCCGCCCAGGGCGAGGACCAGACCTCCGGCGAGGGCGGCGAGGGCTCCGGCGCTGACGCCGGAGGAACCGACGGCGGCGACGCCCAGGGCTCTGCGGGCGAGTAACATGTCCAGCGGAATCGTCATCATCGACAAGCCCGGCGGCTGGACCAGCATGGACGTGTGCGCCAAGCTGCGGGGCATTCTCAAGGAGCGGCGGATCGGCCACGGGGGGACTTTGGACCCCCTGGCCACCGGCGTGCTGCCCGTGTTCGTGGGCAGCGCCACCAAGGCGGTGGAGTTCGCGGAGAAGGGGGACAAGGAGTACCTGGCCGGACTGCGGCTGGGGGTGGAGACCAACACCCAGGACATCACCGGACAGGTGCTCTCCACCCGCCCTGTCACTGCCGGGCAGGCGGAGCTGGAGGGGGTGCTGCCCGCCTTCACCGGGCCCATCATGCAGGTGCCGCCCATGTACTCCGCCATCAAGCGCAATGGCCAGAAGCTCTACGAGCTGGCCCGGGCGGGGAAGGAGGTCCACCGGGACCCCCGGCCTGTGACCATCCACGCCCTGGAGCTGCTGGGGCGGACGGAGGAGGGGGACTACCTGCTGCGGGTGCGCTGCTCCAAGGGCACCTATGTGCGCACCCTCTGCCACGACATCGGCGCGGCCCTGGGCTGCGGCGGGTGCATGTCCAGCCTGCGCCGGACCATGGCCGCCGGTTTCACCCTGGAGCAGGCGGTGACCCTGGAGCGGGTCCAGGAGGAGGGGGCGGCCCTGCTGCTGCCGGTGGACCGGTTCTTCGGCGGCCTCCCGGCCTACCGCATCCCCTCCCCCCGGCAGGAGCGCCTCTGCCGCAACGGCAGCCCCCTCCCCGCGCCGGAGCTGGCGGCGGGGGAGTACCGGGTGTACGATCCCCAGGGGACCTTTCTGTGCGTGAGCCGGTGGGAGAGGGGCCGGCTGGTACCGGTGAAGAATTTCTTCACCTGAGCATGAAAAGAGGGCGGGGATGGAGCCTCCATCCCCGCCCTCTTTCCTTGACGGAACCGCTATTTCTTTTCCTTCCACCGTCTGGCGGCGTCCAGCTGCTCCTGGGCCTCCTGGGGGGAGATGCCCTGGGCGATCATGGGGTAGGGGTTCTCCATGCCGTTGGTGCGCTGGATCTCGTAGGTGCCGTACTTGTTGATCACGTCGTCGTCACCCTCCGGCCACCCGGGCTTCCGCTCCGGGGGCTGGCTTTTGTGGTCTCGCATAAAAAATCACCTCCGGGGCTAGTATGCCCCGGAGGCGATTTTATTTGCCTATCTTGAAGATGCGGCGGCCAGAAGCGCTTTTTCTCTCAAAAAAGAATGCCTACAGAACCTCCCGGATGCTCTCCGCGATCTGGGGCGCGGTGAGTCCGTACTCCCGGAGGACCTCCTTGGCCTTGCCGGACTGGCCGAACCGGTCCTGCACGCCGATCTTCTTGAACGCACAGGACACCTTGCCCATGAGCACCTCCGCCACCGCGTCCCCCAGGCCGCCGATGACGCTGTGCTCCTCCACGGTGACCACTCTGCCGCACTTCTGCGCGTACTCCGTCACCCGCTGGGCGTCGATGGGCTTGATGGTATGTACGTTGATGACCGCCGCGCTGACGCCCCGCTCCTCCAGGAGCTTGGCCGCGGCCAGGGACTCGCTGACCATCAGGCCCGTGGCGAACACCGCCACGTCCGCGCCCTCCTGGAGCACGTTGGCCCTGCCGATCTCAAAGGGCTGCTCCTCCTCGAATACGGGGCTTGCCAGGCGGGCCAGACGGAGGTACACGGGCCCGTCCATCTCCGCAGCGGCGAACACCGCCCGGCGGGTCTCGCTGGCGTCGGCGGGACAGATGACGGTCATGCCGGGGATGGCCCGCATGAGGGCCAGATCCTCCACGCACTGGTGGCTGCCCCCGTCCTCCCCCACGCTCACGCCGGCGTGGGTCATGGCCAGCTTTACGTTCAGGCGGGGATAGGCGATGGAGTTGCGCACCTGCTCATAGGCCCGGCCCGCGCCGAACATGGCAAAGGTGGAGCAGAAGGGGATCAGCCCCATGGCGGCCATGCCGGCGGCCATGCCGGTCATGTTGGCCTCGGCGATGCCGGCGTTGAAGTGGCGGTCCGGAAAGGCGTTTTTGAAGGTGACGGTCATGGTGGCGTGGGCCAGATCCGCGTCCAGCGCCACTACCTTGCTGTTGACCGCGCCCAGCTCTGCCAGGGCCTCGCCGTAAGCGGCTCTCGTTGCTTTCTCACTCATTGTCTCACCCCTCCAATTCCTGTAATGCCTGCCGGCGCTGGTCCTCGCTGGGGGCCTTGCCGTGCCAGCCCACCTGGCCCTCCATGAAGCTCACGCCCTTGCCCTTGCAGGTGTGGGCCAGAATGGCCTTGGGCCGGCCGGGCTGGACGGGGGCGCTGAGGGCGGAGAGGACCTGCTCCAGATCGTTGCCGTCGGAGACCTCGATGGTCTGGAAGCCAAAGGCCCGCAGCTTCCCGGCCAGATCCCCCAGGCCCATGACCTCGTCGTTGCTGCCGTCGATCTGGAGGCCGTTGTTGTCCACCACCACGGTCAGATTGTCCAGCTTGTAGTGATTGGCGGCCATGAAGGCCTCCCAGACCTGGCCCTCCTGGCACTCGCCGTCCCCCAGCACGGTGAAGACTCTGGTGTCCTTCCCCATGTGCTTGGCGGCCAGGGCCATGCCCACCGCGATGGAAACCCCCTGGCCCAGGGAGCCGGTGGATGCGTCCACGCCGGGGACCTTCTTCATGTCCGGGTGGCCCTGGAGAATGCCGTGGAGCTGGCGGAAGCTCTCGAACTCCGCCCGGTCAAAGAACCCCAGCTCCGCAAGCACGCCGTAGTAGCAGGGGGCGGCGTGGCCCTTGCTGAGCACAAAGCGGTCCCGGTCCGGATCCCGGGGATTTTTCGGGTCAATGCGCATCTGGGTGCAGAAGATGGCGCTGACCAGCTCCACGGCGGACAGGGAACCGCCGGGGTGGCCGCTGCCCGCGTTGGCCGTCATGTTGATGATATCCCGGCGCACGGCGGTGCAGAAGCCTTGCAGCTGCGCTGTGTTCATGTTCATGTGTACCTCCCTTAATCGTGCCGATCTGTCTATAGGATACCGCACTTGCGGGACAAAGTCAATATTTTCGCCCGCTTTCCCTCACCCTCTCCAGGCCCACGCGCCGGCCTCCGCCGCAGGGACGCCCTCCTCGTCCCACTGGTGGCCGAACTGGCGCATGAAATCGCTGGTCACATTGAAGTACATGTGGGCGGCAGCGGGGGAAACGGGGGTGGAGGAGACGGGATCGTCCCAGGTCACGTCCACGCAGTACCAGTCCCCGTCCAGGCGCACCATGTTCCAGGCGTGGTCCTCCGTGCCGTTGTAGGCCGTGCCCTCCACGGTGACGCACTCGATGCCCAGCAGGTCCATCAGCAGCTGGAAGGTGGAGGTGTAGCCGGTGCAGATGGCGGCGCGGCCGGTGAAGAAGCCGTAGGGATTGTCGCTGTCCGGGGTGGGCTGCGCGCCGGGCAGGGAGCTCAGGGCCGCCTGATCGTACTCCGCCCAGGCGATCATCCAGTCGTGGACCGCCAGCTCCTTCTCGTAGTCGCTCATCTCCTCCGTGATGATCTCCCCCAGCAGGTCCCGGCAGGACTGGAGGATCACCTGGTCCCTGTCCGCCAGGCCGGTCCCGCCTTCCTCCCAGGCGGAGAGCAGCCGCTGGCGGTCATAGCGCCAGCCGCCGTCCTGCTCCTCCTCCCCGGAAACGGGCGGCTCCTGGGGCCGGGGGGCCAGGGGGACGGGCGGCTCCTCCGCCGGCGGGCCCTCAAAGCAGGCGTTGAAGGCGGCCCGGGCCTCCGCTGGATCGGAGCAGATGAGCAGGGCTGCGTACCGCCCCCGGGAGACGGCTGTGGAGTGGGCCAGAATGGCGGCCTGCTCCGGGGCGTAGCCGGTGAAGGCCCCGGCCCGGGCCGCTATGTAGTCCTCCAGCGCCTCCGCCGCCTGGGCCCCGTCCTCTGTCAGGCGCAGCACCGCGATCTCCAGGGCGGACACGCCGCCGGCGGCCAGGACCGCCCCGTCCTCCACCTGCCGGGGGTCCAGCTGATAGCACTGCCCGGCGTAGGCGGCGAAGTCCGCCCCATCCAGTTCCGTCACGGCCTCCGCCGCCCCCTGGGAGGCCAGGATGGCCCGGGCCATCTGGAGGGCGGTCCAGCCGGACGCCTCCTCCGGCTCCCGCCCGCAGCCGCTCAGGCACAGCAGGCAGGCCAGCAGACAGGCGCATACTCTCTTTTTCATGGGTGGTTCCTTTCTGAAATAGTATCAAAAACCGCCGGCGTTCGCGGCCGGCGCACAGGAACAGTGTACCACACAGGGCTCCGCTTTTCAACCGCCGGAGAAAATGGCAGAACGCATTGTCATATATCGGCAGGCCCCGCCGCGCCCCGCCGAACCGTCTTCAGGGGTTCGTTTTTTGTGCCATTTGTCAAAAAGAACGGGGTCTTTTCTGTCAAAACGGACGAAATTGTCGTAAAATATATAAAAATGTGTTCAGACCTGCATGAAAAGCGTGATTTCCAAAATCCGTATATATTTTGGACAAATCAAAGCATTTACAGATATCCTCCCCGCGTATTATAGTTTCACATAGGTTCCGTACAGGCCGTCCGTGGAGGAAGGGGGCGGCGCGGAATATGTTGAAAAAGGAGTGGTGTTATGAAACGATTCCCCCGCATGATGGCGGCTGCGCTGGCGATGACGCTGCTGCTGTCCATCACCGGCTGCGGTTCAGCCGACGGCAAAACCCACCTGACCTTCCAAATCTGGGACGTGGCCCAGCGAGAGAGCATGGAGGCCATCTGTGACGCCTACACCGCCCAGCACCCCGATGTGGAGATCGAGGTGCAGGTCACCAACTGGACCGAGTACTGGACCAAGCTGGAGGCCGCCGCCGAGTCCAACACCATGCCGGACATCTTCTGGATGCACACCAACCAGATCCTGTACTACGCCGACTTCGGCATGCTGGCGGACGTGACGGATCTCTACGCCGGCGAGGACCCCAACTACTACCAGAACCATTTCTCCGAAATCTCCATCGGCAACGCCAGCGGCTCCGACGGCCGCCTGTACGGCGTGCCCAAGGACAAGGACAACCTGGTCCTGGTCTACAACAAGGAGATGTTTGACGCCGCCGGCGTGGCCTACCCCACGGATCAGTGGACCTGGGACGACATGACCGACGCCTCCCAGAAAATCTATGACAAGACCGGCAAGTACGGCTTCATGGCCTACAACGACGATCAGATGGGCTACTGGAGCTTTGTCTATCAGGCCGGCGGCTGCATCCTGACCGAGGACAAGACCCGGGCCGGCTTTGACCAGCCCGCCACCAGAAGGGGCATGGAGTTCTACGTGGGCCTTCAGGACTACGACTGGTGCCCCAAGCAGGCCTACTTTGCCGAGACCGCTCCCGGCACGGCCTTCTTCTCCGAGATCGGCTCCATGTACGTTGAGGGCAACTGGGAGCTGATGAACAAGTGCGTCAGCTTCCCCAACATGGCCGGCAAGTGGGACATCGCCCCCATGCCCATGTGCCCCGATCCCGCCAGCGGCGACGGCCGGGCCACCATCTCCAACGGCCTGTGCTACTCCACCGCCGCCCACGGCAAGACCCGGGACATCGCCCTGGACGTTATCAAGTTCTTCGGCACGGAGGAGGCCCAGCTGCTGGCCAGCTCCTACGGCGCGGCCATCTCCGCCTACAACGGCACCGAGCAGCCCTACTTCGACGCCTTTGACAAGGCCGGCTATGACATCAACGTGGAGGTGCTCATGGACCAGTTCGCCTACGGCGTGCAGAACGTGAACAACGCGGCCAAGCCCAAGTGGAAGAGCCCTGTGCTGGATGAGCTCAACAAGGTCTACAGCGGCCAGCAGAGCCTGGACAGCGCCCTGGACAACATGCAGAAAATCATCGACACCGAGACCGCCAAGAAATTGGCGGATAACTGAAAGGAGGGCTCTCTGTGAACATGAAACTGTCCGCCGCCGCCCGGCGGGAGGAGAACTGGGGCTGGTTCATGGTGGCGCCTACCATCATTGGTCTGGTGGTGCTGAATATCTGGCCCTTTATCCAGACCATCTACACCAGCTTCTGTGAGCATCAGGGCTTCGGCCATTACAAGTTCATCGGCCTGGGGAACTACGTCGAGATGTTCGGAAACATCGAGTTCTGGAAGGCCACCTGGAACACCATCTTCTTCTGTATCCTCACCGTGCCCGTGGGCGTGGCGCTGGCCCTCTTTGTGGCCATCCTGCTCAACGCCAAGGTGAAGTTCAAGGGCGGCTTCCGCACCCTGTTCTTCCTGCCCCTGGTGTGCGCCCCCGCCGCCGTGGCCATGGTGTGGCGGTGGATCTTCAACGGCGAGTACGGCATCCTCAACCAGATGCTGGGCCAGAATATCCAGTGGATCACCAACCCCAAAACCGCTGTGATCGCCGTGGCCATTGTCTCCATCTGGAGCAGCGTGGGCTATGACGCGGTGCTGCTGCTGGCGGGCCTCCAGAACATCCCCAAGACCCTCTACGAGGCCAACAGCATCGACGGCGCGGGCAAGGTCCGCCAGTTCTTCACCATCACCCTGCCCATGGTCTCCCCCACCATGTTCTCCGTGCTCATCATGCGCCTGATGGCCTCCATGAAGATCTATGACCTCATCTACATGATGGCCGACGAGACCAACCCCGCACTGACGGATATGCAGAGCCTGATGTACCTCTTCTACCGCTCCTCCTTCGTGGCCGGAGAGCGGGGCTATGGCTCCGCCATTGTCGTGTGGACTGTGAGCCTCATTCTTCTCGTCACCCTGATCCAGTTCTGGGGCCAGAAGAAGTGGGTCACCTACGACATCTAAGACATCTAAGGAGGAATGGACATGAAAAGTACGGATTCTCTGAGACGCTCCTACGCAATGGCCAAGTTCTTTACTTATTTCTTCCTGATCCTGGGCGCGATCATCATGGTCTTCCCCTTTGCGTGGATGATCCTCACCAGCTCCAAGACCGTGCCCGAGAGCATGCTCATCCCGCCCACCATCTTCCCCGCCAAGTGGATGCTGGACAACTTCAAGGAGGCCATCACCTCCCTGCCCTTTGGCCACCTCTACTGGAACACCACCCTGATGGTCTTTTTCCGGGTGATCTGCGCGGTCCTGTTCAGCTCCATGGCCGGCTACGCCTTTGCCAAGCTGAAGTTCCGGGGCAAGAACATCCTCTTTGGCCTGGTGCTGGTCCAGATGTCCCTGCCCAGCCAGATCTTCATTATCCCCCAGTACCAGATGGTGGCCAAGATGGGCATGGCCAACACCATTTTCGCCCTGGTCTTCCCCGGCCTGGTCAGCGCCTTCGGCGTGTTCTTCCTGCGCCAGACCTACATGAGCATCCCCGACGAGGTGGGCGAGGCCGCCTATCTGGACGGGTGCAACCAGTGGCAGACCTTCTATAAGGTCATGTTCCCCCTGACGGGCACCTCCGTGGCCGCTCTGACCATCTTCACCGCCGTATTTGCCTACGGCGATCTGATGTGGCCCCTGGTGGTCAACTCCGATCTGAAGATGATGACCCTCTCCTCCGGCCTCTCCACCCTGAAGGGCCAGTTCTCCACCAATTTCCCCGTGCTGATGGCCGGCTCCCTGCTGGCTATGCTGCCCATGGTGGTCCTCTACCTCATCTTCCAGCGCCAGTTCGTGGAGGGCATCGCCGGCACGGGCGGAAAGTAACCCCTTTATTTTGCGTTCCTCTCCTTCTCTCTTAGACAGCCCCGGTGACAAGTAATTGCTGCCGGGGCTGTCACACTAAACATTTCTTGACGACAAGGTGATTACCCTATGATTGTTTACGATAAGCAGAGCGGGACATTTACCCTGCACACCTGCCGCACCACCTATCAGATGAAGGCGGACAGCCACGGCGTCCTGCTCCACCTCTACTACGGCCCCCGGCTCAGGGATGGGGATCTGGGCTATCTGCTCCAGTACGCGGACCGGGGCTTCTCCCCCAACCCCAGCGGCTCCGGAGCGGACCGGGTCTACTCCCTGGACACCCTGCCCCAGGAGTACTCCACCTGCGGCGTAGGCGACTACCGCCTGAGCGCGGCGGAGGTGGAGCAGACCGACGGCAGCCTCCTGCTGGATCTCCGCTATACGGGCTATGGGATCCGCCCTGGGAAATACGAGCTGGAGGGCCTGCCCGCCTTCCACGGCCAGGGCTGGGAGACGCTGAGCGTGATTTTGCGGGACCCCAGCTCCGGCGTGGAGGTGGAGCTCCTCTACGGCGTGTGCGAGGAGGACGATCTCATCACCCGGGCCGCCCGGCTGACCAATCGGGGGAGCGGGGATGTGAGGCTGTGCCAGGCCATGAGCCTGTGCCTGGACCTCTCCCGGGCGGATCTGGACCTCATCACCTTTGACGGCGGCCACGTCCGGGAACGGAATCTGGACCGTGCGCCCCTGCGCCCCGGGGTCCAGGGGGTGGGCAGCGTCCGGGGGACCTCCAGCCACCAGCACAACCCCTTTGTGATCCTCTGCGAGCGCGGTGCGGGGGAGGACCACGGTCTCTGCTACGGTGCGGCCCTGCTCTACAGCGGCAACTTCATTGCCCAGGCGGAGCGGAGCCAGTTCGCGGACACCCGGCTGGTGATGGGCATCCACCCCCACCACTTCCGCTGGACTCTGGGCCCCGGGGAGACCTTCACCACCCCGGAGACGGCCCTGGTCTGCTCCCCCGACGGCCTGACCCCCATGACCCACCGGTTCCACCGGGCCATGCGCCGCCGCCTGATCCGGGACCCCTATCGGGACGCCAGGCGGCCGGTGCTCATCAACAACTGGGAGGCCACGGAGTTCGACTTTGACGCGGAGAAGCTGGTGGACATCGCCCGGGAGGCGGCGGAGCTGGGCATAGAGCTGTTTGTCATGGACGACGGCTGGTTCGGCGCCCGGGACAGCGACTTGAGCGGCCTGGGCGACTGGACTGTCAACGAGAAAAAGCTGCCCGGCGGCCTGGAGGCCCTGGTGCCCCGGATCCGGGCGCTGGGCATGGGCTTCGGGCTGTGGGTCGAGCCGGAGATGGTCAGCGAAAACAGCGACCTCTACAGGGCTCACCCGGACTGGGCCCTGGGAGCCCCGGGCCGTCCCCAGACGCTGGGCCGGAGCCAGCTGGTGCTGGACTTCTCCCGGCAGGAGGTCCGGGACCACATCTACGACGCCCTGCGCCGGGTGCTGGACAGCGCGGAGATCTCCTACATCAAGTGGGACATGAATCGGTCCCTGACCGACGTGTGGTCCGCCGCCCTGCCGGCGGACCGGCAGGGGGAGGCGTACCACCGCTACGTGCTGGGGGTGTACGACCTGCTGGAGCGGCTCCACCGGGACTATCCGGGTCTGCTCATCGAGGGGTGCAGCGGCGGCGGCGGCCGGTTTGACGCCGGGATGCTCTACTATACCCCCCAGATCTGGTGCAGCGACAACACCGACGCCATTGACCGGCTGCGCATCCAGTGCGGCACCAGCTTCTGCTATCCGGTGAGCACTGTGGGCGCCCACGTCTCCGCCGTGCCCAACGGCCAGACCAACCGCTCCACGTCCATGGAGACCCGGGGGGTGGTGGCCATGTGCGGCACCTTCGGGTATGAGATGGACCTGGGGAGGTGCACGGCGGAGGAGAAGGAGACGGTGCGCCAGCAGGTTTGCACCTTCAAGCACCACAGCCGTCTTATCCAGGAGGGGGACTACTACCGGCTCACAGACCCCTTCCACAACCGGGATTATACCGCCTGGCAGCACGTGTCCCCGGACCGGCGGGAGGCGCTGGTTTCCCTGGTCACGGGAAGCACCTGGGCGGCCAAGCCCTTCCTCACCCTGCGCCTGAAGGGGCTGGACCCCAACGTGCTCTACCGGGTCAACGGCGGCGAGAGGCGCTACAGCGGGGACCAGCTGATGTACGCCGGGTATCCCATCCCGCCCCAGCAGGGGGACTACCAAGCCGTGCAGCTGTACCTGGAGGCGGAGTGAGTATCTGTTCTTTCAGAAATGGAGAGGCCCGAGCATTTCAATGGGAAATGCTCGGGCCTCTTCTTTTTGATGGATGTGCCGCTCCAAGGGGAGCGGACGGGCGGGCTGTCTTACTTCAGCTCCACCTTGCCGCCGGCCTCCTCGACCTTCTTCTTCAGCTCCTCGGCCTCGTCCTTGCCCAGACCCTCCTTCAGGGCCTTGGGAGCGCCCTCGACCACAGCCTTGGCCTCAGCCAGACCCAGACCGGTGATCTCGCGGACAACCTTGATGACCTTGATCTTGGCGGCGGCGTCAAAGCCGGCCAGAATCACGTCAAACTCGGTCTTCTCCTCAGCAGCAGGGGCGGCGGCGCCAGCGGCGGGAGCGGCCATAGCGGCGGCGGAAACGCCGAACTCCTCCTCCAGAGCGTGAACCAGCTCGCTCAGCTCCAGAACGGTCAGGGCCTTTACTTCCTCAATCATAGCGACGACTTTCTCACTAGCCATTGTTAGGTACCTCCTAATAATTTCTCAGTAAATATAGATGTTTCAGGGAAATGCGGCCGATTACTCGGCGGCGGGGGCGGCCTCCTCGGCAGGCGCGCCCTGCTTCTCGGCGATCTGCTTGAGCACGCAGGCCAGACCGGAAATGGGGGCCAGCATGGTGCCCAGAACCTGGGCCTGGAGCACAGGCAGCGGGGGAATGTTGGCCAGGGCCAGCACCTCGTCCAGGGGCATGACCTTGCCGTCCATGAAGCCGCCCTTGATCTCGAACCGGCCGTCGATCTTCTTGGCGAAGTCGTTGATGACCCGGGCGGGAGCCACGGGATCGTCCTGGCAGATAGCCAGGGACGTGGTGCCGTTGAGCAGGCTGTCCAGCTCGTTCATGCCGCAGTTGTTTACGGCGAAGCGGAGCAGGGTGTTCTTGACCACGGCGTACTCCACGTTGTTCTTGCGCAGCTCGGCGCGCAGAGCGGTGTCCTCGGCCACGGTGATGCCCTTGTAGTCCACCAGCACACCGGCTGCGGCGTTCTGGAGCTTGTTGGTCAGATCGGCCACAACGGCCTGCTTCTCGCTCAGAACCTTTGCGTTAGGCATTCTTGGTTTCACCTCCATTAGATTTTGCTCAGGGAAATCGGTGCGTTCAAGAACGGAAAACGGTCCCTGCGTTTTTGACGCAAGGACCGTGCTAATCGTAACGATCGGCAATCCTCGGCAGGACTTACGGGGCAGACCCCACCTGCTGTCTTTGGAACGCGAGGACTATTATAGCGGATCAATCGCCGTTTGTCAACCGAATCGTGGGATATTTCAGGGAAACCGCATTTAAAGTTTATCAGAAAGGAATTTGAGGAAATGACCTGGATCAAGAGCGGCAGCAAAGCGTTTTTCTTCATGCTGACTCTGGGGCCAAAGTCAGCGTGTTTGCACAGAGCCAGTGCGGTTTTGCGTAAAACGTTCAGATTGAGAGGAGAAAAATCTTTTCTGGCCCTGGAAGAATCTTCATCAAAAATAACATCCAGTGACCAGTGCAACTGATTTTCAATAGCCCAATGCTTGCACACCGCATAAGAAAAGCGGTTGATATCTGTCAAAGAAGTAATGAAAAAGCGTGTATCTATGCTGGTTGTGCCGTTTCTGGTCACCGCTGAGCACACGGAACCAACCGCCTTCAACCCAGCCCAATCGCTGCGCTCCGGTAGCCAGGACAGGTCAGTCAACAGGCGATATTCTCGTTTCTTTATTCTTCCGTGGTCTTTATCCCGCGCGGCAAGGCTGGGCAATCCTTTGCTGAAGTCCTGAAAATAGAGAGATACAGCTTCCAGCAGAGCAGGTTGATTCCCTTTCAATCCAATCACATAGTCCGCCTCATTGTCCCGGATTTTCTGAACGATGTTCTTCTGACAACTCATCGCATCCGCAGTTACAATACTCCCCGCTATATTCAACGAATCCAAAAGTTCCGGAACTGCGGCGATTTCATAGGATTTCTCCTGCGTTACCAACTCTCCCAGTACCATTTGGTTCTCTTGGTTCTCTGCTTCCATGTTTCTTACTTTATCATACTTTTTGTATTTTTCAAATGCTGTTGCCCTGTATGTGTGCCAGGGAAATCCGTTTTTACAGCGGCAGATGGCTCCTTTCTGGATCTGTGTAGGGGCGAGCTTGCCCCTACAGGAAGCTGCGTTTTTTGGAAAATTGATTTCCGTGTATGTGCGCGGTGTTGTGTGGTTTGGACACATTAGGGGATTTGTAAGATATGCCAAAAACAAGAAATACTTTTAGGCGTCGGCGTGATGGTTCCAAATCTCACCGCCTGACGGTAGGTATAGCAGTCCCGTTCCAGCGTTTCCGGCGTCACCTCCAGCATCTTTCGCCAACCATCCAAGGTGTTCCTCCGTTTGTGGTGGTTGCAGTTCCGGCAGGCCGGGAGCATATTGCACGGTTTGCTACGATCTTCTCCGCCTCGTATGGGGAGAAAATGGTCTACCTGCATATCTGTATAGGCAAGATCACACCCACAGTAGGCGCAATGCCCGTCCATTTTGTCGTAGACGGCGCGGCGTTCCAAGCGGGCGAGATACGCCATTCAGCATATCGGTATCTCGTTTTTCATCATTGGCAGTTCGTTGGTCAAATTCTTCTTGCGTGGAAACTTTAAGTCCAGTTAAATTACCGTCACTATCCCGAACCGCTACCACATCAACCAAGCCGCCATCAGTATGAGTTTTACGAAGTTCTGTACCGTTTTCAATACTCCTTATAATGTCCTGAAAGTAGCGTACTAATTGTCCCTCATAATAAAGGGTAATAGGGGAATTATTAGAATTAAGTTCATAGGTCATACCAAAGGGTACATACTGTTCATAATTAGAGGAAGTCGTGGCTGTACCGTCTACAGAAGAAGCAGAGAAACCAGTAACACCGCCGCCATTATTGGTAGTTGGTGCCACGCCTGCACCTGTTACTGTTCCGTTTACATCTGTTACAGGCACATTGGCTAATGCAACTGCATTGGAAGTATCAAACTGACTAAATTCTTGTTGTGTGGCAACTCTTAATCCAGTCAGCTTTCCACCTGGGCTACTTGTTCCATCATCATTGAGTACATCAGACAAGTCACGAACACCATAAACATCAATTTCACCAGTAGCGGTATAGTGGGTAGTTCCTACAGTGATACCAGTTTCAACATCATAGCTATCGTCAAAGTACCTTACCAGTTTACTGTCATAGTACAAGGCATCTTTTTCTTCATCATAGACAAGACCGTATTGCTCGTAGTCGGTATAGTTGCCCATTGAGGTGACAGTATCTGTATTCAAGCCCTCATAGGTAGGTGCATTATTCCCAGCCGCATATACTACCCCGCCAATGCCAAGACATACAACAACAGCACAAACCACGATTAGCGATAGTTTACTTTTCTTCATAGAATAACCTCACTTTCAATATGGAATTCTCAATGTAAGTTATCGCTTAATTATAACACGTCTTCCCACTGAAATCAAGCCACGTTCTATGTCCGTTCCGACTATCCAGACCGTCAAGGGACGAGTAGTATTTTTTC
>ERZ779637.443-NODE-443-length-27907-cov-13.987900_pt1 | contig 27907 bp, 22 predicted proteins | sample MGYA00514196_ERZ779637 | MGnify/ENA primary metagenome ERZ779637 (study PRJEB29562, sample SAMEA4376700) | mouse gut metagenome | isolation source: Cecum | study: EMG produced TPA metagenomics assembly of the A DSS colitis mouse model was used to assess the...
ACCTCATAATAAGAATCTAACCATTTCAGACAGTTCGCTATTAACTTAATGACATGATGCCAGGGTCAAAAGGTCATGTATGACATGCTTGCATGTCAATACATGACTTTAGGACCCGAAAAAACATGAAAAAGTAGCCCGATAGGGCGGATTTTGAATGTTTTTAGGATTGCGGGAGCATGAAATGCAGAGCAATCCGTAGGCATCAGGGGGCAAAAAACCTTTTGACCCCAGCATCATGACATTGATTCACGGTCAGGAATGCGCTGAACTGCGCATTCCGTGAGAACATGATTCAGGAGTGATGGGCGAAAGCTATTGGAGTATCGATATTTCGTTTATATTTTCTTCTCAAAGCACTTGCATCATCACACCGATTGTGTTACGATATCTTCATCCATATCAGGGAATCTAAAGTTCTGATACCACGTCTGCCGCACGTCACCTTTTCTGAACGACTCCCTTATATGAAATCCTATGGGAGCATGTTTATAGACAGGACACATTGACGACAAAGCAGATTACAAGAGAGCAGGAGGGACTTCAAGATGAACAATGAACAATTATTACAGGCCATAACCGACATAATGGACGAGAAACTAGAAGAAAAGCTTGACAAGAAGTTAGAAGAAAAACTGGAAGAAAAGCTTGACAAGAAGTTAGAAGAAAAACTGGACAAGAAATTCGAGGAGAAACTGCAGCCTATCTATGTGCGGTTGGACAATGTTGAGCATAGGCTGGATAACGCCGACATCAGATTTGACAAAATCGAGAGCAGGCTTGACAGCTTAGAGGTGAAGCAAGATCGCACGATCAAGAAACTCAACGACTTTCAGCTGGATACCCAAGTTGCCCTGAGAGATCTCGCCAGAGGTCTCCACAAGCTTCAAGATGAAATGGAAACCGTCATCGAAATTCTGAAGATGAATGCAATGGTTCCGCAATAGAAACTATAGTGGTCGTAATCATGCAGCCCAGGCTGCAGCTTGTCCTTTCTGTATACTGCCCTAGCGAATCCGGCCTGATCCAAGTATATCCTTGGCATAGGGCCGGATTCTTGTACCCATCAGAGATGAAACACTCTCTGAATCTGCTTCATCGTCCCCAGTACTAATAATGTCTGACTGTTTGTTATCCCCATATTCGGCGTGACCGTCAGATTCATCTTACCGTTCTCTTTGATTCCCATGATATTGATGCTGTACTTCTTGCGGACGTCCAGCTCGCCGATCGTCTTCCCGATCCAGTCCTTAGGAACCTGTACTTCAAATATCGCATGATCGTCATCCAGTTCTATATAATCGAAGATATGATCCGCACTGTAGCGGATCGCCACCCAGTTGGCCAGCTGCTTCTCCGGATAGATGATCTCATCCGCTCCATTCCGCAGCAGGAACTTCGCATGTACGTCACTGGCGGCTCTGGACACCACCAGCTTCGCACCTAGCTCCTTGAGCAGAGACGTCGTCTCCAGGGAACTTTGAAAGTCGTCCCCGATCGCCACAATACAGAAGTCAAAATTCCGAATTCCCAAAGACGTCAGAAAATCCGGATTGGTGCTGTCTCCGATCTGAGCATTCGTGACAAACGGCAGAATCGCGTCCACCCGTCCCTCTCTCCTGTCTACAGCCATCACCTGATGGTTAAGCGCGTTCAGTTTCTCCGCAATATGCCTGCCGAAACGCCCCAGGCCTACTAATAAGATTGATTTCATACAAATTTCCCCCTTTTCTATCCCACCATGATCTTTTCCTGCGGGAATTCCGATACGTACGGATGCTTCGCAGACAGCGCCGCATACACAATGGTCATCCCGCCCACGCGCCCTAGAAACATCAAGATGATCAGGACAATCTTAGATGCCACACACAGATCCGGCGTGATCCCCAGTGTGACCCCCACTGTCGCAATAGCGGACGCCGCCTCAAACAGTGCCGGCATGATGGGCATATTCTCCGCACACCCGATAAAAATACCACCCGCCAAAAACAGGCTCAGATACAGGATCAGCACCGTCGCGGCATAATGGGCCGTATCGTTTGGGATCCTCCGGCCAAAAATATGGGCGTTGGGCCTGCGGCGGAATACCGCAATAGCTGTCGCAAAAAGCACCGCGAAGGTAGTGACCTTCATGCCGCCCGCCGTAGAGCCGGGTGAGCCACCGATCAGCATCAGCAGAACCATGATCATCTGCCCGGACTGTGTCAGTTTGGTCAGATCCACCGTATTATAGCCTGCCGTACGGGTCGTGATCGACTGAAAAAAAGAGGCGAAGATCTTCTCTCCCGTTGTCATATCCGCCCATCCGGGCATAGCAAACTCCTGAAAATAGAAGTAGACTGCCGGCAGCACGATCAGCAAGCATGTTACGGCCAGCACTACTTTACTCTGCATACGATACCGGCGCAGGTGCAGCCGATTACGCTTCACGTCGTCCCATGTCAAAAACCCGATACCGCCCACCACGATGAGCAGCATCACGATTACGTTGACGGCGGCGCTGCCCGTATAAGATGTCAGAGACGAGTAGGGTTCTTTGATCCCCATCAGATCAAACCCTGCATTACAGAAAGAAGAGATCGAATGGAACACCGCGTACCAAATGCCCCTGCCGATGCCAAATTCCGTGACCATAACAGGCAGCAGCGCCAAAGCACCGATCCCTTCTATCACGACCACCATTTTCAGGATAAATCCTGTCATTCTTATGATACCGCCCATCTGAGGTGCTGCGATCGCCTCCTGCATGGTGCTTCTCTGCATCAGTCCTATCTTGCGCCCTGAAAGTCTGGTAATGAAGACCGCTACCGTGACCACTCCCAGGCCACCGATCTGGATCAGTCCTAAGATCACTGTCTGCCCGAACACCGACCAATAAGTCGCTGTATCCTGCGTGATCAGGCCTGTCACACAAGTTGCAGAAGTTGCCGTAAACAATGCATCCAGAAAAGGCGCCCTGCCTGCTCCCGCCCTTGCAAACGGCAGCATGAGCAGCATTGTTCCCAGGGCGATCACCCCCATAAATCCCAGCATGATGATCTGGGACGAGGACAGCCTTCTTCTCTTCCATTTATTTTTCATAGTCTTTTAAGCCCCTCTTACCGTTTTCCTTTGTTATAGTATAATCCCTTTTAACCAATTACACATTATATAAAATGATGTATCTGCCTGTCTTTCCGGCAAAAATATTGTATGGACTTACCATTGCATCGTCCTCCATACCGAAAAGTCACAGATGGATCTCCTCACCCAGCTTAAAAGAATACAGGATCTTCTCCGTGTCGTGATAGTTTGCATGCTGCTCCAGCGCCTCCGCATAATAATCCAGCTGCACACGGTAACGCCTGATCAGTTCCTCCGCCGTATCCACCGCATCCGTCTTATAATCCAGCAGGACATACTTGCCGCCCTCCTCGAAGAAGACATCAATGATCCCCTGGATGAGTACAGTCTCTTCCTGCGGAAACTCACTGCCCAGACGGTCAGCCGGCAGTCCCAGTACAAAGGGCTGCTCCTTATAGAGTCTGCCCGCGCGGGCCGCCTCTCCCATCCGCCTGGCCGCATCGCTCCGAAGAAACGCCGTGATCTTCGGCAAAGACAACACATCGTAGTACTCCTCCGACAGTCTGCCGCTTAGCCGCATCTCACTGATCTGCTCCTGTAACAGAGTTCTCACTGCCTTATGATCACTTATGACCACATCCGTTAGTCTTGTGAAATCAAACAATTCCATGACTTTATGGAACGCACTTCCCCGCATGGAGCCACTGACAGTCTCATCTTTTTCCAGAAAACCGGGCAGATAAGGGATCACGGTCTCTTCCTCATACAGATCAAAAGAGAAATCCGCCTCTTCCCGTATTCCCGCCATCTTTAATTCTGAAACTGTCGTCTTCGTATAGAGCCTGCGCAGATCATCATACGGATAATGCAGTACAAAACTGTCCGACAATCGCGTCACAAGCAGGGCATCCACATCTTTAACTGGGTCTGACAAGAGAAGGCCGCGTTTTCTCTCTTCCATACGCACCGTCTCTTCCAGTTTCCCCTCCACGATTGCTTCCCAGTCATACAGCTTCACCTGTATACTCATATCCTTTCCATAGAAAGGCGCCCTGCGCACCGGTTCCAGACCATATTCCCGATAGAAGACATCCAGACATCTGTTCCGCGCAAGCGCTGCCAGCAATAGATGCAGGAAACTTCCCTGGCCGGTCAGTACATCATAGGGAAGAAGCGTCCTCTCCAGATGCATAAGCGGAATCAGGGATACCGCCATCTTCTCCGGCGATCTTACCGTGCCCGTGAGGATCAGCTTCTCCTTTGCCCGGGTCATCGCCACATACAAGATCCGCATCTCCTCGGCCAGATTATCTGCCCGCATCTTCTCCGCAATGACATTACGACGCAGGTCTCTGCTCCTCACTCGACGATCCGGATCCACATAGTCCACACCGATTCCCGCATCGAGATCCAGCACCAGACGGGCGCTCAGATCCCTGGTCTGGAATTTCTTTGCAAGTCCGGACACAAAGCATACCGGAAATTCCAGGCCCTTGCTCTTATGAATGCTCATGATCCTTACCACATCCGCATTCTCGTCCTGTAATCCAGCCTCCCCGTAGTCCACCTCATATTTCTCCAGCTGCTCCATATAACGTAGGAAATGATACAATCCGAAATAACTGGTCTTCTCATAATCCGCCGCCTTGACCAACAACATCTCCACATTGGCCCGCCGCTTGTTTCCTTCCGGTTTGACCGCCACATAGTGCAGATACGCCGTCTCCCGCAGGATCGTCTGTAAAAGTTCCTGCACGGAAAGACAGACCGCAAGCTCACGATAACGGTGCACAGATGCCAGAAAAGACCGTATCTTATCTGCTATTCTGCTGTCCATACCGTCCGCCGCCTCTCCTGCATCCTGCTCCCTGTCCACGCATGCCTGCAGTGCGTCAAACAGATACTTCTTCTTCGGATAAAATGCTCGGATCATCGCGATCTCTTCTTCCGTAAAATCACCCAGATAGGAGTGAAGCACCCCGTAAAGCGGAATATCCTGCAACGGATTATCCAAGATCTGCAGAAAATGCAGCAGCTCCTGCACCTCACTGGCCGCAAAATACCCTGTCCGTGAAGTCATATGCACCGGAATGCCCTCCGTCTCCAGGACCCGTTTGAAGACTTCGTCCCATCCCGACGTAGTGCGCAGCAGTATCACGATATCCCTGTAAGACAGGCTGCGCAGCGCACCGCTTTCTTTGTCAGTCACCTGAAATTCCCGCATCAGCTCCCGAATCCTCGTCGCCACGCCGTATGCCTCCTGCTCCTTGGCCGTCAGCCGTTCCCCGTCGTCGCTGCCCGGCCGTTCAGTCCAGGCCACACCGGCGCCCTGCAGATTGTCCGCCTGCGCCGACTCCGCGATCAGCAAAAGTTCTGTCGCATTCGGGGTGCCTTCTTCCCCATCAGGTGAAATCTCACCCTGTACCGGATAATCTGCTCCCAGATGCAGCGCCGCCAGATCGTCATACACGATTCCGCCCACGTCCTCCCCCATGATCTGCTCAAAAACCGTATTGACCGTATTCAGCACTTCCCGGCGGCTCCGGAAATTCTGATGCAGATCTATCTTCCGCGCTGTCGGTCTGTCTTCCGCTGTCTTCTGCTGCCCGTAGGCCGTATACTTCTCCAGAAAAAGTTCCGGCCTCGCCAGACGGAATTTATAGATACTCTGCTTCACATCCCCCACCATAAACCGGTTGTATCTGCCTTCTTCCTCCCCTGAAATACAGGACAGGATATATTCCTGCACAAGATTGCTGTCCTGGTACTCATCGATCAGTATCTCATGAAAATAGCTGCGGTATTCCAATGCTGTCTCGGTGGGCATACATGCCCCCTTTTCATCCTGCCGCACCAGGATCGACAGCGCAAAATGTTCGATATCATCGAAATCCAGAAGGTTCTTATCCCGCTTCTTCAGGTCAAAAGCCTCCTTGAAGGCAAGCGTCAGATCCACAAGCGCACTCACTGCCCGCCGGCAGACCTCCATCTGTGCAAGGACCTGCTCCTTACTCTTGCAGAAATACCTTTGCTGCAGATCCAGAAGCTGCTCCTTCACTGCCGACCGGATTCCTTTCACTGCCTCCCGCTTGACCTGGGAGACCGTTTCATCCTTCTTCGCCGAAAGTCTGCCGAATCTGACCGTCTCGAACGCTGTATAGAGAGCATCGTAAACGCCGCATGCTGCCTCGTCGGCTTCCTCCTTTACATCTCCGCCGCACTTCTGCAGGAGTCTGTCTGCCATCTCCCGCTCCTGCTCCAGCATTTCCCCGTACATATACGGTCCATCCGGCTCCTCACACATATGGATAGCCTCTGTAAGCTTCTCCACACAGCCGACCAGCAGAAGTCTTGTCTGCCGCAGCAGTTCCCGCACCCACGAAATCCGCTCAAAACAGATCTTCGTCCCGTTATCTTTCGCCTGTCCGTCTGCCTCCGAAACGACCCCCTCAGGCACACGATAATCCTGCTTCCGTTCCGCGAGCCACTGTTCCGGGAACGGCGTGCTCATGGCAAAATCATAGAGCTTTAGTACGATCTCCTCCACCGCCGTATCCCTGCTGCCAGAACTGAAATACTCCATGCATTGCAGAAAGCCGTCTTCCTCCGCAGCATAGCCGGCCTCCAGCACTTCCTCCAACGCTTCCTGCCTAAGCAGCTTGCCTTCCCCTTCCTCCGCGATCCGAAACCCCGGATCTAAGCCGATGGTATGGAATTGGTTGCGCAGCACGAAAAGGCAGAAACTGTCGATCGTCGTGATCTTGGCATTATGCAGCAGCGTCACCTGCTTCTGCAGATGCTCGTTCTCCGGCTCCGCCGCAAGTCTGTCATTCAGCGCCCGGCTGATCCGCTCCCGCATCTCCGCCGCCGCCGCATTGGTAAACGTCACCACCAGCAGTCTGTCGATGTCCACAGGCTTTGCCCTGTCACTCACCATTCCCACGATACGTTCCACCAGCACCGCCGTCTTTCCCGATCCCGCCGCCGCCGAGACGAGCAGATTGCAGTCCCGCGCGTCGATCACCTGCTGCTGTTTCTCAGTAAATGAAATTCCCATCTGTATCCATGCCTTTCTCCAAACGCTGCTTTCAGCCCTGGCTTTCTGACGCTTTGTTGAATTCTTCTTCCACTTCACATCGCATACGGGTAAGTGCGTCCTCTCTGCTCATCTTCGGCAGCTTCCGCATCTTATAGCCTTCGATCCGACCGTCGAATCCACACACACTCTTATAGGCGCAGTACGTGCATGCCTGATTCCCGTTCTGCTCATAGGGATTGACCGTTATCGTTCCCTCCAGGATCCCGCTTCCCAGTTCTCTGATCTTTCGGTTAACATAACTCGAAACAACCCGCATATCTTCTTCTTTTATGACACTCGAAGCAGAGGAGAAGGATCCATCCTTTTTCCGCTCCAAAGGCAGGATCTCGGACTTATCGGTAAATTCCCGGTCCAATAATCTGACAGCCTCGTCATTTTCATTAACTATTCCGGTCATCTTCAATTCCTGCAATAACTTTGCATTGATCTGCTCAGGCGTCATAGCCTCTCCGTCTTCTATCATGGGGTCATCAATATGATAGTACAGCATCGCCGCAGGCACGATCCGCTTGTCCGGATGCCTGCGCTGCTCGATCTCCACTGCCGCATTCATATAGACCACCAACTGCAGCTGCAGCCCGTAATAGAGCGCAGCCAGATCGAATTTACGGCTGCCGGACTTATAATCTATGACCTTCACGTAGACCGTATCTGACGCCTCACAGGTGTCCACCCTGTCGATTCGCCCACGAATCCGCATCTTGTCCTGCTCATTCAGCGCAATGTTCAGCGAATCCAGATCCTCGATCATCGAGAATGCCATCTCGAACTTCTCCGGCACGAAAGCCCCCTTCTTAAGCTGCGCCTGCAGGGTGAGGACCGTCCTAAGCAGGATTCTGCCCATACGCCGGATCAGATGCCGGTTGCGGGCACTGCTGTACAGAATCGTCTCCCCGTATACTGCCGCATACGCCTCAAGTGCCTCTGTCACCAGCTTCTGGGCCGCTTCCTCCGGGAAATCAAACCATGTATAGCCATGTTCCTCCAATTTCTGCGCAAACAACTCCAAAACTCCGTGAAAAACATTGCCCATATCCACATCTTCAAAACTGTATCCTTCCCGCTCCCGCAACGCCAGCCCGTACTGCAGGAAATGCCCATAGGCACATGACGCATAGCGTTCTAAACGGCTCACGCTGTTCTTCAGCAGCGTACCGTAAAGCATACGCGTTACCAGCTTGGACAATGGCGTATCGCTGTAACGGTAGAATGCCGTCTCGATCAAGCGGTCTGCCATGTCCTGATACTGTGGTCTGTTATGATAGCTGTGATAGAAGGTAAAGGCCTGCCGTCTGGAGGTCTCCGTTATCCTGCCGAAGGCATATTCCCGCAGCAGGTCCGCCATAAGGCCCACACCGTCCGTACCACACACGATCTGCTCTTCCATCGGGTAATTCTCAGGCGTCTCCACCGACAGCCCCGGATACAATTTCCGCACCAGGTCGATCAGATAGGCCGGCCGCAGGCTCCTTCCGTCATTGCTCACTTTGGCATAAGACAAATACAGCTTCTCAGATGGCTTGGTCATATTCAAGTACAGGTACAGCCGCTGGATATACATCTGCTGTCTGGGCGAGGGTGCAAGCTCCAGTTCCGATTCCCGTAGGAATTCCCTGTCAATGTCGGAAATGATACCGCCGTTCCCGGCTCCTTTCGGAATGTTGCCGTCATTCACACCCAGAAAGAAAAGCACCCGCACCTGTTTTAAACGGGTCCGCTCGATATCTCCCACCAGTACCCTGTCCACGTTCTGCGGGATCGTGCCCACACTGATCTCCGTCAGTCCCGCATCCAAAATATCCGCAAACTCCCTGCGTTCCATCGTCTCTTCCGCCAATAATGCATAGATTTGATCCAGCAGGTCGATCACCAGCGCATAAATCTGTCCGTATTCCTTCTCCCGCGCCGGATCGCCCTGCTCTTTAAACTGCCGCTCATAGCCTGCCAGCTTCTGCTGCAGTTCGTTCCGTACCAGGAACTCATAGAGCGCCCGCACCATCTCCCCTGCAGTGTTCATCGGCGTAAGCAAAGGTTCCAGCTGCCAGAGAAGCTGTTCCCGCATGGCATTGTACCGCTTAAGTCCTGCCAACGCCTCCTCATCGCCCTCCTTACTGTCCTCACGATAGATGAAGATCTCCTGCCACCTTTTCTGCCCGCGGATCCCGAACCGACGGACATAATTCTCCAGCCTGTCCACTTCCGCCGTCTCAAAGCCGGTCAGCCCCGTCCGCAGAAAATGAAACACCGCCTCACAGCTGAAGTCCCGCAGCACAACCTGCAGGGCGCTCCTGATATATTCCGCAAATGGATTCCGCAAAATTCCCCGGGTGTGATCCAGATAGATCGGAATCCCGAACTTCGCAAATTCTTCCTCCGCCAGGCTGCCGTAAACTTCCATATCGCCGGTGACTACGGCGATGTCCCGATAATGCAGACCAGCTAAGTTCGCCGCACCGGCCTCCTTCCGCTCCCTGACACCTTCCTCTTCCGCTGTCTTCCCACCGGAAGTCAGCTTCCGGATTGCGATGCATGTCTGCCTGATCTCCTCCTTCGGTGTAGACGCCTCATACAGTTGCAGACTGTGCGCCTCCCCTTCATATACCTGGCTCGGATAACGGAACAGATTATGCTCCAAATGAGCCAACTCTCCATTCTGTCCGAAACGCGGCAGCCCGCCTTCCGTTCCTGTAGCACACCAGACCGGCTTATCCTCCGGTATATCTACCTGACCGGACAACCTGCACAGGTCGGCTACCGTCTTTTTACTCAGGTGAAAAAGCTTATGCTCCCCGTCCATCTGATAAGGATTTTCCCGGTCATCGATCGTGACCGTCACGATCACCTTCTTGGCCAGACGGATCAGCTCCTGGATCACACGGTTCTGAATGGGCGTAAAACCAGTGAAACCGTCGAAGGCGACCACGCTGTTTCTGATGAGTTCCGATTTCGGCAGTGCCTCACGCAGCCGGTCCAGCGTCTCCTCCGTGGTGATAAACTTCTCATGGATATACTTTAGAAAGGATTGATACAGCACCCCAAGATCCTGCAGTTTATAGTACAACGCACCGCGGGACCTGGCATACTCCGTCAATTCCTCTATCTCCTGCATGCCGATGCCATACTGCATGAATTCAGAGATCGCCGACTTCACTTCATGGATATACCCGATCTTATGCAGATGTGACCCCATCACCTGAAGTTGCCCCTGACACTGCTGCGCCACCTTGCGCAGCACCAGACTCTTCCCTGTGTCATCCAGGACCGGTACTCCCTCATCCCCCACCTCTTCCAGGATCCGGTGGGTCAGACGGCCGAAACTCAACACGTCGATATTCATGATGATATGCCGTGGATGTTCCACCACCAAATCCATCTGCGTCTGCATGGTGAACTGATCCGGCACGATAAGCAGATAATCTGTCTTCGGATGTTCCCGTGATGCCTGTATTATTTCTTCATGAAGTTTTTTGCTCTTGCCGGAGCCGGAGGCCCCGAAATAAAATTGAAGTGACATCTGCCATTCCTTCCTTCCACTGACATTTCCCTGAACATCCATATCCCGTATCACCATACCACCATAAATGCAGCAAGGTCTTTCCATAGAAATGACAAACACCCCGCTACAGACAACGTTACCACTTGGCAACGTTGAATGCAACAGGGTATTCCTTTGAATTCCCGGAAAACTCTATCTCCTCTATACGCTATACTAACATGCCGTCTGTCACCTTCGCAAAAGGTCCAGCCGTCACATGCGCTCTCTTCTCTCCGAAATAATCCTCATCGAAAACGATCGGCGTCCCATCCGGATTCTCATAATACTGTTCCGGCTCGAAAGCCATACCCAGCGTCTTTGTGGTGATCAGCTTCTCTTCCCCTTCCGGCAGGAACTCTCCCAGATTGGTGTAGAGCTTGAAACCGTCTGCCTCTTCCTTCAGTTCCAGCCTTACGGTATGCTCGGCATCCACTGCGAAATCCTGCTCCTTGTCGCAGGGCTTCGCACCGTTATAGTAGCGGTTGCCACCCGTCCATACCGGCAAAGGAATGTAATACCGGTCACTGGGCGCAGAACCCATACCACAGTAGCCGTCGAATTCTTTCTCCCACTCCTCGTAAGTCTGATAGCCGTCATAAGGCTTCGTGCCTGCCGTGGTGTTGAAATCATCCCACATCTGCGGAGCCGCGGCAGCCGCCTCCTCCACACTCTTTAAGAATGCAGGCACTTCCTGCTGCACAAACACATTATTATAGAAACGCATATCGCCGTGCAGGATCGTCATAAAGCCTGCCACCTCCGTGCGATGTGGCACATGATAAGGGGTGTAGCGGGGAGACAGCAGCGTCTTCGCACCGTTGTTCACACCCGTTCCCACGGCCGTGATGGAGCCTGCGATCAGATTATGTACCACTGCCACGCCCTGAGTCGGCATCTTGAAAGACCTTCTGGAAAGCAGCAGATTATGATCCACCAGCGTAGGCCCGTGGGAAACTTCGATAAAGATATCCTCTCCGATGGCTTCCGCCGCCTTGGCCTCCTTCGACAGAAGATGATCGAAAGGCAGTGTATTGTCATGGAACAGATTGCACGTCACACGGGTTCCCTGCGCCTGCCAGTCAAGCCACAGACCGCGGGTGCAGTGATGGAAATGATTCCGTCTGATGGTCACGTCGATGGCCGCGTGCATCTTGATACCGCCGATCTCCGCACCAGCCAGATTCTGGCGGTTGTTGATATGATGGATATGGTTATCCTCGATCACGGAGAACACACCACCCAGATGGCCCACGATACCGGTCTGTCCGCAATCATGAATATCACATCTGCGCACGATATGGGAACCGATCCGCTCTTTCGTCCAGCCTTCCCGCTGAGCCTGGCAGATACAGTCGCGCTCCGTCTGGGTGCCGTCCTTAAACTTCCATTTCAACCATTTATTATCATTCTCCGGCTGCAGATATTTACCCAGAGAAATGCCGCTACACTTGGAATGAGAAACCTCACAGTCCTCAATGATCCAGCCCTTGGACCAGTGAGGCCCGATCATGCCTTCCTGATACGCGGTAGGCGGCGCCCACTGAGTCGCAGCTTTGGTCACCGTAAATCCTGACAGAGTGATATAGCCGATGCCCTCCTGCTCCGGATAGAAGCAGTTACGGCGCACATTGATCTCCACGTTCTCCTTGCGCGGGTCGAATTCGTGGAAGTTGGCATAGAGCACGGTAGCATCCTGCTGTTCGTCCTGCTCCGCAAACCAGGTATAGATCGTGAAATCCGGATCCCAGGATGCCATAGCACGGACAGGCTGCTTCACCTGCTCCAGAGAAGTCACCTCATACATGGCCTTGTCGTTCAGATACACTTCACCGGTATGAGCTATAAATGATGCGATGAACCAGTCACCGCTTACCAGTGTGGTAAAAGGATTGTACGCCCCGAACAGGCTGTTGGGCACAGCACATTTCCACACGCTGCCGTCCACCTGCTCCCACGCTGTCACAGGCTCTGCACCCGTGATCTGCGCCGCGCCTTTTTCCTCCGACCGGTATACGATCCTTGCGTCCTGCGTGCCCGCATTCTTAGGATCGACGGCCTCTCTGTAGATACCCGGTGCCACGATGACCTCATCGCCGGGCCGAGCGATCGTGGCCGCCTCCTGAATCGTCTTAAAAGGGCTTTGCTTCGTGCCGTCGCCGGTCTTCTCCACAGCAGCTGATACATAATACTTCATAGATAGTTCCTCCTGTTTCCTACATTATGCCGTTTTGGCAGCCATTCATACGGTCTCCTTGGACAAGTACACCGTCTGCACAAATCTAAGCGCAGGCTGCCTCGCTATATGAAATCAGTGTATCGGATTGTGCCGTTTTGTTTTTAACAAAAACGGTGATATTTTAACAGAATCGGATATAAAATCAAATTCTGCAATCCTGACCGTACCCGTATCAGTAAACCGTCCGCCGATGCTCACTCCTGTATTCTTTCGGCGACTGCCCTATTTTCCGCTTAAAGACAAGGCTGAAATGAGCCACGCTGCCAAAATGAAGATGATCAGCTATCTCACTGATCTTCCGGTCTGAAAACACAAGCATATTGAGGGCAGCCTCCAGCTTCTTGTCGATGATATATTCAGTGATAGGAATCCCCTCATATTGTTTAAACAGCTTCTGCAGATACTCCTTGGAAATCCCCACCGACTCCGCCAGTTCATCGATGGAGATCTGCTCAAACCGCCTGGCGATGACAGCCTTCTTGCACTCCTCCACATGGCGGTTCAGCGCAGTCTCCTTCTTCCTCCTGTTGCCGACCAGACGCGCAAACTGTAGATAACCCTCACCCTGCACTTTATGAATATCCTGAATATCCCTGCAGGCAGCGATCTTTTTCAGGAATAGATCATTATACAAAAAGGCCTCCTTGGAGCTGATCCCGCCTTCCACCGCTGCCCGGGCTGCCAGAGAAATGCCCGTCACCGCCATATATTCCTCATTCTTCTTCACATCATCCAAAAGGATCGGATGGGGCAGTTCGATATCGTCGATATGCTGCTCCAGGTACGCCACATTGCCCTCCCGGATGTGGTCATACAGCTTCTCCTCCTCCTGATAGGTGTGGTTACGCTGAAACACCTCCATCTGCCAAACTTCCTCCGACACGGACTCCTGATCTGTCACCCCATATGCAAATACCGCTTCCCTGCCATCGCTCCCATTCCCTTCTGCACCACTATCCTTCTTGCCGTCTCCGGCACACTCCCCGACATCGTCCTGCTCCCTGCCCTTAGACGCCACCGGCCCGGTCTTATTACGGATAAGAAACCCGATCACATTACGCGCATCCTCCATGCGGCATTCGGGATATTCTCCCAGTTTGTTCTTCCGAAGAAACCGCACCGCTTCCATGGTATGTAACGGTCCATAACAAAAAGGCCCCAGAATATAGATTCTGCCGCCTGTTCTGCAGCCGTAAATCCCGATTGGCACCTGCTCATGATAGGGGACGAATATCCGGTCAGTTTCTTGTTCCCCAAGACGCTTGTGTACCTCCTGAAACATCTGCCCGTCATACGCCGTATCAGTATGTTTCCCTGTCCCGAAGCTGCTTCGCAGCTCCCAGCCTTCCGTATACACGCGCACCGGCAGCCGGCTCAATCTGTAGACTAATTCCAACACGGATTCCTCATTCATTCTCCTGCCCCGTTCTTTCTAAACATCCATATCCTATCATTATAGCGCCTGTCTTCCAAATAGCATACCGGATCATTATGGCTTATGCGGCACACTCACCCTGTTCCCATATCCAGGAAACCCACTATTATCCGCAAAAGCGCCGGCTGGCCTGGTAGACGGCATTGCCGGCGCTGCCCCGGTAAGCAGCAAAGAACCATTTCTCCGAATATCTCTATTTTATCATTCTGCCAATAGGGACACAAGGCATCATAGAACTTCTTTGCCTGGTCGCTGTCCGTCCCGATCCGCTGCCACCGGGTCATCCTCCGGCTGTGTGATATACCACTGCGTACATGTCCTCTACGCCCAGATACTTTGTCCACGTTCTTTTCCTGGGAATCCATGTCAATAAGCTGCTCCTATACAACATCATGTGGCTGAAATTTTTGCAGGCACTAGTTTCCGCAAAAGGGTTGTTTTTACCTGACAGTTATGACAAAATATGATTTGTCGAACTCTAACCCTGGGTTATAGTTTTAGACAGACAGGTTTACCGAGAAAACGGATATTCGTAAATATTTGAGGGAGTTTTCAGGCATGAGTCAGTATATGTCCATCGGCAAAGTATCAAAACTAAAGAATGTGAGCATCAAATCATTGCGCTACTATGACCAGATCGGTATCCTGAAGCCGGCCTTCGTCAACACGGAGACGAACTACAGATATTATACGGAAAGCCAGCTCTATCTGTTAGACGCGATCACTGTCTGCATTAAGCTGGGAATTCCGCTGAAAGACTTAAATAACTACGTCAATAAAGATTCCATCAACTTACAGAAACTGCTCTACGACGGCAAGATCCTGGCAGAGCAGAAGATCCTGGAGATCCATAACTGTCTTGGAGCCCTGCAGGAAACCTTACAGAAAATGGGCAGTTCCGTGACTGGTATGGCCAAGATCCCCGCAAGCAGAAGCGGTATTCTCCTGCCCGACGGCTTCTATCAGAGTACCGTTGCGCAGCGCTGTCTGCTCACCGTACCGCTGGAAGAAATGGATACCCCGAAATATTACGGACAGCATATCCTAAAACTGTTCGTCACCGCGCAGCAGGCCGGCATCACGGCCACTTACCCTTCCGGTATCCTGCATGAGTACAGAGGCGGCATTTATCTCCGCCATATGTTCCTTACAGTCAACACGGAATCTGTGCAGACGCTGCTGCAAAGTATACCCTTCGGCACATCTGCTTCCGGTAAGCCTCTGCTTCAAAGACCATCCTCACATGCGCAGGGATCCGTATCTGACGCCTTGACCGAAACGACTGTCCCGGATCACATTGCCGCAGAACCGGCAGACTTTGTCTCGGAGACCATCTTAGACGCAGCCGGCAATACCTTCCGTCTTCTCCCGGAGGGCAATTATGCCTGCCGCAGAATCTCTACTCACATGGCAGACTTTTCTTCCGTCCGGGAAGAGATGAAAGAAGTACTGAAGGAGCAGGACTTCTGTATCATCGAGACCGACACTCTGTCCGAACAGAATAAGAAGGACGGATATGCTTTTGAACTGGAATATTTTATCAGAATATGATATACTGATTGCAGTCTGCCGCATCGGCACATTCTATTATGATCAAATACCCCTCAGCAAGCTGACGGGGCATCAAACAGGAGGCAAAAGGGTGATGAACATGTCATGGAAACGAGGAGCATGTGCCCTCACGATCACGGCGATCTTAACCGGCTGCTCCGCCACAGAAGCTGCCCAAAACACAGAAACCATTCAAAATACGGATTCCCTGGAAGCAGAAATCGCCAAGGCATCAGAAGACGCAGATGTATCTGCTGCACAGGGACAGGAAGCCGCCGGCACGATCCCGCTGACCGTATGGGCGGAAGAAGCCGATTTCGAGATATTAAGCGGGATGCTCGCTTCCTTTAAGGACTATTATGCCGGCCAGGCATCCTTTGAGATCACGCTGGTACCTCAGGCCGACTCTGGTACTTGTAATATGATCCTGGACGACATCCACAGCGCCGGGGACATTTTCTCCTTCCCGGACGACCAGTTTACAAGGTTGATGGCGGCAGGCATATTAGAACCGGTAGACAATGCGGACGCTGTTTCAGCCGCCAATGTACCGGAAGCCGTGGCTGCCGCATCCTGGCACGATACACTCTATGCTTTTCCCTATACAGCAGACAACGGTTACTTCTTATATTACGATAAGACCTATTTCTCCGAACAGGATGTTCAGACTCTGGACGGACTGCTGGCTGCAGCTGCCGCCGCCGAGAAACAGATCTCCATGGAGCTGAACTCCGGTTGGTATCTGTATGCCTTCTTCGGTCAGACCGGACTGGAACTGGGCATCAACAGCGACAATGTCACCAACTACTGCAACTGGAATACGACGGAGGGACCCGTCAAAGGCACCGACATCGCCCAGTCCATTCTAAATCTCACTACCAATCCTGCCTTTTCCTCCAATACGGACGGCGACTTTATAGCCAAAGTACAGGATGGAAGCGTGATCGCCGGCATCAGCGGCACTTGGAATGCCACCAAGATCAAGAATGCCTGGGGGAAAGATTACGGCGCCGTCAAGCTGCCTACTTTCACCTGCGCAGGCAGCCAGATCCAGATGTCTTCCTTCACCGGCTATAAGATGATGGGCGTAAACGCCTACTCTCCCCATAAAGAATGGGCCATGAAGCTGGCCGATTGGCTGACTAACGAAGAGAACCAATACCTGCGCTTCGTGGAAAAGAATCAGGTGCCCTCCAACAGCAACGCCGCCGCCTCAGATGCTGCCGCTCAGATTCCTGCCGTGCAGGCTATACTGGAGCAGTCACAATATGGTAATCTGCAGCGCGTCGGTGTCAAATACTGGGATGCCTGCACTGATTTCGCCAACATTATGATCGAAGGTAATCCAAACAACATCAGCCTGCAGCAATTGATGGACACTCTGACGGAAGGCATTACCGCTTCCATAGCAGAATAGAAACGGACAAATCCCGTTTGAATCAGGAGGATGACATGACCGCAGTAAAACAGAACATGACCAAACAGAACGGACCACGGCTCAGCATTAAGCTCTTGACCCTGATACCCATCTTCGTACTGAGCTTTGTCTGTATCTTGTCGAATATCGTAGCCGTACATAATATACAGAATGTAAATCGGACTGCCAGCACCATCGCAGACGAATATATGACCGATATATTCCAGCTGAGCAACATTCAGCGGGAAACCCAGAGACTGCATTCCATGGCCCTGTCTCATATCATCGCCACAGACCTGGATACCATGGTAGAACTGGTTGACAGTATCCTCACAGAGGAAGCCCTGCTCGACGACATGCTGTCAGAATACGGCACTTCCGTTTCCGCCACGAATGTTTCAAATTATGAGAAACTGCTGGATGACTATGAGAATCTGAAGTATACGATCACAACGCTTTTCGGATACAGCGCCGCAGGCAGGAACCAGGCCGCTTTTGAACTGGCCAACGGCGAACTCGCGCAGTACTCGGACAGTATCCAGGATGCCATCTCCGTACTCAACAACAGTGCTCAGACTGATTCCGAACGGGCCAGAGAAGAGCTTTCCCAGGTTTATTACAGTGCAGTGCTGATCAACGGCACGATCATGATCATCAGCATCCTGGCCCTGATCATCGCACTGACCGTTGTACTGCGGCGCGTTGTCAGACCGATCGCCCTGGCCAAGAATGAGATCAACGACATCATCGCCGGACTTGATCGCGGACACGGCGATCTGACTAAGCGGATCACCATCCGTTCCAGCGACGAGATCGCGGACTTAAGCCGCGGCATCAATACCTTCATTGACAAACTGCAGGAAATCCTGAAGATGATCATCGACAACACACACGATATGGAAAACGTTGTCACCGGCGTACAGCAGAGTGTACAGAATTCCAATGACAGTGCCTCCGACCTGTCCGCCGTTACCGAACAGCTGGCCACCACCATGTCCGAAGTGGGTGTCTCGGCAGGCATCATCAACCAGAACGCCGCCGCTATCCGCACTGATGTGGAAGAGATCGCTCTGAAATCCACCAGCATCAACGACTATACGAAACAGATGAAATCCAACGCTGACCAGATGGAATCCAAAGCCAGAACCTATATGGAAGAAGCCGGCAGCCGAGTTGCTCAGATCCTAAACGTCCTGCGCAGCGCCATCGAGGACAGTAAACGCGTAGATAATGTAAACAGCCTGACCAACGATATCTTAAGTATCTCCGGACAGACCGACCTGCTGGCTTTAAATGCGTCCATAGAAGCTGCCAGGGCAGGCGCCGCCGGACGCGGGTTCATGGTAGTGGCCGAAGAGATCCGCCTGCTGTCAGAGGACAGCAAAGCCGCCGCCAACCGCATCCAGGATATCAATCAGGTAGTCACTGACGCGGTACACAATCTGGCAAAGCATGCCAATAGTCTCGTTACATACTTAAGCGAGTCCATTCTTCCGGAACTTAACAACTTCGTACAAAGCGGCGTCCAGTATCGGGAAAATGCTTCTTACATAGAAAATGTCATGAACGAATTTACAGATAAGACAGACCGATTGAAACTGACCATGGACGAGATCGCCTCCTCCATCAGTTCCATCACACAAGCCATCGACGAAGGCGCAAAGGGCGTAAACGGCGCTGCCGAGAGCACGCAGGTACTGGTACGTGATATGGAGACCATCAGCAGCCAGATGAAAGAGAATCAGCGAATCGCCAATACACTGGAAACCGGAACTTCAATCTTTGAAACCTTTTGAGCAATTAAGCAGGCAGGTATGCCGTCATTGAGACATACCTGCCTGCTTTCTTAATCCCGCTTCAACTGATACAATACTTCCTCAAAACACACGCCGTCCGTCTTCGGAATCCCCATCTCTACCGATTTTAAGATACACTTTTTCACAAAAGCGGAGGCCTTGCGCACAGAACGGTCAAAAGGCACGCCATTCACACCGTCCGCAGAGATGATAGAGGTGAACACATCCCCGGTGCAGGAACGCTCCGCATCCACCTTATGGGTGCGGATGATCCGCGGCTCGAACCCCTGCTCATAGATATAATTGGCAATAAAGCCTCCTTGCAAAATGCCGGTGATGACCACCTTCGACGGACCAAACGAAGAGATCTTCTCTGCCATCGCATACAGTTCCCGCTTCCGCCACCCCATCGCCTTATACGGAACATCTGATAATTTACAAGCCTCCGTCAGATTCGGTGTCGTGATGTCGGAAAGCGCCACAAGCTTCTTCATCTGCGTACACATCTCTTCCGTGTAGGTGGCATAAATCTTCCCGTGATCCCCCATCACCGGATCCACGATCACCAGAGTATCCTCCTTGGAAAAATCACGGATAAATCCCTTCACGATGTCAATCTGCTCTGCCGATCCCAAAAACCCCGTCATGATCCCCTCAAAACGCAGCCCCAGCTTCCCCCAGTTCTCGATATAAACCCTCATCCGGTCCGTATAATCATCGATATAATAGTTCGGAAAACCCATATGATTGGACAGGATCGCCGTCGGCACCGGGCAGCACTGCACTCCCAGATAAGAAAGGATCGGAAGCGTCACTGTGATGGAGCATCTTCCGAATCCCGATATATCATTGATCACTGCTATTTTCTTCTGCATGGCCGGTCGTTTCCTTTACTTATAAATTTATATCACAGTTTATCACAAACGCTCCCGGCCAACAACTACTATTCTTTCTCCTGCTCCTCCTTATCCTCCGCACTCCTGATCTCTGTATTCCGCAGCTGATCGATCTCCTGTATCGCATCCTTACACTGTCTTGCCTCGGTGATCTTGCGCAGGATCAGATTAAGGTCCTCAGGTGAGAACATATCCAGACATTTCATCAGACTGTCAATATCATTCAGGTCAATATGCACCGTTCCCACCGAAGTGTTGACATGGATCCAGTTGGGATTCGAGCTGCCGCCCACCGTAATGCTGTTTCCCCGCAGATAGTCTTTCTCCACCACCACACAGACACCATTGTGAAAGACAGTCTTAGTCACCTTTTCACCTGCCTGCGGTTCGTCCATCTGCCGCAATATGATCCCTATCGAATCCGTCGCTCCACAGGACTCTCCGGATTCCCTGAACTCATCTGCCCTCTTAAGCAGCGCTGCAAAGGACTCCGGCGGCGCACCGTCTCCTTCCAGTCCCATCTTACTGCGTCTGGCAGCGGTCTCGCTATACTTCTTAAGCTCCTGCGCCGCATAATTCATGTTTCTGTTGATCGGTTGAAATCCTCCGTATCTGCTGTTTCCTATCATCTCTTTTCCTGTAACTATTCAGTCTTTAACTTCGCGCTTCCTGTCGCTTTCTTCCCTTTCCCACTGACTCTATAGCCATCGGAAAGTCTTAGACCGAATAGTTACTTCCTCCTCTCCTTCTTTTATTTTCAATTATCCATATCCTGCATTACCTTCAATCGCCAGAGGAACATGCGCCTTTGTCACGCAAAGGCATCCTGATCCGCTTGGCCGTCTCTACCGCAAACTGCTCGATCCTTTGCTGTGTCTTTGCCGGAACCCTTCCGGTCTCCACCTGATAAGCCTCCATCCTGCCGTCATCATATTTCGCTTCCACGTAAACATGACTGCCTTCCAACTTTCCCTTCAGCGTATAACCCTCCGTCACGGCAATCTCGATATTATCGCTCTCCTCATAGCTCATATGCCTCACCTCCGCAGCCTGTACCGCTTCCCGCCGTGCCGCGGTATTGACCCGTATGCCAGGTGCACTCAGCCGACCGGCTCTGGCCGTGTCCTCAATCTTATACACCCCTGTCATCTCCACGCAGTCCTGTCCGGCCCTGAGCGCTTCGGCCCCATTCTTATCCCAACCCTCAATCCCGACAGCCTGCGCCTCCTTGCCGGCTTTCTCTCTGCCGTCCCGTTCCTGCGTCTGACCCTTGTATTTCAGATTCTGCATCAGGCTCTCCCGAAACTGCTCCGAGTGCGCCTTCCTTTTCCTCCCCGGATACTCATGGATCTGCTCCTTGCCGCTCTTACCGCTTCTCCCGATCTCCTGAATACTCATAAATCCCCCAGACTCCTTTCCGTAAGAATTTTCCTGACTTCTTCTCTGCCTCGTCTCAGTCTTGTCTTAATGGTTCCTTCCTTTTCATTCAAGACTCCTGCAATCTCCTGTATGGAGTAATCTTCATAATAGAATAGATAGAGCGGATTCCGGTAATGCACAGGAAGCTTAAGCACCGCCTCCAGTGCCTTATCATCCTTAAGCTGATACGGCAGATAGACCTCCTTAGACTGCGCCAATGAATCCGTAAGCGGTACCGTCCTGCGATGCCAGCTGCTCTTCAGTATGTCCATACAGATGTGGATCGTTGTCCGGATCAGCCATGCTTTCTCGTGCTCCCTGCTCACGATCGGCTTTTCGTCCTTCATGTAACGCAGAAAAGCCTCCTGCACCACATCCTCGGCATCCGCCCGGTTATGCATATTGGCGAAAGCAACCCGGTACAACATCGCCTGATATTCCGCTGCCAGATTATTCCACCTCTGTTCTCTCGCAAACTCCTGCTCCATTTTGTCATAATCCCTTGTGTTCTATAGTCTGTGATCTATTCTATTATACACCAAAAATCTGCCGCATTATCATCGCAGTCTCATCTCATAGTGCCGGCTCATCCCCGCACTTCGTCTATTATAAAGTAACCGCTCTATTTACAATACGAATAAGAGACAGGAAAAGTTTCACTTCCAGAAAACTTTCCTGTCTCTTCTGACCCGGAGCCGACGTACATCTGTTACGGTATCATACATGTATCCTTGCCGCCCGCCAGCCCGATTCCACCACTGGCCCTAATAGTCCTTCTTCATCGTTGCTCTGGTGCACACCAGGATACCTCCCGCCATCACCAACACTGCCAGAACTGCGCTGCCCCATCCGATGCTGTCAAGATTACCGCCGATCATTTCAATGATCTTTACTGCCCCGGACGGATCTTTCTGAATCTCACCCATCAACTTCATGGATACAAAGAAAAAGCACATGCCCGGAACCATCCTGACCAGACTTAAAAACTGCGCCCCTTTGCTCTCACCGACCAGATAAAAGAAAATATACTGCACCGTTATGAGAATCAATCCGACCGCAAAAATGATCAGGCATAAAGACAACGGTATCATCTCTCTCTGTCCGGTCAGCATACTATAGCTTGCTGCAGCGACCAGCCCGATCCCGATTCCGATAAACAGCATAGAAAGGCCATAGGCAAATCTGCCCATCACTCTCTGCAGTGTCGTTGCCGGCAGCAGCTGTTGAAAACCTGCATCCTTTCTGCTACAGTTCCCAAACGGTGCGGTGGAGAACACGATCGCCAGAAATACCCCATACATAAAACCTGCCTGTCCGGTCATATCGTTACTCATCCGCATGATCACCATCACCACAGCCGTTATAACCAGAAGCACTCTAAGCTGTGTCCTCGTCTTGATATAATCTATCTTTGCAAAATATAAAGCCTTCATCTTTCTTCCTCCATTCCGAAGCGCTTTACGCTTCTCTTGCTTTGATATAATGGATTACGATCTGATCGATAGTCGGTTTCTCAAAATGGAAATCATTGGTCAGAAGATCGGCCCTGTCACTGGGCAGGATAGCCTCGAAGCCGTAAGCATTATCCATGATTCCGATCAACGCCTTCTGCAGTTCAGGAAAGACAGCCCGCCGCTCCCCCTTCACCAGCAGATAGTTCTCCAGCAGTTCATCCTTCGCATCGTAGAGCACCATCTTTCCCTCGTGAATAAAGAAGATGTAATCCGCGATCTGCTCCAGATCACTCAGGATATGAGTCGAAAAGATCACGCTGCGCTCTCCATCCGCGATATAATCCTGCAAGATCTTCAAAACCTCTGCCCGTATCACCGGATCCAGCCCATTGGTCGCTTCATCTAACACCAGCAGCTTCGTATCTCTGGCAAGCACGGAAGCGAACATCAGCTTCACCTTCATGCCCTGGGAAAAGTCCTTTACCTCCAGCTTCCTGTCTAACTTCCACCGTGTCACCAGCTCATCAAATTTTTCCGTGGAAAAGTTCTTATAAAAGTTATTCAAGACGCTGCGGATATGTCTGATCTTAAAATTATCCGGAAAATAAAATTCATCCCCTATATACCCGATGGTCTCCTTATAACTACTCTCATCGCCATTGCAGGATCTGCCATCCACATAGATCTCCCCGCCGCTGCTCTTGCAGATATTCGTGATCAGATTCAGCGTCGTGCTCTTCCCTGCACCGTTCTGCCCCACATAGCCCATGATATAGCCTTTAGGCAGCGTGAAACTGATATTCTCGAGACGAAACGTTTTATAATATTTTGAAAGATTACGTACTTCCAGTAATTCCATACTATTCCTCTTTTCTGTACACCTGTCCTTCTTACGGTCAGTATAGGCACCAAGGTGCACGCTGGCGCCATGCCTTACAAGGTTCCTTGAGAGAGCTTCTGCTCCATCGTCTTAAGCAGATTGTGAAAGATCTCCGTAAGCTCCTGATCCGGCAGTCCCATCACACGCGCTGTCTCTATTGCTGTCGTCAACCCTTCTTCTATCCGCAGAAGATACTGCTCCTTTAACAAATTATTGTCCTTGGACAAGACCACACTGCCCCGGCCCTGCATGGTGGCAATAAATCCTTCCGCCTCCAAGTCACTGTAAGCCCTGGTGGTCGTGATCACACTGACTCCCACTTCCTTCGCCAGCTGCCTGATGGACGGCAGCGTACTTCCCTCCGGAATCTGCCCGTTAAGGATCTGCTCCTTCAATTGCTCCTTGATCTGAGCGTAGATCGGCAGCTCCGACTGGTTTGATATGATAATCTTCATCGGTTAACCTCCTCACGGCATCCTGTCGTCACAATCTGCCGCGATGTCTATGTAGTATATACTGTATATAAATCATTATATACAGTATGTGCTGTTTGTCAACTCATTTTTACAGATAAAATCTCACCTCGATACTTTTACTGTAGAAGTAACCTGTCAATCAGGAGTACGCATTACACTGCGGACTCCGTGAACGCGCCAAAATCTCCGATTTTGTGTGCATATTTTACTAAACACCCACTTCTATTCATGGTGGTATCATAATGTAGGATATGGGTGTTTAGAAAGAAAATGGCGGAAATGCTTGTTTATCAGCATTTCCGCCTCTCATAAACTAACGTGTGCAACCGCACAAGAAACCGTGCGCCAGAGGATTCGAACCCAAACTTAAGTGCCCGAAAACCCAGTAAAGACAGTAGATTGCGCCGTCTTCCCTCACTGAGTGTAACAAAGGTGTAACTGATTGAAAGACCGGGCACTTCCCATATTAAAGCCTTACCGCTTCGCTGACAAAAGGCTGTGCCGCCTCAAAATGAGATGCCTCCGCACTAATTTCTTCTGGTGCCTTAGCATCAAAATAATCCCTCTGCCATTTTGTATAATCAAATTTTTCCCGAATAATCGCAGAAATAAAATGCTCCGCTTCAACAATACCCATCTGTTCCGTTAAACATCTCATTCCCCGGTTCAAAATCTCAACAGTATTTATCGCCATTTATTCATCCCCTTCCATATGTGTAACAAACTCTATCGGCGTCACCATTTTTATCTCTTCTGTACGATACTTTAACAATCGTACATCAGTAGATATAAAATATTCACATCTCGCATAAATAGCCGAAGCAACATGACAGGCATCTTTAAATTTAACCCCTGTTTTCATAATCTCAGCAGCTTTTGCCTCCACTGCTTCTTTTCGTTCATCGCCTACATATCCAAAAGCATTCTCCCTCATAAAATCAAAAATTGTATTACGCCGCATTTCAAACGGATTTTTACTGCACTCATACCTGAGCATATACGAAACGATCAACTCCAATTTTTTATCTTTTATCAAGGATTGAATATATAATTTAGACTGAGTTTCCATAGCAACTTTTAGCTGTGACTGGTCATCGTATGGTCTGTTGTAGCAACACATATCAAGATATATCCTCAAATCATGTCCTCCCGCACTGCTTCCTTCTGCTCCCGCAAACTTGGGTCTGCATACTTTGCAAGCATACCATCGCCTGCATTACCGTTTCGCAAATTATTATATTTATATTATACCCCGGTAAAAATCTTATAGCAAATAAAACGTTTCTGAACATAACAATGTACTGAGCGTGGAAGGATAACTGAACACAGACCGCTACCCTCTGGCTTTCTAGGATACCCCACCAACATAACTTTTTAATCAGCAGGCTGCGCTTCGGAATGGCATAAAAAATGAAGAAAGAAAATGGCGGAAATGCTTGTTTATCAGCATTTCCGCCTCTCGAAAACTAAAGTGTGCAACCACACAAGAAACCGTGCGCTAGAGGATTCGAACCCCCGACCTTTTGGTCCGTAGCCAAACGCTCTATCCAGCTGAGCTAAGCGCACATCCATACAACAGTAATTATTGTAATAAATTCTTGGGCAAATGTCAATAGCTTCTCACAATTTTCCTGAAACTCTTGTAACAGTTCAGCCATGAAATAATTTGCAGGCTGTGTGTGGGTGCTTGCACACAAAACACTGACTGCGAATTATTTCATGTGCAGAGCGCCCTCAAATGAAATAAAAGACGAGCCGCGAAGCGGCGTCGGATGCGCAGCAGACGCTTTTATGAATGATGAGGGCTGAACTGTTACAAACTCTTTACCACCCTGAATCATGTTCTCACGGAATGCGCAGTTTGGCGCATTCCTGCCCCTTGAATAGTAACCCACCCTTTACAATAACACATCCATCCCATTCCAGATTTCCTTTGGCAAGAGACTGGATGCTGCCTGAAAGCTTTATCAGCCGGCTGCCCTGCAGCGACATGCAAGCCACCGTAAACAATGACAATTCAGCCAGCCACCTATAGATTCATATCACAACGGCCTGCACGATCATCACAACAAGCATCGCTATACAGTACAGCGCCATACCAGGATTGAGAACTGCAGTCCTGAACCAGTTTCCCTTCCCGACCATATCATCCCCTTCCGGCGCTTTCATTTTCGACCGGTTGATAAAGAAAAAGACCACTCCCGTAATGCCAATGGCATATACGCACATCGAATAGGCCGCATAGATCATCATCCCTGGCAGGCTCATCATATCCACATTCTGAAGAAGCAGCCCACCCACAACGCTGCCTAAGAAATTCACGATCATATGTAACGCGATCGTGTATTTCAGATTGCCGGTCCTGATATAGATAAAGGCAAAGAACCCGCCCAGAAAAGCCGCATAGAAAAACTGGTTAAAATTCATGTGGAACAGACCAAATAACAATCCCGAAATAAGTATCGCCGTACGCTGCCCATACTGTACCACCCTGTCACAGATCAACTTCCGAAAAAGAATCTCCTCAAACACCGGCGCTAAGATCACCGTATAGATCGCAGAGATCCAGATGTTGCCATCTGAAATGACCGACAACAACGCATTGTTGACCGGCTCTCCCTTGATCAAGCCGATCACTGTCGTCAATGCCAGGCCGATGATATTTCCCATGATCATCAGTCCGTAAGCCATCATAAAAGCCAATATAAACTGCCCTGGCCTCATCTCGTGTTTCTCGATCGTCCTCGCATCCTTCTTCCTCATGAGCCGGAAGGCGATCGGATAGCCAACCACATAAAGTGGTATCATGGTCACCGCCATCACAATGTTCATATTATCCAGCCATTCCGGTCTTATCCCAAAGACCACATTCTGGCTAAGCAACTGGATCGCCGTGATCAACACCGCCCCGATCAACATTCTGAATCCCAGACTCGAAAAATCTTTTTTCTGCATTTTATTGTCCATACTTTACTCCATTTCTATAATACCCTGGCACTCTGTTTCGTTACTATTATATACCTCTACAAATGTATCGGCAAGCACAAACATTATTACCGCCAGACATCTGTCACCCGTGGTTACAGTTCACGGCCTAACCGGCCGCAAACTGTAACGCCCGTGTATCACATTCCTGCTTACAGTCCATAAACCGCGATATCTCTTTACAGGCAGGTAAAAAAAAGAATCCACCTCAGCACTTGGCTAAAATCGTGGATTCCTTAATATATACTGCTGGTAGCCGGACTTGAACCGGCACGAACTATTGTTCGACAGATTTTAAGTCTGTTGCGTCTGCCTATTCCGCCATACCAGCTTCGTGGGACCTATAGGGCTCGAACCTATGACCCTCTGCTTGTAAGGCAGATGCTCTCCCAGCTGAGCTAAGATCCCAAAAGTAAATTTGCCTCGCAAACTAACTTCCTGAACTCGTAAAATACAGCAACTTTGCAGTTGTCTCGCAATGTTCTCTTCAAACGACCCGGATGGGACTCGAACCCACGACCTCCGCCGTGACAGGGCGGCGCTCTAACCAACTGAGCCACCGGGCCAATGCATAAATGTATCTCCAATACAAAACATTATCAAAAAAGATAATGGACCTTCGGGGACTCGAACCCAGGACCGACCGGTTATGAGCCGGTTGCTCT